>Ga0102924_1001271_pt1 | contig 29733 bp, 28 predicted proteins | sample PaiPotPPM11metaG_FD_80116 | JGI IMG/M metagenome (GOLD analysis project Ga0102924, IMG submission 80116) | Iron sulfur acid spring bacterial and archeal communities from Banff, Canada, to study Microbial Dark Matter (Phase II) - Paint Pots PPM... ... | reverse complement strand
GCGCTCCCATACGCATGCGGTCGTGAGCCCGCAGGAGGATTGGGGCGGTCTGGGAGCACCGCAACGGTGTCAGCGGGTGATGGCGGCGGACGGTGGTCAGGGCATCGCGGCCGCCTGCCGGGGTGGCGGCGCGAGCGGTGCGCGCCGCCCGGCGCGGTGGGCGGCGCGGCCTGGCCGCAGGGCGGCGGCGGACCAGGGCTTGCCGGCGCCGGCCTGCCCGCCCACGCACCGCGTCTCCGGGGGCGGAGACAGACACGGGGCGATCCGGCGTCGGGCGTGCCGGTGGGGTTCGGGTGAGCGGGGCGCGGCTGGGCGCCCGCCCGCCAAACGATGTGTGGGGAGGGGTGCGCCATCATGCGAGCGCCCCGCCCATCCTGCCCATGATCGCCCCCTGCTCTCCCATACTGCGCGTCGCAGGCGGCGGATCTCCCAAGCAACTGTGTATGGGAGAGCAGGAGGACGGGGGGTTATGAGGGCCACGCCGCTCGCTCCGCTATCCTTGCCGCCCACGTTTCGGAGACACTGAATGCGAACGAGGGAGGCGATGACACAAACGCCGCTGCCGACCGCTGCCGTTGACTTCGCCGCAGCGCCCGCCGTTCCCGATGGCGCGACGATCGTGATGCGCGGCGTGAGCAAGTGGTACGGCGATAAGGTCGCGCTCTCCGACGTGAGCTTCGCCATCGGCCCGGGCGTGACGGCGATGCTCGGGCCGAACGGCGCCGGCAAGTCCACCACGCTCAGGCTGCTGACCGGCCAGCTACGCCCCAGCCGCGGCGACGTGCGCGTGCTGGGCGAGGCGGTGGTGGACAACCCCGCGCTCTACCGGCGCATCGGCCTCGTGCCTGAGCAGGAGAGCCTCTATCCGCACATGACGGCGCGCGGCTTCCTCGAATTCTCCGCGCGGCTCTACCGGCTGCCAGACCCGGCGGCGGCCGCCGAGCGCGCCTTGAATCTCGTGGCGTTGCTCGACGTGGCCGACCGCGGTCTCGGCGGTTTCAGCAAGGGCATGCGCCAGCGCGTGAAGATCGCTCAGGCGCTGGTGCACGAGCCGGAGGTGCTGGTGCTGGATGAGCCGCTGAGCGGCGCCGACCCGCGCCAGCGCGTCGAGCTGATGGGCGTCTTCGACGAGATGGCCGCCGCGGGCGCCACCGTGCTGATCTCCTCGCATGTGCTCAGCGAGGTCGAGCGCATGGGCAGCAACGTGCTGGTGCTGGTGGACGGCAAGCTGGCGGCAGAAGGCGATTTCCGCCAGATCCGCGACCTGATGAACGACCGTCCGCGCCGTGTGCGCGTGCTCTGCGAACGGCCGCGCCTTGTGGCGGCGGCGCTGGTGCAGTTGCCCGGCATCGTGGAGTTGCGACTGGACGGCGGCGGCATTGAGGTCGAGACGAACGACGCCCGCGCCTTCGCCGTGGCCGTGCCGCGGCTGGCGCGCGACGCCGGCGCCCGGCTGACCGGCATCGAGAGTCTGGACGAGAGTCTGGAGAGTGTCTTCCGCTATCTGGTGGAGTGAGCGAGTGCGATGGCGGCTGGCGGGCAGATGACAGCGCGAAGCGCGGCACGCGGCGGTATGCCGACGCTGGTGATCTTTCAGGCGAGTCTGCGCGCCCTGCTTACGGGGAAGCGCTGGATCGTCGTCGTAGTGCTGGACGCGATCTTTCTCTTGCTCGCGGTGCTGCTCGCCACGCAAAGCGATATCGCGACGCATCAACTCCATCTGGTCGAGCTGTTCCACGACCTCGGCCTGCCGGCGTTGCTGCCGTTCGTCGCGCTGCTGTTCAGCACCGAGGCGCTGGGCGCGGAGGTCGAGGACCGCACGCTGATCTATCTCACCTTGCGGCCGCTCTCCTCCGCCTCGATTGTGATCGCCAAGTTCGGCGCGGCCTTCGTGATCACGCTCGCCGCGACGTGGGTGCCGCTGATCGTCAGCTTCGTACTGCTCAGCCTGAAAGCTACGCCCGCGGGGCAACTGCCGGCGCTGCTGCTGGGCGGCGCGATCGGCAGCGCGGGCTACTGCGCGGTGTTTTTGCTGCTCGGTCTGTTGCTGCGCCGCGCCTTGCTGATCGGCGCGATCTACGTGCTCGCCTGGGAAGGAGCGATCGCCTCGCTTTCGACCTCGGCGGCGCATCTGAGCGTGCGCTTCTACACCTTCGGCGTCTACGCCGGTATTCTGCGTCGCGACGAGTTTCTCAACGGCGATCCGTATCCGGCGCCGGCCGCGGCCTTCATCTTCCTGCTGCTGGTGGTGCTCGCCGCGCTGTGGTGGACGGCGCGGCGTGTGCGGCGCACAGAGCTGAAGTAGGCACCTCCCCTGATACTGCGCCGCGCGTCCTGCGCCGCCGCTCTCGCGTGAGTCTGTGGATTTTGTTGCTCTGGCCGCCGCGTTCGGGCCGGTCGGGTATACTGGCGCGCGGCCGGCGGTGCCGGCATCTCGCCCGCAAGCATCCGCAATAGGAGGCGCACGATGCAACGCAGCAGCGAACGGATTCTCACGACTCATGCGGGCAGCCTGCCGCGGCCGCCCGCCCTGCAGCCGCTGCTGGCGGCGCGGGACGAGGAGCGCCCATACGATGCGGCGGCGTTTGAGCACGAGGTGCGCAGCGCCGTGGCGGCCGTTGTGCGGCGCCAGGTCGAGTCCAGCATCGATATCGTCAACGACGGCGAGGAGTCGAAGCGCAATTTCACGACCTACGTGCGTGAGCGGCTTGCGGGCTGGGAGGCGCGGCCGCGGCAGGAGGGTGCGCCGCTGGCGATGATCTACGGCCGCGACCTCGCCGACTTTCCCGAATATTTCGCCGGGCGCGGCAACATGGCCGGGCGCGAGGCCGTCTGCAACGGCCCGCTGCGTTACACGGGCCAGGCCGCGATCCAGGCGGACATCGACCGCTTCAAAGCCGCACTGGCCGGCGCCTCGGTGACGGAAGCGTTCCTGCCGGCCGTGGCGCCGGGCACGATTGAGCACTGGCTACGCAACGAGTACTACCCGAGCGACGCTGCCTATCTCGAAGCGATCGCCGAGGCGATGCACGCGGAGTACGCGGCGATCGTGCAGGCCGGCTTTATCCTCCAGATCGACGACCCCGACCTGCCGGACGGCTGGCAGATCAACGCCGGCATGAGCGTGCCGGAGTACCGGCGCTTCGCCGCGCTGCGCATCGAGGCGCTCAACCACGCGCTGCGCGATCTTCCGCCCGAGCGCGTGCGCTTCCACATGTGCTGGGGCAGCTATCACGGTCCGCATAAGTACGACATCCCGCTCAAAGAGATCGTGGACCTGGTGCTGAGCGTGCGCGCCGAGGCGTACTCGATCGAGGCCTCGAATCCGTGCCACGAGCACGAGTGGCAGGTGTGGGAGGACGTGAAGCTGCCCGCCGGCAAGATCCTGATCCCAGGCGTCGTCGGGCACGCGACGGACTTCATCGAGCATCCGGAGCTGATCGCGCAGCGGTTGGGCCGCTACGCCCGGCTCGTGGGGCGCGAGAACGTGATCGCCGGCACGGACTGCGGCCTCGGCCCGCGCGTGGGCCATCCGGAGATCTGCTGGGCCAAGTTCACGGCGCTGGCCGAGGGTGCGCGGCTGGCGACGCAGCAGCTCTGGCAGCCGGCGGCCGCGGCGAGGGGATAAACGCTATGGCATCTGCCTATCGGGCCGACCACGTCGGCAGCCTGCTGCGGTCGCCGGAGGTGTTGGAAGCGCAGCAGGCGCTCGCGCAGGGCCGCCTGCCCGCCGAACAGGTGCGGGAGATCGAAGACCGCGCAATTCTCGATGCCCTGGAACTGCAGCGCGCCGCCGGGCTCGACGTGTACTCCGACGGCGAGTTCCGCCGGCGCGCCTGGGCAAGCGACTTTGCCGCCGCTGTGGATGGCTACGTGGACGGCAGCGCCCCTGTCGCGCTGGCCTGGAGCGGCGGGCGGCAGGCCGCCGTCGCGCAGCCCGCCGTGCCCGGCCGCGTGGTCGGCGAGCGGCTGCGGCAGCGACGGCGCCTCACCGCGCACGAGTCGGGCTTTCTCAAGGCGCATGCGCCCGGTCCGTTCAAGATCACCATGCCCGCGCCGTCGTATATCGCGGCGCGCGGCTACAAGCCCGGCATCACGGATCGCGCGTACGCGAGCCGTGCCGAGCTGTTGCAGGACATCGTCGCGATCGTGCGCGCCGAGATCGCCGCGCTGATCGACGATGGCGTGCCCTACATCCAGCTCGACAATCCGCACTACCCGGACTACATCGACGAGACGCGGCAGGCGCAGTGGCGCGAGCTGGGCATCGATCCGGAAGCCGCGCTGGCCGAGGACATCGCCGCCGACAACGCCGCACTCGAAGGGCTAGACCGCGGCGGCGTGACGATCGGCCTGCACATTTGCCGCGGCAACAGCCGCAGCGCCTGGCACACGTCGGGCAGCTATGACCGCATCGCGCAGCAGGTGTTCGGCGGCGTGGCTGCGGACCGCTTTCTGCTGGAGTACGACAGCGAGCGCTCGGGTGGCTTCGAGCCGCTGCGCTTCGTGCCGCGGGGCAAAGTCGTCGTGCTCGGACTGATCACCACCAAGAGCGGCGCGCTCGATGCGCCGGACGCGCTGCGCCGGCGCATCGATGAGGCGGCGCAGTACGTGCCGCTGGACAACCTGGCACTCAGCCCGCAGTGCGGCTTCGCCTCGGTCGCGGAGGGCAACCTGATCACGCCCGAAGAGCAGCAGCGCAAGCTGGAGCTGGTCGCGGACACGGCCCGGAAAGTCTGGGGCTGAGCGGCCCTCGCCCTCACCCTCTTCCCCTCTCCCAATCCTGGGAGAGGGGCGATCCGGCGTCGGGCGTGCCGATCGTTTTGCGGTTAACCCGACGCCGTCCGATTTCTGCTCCGCCCGATCGCCCCTTTCGCCCAGGATTGGGAGAAAGGGGACGGGGGATTGAGGGCCGAACGCCCCGCTACCCCGTCAGCCCCGGCACGACGAACTCGCCGTCGCGCAGCGCGTTGCGGCGGCGCTGGCGGTCGGGGCGGATCTCCGGGTTCCACTCGATCATCTGCCAGAGCACGCCCAGCCCTGACTTCGGATGCACCAGCACTTCGCGCCGCACCGCGTTGTCGAGCGAGGGGTTGACGAGCCGCGCGCCGCAGCGCTCCGCATCTTCCATCGCGGCATCGAGGTTCGTCACCGAGACGCCGACGTGGTGGATGCCCGGCCCGCGCCGACGCAGGAACTCCGCGAAGATGCCGCGCTCGCCGAGCGGGTGCTCCAGCACGATCAGCATGCCGCCCAGCTCCAGCACCGCGCCGTCGTTGATCGCGCGCTCTTTCGGCGGATGGCGCCAGAGCAGCTTCGCGCCGAGCAGCGTGGTCGCCGCGTGCACCGCCGCATCCAGATCCGGCACGGCGATGGCGATATGGTCGATCTCTTCCGTTTCGAATCCCATCTCAGTCGTTCTCCTTGAATCGGCGGCGGACCGCCTCGGGCCGCCGCCGGGGTGAGTCTACTATACGGGTGGAGCGCGAGCAGACGGGGCGTTTCGCGCGAGGCCCAGGCCCGGCACAATGCTCGCAGGAGCTTGTGACGCGGACGGCACGGGCCGCGCCGGGGAGGACAGGAACGATGAAAGCGGCGGTGTACTACGAGACGGGCGGGCCAGAGGTGTTCCGCTACGAGGATGTGCCGGACCCCGTCTGCGGGCCGCGCACGATTGTCGTGCGGGTGGAGGCGATCAGCATCGAGGGCGGCGACGTGCTGCATCGCGCCGGTGGCGAGATGGCCGGCAGGCCGCACATCGTGGGCTATCAGTGCGCGGGCACGATCGTGGAGGCGGGCGAGGGCGTCACGGAGCGGCAGATCGGGCAGCGGGTCGTCATCACTGTGCCGCACGGCTCGCACGCCGAGAAGGTGATGGTCGGCGCCCGCGGCAGCTGGCTGGTGCCGGACGGCATGGACATCCGCGTGGCGGCCTGCATCCCCATCCCCTTCGGCACGGCCGACGACTGCCTGTTCGAGTTCGGCCAGCTCAAGGCGGGCGAGTCGGTGCTGGTCCAGGGCGGCGGCGGGGGCGTGGGGCTGGCCGCGATCCAGCTGGCGAAGCGGGCGGGCGCGACCGTGCTGGCTACGGCGTCGAGCGACGAGAAACTGGCACGCCTGCGCGAGTTCGGCATGGATGCGGGCATCAACTACCGCGAGCGCGATCTCGTGTCGGCCGTACAGGAGGCGACCGGCGGCTGCGGCGTGGATCTCGTCGTCGATCCGGTGGGTACGACCTTGCAGGGCAGCCTCGCCTGCCTGGCGTACCGCGGGCGCTGCATCACGGTAGGCAACATGGGTCGCTCCGACCGGCGGCTCGACATTTCGATGCTGGCGCACGGCAACCAGACGCTGACCGGCGTGTTTCTGGGCGCGGAGATGCAGACCGAGCGCGTCCAGCAGCTGATCGCGCGGCACATCGCCGACGTGGCGGCGGGCAAGCTGCGCGTGGTGATCGACCGCATGTTTCCGCTGGCGGAAGCCGCGGCGGCGCACGTCTACATCGAAAGCCGCAGCGCCTTCGGCCGTGTGTTGCTGATTCCTTAATTCTGCTCGATTCCAACGGCCCGAAGCGCAGGCTGCATTCCGTGCCGCGCACCAACCCCGTACCATGCAGGCAAGAACGATGGGGTATGGGGTGCAGGGTGAAGGGTAGAGCAAGTTTCGCCGGCGTTGCCCTGCACCCTCCACCCTCTACCCCACACCCTGCAAGTGCGTCAGCAGCGGTGAGGTCATGGTCTCCCGGCTGAAGCAGCTCGACTACAAGTGGCTGGTCGCGATCGTCTTCATGTTCGGGCTGTTCATGGACCTGCTGGACAGCACGGCCGTGAACGTGGCCGTGCCCAGGCTGCAGGCCGACTTCCACAACGCGCCGCTTTCGACCGTCGAGTGGACCGTCACCGGCTACCTGCTCAGCCTGGCGCTGTTCATTCCCGGCGCCGGCTTCATCTCGGATCGCTTCGGCACCAAACGCACCTTTCTGACCGCAATGGCGATCTTCGTCGCCGGCTCGGCGCTCTGCGGCCAGGCTCGCTCGATCAATGAGTTGATCGCGTTCCGCTTCCTGCAAGGCGTGGGCGGCGGCATGATGACGCCGGTCAGCACGGCGATCCTTTCGCGCGAGTTTCCCGGCGAGGAGCGGGCGAAAGCCTCGGCGCTGATCTCTGTACCGGTGATCTTCGCGCCGATCATGGGTCCAGTGCTGGGCGGCTACCTGGTTGAATACACGAGCTGGCGCTGGATCTTCTACATCAACCTGCCGGTGGGTATCGCCGGCTTCATGCTCGGGCTGAAGGTGCTGCGCGAGCACAAGGAGCCGTACGCGCAGGGCCGCTTCGACGTGTTCGGCCTGCTCACCGGCGGCGTGGGCGCGGCCATGATCCTCTACGCGCTTTCAGAGGCGGCGACGAAGTCGTGGGGCTCGGTCAACGTGGCGGCGCCGGGGCTCGGCGGATTGGCCTTGCTGTTCGTCTTTACGCTGATCGAGTTCAACGTTTCGCCGCCGATCCTCGATCTGCGGCTGTTCAAGCAGGGGCTGTTCGCGCTCGGCACGGTGATCACCGTCTGGTCGTTCGCCTCGTATGCCGGCTTTATCTTCTCGCTCACGCTGTTCCTGCAAAATTTGCAGGGCCATTCGCCGCTGGAGGCCGGCCTGATCCAGGCGCCCAGCGCCGCTGGCACCGCCGTCGCCCTGCTGCTGGCCGGCAGCTATTACGCCCGCATCGGGCCGCGCCGGATGCTCACCGGCGGCTTCTTCTTTGCGGCCGTGACGCTGGTACCGTTCGCCTTCGTCACCAAATCCACCATTCCCTTGCTGATCATCATTCCGCTCATCTTCCGCGGCTTGACGACGCCGTTTGCGATGACGGCAGCGCAAACGATCGTCTACGGCCCGCTCGACAACTCGAAGCAGGGGCCGGCCTCCTCGATCTACAACACGATGCGCCAGGTCGCGGCGTCCTTCGGCGTAGCGCTGCTGGCGACGGTGCAGGTCAACCGCTACACCACGCATCTTTCCGACGCGGTTTCGGCTGCGCACGGTGGACCTGCGACAGACGCCATGATCGAGCATGCCAAAGTGATGGGCTACCACGACGCCTTCGTGCTCTCCGGCGTGCTGTTGCTGGTTTCCGCCGCTATGTCGCTGCTGGTGAGCGACCGCAAGGCGCGCGAGGCGATGCTGCGCCGCGCGCGCGTGCCGAGCCGTGCCGAAGCCGCGGCGAAACCCGCGGCGGCGACCGGAGACTGATGCAGCTCCGAGACGCCCGCGATACCCCGGTTGGGGTCGTTCGTGAACGACCTCTCATGACACATGATTCATGACACATGATGCGCAGCGGCGAGCAGCGGCGCGCCGTTTCGCCGTGAACCCCGACCATGAAACGACCTGCACCGCAGCCGCTGGCGGCTGCACGGCAACGCGCGATGGGCGTAGAATCGAATGGCAGCGGGATCGCGCACGGTTTCGGCTGCGGGAGTGCGGCAGATGACCTCCGAGGCGGCCACGCCACAGAACCAGCCGAAGATCAGCTTCACCGAGTCCGCCGCGGCGAAGCTGAACGAGGTGCTCAGCAGCTATCCGCGGCCCGTCGCCGGGCTGCGCCTGCAAATCCTGGGCCGCGGGCCGGAGGGCCTGGAGCATGTGCTCAGCGTCGTCGAGCGCGGCGCCGAGCCGGCCGGGGACGCTCAGGTGACGGTTGAGGGTCTGGCGGCGCCGGTCTACGTCGAGGGGCGCAACCTGCCCTATCTGGCCGATGTCACCGTCAACTACCGCTACAAAGGCCCGAACATCAGCGGCCTCGAATTCGAGAACCCGAGCCCGGTCTGGCTGGACCCGCTGGCAATGCGCGTGCAGCAGGTGTTCGACACGCAGATCAACCCGGCGATCGCCGCGCACGGCGGCTTCGTGCAACTGCTGGACGTGAACGACGGCGTGGCCTACGTGCAGCTCGGCGGCGGCTGCCAGGGCTGCGGCATGGCCGATGTAACGCTGAAGCAGGGCATCGTCGTCGCCGTCAAAGAAGCCGTGCCGGAGATCCGCGAGGTCGTGGACAGCACGGACCACGCCAGCGGCGCGAACCCCTACTTCAAGCCAGCAAAGAAGTAGCAGACGAAGTAACCGCCGCCATTCAGAGCGGGGTCCGCGCCGCCTCGGCGTGAATGCGCAGCAACTCCGGAATCGACTCGGGTGGCCGGCGGCCCATGCCGCACTCGGCGGCGATGCCGAACCACGGTACGACGCCCGCCGCCGTGGTCATCCGGCGCCGTGTGCCGGCCACACCGTCCGTCAGATGCACCAGCCCCAGATAGAGTTCCGTCTCCGGATGCAGTTTCAGGTCGCGCAACGGCGCAAAGTACGCCTCGTCGTCACGCCCGCGAGGCACCGGCAGATGCACCCACTGAAGCGGCCGCTGCACACCGGCACTGACGGCGTTCGCGATCGCGGTGAGTCTGCCGGCGTCGGCCGGCTCGACGAAGTGCCTGTGCCGGTAGTCGCCATAGCAGAGGTGGTAGCCAAGCTCGACGGCCGCGGGAACGGCGTTGCCCAGCCGCACGAGCCGTTCCACGATCTGCGGCTGCGGGTCGGTCAAGTGGGAGGGCATCACGCCTTCGAGGATGCCGAACTCGACCGCCGTGTCCCATTGCACGGCTAGATCAGTGGCCGGAATCATGTCCATTAGCTGCTTCAGATCGGCCAGCAACGCGGCCTCGTAGCGGGGCTCGACGGCCTCTCTGTCCGGAGGCGGGACAAAGACGCTGATCGGCGCGAGCGGCGTGGGCAGGCAGACCTGAAAACGGATGCCTGGCGGAATGGCGCCCTCCCGGCGGAGCCGTACGAACTGCGCGTACGACTCGATCGCCGCCGCGGCGTAGCCGGGCGCGCGGAAGGCGATCGCGTCCGCTGCAACGCCGGGGCGAAGCTTCGCCTGCCGGCCCGTGCCATAGCGGGCTGCATCATACGGCAGCGCCTCGAAGGCTGGGTTTTCGGCGAGAAGTGGATACTGCCACATGATCCAGTTGGAGCGGACGCCGGTTTCACCGTCCGGGATGCGCTTCAGTGCCCCGCCGAGCGCGGCGGCGCTGGTACGGAAGACTTCCTCCGCGTTGCCGAGTGGCACGCTGCCCACGAGATGAACCGGCCGGTCGGCGGTGGATTCGTTCGTCATTGCCCGCCTTGCCCTCCATCACTGCGCGGTGGCCGGCTCGATCGCGAAACGCAGCGCCGCGTGGGCCTGGCGCAGCGCGGCTTCCACGCGTTCCGGGCTTTCGCCCTTCGCAAAGATGAAGCCGAGATATTCGCTGCCCTCCGGCAGCGGCACCACGTCCTGCCCGCGATGAATTGAGATCGTCACCGAGACGATGCCCGGCACGGCTTCGGCTTCGGCGACGCCGGCCACATCGCGCAGCACACCGCGCTTCGGGATCGGGATCATCATTACGCCCGCGGCGCTGCCCTCGCGTTCGAACGACGGGATCGTCGCGCCCGTGGCATGGCGCAGGATCAACTCCTCCAGCGACATGCCCGTGCCGAAGCTGAGCGTGCGCGAGCAGAGGCCGCCGATCGAGCGCGCGGCGATGTCCACCGGCCAGGCGCCCTGTGCGTTCAGCCGCAGCTCGGCGTGCAGCGGGCCGTCGCGCAGGCCGAGGGCGCGGGCGGCGCGTTCGGCGGTATCGGCGATCTGCGCCTGCGTCTCGGCGGGCAGGCGCGACGGCGTGACGTAGATCGTCTCTTCGAAGAAGGGGCCGACCAGCGGATCGGGCTTGTCGAACAGCGCCAGCACGTGCAGGCGGCCGCCGTTGAGCAGCCCCTCCAGCGCGACCTCTGCGCCGGGAATGTAGCCCTCGACCAGCGCCTGCCGCGCCGCTGGGCCGCACTCCGCGGCCACATCAGGATCGGCCAACAGCGAGCACAGCCGTGCGAAGGCCGCGACGAACCCGGCGGCATCGTCGGCTCGCATCACGCCGCGGCTGCCGGAGAGCGCCAGCGGCTTGATCACGCACGGGTAGAACAGCGCAGTCGCGAGTTGCTGCGCATCGTCGTCCAGATCGAGCAGCCGGTATGGCGGCGAGAGCACGCCGCTTTCCGCGAGCCGCTGGCGCAGCAGGTGCTTGTCGCGCGTCGCCTGCACGGCGGGAAACGGGTTGTGCGGCAGCCCCAGCCGTTCAGAGGCGAGCGCCGCGACCAGCGTGCCGCCGTCGTCGACGGGCACGATCGTATCAAGGGGAAAGCGCCGGGCGAAGGCCGCGATCTGCTCCGCGCCGCGCTCCGGGTGTGCCATGTCCACGGCCAGCGATCGGCCGGGCATGATCGCTTCGAGCGCCTGGCGTTGGTCCGAGCCGACGACGACCTGCACGTCAAGCCTGCCGGCCGCTTCCATGAAGTCGGGAGCGCGGTACGTGGCGCTGGGGATCAAGAGTAAGACACGCGGCATGGTCGGCCCTCACCCCCGACCCCTCTCCCAATCCTGGGCGAGGGGCGAACGCGCATGGAGCGTTCCAATCGACTTACGGTTAACCCGACACCCTTCCGGATCGCTCTACGCAGGATCGCCCCTTTCCCTCCAGGATTGGGGGAAAGGGGACGGGGATTGAGGGCCGATGGCCCGAACACCTCCCAGTGTAGCCCGTTCGGGCAGACACACGGTCACGGCGCCGCGCCCCAGGCCATGATCGCTTCCACGGGCAGCAGCAGGCGGGTGCCGTCGCGGAACTGCTCGACCCATTCGTGCAGTTCGGCGCGGATGCTGGCCTGCGTCTGCGCGGGCTGGGCACGGTACAGCCGCGTGCCCGGCATGCGCCCGGCCAGCACGTCGGCCCAGAGATCGTCGAAGTCTATGCGCCGCAGCTCGCGTGTCAGCACGGCAGTGCCGGTGCGCGCGAAGCCCGCCTCGCTCAGCCAGGCCTGCGCCACGCCCGCCGCGACGGCCTCGAAACCCTCTTCGCGCCCGCTCGCCAGCCCGTGCCGCGCCAGCGCCGCGAGCAGCAGCCCCCAGCCCGGCGAGCGTTCCGCCGCGCCGGCCACGAGCACGCCCACACGCCCGCCGGAGACGAGCACGCGGCGCAACTCGGCCAGCGCGAGGCCAGCATCGGCGGTGTTGCCGAAGCCAAAGCTGCATGTCGCCGCGTCGAAGCTGCCGGACCGCAGCGGCAGGCGGTAGAGATCGCCCTGCACGAAGCGCACGTTGCCGAGGCTGTGACGCTGCGCCAGCCGCAGGCCGGACGCGAGCATTTGCGCCGAACGGTCAAGGCCGACAGAATGGCCGAACGGGCCGGCGAGCGGCGAAAGCTGCGCCACCAGCGCGCCGGGGCCGCAGGCTACGTCGAGCAGACGGTCCCTCGGCGAAACCCAGAGCTGTTCGATCAGCGGTTCGAGGAACTGGACCGTGAGCGGCAGCCAGCGGCGCGCGTACCAGGCGGCGTCTTCGGGCATCAGTCGGGCAGCAGCAGATCGGCCGCGCCCCAACGCTCGGCGTGCACGGCGCGCAGGTGCGCGAAGCGTTCGCGGTAATCCGGCGTGTGGATCGGCGGCGTCGTCATGATCAGCGCGTCTTCGTTGTTGTCGGTGTAGTAGCGTCGCCGCACGCCGACGCGCTCGAAGGCGTATTTTTCGTAGAGCGCCTGCGCACCCGTGTTGCTGACCCTGCACTCCAGCGTCAGCACCTGCTGCTCGCGGCGCAACGCCAGATCGACGGCGGTGATCACCAGCAGCTCGCCGATGCCCTGTCGGCGCAGCGCCTCGCGCACCGCGACGGTGACAATGTGGCACTCTTCGAGCATGAACCACAGCCCAAGAAAGCCGGCGAGTTGTTCGCCGCGCTCCTCGGCGGACGGCAACTCCTTGCGCAGCATACGGCGCAGACTGCGCACGGTCCCACCGAGACCGCCGGACGGGCGCTGCGCTGGATCGACCGGCGCCATGGGAACGGGGCGGCCGACCACGAGATAGCGGGCCATCGAGTTCTGTTGCAGCTCGCGTTTGTAGGCGGTCTGCGGCCACATCGTGGGAAACGATTCGCGCTCGATCTCCGTGACCTGCGGGATGTCGCCGACTGTCATCGGACGAACACGATACGAAGAAGCGACCGCGGCCATCAGCACGCCTCCGCGCGGCGCCGGCGCTGTACCTTGAAGTGTAGCAGGTAGGGTATGGGGTACAGGGTGTGGGGTTCAGGGTATGGTGGCGCCGGCTTTGGCGTGCCGTGTCGGCGTCGGTCTCCTAAACCCTACGCCCTGCGCCCTCGACCCTCCGTTGCCATCTCCTTACGTGAACGTTAGCATGGGGAGGACTCCCAGCCACCGCGAATGTTGACGAGGCGTTTCATGCCGGTTCTCGTGCGTCTGCTCGGTTTCCTCCGCCCCTACAAGCTGCGGACGACCGTGGTACTGATCAGCACCCTGCTCACGGGCCTGTTCGTGCTGATGACCCCGTCGATTCTCGGCTGGGCGATCGACAATACCAACCTGGCGCCGGGCAAGCCGCTGGACAAGCTCGGGCTATTCCTTGCCGGCCTGGCGATCCTGGTCTCCTCGCTGCTGCGCGGCATCTTTTACTACCTTCAGCAGTATCAGGGCGAGACGCTCTCGCAGCAGGTCGCCTTCGACCTGCGCAACCAGATCTACGACCGGCTGCAGCGCCTGAGCTACGCCTACCACGACAAGGCGCAGATCGGCCAGATCATGTCGCGCGCCACCCAGGACGTGGAGGGCGTGCGCTTCTACATCAATATGGGCGTGATCCGGCTGGCCTACACAGTGGTGCTGCTGCTGGCCGCGCTGGTGCTGATGTTGATCTCGAACTGGCGGCTCGCCATCGTGTCGTGGCTGGTGCTGCCGGTCATCGCCGCGCGCTCGTATTACGTCTCCAACAAGATGCGGCCCCTGTGGCTCAGCGTGCAGGACGGCATGGGCCGGCTGGGGACGGTCCTGCAGGAAAACCTGTCGGGCGTGCGCGTGGTCAAATCGTTCAGCCGCGAAGAGTTCGAAAGCGCCAAGTTCGAGCGTGAGGCCGATGACCTGTTCACGTCGTCGTTCGGCACCAACCGCATCCAGGCGTTCAATCAGCCGCTGCTGATCGGCCTCGGCTCGCTGGCGATCGTGATCGCCACCTGGTATGGCGGCCATCTCGTGATCGACCATCAGCTCACGGTCGGCCAGATCACCGAGTTCCTCGTCTACCTGACCATCCTGCAGCTACCGGTGCGCTCGCTCGGCTTCATGATCACGATCATCGCGCGGGCGCAGTCTTCAGGCGAGCGCATCTTCGAGATCATCGACGCCGAGTCGGCGGTGAAAGAGAAGCCGAACGCCTACGAGCTGAACGACGTGCAGGGCCACGTCACGTTCGAGCAGGTCAGCTTCGGCTACGACAGCATCAGCGCCGTACTCAAGGACGTGAGCATCGATGCCCCGCCGGGCGAAGTGATCGCCCTGCTCGGACCGACCGGCAGCGGCAAGTCCACCGTCGTCAACCTGATGCCGCGCTTCTACGATGTAACCGGCGGCGCGATCAAGATCGACGGGCATGACATCCGCGATGTGACGCTGTCCTCGTTGCGCCAGGTGATCGGCATCGTGCAGCAGGACGTGTTCCTGTTCATGGACACGATCCGCGAGAACATCCGCTACGGCCGGCTCGATGCGACGGACGAAGAGGTCGAAGCGGCGGCGAAGACGGCGCGCATCCACGACTTCATCCTGACGCTGCCGGATGGCTACGACACCTGGGTGGGCGAACGCGGTGTGACGCTCTCCGGCGGCCAGAAGCAGCGCATCTCGATCGCACGCACGCTGCTGATGGACCCGCGCATCCTCGTCTTCGACGACTCGACCAGCAGCGTGGATATGGAAACCGAGTACCTGATTCAGCAGGCGCTCGCCGAGCTGATGAAGGGCCGCACCAACTTCGTGATCGCCCAGCGCTTGCGCACCGTGCGCCGCGCCGACCAGATTCTGGTGCTGCGCCGCGGCCAGATCGTCGAGCGCGGTCGCCACGAAGAGCTGCTGCTCCAAAACGGGCTCTATCGCCAGATCTACGATCTGGAGCTGCGGGCGCAAGAAGAAGCGTTTGAGCGCAGCACTACCGCTGCAGCAAACGGCAGTCATGAGACCGACGGCAGCGACGGTTTCGACGAGCGGGCGGCCGCACTGCCGGGCGGGCCTGCCTGATTCCGCCGAACGCGGCGGCAGGCGGGTTGAGGCTGCGCCAGGAGACGGGAGCGACCAATGGGTATGTTCGGCGGCGGCGGCGCCGCGGGCGGCTGGAGCCAGAGCCTGACCTCAGGCAATCACGGCTTCCGTCGCGGCATGGACGGCTGGAACGACGACGAACTGGGCAAGCTCTACGACGCCAAAGTCGTCGGCCGGCTGGGCAAGTACATCAAGCCGTATCGCTGGCGCATGACGCTGTCGATCGTCGGTGTGATCGGTTTTGCGCTCACGTCGTACGCGCAGCCGCTGCTGATCGGCCTGGCGATCGACGCCGTGCAGAAGGGCAACAGCGGGCGGCTGGACTTCCTCTTCGGGCTGATGGTGGTCTTCGCCTTCGCCAGCTGGGGCTTCCAGTACATGCAGCTCGACAGCAGCGGCATTATCGGCCACAACGTGCTGCGCCGGCTGCGCATCGAGATGTTCGACCACCTGCAGACGCTCTCGCTCGGCTTCTACGATCGGCACGAGGTCGGCCGCGTGATGTCGCGCATCACCAGCGATGTGACGTCGCTGCAAGAGTTGATGACCTCCGGCATCCTCACGGTGCTGGGCAACGTCGCCGGCCTGTTCGTCGTCGTGTTCGCGCTGCTCAAGCTCGACTTCACGCTGGCGCTGATTACCTTCGCCGCCGTGCCGATCCTGATCGCGATCATGGCCTACTGGTCGCGGCGGGCGCGCAACGCCTTCATCCAGGTGCGGCAGGCGATCGCGGTGGTCAACTCGACGATTAACGAGAACGTCTCCGGCGTGCGCGTGATCCAGTCGCTCTCACGCGAGGACGAGAACAACCGCCGCTTCGGCCAGATCAATCGCGCCAATCTCTCGGCCAACGTCGAGGCCGGGCGTCTCTCCGCGATCGTGCTGCCGGTGGTCGAGCTGGTCGTCGCCTTCGCGACCGCGTTGGCGCTGATCGTCGGCGGCTATCGCGTGCACAGCGGCTCGTTGCTGTTCGGCACGCTCGTCGCGTTTGTGCTCTACATTCAGCGCTTCTTCGACCCGATTCGTGACATGGTGCTTCAGTACACGCAGATCCAGCGGGCGATGGCCGGCGGCGAGCGCATCTTCGAAGTGATCGATACGCAGGCCGAGATCGTGGATGCGCCCGACGCCGTCGAGCTGGGCCAGATCGAGGGCCGCGTGGACTTCGACCACGTCACCTTCGAGTACGTGCCCGGCGTGCCCGTGCTCAAGGACATCGACCTGCACGTGCAGCCGGGCGAGACGATCGCCTTCGTCGGCCAAACCGGCGCCGGCAAGAGCACCATGACCTCGCTGATCAGCCGTCTGTATGAAGTGACCGAAGGCGCCATCTTGATCGACGGCCACGACCTGCGCACGATCAAGCGCAAATCGCTGACCCGGCAGATGGGTGTGGTCTTGCAGGAGCCGTTCCTCTTCTCCGGCACGGTGAAGGACAACATCATCTACGGCCGGCTGGACGCGACGCAGGCGGAGATCGAGGCCGCCGCCGAGGCCGTCGGCGCACACGAGTTCATTGTGCGGCTGGAGAACGGCTACGACACAGTCTTGCAGGAGCGCGGCTCGAACCTCTCGGTCGGCCAGCGGCAGTTGCTCAGCTTCGCCCGCGCCGTGTTGGCCGACCCGCGCATTCTCGTCCTGGACGAGGCGACAGCCAACGTGGATACGCAGACCGAGGTGATCATTCAGCGGGCGCTGAGCACGCTGCTGAAGCATCGCACCAGCTTCGTGATCGCCCACCGTCTCTCCACGATCCGCGACGCCGACCGCGTGGTGGTGCTGGACCGCGGCCAGATCGCGGAGATCGGCAACCACGACCAGTTGCTCGAACTCGGCGGCATCTACGCCCGGCTGTACAACATGGCCTACCGCGAGTCCAACGAAGCCGAGCCCGTCAGCATCGGCGACTGAGGCGTGTCGGCGCCACGAGCCGCTCCGTACTCTCATGCAATGGAATGCGAGTAAACGGGTGGCGAGGGAACGGCATGCTCGAATGGGTCGCGGCGACGATCGCTGGAGCGGTCGGTGGGTTTGTCAGCTTCTGCGTGCCGCTGGCCGAGGGCCAGAGCGGCGGATTGCGGTCGCTCGCCACGTATCGCGCGTTGGGCGCTACAATCGTCGTGGGAGCCGGTGCAGGCTTCGCCGTTTGGGGGCGGTCAACAACGGGATGGTGAAGTTCGACAGCGCCGAGATTGTGACCGGCCATATTGCGGCTGCGTTTCTTGGCGGGCTTGGCGGGCCGGCGACGCTACGGCAATACATGGCAGCGCGCGCGGCGGACGAAAAGAAGCGCCGAGTGGCGGATGCGGCCGAGGAGACGGCGGCCGCGGCGCTGAGTACAGTGATAGGCGAACGCAATGACGAATGAACAGCGCGTCCTCTTCATCAGAATTCGCGACGCGGCCGGCAAGATTGCGCGCGGGGCACGTGGAGCCGAGGAGGAGCGCCTGATCCGCGAGATGGAGCAGGCGGCGGCAGAGCTGAAGGCACTCTCGGCGGCGAAGAAGACGGCTGCGCTGTCGCGGTAGCGATCCCGGGCAGCACGTGCGCCTGCGCGATAGGCTCGAAGATCGGAAAAGCCCCGCAAACAGGGGCTTTTCTGGTATCTGGTCGGGTGCCAGGGGGCAGAATCGAACTGCCGACACTGCGATTTTCAGTCGCATGCTCTACCGACTGAGCTACCCTGGCGTCTGCGCCCCGGCCGGGGCACTTCGTCATTATCGACAAGCCGCCGTACTGGGGCAAGCTGCACCGACGGCCTGCGGCGGGCCGGTCAGCGCCGCGGCAGCCCGTAAGCGAGGCGGTTGCTATACTGCCGGCGGAGCCACGAACACCGCACCGCGGCGCCAGATCCGCCGGAGTCGAATCGGATGCGCACGCTGCTGATCGCCTCACTCGAGCCGCACGCCGGCAAGACCGGCATCGCCGCCGCGCTGACACAGCGCCTGGCCTACGAGGGCCGACGCGTGCTGGCCCTGCGCCTCGGCGCCGCCGGCGACGCTCGCGCCGCGGCCGATGCGGGCTTTTTCGCCACTCTGCCCGGCGCCCGCGGCCGTGGCGGCGCACCGCTGCCTGCCGACTCTGTGAGCGGCGACATTGCCCGGCTGGCCGAGGATGGCAGCGCCATCGTCGAGGCGCCGGACGGCGCCGATGTCGCCTCGCTTGCGAACGCACTCAACGCTTCCGCGATCCTCATTCATCGCGGCCTTCCCTCGGACGACGACACGCTGCGGCTGCAAAACCTTGCGCTCGAGCTGGGCGATCGCTTCCTCGGCGTGGTACTCACGGCGTTGCCGAAGCGCGCCGTCGCTCCCGCCCGCGCCGCGTTGGACGAGGCGGCGCTGCCCGCACTCGCCGTGCTGGCGGAGGACCGGCTGCTGTACGCACCGACGATCGGCGAGATCGCGGACATCCTGCACGCCAACCTGCTGCTCGGCGAAGAGGCCGAAGACAACGTGATCGAAGAGCTGATGATCGGCCCGGTTTCGGTCGACCCCGGCCAGGCGTACTACACGCGCCGCGGCCACAAGGCCGTGATCGCCCGCAGCGACAAGACCGACTCACAGCTTGCGGCGATGCAGACCGACACCGACTGCCTGATCCTCACCGGCGGCTTCAACCCCAGCCCCTATACCCTCGACCGCGCCTCAAACGAGGAGATTGCGTTGATGGTCGCGCCGGGCGACACGCAGACGACGGTGCGGGCGCTGGAGGAGATGTACGGCCGCTCACACTTCGTCAGCGAGACGAAGCTGGAGCGTATGGCCGAGCTGCTGCGCGACGAGCTAGACTTCGAGCCGATCGGCGCGGCGCTCGGCCCTCACCCCCTTCCCCTCTCCCAATCCTGGGAGAGGGGCGACTCCGGGTTGGGGCGATCCGTATGTGCGTCCGGTTAACCGCACTGGCCACCGAACACTCACTGCACGATCGTCTCCTTCCCGCCAGGATTGGGGCCAGAGCGCAGCGCAACCGTCGGAGACTTCCAATTCAGACGAGAGGATGAGGGCCGACGGCCGCAAGCCCCGCCGCCAGGTCAGCGATGATGTCGTCGATGTGCTCGATGCCGACCGAGAGCCGGATCAGGCCTGGTGTGATCCCGATCGCCTCGCGCTCCGCCGCCGAGTAGCCGCGGTGCGAGGTCTTCGCCGGGTGTGAGATCGTCGTGGCCACGTCCGCCAGGCTCGGCGCCAGCTTGATGCGCCGCAGCCCGCGCACGAAGGCCGAGGCCGCCGGCTCGCCGCCCTTCAGCTCGAAGGCCGCCATCGCGCCGAAGCCGCCGCTGAGCAGGCATGCCGCCCGCTCGTGCTGCGGATGGCTCGCCATGCCCGGATACGACACGCGTGAGACGCCGCGCTGCGCTGCCAGAAACTCCGCGACCTGCATGGCATTGGCCGAGGCCCGCTCCATGCGCAGCGCCAGCGTCTTGATCCCGCGCACCGTCAGCCAGCAGTCGAAGGGGCTGGCCGTGGCGCCGAAGGTGACGAGCGTGGTGCGCGCCGCCTTGACGAAGTCCGCGCTGCCGGCCAGCACGCCGATCGTCACATCGCTGTGCCCGCCGAGATACTTGGTGCCGCTGTGCAGCACGACGTCGGCGCCGAACTGCAGCGGCCAGCAGTGGTAGGGCGTGGCGAAGGTGTTGTCTACGACGAAGCGCGCCCCGGCCCGGTGCGCCAGCTCAGCCAGCGCCGGCAGGTCGGGAAGATTGAGCAGCGGATTGCTGACCGACTCGGCGAACACCAGCTTCGCCGGCGTCGCCAGCGCGCGGGCCGCCGCATCGGTGTCGGTAAGATCGACGAACTCCGTATGCACGCCGAGTGCCGCGAGCGGGCCGCGCAGCATCGCCATACTGCGGCCGTAAAGGTCGTGGCCGGCCACGATGCGGTCGCCGTTCTGCAAGCCCGTGAGCATCGCCGCGCTGATCGCGGCCATGCCGGTAGCCGCGGCCACGCCGGCCTCGGCGCCTTCCAGCCGCGCGACGAGCGCGGCGAACGCCTCCTGGTTCGGGTTGCCGTCGCGCGTGTAGATGTGTCCCGCCGCGCGGCCCTCATACAGATCGTCCACCGTTTCGAGCGTGGGCACGGAGAAGACCGCGGCCGTCACGATCGGCGGCGCCAGCGGCCGCGTCACGGTTTCCGGCTGCTCTTCGATCTCGGCGCAGAGCGTGTCGAAGTGCGCCGCAGCTTCCGGCTCAGTCCCCACCGGTGTCCTCCGTGCCGCGCTTGCGCACGATATATTTGTGCACCCCTTCGAGGACCGTCTCGCCGCGCTGGTTCGTCAGCCGGCTGCTGAAGGTGACAAGCCCGGTCGTCGTACGCGGCTCCAGCGCGGCGACTTCGAGTTCGGGATGCAGCGTATCGCCGACGAAGGCTGGGCCAAGAAAGCGCGACGACTGTTCTACGAAGGCGACGATCGACTCCTCGAATGACTGCGACAGCTCGCCCGCGCCCAGCGCCGTCATCGCCACCAGCAGCAAACCGTGCGCCAGCGGCCGGCCGAAGCGTGTGCCCTTCGCGTACTCGACATCGTAGTGGATCGGGTGGTTGTCGCCGGTGAGGCCGGAGAAGAAGAGGAAATGCGCGTCCGTCAGCGTCTTCGAGGGCGCGCGGAAGACCTCGCCCACGCGGAAGTCCTCGAAGTAGCGCTGCATAGTGCCTCCGGCAAGAGGGCGCAGGGCGCAGGGCGTAGGAAGACGTGAGGACCGGAGTGGAGGCACTGGCGCGCGGCCGGCCCGCAAAACGTACACGGTACGCTCCGCGCCCTCCTTCGCACTGCGCCCTCTGCCCTACCCTCCGGCGACCGCCGGCACGATCGCGACCTCGTCGCCTTGCTTGAGCGGCGTGCTGAGGCCGGAGAGGAAGCGCACGTCCTCACCGTTCACGTACACGTTGACGAAGCGGCGCAGCTCGCCCTGCTCGTCGCAGAGCCGCTCGCGCAGGCCGGGAAACTGGCCATCGAGGCCAACGATGCACTCGGCCAGCGAGGCGCCGCCGCCCTCCACGATGTCGCGCTCGCCGGTGATGCGGCGCAGAGGCGTCGGAATCTTGACCTTGACGCTCAACGGTTCACTCCCTGTTGCAATGGGCAGTCGTGAGTCGGCAGTCGGCAATCGCGATTGGCGGCCGACCTCGTCCATCACCCGGCATGGCGATCATTGAATCGTCGCACGCCACGGGGTCGCGCCTTGCGGCGCGAAGGGCGCATGCCATGCGCCCCTGCAGCTTTACGCTCTACGCCCTCTGCCCTGCGCCCTTCTCCCTATCCTTCGACCACATCGCCTTCGATCGGATCGACGCGCACGCCTTTCGCCTGCGCCCAGTCGAGGCCGCGCTCGATCTCGCCCGCGTCGCCCTCAAGCTCCAGCACCACCCAGCCGACATGCTCGTCCACGTCGGCCATGCGGATATTGGTGATCACCTGGAACTGGTGGCCCAGCTCGTAGATGATCGGCAGCGTGATCAGCTCCGGCCGAAACGTGAGACGCACGCGCTTGGTCGCCATGCCGCTCCCTCTGGTCGCTGGCCGGGCGTGCCGGCGAATCGGGCGGGCTAGCGCACCTCGACCGCCGCCGACTGGCGCTGCTCCACGCCGAGACCCAGCCGCGCCTCGAACGCTTCGAGCTGGGGCGAGACGTGGTGTGCCTGCACAACATGCTCCGCCACGGCCTCCTGCGTTTTCAGGCCCGCGCCCGTAATATACGCCACGGTGACCTCATCGCGCCCGATCTTCCCCGTTTCCACCAACTGCTTCAGCGAGGCGATCACCACGCCGCCGGCCGTCTCGGCGAAGATGCCCTCCGTCTCCGCCAGCAGCTTCATGCCCTCGATCACTTCGGCGTCCGAGACGGAGGCGCACGAACCGCCGGTTTCCTTGAGTTGCCGCAGGGCGTAGTAGCCGTCCGCCGGGTTGCCGATCGCGAGCGACTTGGCGATCGTCTTCGGCTTCACCGGGCGGAAGTTCATCGAGCCTTCGCGGTACGCGGTCGCCACGGGTGAGCAGCCGTCCGCCTGTGCGCCCGACATGCGCGTTTGTACGGGGCCGATTAAGCCGACCTTCTCGAACTCTTTGAGCCCCTTGTAGATCTTGGTGAACAGCGAGCCGCTGGCGATCGGCACCACGCAGTGGTCCGGCGCCCGCCAGCCGAGCTGTTCCGCCGTCTCGAAGCCGAGCGTGCGGCTGCCCTCGGAGTAGTACGGCCGCACGTTGATATTGACGAAGGCCCAGGGATAGCGGTCGGCGACCTCGGTGCAGAGGCGGTTAACCTCGTCGTAGTTGCCGTCCACGGCGATCAGGTTCGGCGCGTAGATCGCGGAGCCGAGCACTTTGCCGGACTCAAGGTCGCTGGGGATGAAGACGTACGCCTCCATGCCGGCGCGGGCGGCGTGCGCCGAGACGCTGTTGGCGAGGTTGCCCGTCGAGGCGCAGGCGAGCGTGCTGTAGCCCAGCTCGCGCGCCTTCGAGCTGGCGACGGCGACGACACGATCCTTGAACGACCAGGTCGGGTTGACCGTGTCGTTCTTGATGTACAGCTCGCGCAGGCCGAGCCGTTCGGCCAGGTTGTGGCTGCGCACCAGCGGCGTGAAGCCGGCGTGCAGATCGATGCGCTGCGCCGCATCCACCGGCAGGAAGTCGGCGTAGCGCCACATCGTTTCCGGGCCGGCGGCGATGCGGCCGCGGCTGGTGGCGCGGGCAATGGCGGCATAGTCGTAGGCCGCTTCGAGCGGGCCGAAACAGAACTCGCAGACGTGCAGCGCCGCGAGCGGATACTCGCGGGCGCACTCCCGGCAGCGCAGGGCAGTGGCGAAGGTCATCGTCTTCCTCCCGGGACAGCGCGGGGACAACAAAAGACCTCTTCTTCGGTTGCGAAGAAGAGGCGTGCATGCCGTATCCGGCTGTCCGTCTCTTATCTCGCCCGGAATGACCGGGCCGGAGTTGGCACCGCTTCCCGCCTGCTGGCGGACTCGGTTGCCGGGCTTCGCAGGGCCGTCTCCCTCCACCTCTCTGGATAAGAGTGGTTGCTATTCAATTGTCGAATATCATCTTACCGATCGCGCGTGCGTTTCGTCAACGTGGCCGCAATGATGGTGGATCGGCGCGGTCTGACCGCGGCGGCCCGCAGGACGGGCGCCCCGCCCGCAGCGACGCCGAGCGCGAGCGCGAGCATGCGGCCCGTTCCACTGTGGCCGTGGCACGTGCTGAGGCGCGCCGCGCCTCCGTCAGCACGCAGATCTCTGCCCTCTGAGCGCCGCGACCCGCGCGTGCTGACGCAGCAGCAGGGCGCGCCGATCGTGCGGTTCGTCGGTCAAGTCTGATCCGGGCCGGCGCGCCGGGGTCCGGCTTGTGCCGCCGGCACTCGTCTCCATCGCGTCTGCTCCACAATCGTGCGCTGTCTGTACGCCGCGACGGCGCTGTGCCTGCCTCGGTCAATTGCTTCTCATCGCGTCGGCTGGACCGCTGAGCGACCGGCTGCGGCACGAGCCCGGGCTATTCTAGACGGTCAGGCTATCGCGCCGCGGCGAGCCGTACGTCAGCCATTCAAGGGCCGTGCGCTCCACGGGCCGGTTCCGCGGATCGAACACCACCGTGGTCTCTGCCGAAAAGCGTGTCTCCCACTCCTCAAGCAGAGCCAACGCCTCCGACGGCGTGCGTGCCTGACAGACGCCCGTGAGGCATTCTGGGCGCTCGCGGAAGCGAATCAAGGTGAACCACTGCGGGCTCGACATAAGGCGTCTCCTCTCAGCGACGAAGCTGGTGATCGGCTTGCATGCGATTCTTTGTCCAGGCCGCGACTCTTCGCTACATCCATCGGAGCGTGATCGCCCGTACGAGGGAGTAGTACGTCGCGGGTTTTTCCGCGGCGCCGGTGAGTTCCGCGCCGATGCGTGTCTATCTACTCAACCCCGGACACCTGCTGCAGTAGTTGGGGCACGGCCTGATCGTAGATCTGATTGTACGTCGGGAACGCATGCACCACACGCACGAGGCGATCGAGCGGGGTCTCGGCTTGAATCGCCAGCAGCGCCTCGCCCAGCCACGAGTCTGCCTGCTCGCCGATCGCCGCGGCGCCGATCAATACGCCGCGCTCGACGTCGGCAAGCAGTTCCAGTCGCCCCAACTCCGTGCCGGCCGTCTCGGCGCGCGGCGTGTCGGCCAGATCTGCGCCGGCAGAGACAACACGCAGCCCGCGTTGCTCGGCCTCTGCCCGCGTCAGCCCCACGGCCGCGACCGGCGGGCTGGTGTAGACCATGCGCGGAATCGCGCGGTAGTCGGCGGCGTCGGAACCTCCCAGCAGATTGGCGGTAATCACGTTGGCCTGATACTCGGCCGTGTGGGTGAACGGATCGATGCCGGCCGCGTCGCCCGCCGCCCAGACGTGCGCCTGCCCCAGGACGCGGCAATGCTGGTCGATGGCGATGCCCTGCTTGCCCGGCCGAATGCCGAGCGCTTCTAGGCCGATCTCCTCGACTCGCGGCTTGCGCCCGGTGGCGATGAGCACGCGCTCGGTCTCGATTGGTGCGCCATCTGCAAGCGTCAGGCGGGCGCCGGCGTCCGTGTGTTGGGCTGACTTCAGTTCGGCGCCCAGCCGCAGGCAAACGCCATCGCCTGTCAACACCGTGCCGAGCAGATCGCCGATCGCCGGCTCTTCGGAGGGCAGCAGACGCGGCGCCACCTCGACTATGCTGACGGCCGTGCCGAAAGCAGCAAAAATCTGCGCCAGCTCACAGCCCACCGGTCCACCGCCCAGTATGGCCAGCGAAGCCGGCAGTTTGTCGCTCGTCAGCGCCTCGTCGCTGGTCCAGACCGGCACGGCGCCCAGGCCGGAAACTGGCGGCACGATCGGCGCCGACCCCGTGCTGATCACAAGGTCGCGCCACGCGATCTCGCGCACGCCAACCGCGAGCACGCCGGGTCTCACGATTGTGCCCCGGCCGCGGAGCAGCGTGACGCCGGCTTCGGCCAGCATGCGCTCGCCGTCGGCATCGTTGTTTGGCACCAGGCGACGGCGGCGCTGCACGGCAGCGGCGTAGGCGGCGCGGCCGTCGCCTAGCTCGACGGGCGCGGCGCTCGCGCCCAGCTCGTGGGCGCGGCGCAGCAACAGGCGCACCTCGGCCGAACGCAGCATCACTTTGCTGGGCACGCAGGCGACGAACGGGCACGTCCCGCCGATGCGCCCTTCCTCGATCAGGACGACGCGCTTGCCGGCCTGTGCCAGCGGCCGGGCGATGTTCTCACCCGCGCCGCCCGCGCCCAGCACCGCAACATCAAACTGTTCCACCGGCGCCCTCCGCGCGGGCCGGCGTCCGCCGGGCACGCTACACTGTTCAGGAGTGGACCGTTCCCGCCTTCCACGATAGGCACGAGTGTTCGCCCCGCTAATACTTCATCGTGCTGAGAACGGAGCGACGATGAGTGTACAGCCCGAGGAACGGTTCGTCGAGGCGAACGGCCTGCGCGTTCACGTCTACGATTGGGGCGGCGCGGGCCGGCCGCTGCTGCTGCTGCACGGGCTCGCTTCGAACGCGCGCATCTGGGATCTGACGGCGCCGCTGCTGGCCGAGCACGCCCGCGTCGTCGCCGTGGACCAGCGCGGCCACGGCCTGACCACCGCGCCCGAGAGCGGCTACGGCTTCGAACAAACCGCGGCGGACGTGGCGGCGCTGATCCAGGCGCTCGGCTTTGCCCAGCCCGTGATCGCGGGCCATTCGTGGGGCGCGAACGTGGCGATCGAGTTCACGGCGCGCAACCCTGGCGTCGCCGCGGGCCTTGTACTGGTCGACGGCGGCATCTTCTCACCCCGCTCCGACGGCCTGAGCTGGGAAGAGGCGGAACGCCGGCTGGCGCCGCCGCGCATCGCCGGCACGCCGCGGGCGCAACTGCTTGAGCGTATCCGCGGCGACCTCGCGCCGTACTGGAGGCCGGAGTTCGAGCCGATCATCATGGCCGGCTTTGAAGTCGCCGCTGACGACACCGTGGCGCCCCATCTGAGCTTCGAGCATCATCTGCAGATCGTGCGGGCGTTGTGGGAGGCCGATACGCCCTCGCGTTTCGCCGACGTGACCTGCCCCGTGCTCGTCCTGCCATCGCTGGACGGCGGCGCCGAACAGATCGCGCACAAACAGGAGGCGGTGCTGACCGCGGTGCGCCGCCTGCCGCACGGCTCGGTCGTCTGGCTGGAAGACTCGATTCACGACGTGCCGTTGCAACGCCCCGAACTGGTCGCCCGCGCGATCGTCGCGTTTCTCGATGGCCTGCCCGCATGGGGAGCGGCGCGGTGAAGCTGGCGGTGCGCTGCCACCAGGGCGGCTGGAGCTGGGAGCAGGTGCAGGCGGTCTGGCGCGCGGCCGATGCGCTCGGCTTCGACGGCGCCACGCTCTACGACCTGCTCGGGCCGGGCGTCGAATCCTGGACGGCGCTGACCGCGCTCGTCGCCACCTGCCCGCGCCTGACCGGCATTCCCATGGTGCTAGCGAACCCCTACCGCCCGCCCGTGCTGCTGGCGAAGATGGCCGCCACGCTCGATCGCCTCTCGCAAGGACGCCTGGTCCTGGGCATCGGCAGCGGCGGCAGCGAGGCGGACGCGCGGGCGCACGGCCTGGATTGGCACAGCGCCCGCAGCCGCGCCGCGGCGCTCGAAGAGACGGTGGTGGCGATGCGTGCCCTCTGGAGTGGCGGCGAAACGTTCGCGGGCAGCAGCCTGAACGTTACGGCGGGGATCGAGCCACCGCCGTTCAGCGCGGGCGGGCCGCCGGTTCTTGTGGGCGGGCGCGGGCGGCGGCAGCTGCTGCGCGCCGCCGGCCACGTCGCGGACTACTGCAACATCGGCTTCGACCTGGCGCCGGAGGACTACGCCTCGTACCGCGCCCTGCTGGCGGAGTTCTGCCGCGAGGCTGGCCGCGATCCCGCCGCGTTGCGCTTCACGCACAACGCCACGGTGCTGATCGCGGAGAGCAGCGCCGCCTACGAACGCGTGCTCGCCCGCTGGTCGACCGACCGCGACCTTACCGTCGAGCAAGGGCGCGCGAAGCTCGCCTCGGCGCTGGCCGGCCCGCCTGATGCGATCGCGGAGCGGCTGGACGGCTACCGCCGAGCCGGTTTCGCCTGGACGTTTCTGGTCTTCCAGGACCTGCCGTGGCTGGAGATGGTCCGCCTGTTTGCCCACGACGTGCTGCCGCTGCTGGGTCAGGACACGGCCAGCTCGTAGAAGGCCACGCTGCCGGGTGGCAGCGAGATACGCAGCTCGGCGCTGCCGTCGGCACGAACGCTGAGCGGCAGCGTGCCCGTCTGCCGTAGCTCGGCGGCGCTGCTCAGCTCGGCAAGCTGGGCGCGCGTGGGCGCCGCGGGCCGCCCCAGCGCCTCCCACGCCGCGAGACCGTTGGCATGGGCATCGTCCACGCGCCACTCCGCGGCCTGCGCCGAAGCGCCGGCGCGCAGGCCGCTCAGTCGCACTACGACGGGGCGATCCGGTGGCCGCGTGCCTTCCAGTCCAGGCGGCGTGTAGTTCGAGAGCAGAAGCTGCAGCGCGCCGGCGCGGCGGGTGGCCCAGAGGTCCAGCCGCGTCGCGCCTGCCTCGTCCTCGTCCACACGCGTGACGGCAAGCTCGTGGGCGCCGAGGCGGTGCAGGAGCTGGTAGGCGTGGTAGCCGGGCTTGGCCAGGCCGTCGATCGTGATCAGGCCGAAGCCGCCGACGAAGCTCGCGGCCGGGAAAGGGAACTCGTTGAAGATATCGGAGATCGTCCAGAAGGCGAAGCTGGCGACCTGCGCCTGCACGGCGTGGATCACGCGGCAGATGTAGGCCGCCTGGTTCGGCACGTCGTGGATCGGCCGGCCCCAGCGCCAGCTCGAGTTCCACTCCGTCCAGTGCACCTCAAGCTCGCCGCCCGGCCACGCGCTCGCAACCTCGGCATTGGCGCCGGCCACGACCTTCTCCAGATAGCCGCCGCGCTCGAACTCGGCGCGGTAGCCCGGATCGACCTTTTCGAAGTCGTCGTCGTCCGGATAGACGTGCGTCGAGGCGAAGTCCACGGGCACGGCGTGCTCGCGGCAGTAGGTGAGAAAGTCGGGCAGCCATTCGGCGCGGCTGGTGGCAGGGGCGCCCACGCGCAGCGCCGCATCGACCGCCTTGATCGCCTGCACCGTCTCCGCGTAGAGCCGGAACGATTCCTCTTTCGTGCCCGACCAGAAGCTGGAAAGGTTCGCCTCGTTCCAGACCTCGAAGTACCAGCGGCGGACCTCATCGGCGCCGTAGCGTTCGTGCCAGTGTGAGACCAGCGCCGTGATGAACGCCCGCCAGGCGTCGTAGTCCGCCGGCGGCGTGACGTTGGCGCGGTAGTAGAACACCGCCTGCGTGCCGCTGGCGAGCGCCGTGGGCATGAAGCCCAGCTCGACGAACGGCCGCAGCCCGAGGCCGAGCAACGCATCGTAGGCCGCGTCCACCAGCCGCCAGTTGTAAACGATCTGCCCTGCGCGGTCGCGGCGCACGGCCTGCATTTGATCGCTCAAAATGCCGTGGCAACGCAGGTAGCGGAAGCCGCACTCGCGCACGGCGCGGCGCAACTGGCCCTGCAAGTCCGCGTGCAGCAGCGACCAGGCATCGCCGCTGCCCACGGCGACCTCCCAGCTACGCCGGATCGGGATTCCCGGAGCGGCAACGTCTACACTGAACACGGTTTCGTGATCGTTCACAGGCTCGCTCCACCGGCCACGCGCCCGCGCAGATGGCCGAACCGCTCTTGCACCCGCGCTTGATTCTGCTCGTGTGCGCCCGAACGGATGCTGTCGATGCCGAGGCCCGCGTCTTTGCGCCGGTAGAGCGCCACCATCGCATCCACGAAGCCAGGCGGGCCGAAGCGCTCAAGCGAACGCAGCCAGAGGTCATAGTCCTCGCAGCAGCTCAGGCGCTCGTCCCAGCCGCCGAGCGCCAGCAACGCCTCGCGCCGGTACATGGCCGTGCTGGCGTTGGGGATCATCGCGCTGCTGAAGAACAGCTCGGCGCAGCGTTCGGCGTCGTCGCAGAAGAAGTTCCGCACGTCCTCACCGATCAGGTAGCGGCCTTCGGCGTCGACCTTGAGCGCGTTGCCGTGCACCGCCCAGCGCTCGGGATGCGCCACCAGATACTGATAGCGCTGCTCGACGCCGTCGGCGGTGAGCAGATCGTCGTCGTCCAGATCGACGAGAAAGGCGCCGCGGGCGGCCCGCGCGGCCGTGTTGCGTGCCGCTGCGACGCCGCGCGGGCGATCGTGGCGCAGCGGCCGGATGCGCGGGTCTGCCGTGGCTTCTTCCGCGAGGTACGCCGCGGTGCCGTCGTCCGAGCCGTCGTCCACGATCACATGCTCGTACGATACGGAGAGGCGCAGGGCACGCACGCTGGCGATCGCCAGCGGCAGATACGTCGCGCGGCGGTTGCGCGTCGGCGTCAGGATCGAGATCGTAGGTGCGCCGGTCATCGCCGCCAGTGTACCCTGCCCGCAGCCACGCGGCTTACCTCCGGCGTGGCCTCGCGGTCAACCCCTTTCCCTATTATTGGGGGAAGGGGCAGGGGATGGGGGCCGG
>Ga0102924_1001270_pt1 | contig 29747 bp, 27 predicted proteins | sample PaiPotPPM11metaG_FD_80116 | JGI IMG/M metagenome (GOLD analysis project Ga0102924, IMG submission 80116) | Iron sulfur acid spring bacterial and archeal communities from Banff, Canada, to study Microbial Dark Matter (Phase II) - Paint Pots PPM... ... | reverse complement strand
GGGCGGGAAGCGACGGAAGCTCGCTCGCGCGATGCCGAAGGGCGGCAGCCGTCAGATGAAAGCCCATGCCGTCCATGCGATCGGCCAGCGCGTTGAGCTGCGCCTGGTCGGTCGCCGTGGCCAGTGCCCCGAGCGCTTGCGCCTCGTACTGAGGCGGCAGGTTCGGGTCGAGCTCGTAGGTACCCTGGTTGGGCGAGCTGGCCGCAGCCGCGCTCTTGTGACCGAGCGCCAGGGCGAGGCCCAAACCTCCTCCGAGAAGCAGTAGCGGAAACAGCGGTGACGTCATGGGTATTACCTTCGAGCGTTGGCCGTCGGGCGATAGTCGCTATTTCATTCCAAGTACGCGGCTTGGGTCTTCTGCTGTGCCGTCCTGTCGCAAGACGCGAATGTGGTAAGTGGTCACGAGGTCTCCGTCGCCATTTGGCAGCTCGGCAACGGAGATCACGTGCGTTGCGCGCGGCTCGCCGCCGCGCACGCGAAGCTCGGCGACGCGCCAGCTCGCCAGGTCTTCGCAATCGCCCGTCCGGCGAGCGATCGTGTCTGGGATGTCCTGCCACTCGTCCCTTCCGGGAGGCTCCTCCTCGTACCGAACGCCGCTCTCGTAGAGGTTGGGCGTGTGCGGGTGCCGAAGCAGGTACGCGACGTTGGCCACGGTCAGCGCCTCGAGCAGGTGCTTGAGGACCGCGAACTTGTGGCCCTCGGCGATCGTCTCGAAGCTGCGCAAGCGAAACGCGGGCTTGTACACGGTCCACGGTGCTCCTCTGGCGGGTGCGCGTCTCGAGGCGCCGCGCCTACTCGATCACCGTCCCGTAGAGGACCGATCCGAACGGATGCGGGTTGGCCGTGTCCGTGTTCTCCATGAAGAGCGTGATCGTGATCCCAGGTTCCGCGGTATCGAGCTGCATGCGCACGCCGACGCTGACGTTGCTGAAGCACTCGGCCGGCATGTTGCCCGGAGCGGCGAGCTGGCTGTCCTTGCCGACCTTGATGTCCGCGACTTCGAAGTTGAGGACGATCGAATTGGGCACGGCGAGCCGCTCGCCTCGGAAGAGGACCTGCGGCTTGGTCTCGATCTGCACGGTCTGCGCAGCGGGCACGTTGGTCCCGCTCGTGAAGCCGATCGGGAATTCGCGCGAATGCGTCGGCGCCTCTTCGACGACGGCCGGCCCGTGCGCGTGGCGGTCGTATGCGGCGGGGCCGCCGCGGTGGAAGTGTGGAGCGTATTGTGCCGCCGCGTGCGCCGGAAGCGCCGGGTGCCCGAACGCCGCCGGATGCATGGCGTGCGCCATCGGGTGCATGCCGGGGTGGGCCATCGGATGCCCGTGCGGGTGCATAGCCGGGTGTCCCGGGTGGGCCTCATGCGGGGGCGGCGGAGCGTCTGCGCCCGCCGAAAACTCCATGAGCTCGTCGAAGTCGGCGTCCAGCCCGGTGTTCGGTCCCGGTCCGCCGACGATCATCGAACGCCCTCGCCCTACGATCTGTTGCCTTGTTCGAGCCATTGCTTTTGAACCTCCGAAAACACACGCGTCTTGCGAGCAGTCGCCCGCGCTGCGGGCGCAGAACATGTGGCTCGCGCTCGCGCCGAGAGACTCCGAAATACCGAGATGGCGATCGACCTTGCGTCGGAAGAAAGGGAAGGCGCCGGGGCGCGGTCAGGTCCGCGCGTAGTGCACCGTATGCAGGCGGCCGCCTTGTGGGCCGACGCGCGCCGCGCCCGTGCCCATCTGGCGAGACGGCGCGCCGCTCGTCGTCTGTTGCTGCTGCTGGCTAGTCACCCAGCCGTGGCCGAGCTCCGCTCCCATCCGGTACGCGAAGGCGCCGAGTGAGCCGTTGCCCACGTTGAGCGCGTAGTCGGACCAGCGCTTCCCGAACCAGCCGAGAAAGCCCGCGGCCGTCATCGCCCCACCGACGACGGCGTCCATCGGGATGCCGGCGATGGCCACGTTCTTGGGACCGGTGGTGGCTGCGCCCGGAGACGTCGAACCGTATTTCTCGTTGATCCAGCCCCACCCGAACAGCGTCCCGTTGGTCAGGGCGATGGACACGCCGCGCTGAAGCCACTCGCGGTCCTTCTCCTTGGCCTTCTTCTCTCGGTTCTCGACACGCTCGAGCTGCTGCTTGGCCCGAGCGAGTTCGCCATAGTGTTTGACGGCTGCGAGTGCACGAAACGGCAGTGCCATGGGGCGCTTCTCCGGCTGGTCGCGAGGAGGTCCGCGGTGGGCCGCCTCGAACACGCCCAAAGAAAAGGCCTCGAACGCCTTCGCGCAAATTCCGGTTGCATGTAACTGGTTGCACCCGCCGCGTGGCGGCTTTTCGATCGAAAGGCGTTTGTTTGCGCAGGCTTACCTTCGCCCGCAGATCGTGTGATTGATTGCATGCAAGTTGCACCCTCGTGGACTACCCCTCTAGCGGCAATCCCCGCGTCGGAGTCAGAGTTCGCGCGCTATGCAACACAAACGCAATCCGACCCCTCGTCGGCCGCGCTACAGCCGGCCGAAAGTCCTGACGCGCTCGGTCGTCGCCCGCATCCTCGGCTGCTCGGTCGCCATGGTGCGCTGGTTCGAAAAGCACGGCCGCCTACATCCGACCAAGGACCCGAACAGGGTCCGCCGATTCAACCACGCCGAGGTCGAAGCGCTGCGCTGTGAACGGCTCGGCCGCCTGCCGCGGTCGACCTCCGGCACGCTCGCCGCCGAAGTCTTCCGCCTCATCGGCGAAGGCCGAACCTTCGCCGAGGTCGTCGTGGAGACCAAGCAGGAGCCCGAGCGCATTCGGGAGCTCTGGAAGCAGTACCGCCATCCCCCAGACGCCCCCGGGACGCCGACCGACGATCTGTCGGACTACGACCGCCGAGCGCGCGAAGACGACGCGCGCCGCGAAGCCCGCCACAGAAGGCTACGGGGGTGACCGCCATGCTCTGCGAGAGCCAGGAGTTTCTGCCCGGACAGCGTGGCATGGTCGTCGTGCCCCTCCGGCGGGGCCGCCACCTCATCGGCGTCTTCGTCGACCCGGCCACCGCCGCCACCTTCACCATCGAACGCATCGACGAGCTGTCGCCCGGCGAGATGCTCGCCCTGGGCGCCGGCAGCACGCCCGGCGCACTGCTGGTCGTCCGCAACGACGCACCGCGAGTGGCGCGCTTTCGCGCGCAGCTCCAATGCGCGCCCAACCTTCCCGCCATGGAGCGCAACCTCGCCCGCATCGTGGAGCGCGACTGGGCCGCCGCCTACGACCGCGCGATCCGCCATGGGGGCAAGCGATGAGCGCCAGCGAAACGAGCTCACCGCGCGAGCAGCTCCTGGCGGCCCTCGTGCAGGCCCTCGGCTCGGCGCAGGACGCGCTCTCCGAGTACCTGGACGCCGCCGACTCGGAGCAAGGCGATTCGAGCGCGGCGGCGCACGCGCGCGAGTATGCCGAGACCGCCGCGCTTCTGCGGTGCCGCGCGCAGCAGCTGCATCGCAGCGAACCAGACCGCGCCGACTTGGAGCGGCGGGCGCGCTGGTTTGAGGCCCGCGCGGAGGTGAAGCGAAGTGGCGCGCCGATGCCCCCCGAGCTCCGCACGCCGCTCGAGGGCCTCCAGCTCGTCGACGACCTGCGCCACGAACTGCTCGACCTGTCCAACCTGGTGCAGGACGTATCAGCCGGTGAGCTCGATGCGTTCCTGCAAGCGCTCGTTCCGGAGAGCAACCCGCCGCCGGGCGCGGGCGAGGCGCTTCGCGCAGCGCTTGGCGACCTACAGCGAGCCGCCGGGACTGCGCTGGATCTTCTCGGCGCTCGTCATGACGAAGCAGGCACGGTCCGTTTCCTGCCCGTCAAGCTGACCGTCGCGGCGACGAGAAGATAGCCTCGGCTCGGCGCCTGATGCTCGCGGACGAGAGGCAGACGATCCCACCGAGGGTCGCTCCCCTTTGCCGAGGGACCCCACCTTCGCGGCGCATCTAGCTCGCACCTGTCGCCATTGTTTTCTACGTCGGGGACAGGTGAAACCTCCCCAGGGCATCGCCGGTGCGCCATGCGACCGGGGATGCGCGCTGCAAGGCGCCACCAACCGCTGCCAACTCCGGCGCTTGCGTGTGACCGAACTGCGACGTCTCTCAGGACACGATCTCCCGGCGCGCACCGCGGATCTCGTCGCAGAAAGCGCGCGTTGCGGAGTGCACGCCCGCGCGCAGCCATTGCTTGACGGAATGCAAGGTCAGCGGCAATGGTTTGTGGACCGAACGAGCGCCCGCCCGGGCGCTGCTTGCTGCTTCGCATGTCTGGCTTCGCAACGGAATTTCGGCGAGCAGACTTCCCTCGCTCTCGCCGATGCAACGAGGAGGTGATGGCTCGACGCATCTCCGCGCAAGCATCCAGTTTGCGCGGCCCCCTACTCGATCGCGCGTGAAGTTCGCGTCCGCACGCCGACAAGCCGATTCGAGCGCTTCCAAAACCGGGCGCCCTTGCTGCGGTCCAACGCTGCGGCCTCTCGTTGGGGGCCGCGCCGTGCCGTTCTTCGTGGAGTACCCCGCATGCGCACCCGTCGCACGGGCTTCAGTGATGATGCGAACGTCAGTCCTGCGCGGGCAGCGCGCGGCGCGGGCGGTGGCGCGCGCGCGGCGTGCGGCGCGGAGCTCCAGGCCCGGCCGCGGGTAGCCATGAACCGGCCCGGCCGAGCGCGGCAACCATAGTGGCGGGGCTCGTCGATGGAAGGGCGGGGCATCGATCTCTTGGGCGTCGCGGAGGCAGCCGCCTTGCTCGGCGTTACCAAGCGGACGGTCTTTCGGTGGATCCACGAGGGGGCTCTGGCCTGCTTCAAGCGAAGTCCTCAAGGATGGCAGGCGGCAACGCGCGATGAGATTCGTGCCGCTCGTGTCCTGCGTCCGCAGAATCTGCGAGACAAGGGCATCCACGACGAACTGCTCGACCGCGCCCTTCGCAGGAGGATCGTCTCCTCGCCCGACGGTCGCTACTCGCTGAACGACGTCGAGGCGATCCTCGCGTTCGGCGCGGCTGCCAAGCCGACGCCAAACCCCGCGGGCCCCGTACGGCGACAGTCCGGCTTCGTCATCAAGGCGTTCGAGTGGAACGAGGAGATGGAGGAGGCCCATGTGCAGGCGGGCGCCAGCGTCGAGAAACTACCAGACGGCTACTTCGAGGTGGAGGGCGACCCGCCCCTCCTCACGCCGCCGAATGTGTTCTTGCACGAAGTAACGTCGGAACCCGTGCCGGGCCGGCCCGGCGCGCGCTTCGTCCGACGCTTGTCAGGTTATGAGCTTGGCGACGACGGCGTGCTGCGCTGGTGCGAGCAAAACGACCGCTTCGACATCCTGGAACCGGGCGAGTCCCTCAAGCCCGAGCAGGTGGCGTCGAACCGCAAGTACTACCTCCAGATGTGGCGCATGAAACGCGAGACGTACCGGCGACGACGCCGGTTGCGGCGCGAGTCGAAGCTCAGCCAGTGACATTGTCACTCGATGCCGATCGGGCGCCGATCCGAGCGCTCTCGTGCGGGGATCCGCGGGCGGCGGTGCGGCGCCCGGTTCCCTTCGCGTTGCGCAACAAGCCGTGGAAACCACTACGGATTGGTCCTGGGCCGTCGAACCGGCCTCGCAGCCCGTCCGGGTTCTTGAGACCCTTAGCTCAGCCAGTGACATTTCACCCGCGAAGGCAGTGACAATGTCACTCGAAATCGTGCTGTTCAGTGCAAACGATCACAGGAATTGTCACTGGTAGCGTGCTTGGCTTAGCCCCGTAAGCAGGTCGCTCCACCCGGGCTAACCGTCGTCCGGAACCCACGCGGGGCGTCAGCGCGAGAGCGCGCCAGCCATGGGGTCAACCCCGCTGTGGCGCGCTTCCGCCGCGGCGCCTTCTTCTGCCCGCGCGCAGCTCTCGGGCCGCGCGGCTCGAGGGACCGATCTGCCCACCGGAGGCCATCCATGCGAAATTCGGCTCGACGATCCATTCCCTTATCCCGTCCCACCCCGGGGCACTTCTACGCGCTCGGACCGCTCGACTCGCTGGAGCGCGCCGCCAAGAGACTCGGCGTCGGCGCCGACGCGCTCCGCGATCACTGCGAGCGCCTCGCCGAGCGCGCCGGCGACGTCGCCGTGGCGCACCTACACGCTGGCGCCGTCGCATTCAAGATCGGCGACACCTGGAGGTTCCGATTCCCCATCGGCGTCGGCGAGAGCGTTCGAGGCGGCCAATGAAGGCCAGCGCCTCCGACGAGCGACGCCTCTCCGAGCTCGCGCGAGCGGCCCTCACCTACGCAAGCCGCTGGGGCCTGCACGTGCTGCCGCTACTGGTCGCGCGCAAGGAGCCCTTCGCCTCGGCGGTGCCGCACGGGTATCTCGACGCGTCCCGCGACGGCGAAAGGATCGCGAGCTGGTGGGACCGCGCGCCCCGCGCCAACGTCGGCATCGCCTGCGCGCCGTCGGGCCTGCTCGTCATCGACGTGGACCCTCGCAACGGCGGCGACGAAACGATCGCGGCCCTGATGCGGCGACTGGGCGACCTGCCCGAGACCTGGCGGGCGCTCACCCCCGGCGGCGGCGTGCACTACTACTTCCGACACGACGGCAAGGACTACCCGCACGCCCTCGGGCGCGGCGTGGACGTCAAATACCGCGGCTATGTCGTCGCCCCTCCGAGCATTCACCCGAACGGCCATCGCTACAGGTGGGACCTGGGAGCCCACCCGACGGAGGCCTCGCTGGCGGAAGTCCCCATGGTGTGGCTGCTGCAAATGCGCCGATTGACCGAGGGCGACGGCGCGACGCGCCCGCTATCGACGGGGCTCGACGCGGCCGACTCGTTCTTGGGCGCAGCCTTCGAAGCACTCGGCTGGCTCGGACCGGCGTTGACCGAAGGTCGGCGCTGCGCGCGTTGCCCATGGGCCGAGGAGCACAGCGACGGCCGCGGGCGCGGCCAGGACTCGTCGACGGTCCTCTTCTCGCCCATCGTCGGCACGACCCTCGGCGGCTTTCACTGCTCGCACTCGCATTGCGCCACCCGCCGTATATTCGAGGTCGTCCAGGAACTCCCCGCCGACGCCATCGACGCCGCCGCGCGCGCCTACCCCAACGCGTACCGGGTGCTCGTTCGCCGGCTCGCCCTGCTGGCGCAGCGGAGGACACCGTGAGCCAGCCCCCCGCGGTCGCCCAGCCTCCCGACCCGCCCGAAGTGCACGAGCGCAAGAAGGACAAGGAGGAGAAGCCCCCCAGTCAGGCGGACCTGCTCGTGCAGATCGCCCAGACCAAGGGAACGCTCTTCCACGACGCGTACGAGGAGGCCTACCTCACCGTGCCTCGCGGCAGCGGGCACGAGACGATGAAGCTCCGAAGCAGGCGCACGCGCGCTTGGCTCGATCGCGAATACTTCACGACCTTCGGGCGCGTCGCGTCGGCCCAGGCGAAGGTGGATGCTATCGGGCTGCTCGAGGGCATCGCCTTGCACGAGGGCGATTCGGACGTGGCCTCCCTACGCACCGCCGAGCACGAGGGCCGGATCTACATCGACCTCGGCGACGAGAGCCGCGAGGCCATCGAGATCGCTCCGTCCGGGTGGCACATCGTGCGTCGCGCTCCGGTGCGGTTCGTGCGCCCGAAAGGGATGCAGCCGCTCCCTCGACCCGAAACCGGCGGGAGCGTCGAGGAACTCCGGGAGTTCGTCAACGTCAAGAGCGAGGTGCACTTCCGGCTCCTGGTTGCGTGGATCGTGGCCGCGCAGCGCCCGCGCGGTCCCTACCCGATCCTCTGCCTCCAGGGCGAGCACGGAGCCTCCAAGTCCACGACGACGCGGCTCGTGCGCCGCATGGTCGACCCCAACTCGTGCCCCGTTCGCGCCGCTCCGCGCGAGCTGCGCGATCTGGCCATCGCGGGAAGCGCCGTCCACGTGCTCGCCTTCGACAACCTGTCCGGGGTGCCGGCCTGGCTCTCCGATGCCTTGTGCCGGGTCGCCACGGGCGGGGGCTTCGCCACCAGGGCCCTGTGCACCGATGACGAAGAGGTGATCTTTGACTTCATGCGACCCGTCATCGTCAATGGCATCGACGACGTGGCCACCAGGCCTGACCTCGCCGACCGATGCCTGGTGATCACGCTGCCGGCCATCCCCGCAACGAAGCGCCGACGCGAGCGCGACATGCTCGCCAGCTTCGCGGCCGTCGCGCCGCGCATCTACGGAGCGATCCTCTCTGCGCTTGCCGGTGCGCTGGCGCGCGAGCCCGCCGTGAAACTTCCCGAGCTGCCGCGAATGGCGGACTTCGCCGTCTTCGCAACGGCCGCCGAGGCGGCGCTCGGGTGGGCCGAAGGGGACTTCATGCGCGCCTACCAGGCGAACCGGAGCGACACCACCTCGATCGCCTTCGACGCCGACCTAGTGGCCCAAGCCGTCGTCCGCTTCATGACCGATCGCACCGAGTGGACCGGAATGGCCAGGGACCTCTTCGCGCAGCTCGCGTCCTGCGTGTCGGAGCGGGACCGGGAGAGCCGCGCCTGGCCCGCAGCGGCGAACGTGCTGTCCACGCGCCTGCGCAGGGCCGCGCCCGTCTTGCGCGAGCTGGGGGTCGACGTGGACGCCGACATGAGCGACGGACGCGGCCGGGACAAGCGGCGCTGCTTGGTCCTCAGAAAAATCCCGAAACCAACCGGCCCCACCGGCCCCATCAGCGATATTGCTCAGGAATCGGGCGAGCAGAAAGCCGCGTGGGGCCGGTCCGTTGCCGGCGAGGAATTTTCACGATCCCAGGCAAATTCAGCCCTTGGGGCCGGTGGGGCCACTGGGGCCGATCGATCCGCTCGATCCGGGGCGGCCGACGCCACATTCGCCGACTGGCTTGAGGACGAGGGCATCACACCCCGCCACCAAGCCACAAGCCAACCCGACGACGACGTGTCCGCCGAACGGAGGCCATCATGAAGACGACGGCGATTCGAGCCCTCGCGGATGCCGCGGACGCCCTGGCGCGCCTGGCGCGCGCCGTCGCCGAAGACCCGGGCGACGCGGATGCGATGCTGTCCCTAGCCGACGCGGCGCGCTTGGCCGCGACTTCGCAGCGCGTCTTGCGCGATGCTATCCGGGCGGGCGAGCTGGCTGCGTATGGGCGCAAACGCGATCGCGCCGTACGACGGGGTGATCTGGACGCCTGGATCGAGAGCAGGCGCGTGGCCCCCGTGCCCGGAGTCGATGACGCGGACCTCGTCCGGCGCGTTCGACGGCTGGCGCGAGAATACGACGACACGCGGACAATCGGACAAAGCCGGGGGTGCCGCCGCGAGGTTCCAGAATGAGCGGCCTTGCTCAGCATCGGATCCCAGATCGCTGGTCGAGATGCGAGCCACTGCACGCGCTTGATGGCGGAGCTAACGTTCGAGGGGACGGTCCAAACCGATGGAGATTCAGATGCAAAGGGTGGGTACCGACGCACATGTGTTCGCCGCAAGCAACACGCAACGAAGCAGAAAAGCAGCACGTGAATTCGTGCGGGGGGAGCGGTGAGATGCCCGTGCCCCGCACTGGCTACGTCGAGCCGCTCAAGCGGGCGGACGGGTCGACGTACTTCCGCGCCCGCATCCGCCTGGCTGACGGCGCTCGCGCCCGCGTGGACGTGCCCGAGAAGTACAGCACGCCTGCCGGGGGCAGGACGGGGCGGGAGCGCGCAGAGCTTTATGCTGAGGCTCTCCAGGAGCGCGAAGATGAGACGCACGAACTGCTCGAGGCCCGCCGCGCCGCCGCACGCGCACCCGCGACCGCGGGCTCTGCGGATGAGACGTGCACGCAGTATTTCGACCGGCTTTCCAGATTGCGCTCTCGATCAGGGATCGGCGGGACGAAAGACGAACGCTGGACGTGGAACAAGTGGATCGCCCCCCGAATCGGCAACAAGCCCGTGCGCACGGTGGAGAGGGAGCAGATCGAGGATGTGCGCGACGCGCTCGACGAGGCGGTGCGCGAGTACATGGCGGAAGGCCCCGGCCACGGCGCGTCGGGCAAAACCGCGCTCAACGCTTGGTCCGTGCTGCGAACGACCTTCAAGGAAGCCTTCTCGTCGCGCGATCGTCGGCTGCGCGTTCGCGCCGACGATCCGTCCACGGGGATCAAGCCGCCGCTCCGGACCGACGCCCGCAAGAAGACGTTCCTCTACCCCGCCGAGACGAGCGACCTGCTCGCCTGCGAGGACGTGCCACGCGAGTGGCGGGAGGTCTATGCCATCGCCCTGTACACGTACATGCGCCCGAACGAGCTTCGCGCCCTTCGCCGCGCCGACGTCGACCTGGTCCACGGGGTCATCCACGTTACAAAGGCGTGGGACAAGCGCACGTCGAAAGTCGCAGCGCCGAAGACGGCGAACGGCATCCGCGACGTGCCGATCGAGCCTGCGCTTCGTCCGCTGCTCGCGCGCACGCTCGAGGGCAAAGGCGACAATGATCTCGTCGTCCCGCTTCTCGCGAAGACATCGGACTATTACGCGACGCCCACGTTCCGAGAGCACCTGAAGATCGCCAAGGTCACGCGGCCGCGGCTCACCGAAGATACGGCGACGGTGATGCCCGTCAACTTCCGCTCGTGCCGTGACTCGGGGATCACCTGGCTCGCGCTCGCCGGCGTCGAGCTCGCGCGCATGCAGCGCCGAGCGGGGCATGACAACATCGAGACGACGCTCGGCTACGTGAAGCAGGCCGAGGATCTGATCGGCAATGTCGGTGCCCCCTTCCCCGCCCTGCCTGAGTCGCTCGTTTGGCCCGAGGATTGGCCCAGATGCTCGCGTGCAAAATTACAAGCCACTGTAATGACTACGCAATCAGAGTGGGCCGACCGGGACTCGAACCCGGGACCTACGGATTAAAAGTCCGCAGCTCTACCGACTGAGCTATCGGCCCTGAAGCCGTTGCGTTTACTAGCACTTACGCGGCGTCTTGGGGCCTGCTTCTTTGCGGGCTCTCGACCACACGCGGCCCGCGGCGCGGCCACGTGCCGGCGCTGTCGTCGTCAAGCGGCCGTTCGGCCGACGCCACAGGCGACCGCGGAAAGCGCTGCCTGAGCGCCGCGTTCGCGCTCCCCTTCCCCTTCGCCGGTGCGGGTACGATGGTTCGCCCCATGCGCTGCTGCCTCGGGTACGACCTCATCGCGGGAAACGAGAGCGCGTTCGCCGTGGACGTCTCGGCGATCGCGTTCGGGCCGGGGGTCCTCGCCGAGATCGGCGAACGCGTGCGCTCGGCGGGGTGCCGGCGCGTCGGGCTCTTCACGGACCGCGCGATCGCTCGCCTCGAATACCGCGAGACGGTCGCGCGTTCGCTGCAGGCCGCCGGCATCGCCGCCGCCGTCTACGACGAGGTGCACGTCGAACCAACGGACGCGTCATTCCGCGCCGCAGCCGAGTTCGCGCGCAAGGGTCGCTTCGACGGCTACGTGTCCCTCGGCGGCGGGTCGGTCATGGACACGTGCAAAGCGGCCGCCCTCTACGCGACCTACCCCGACGACTTCTACGCCTACGTCAACGCACCGCTCGGCGGCGGACGTCCGGTTCCCGGGCCGCTGCCGCCTCACGTCGCGTGCCCGACGACGTGCGGCACGGGCAGCGAGTGCACGGGCATCGCCGTGTTCGACGATCTCGCGCGCAAGGCGAAGACGGGGATCGCGTCGCGTCGTCTGCGGCCGACTCTCGCGCTGGTCGACCCCACGTGCGCGCGCACCCTGCCATCGATGGTGGTGGCCGCCAGCGGCTTCGACGTCCTGTGCCACGCGCTCGAGTCGTACACCGCGCGCTCGTTCTCCGCGCGCCCGTCCGTCGCCTCGCCCGGCGCGCGCCCGATGAGCCAGGGACGCAACCCGTGGAGCGACCTCGGCGCCCTGGAGGCGCTGCGTCTGGCCGGGGCGTACCTCGCGCGCGCGGTGCGCGACGCCGACGACGAGGAGGCGCGCTCGTCGCTCTCGTGGGCGGCCACGCTCGCCGGCATCGCCTTCGGGAACGCCGGGGTGCACTTGCCCCACGCGATGGCGTACTCGGTCGCGGGCCTGGTACGCGATTACCGCTGCCCCGGCTATCCGCCGGACGAGCCGCTCGTCCCGCACGGGATCTCGGTCGTCGTGAACGCCCCCAGCGTGTTCGGCGCGACCGCGACCACCTCGCCGGAGCGTCACCTCGCGGCAGCGCGCGCGCTCGGCGCCGACCTTCGCGGCGCAAGCGCTGCGGACGCCGCGGCGGTCCTGCCCGAGACGCTCCTCGCGATGATGCGCGCCACGAACGTACCGTGCGGACTCGCTCCCCTCGGGTACGGGCACGAGGACCTCGACGCGCTCGTGTCCGGCGCCGTCGTCCAGACGCGCCTCGTCGACAACGCGCCCATCCTTGCGGACCACGCCGCGCTGCGCGAGCTCTTTCGCGAGGCCATCGAGTATGCCTGAGGAGCGCGAGGACGAAGCCCGCGCCACCCGCGCGCGCTTCCCCCATTTTCTGGGGCTGCAGACGCGCTGGATGGACAACGACGTCTACGGTCACGTCAACAACGTCGTCTACTACGCGTACTTCGACACCGTCATCAACCGTTACCTCGTCGACGCCGGGCTCGACATCGCGAAGAGCCCTGCGATCGGCTTGTGCGTCGAGTCGCGCTGTCGGTACTGGAGAGCCGTCTCGTTCCCGGACGAAGTGTCCGCCGGACTGCGGGTCGCGCATCTCGGCACGTCGAGCGTGCGCTACGAGATCGGGATTTTCGCGGGAGGCGACGAGCACGCCGCGGCGCAGGGGTGGTTCGTCCACGTGTTCGTCGATCGCGAGAACCGGCGCTCCACGCCGATTCCGGACGGCCTCCGCGAGGCGCTGCAGCGAATCGCCGCTCCCTAGGAGCCGTGCGCGTAGCGCGCCTTGATTCGCGGCAAGAGGTACTCATCGAAGGCGCGGTCCCAGTCGTACGCCGGTCGCCACGCCCAGTCGCTGCGAGCGCGCCCGTCGTCGACGTCGGCCGGCCACGAGGCCACGATGCGGGCGCGAACCGCGTCCGGCTCGTAGTCGATGCGCGCGGCGGGGAACGCGCGGCGAACGCGATCGGCGATCTGCCCCGCGCTGACGCTGAAGGAGCGGATGTTGTACACGCAGGAGGAGAGCCGCTCGCGATCGGCGCGCGCCAGCGTGAGGAGGGCGCCGATGGCGTCGGGCATCGCCATGAAAGGGATGGTCGCTTCCGGCTCGACGAAGCACTTGTAGGCGACGCCCTTGGCCGCGGCGTGGATCATCTCGGGACCGAAGTCGCTTGTCCCGCCGGTGGGCGCCGTGTCCGCCGCGATGAGCCCGGGGAAGCGCAGCGCACGGAAGTCGAGGCGCGCGGCGCCCGACAGCGCGCCGAGCTGGCGCGCGTGAAAGGTGAAGTAACGGCCGAGGTGCTCGCAGTACAGCTTGTTGCACCCGTACATCGTGATCGGGACGTTCCAGTGCTCCTCGCGCACCGCGCCGATGGCGCGCTTCTCCTCGATCGACGGCAGGCCGTACACGGCGATCGAGCTCGGAAAGAGGAAGCGCACGGGCCTTCCGAGTCGCGAGGACTGGTTCTGCGCCATGCGCAGGACGTTCAGGGTGCCCTCGACGTTGACCTGGTGGGCGAGCTCGGGGTCGCGCTCTCCGCGGGTCGAGAGAAGGGCCGCCAGGTGGAAGACCATGTCCACCTCGTGATGGGCGGCCAGCTGGTCCAAGAGGTAGCGGTCCATGATGTTGCCCGCGTAGCTGGCCTCGACGAGCGACCGCATCGAATCGTTCAGGGGCGTGAGGTCGAGCGTGACGACGTCGTAGCCCCCGTGCTCGGCCAGCGTGTGGAGGAGCGAACGACCGATCTCGCCGTTCGCCCCCGTGACCAGAACCGCTGCGTTGGGCATTGCGCCGGCACGATAGCACCGCCCGACGCGACCTCGCGGGTCAGGGAAGCGTTACGTAGACGCCGCACGCGTCGGCGCACACGGTGAGCTTTTGCAGCGGAGCGGGAGCCGGCCCGCCGGTGACCTTCCCCTCGAGGTCGTAGGACGACTGGTGGCACGGGCACGAGAACTCCGCGCCCGTGAAATGCACCGTGCAGCAGGCGTGCGTGCACGAGCCCGAGAGGGCGACGTACTCGCCTGCCGTCGGCTGAACGACGATGATGAAATCCTGCTGGCAGGCGGGATCGGCGTAGCCGCTCGCCTCGACGAGGGCGCTTCCGCCGACTTGCTCGAGCGCGGGGTATTTCGCGAACGTCAGCGCGAAGACGCTCGAGCTGGTCGCGCAGCTCGAGGCGCACCCCGGGCCGTCGCCGGTCGGCGGCCCGTCCTTTGCGCCGTCCTTTGCGCCGTCCTTTGCGTCGGTGTCCCTACCTGCTTCGTTCGCGTCCGGCTGCTCGAACACACCCGCGTCGACGGGAGTTTCGTTCGCGCTGCCACACGCCGGGGCGAACAGCGACAAGGCACCGGCAGCGCCCACCCGGAGGACCTCCCGCCGCTCGAACGACTCTCTCTCGGCCGCGTGTGCGCACCGCGGGCAACGCTCGCATCTAAGCATGACACCACGCGCTTCAGCTCTAACCACTGCCACGAAATGCGCTCGCGCGCACATGGCTACACGAGAGAGAACCTCTTTCCGATCCGGGTGAACGCGTCGATGGCTCGGTCGACCATATCGGCGGTGTGCGCGGCCGAGAGCTGCACGCGGATGCGCGACTGCCCCTTCGGCACGACGGGATACGAGAAGCCGATGACGTAGATGCCCTCGCCGAGCAGCGCCGCGGCGACCTCCTGCGCCAGGCGCGCGTCTCCACCGCCCTCGACGCTCGGACCGCTCATCATGATGGGGACGATGGGGTGAATGCCGGGCTTGATCTGGAATCCCGCCCGCGTCATGCCGTCGCGGAACTGCTTGGCGTTCGCCATCACGCGATCGCGCAGCTCGGTCGTCGACGAGAGAAGTTCCAGGACGGCGAGACTCGCCCCGACGATGGCGGGAGCGACCGTATTGGAGAAGAGGTACGGGCGCGAGCGCTGCCGGAGAAGCTCGACGATCTCCTTGCGGCCGGTGGTGAAACCGCCGGCGGCGCCGCCGAGGGCCTTGCCCAAGGTGGAGGTGATGACGTCGACGCGCCCCATGACGCCGCACTGCTCGATCGATCCGCGGCCCGTCGCCCCGACGAAGCCGGTCGCGTGGCTGTCGTCGACCATCACGAGCGCCTCATAGCGATCGGCGAGGTCGCAGATGGCCTCGAGGGGCGCGATGTCCCCGTCCATCGAGAACACGCCGTCGGTCGCGATCATGCGCAGGCGCTTGCTTCGGGTCTGGACCAGGGCCTGCTCGAGCGCGGCCATGTCTCCGTGCGGGTAACGGTGGCGGTCCGCCTTGCAGAGCCGCACGCCGTCGATGATGGACGCGTGGTTATAGGCGTCGCTGATGATGGCGTCCTCTTCGCCGAGCAGCGTTTCGAACAGCCCGCCGTTGGCGTCGAAGCACGACGAGTAGAGGATGGCGTCCTCGGTGCGGAGAAACTCGGCGACCTTGCCTTCGAGGCGCTTGTGGATGTCCTGGGTGCCGCAGATGAAGCGCACGCTGGACAGGCCGTAGCCGTACTCGTCGATGGCGCGATGAGCAGCCTCGATCACGCGCGGGTGCGAGCTCAGCCCGAGGTAGTTGTTCGCGCAGAAGTTGAGGACCGGGCGCTCCGTTTCGCGGACGCGAACCGACGCGCCTTGCGGGCCGAGGATGAGCCGCTCGCGCTTCTCGAGGCCCGCGCCGCGGATCTCGCCGAGAGCGGCTGCGTAGGCTTCCTTCGCGCGGCCGTACATGGGCGCGGAGCCTAGCACGCACGACGTCACCGCTCGCTGGCGACCTGGCTCGTAGCGTTCGGTGGGGTAAGTTGCGGCTGCGCGCTCGCCGAGGCCACGGAGGCGTCGTACCAGAAGGCGGCGACGACCAAGCCGATGATGGCGATCACGATGGGCCAACTGGAGGTCATGGCGTTGTCTCCCACGACGCCAGGTGCGAGACCAATGCCAAGCGCGAGCGCGCACGAACACGCGAGGATTCGCGGCGGCGCGCGGTCCCCGAGCCGCCGGTCCGATCGTCGGCGTCGCGCAAAGGTACCTCGATCCGTGACGACCATGACGTGCGCCGGAGAAGCTCACCTGGACCGTGGGCTCCGCAAAAACTCCACGCTAGAGCCCAACCGACCGAGCTTGCGTGCCTCGAGGCACGCCGGCGAGCCGGGCTCGACGATTCGGCAATCGTCGGGCCGCACATCGTAGATGCTGCACGGAAATCGCCCCGGGACCGAGACGTCGAGGGCGCCGCAGCGGTCGCCGGGATTCGCAACGAAGCGCCAGCCCGGCGGTGTTTGGTCGATCACGCTGAGCCGCCGAAGGATCTCCTCGCCGTCCGCACGCGCCCGGACCCTCGCCTCGTCCGTATCGAGCAGGTGCACCGTGCGCGGCCCGTGGTGGCAGCAGCGACCGCAGGTCACGCAGTCGGCGCCGGCCGGATCCGGCTCCCCTGCGATGGGCGACAGGGGCGGCATCGGGTCACCGAGTGTCAATCGGCCAGGGCAGCCGCGCAAGCGCAGGCGCAATGCGCGCCAGCTCGCGACGCACGGCGCTCGCGGTCGGGCGGTTCGCTGGATCGCGCCGGAGCGTCGAGAACAGCAGCTCGACCAGAGCCGCGAGCTCCGGGCGGCTCGTCAGTGCGCGCAGCGGTGGCGGGAAGCCGTCGTGCGCCACGTGCAGCGAGATCAGCGCGAGCTCCGACCCCGCATCGAAGAGGACGCGCCCCAGGAGCGTCTCGAAGGCCACGCATCCCAGCGCGTAGATGTCGGCCTTGGCGGGAGAGGGCACGACCTTGCCGTCGAGCGCGCCCCACACCTCCGGCGCGCCGTACGGCCCCGTCGCGCAGCCCGGCCGGATGTGGCGTCCGGCCAGCCCGAAGTCCACCAGCACGGCCTGCCCGCCGCGACGCATGACGACGTTCGAGGGCTTGAGGTCGAGGTGGCCGATGCCGATCGCGTGCATCGCTTCGAGCCCCCGCAGGACGTCGTCGAGGACGCCGATCGCCCGCGGCGCGTCCAGGCCGCGCATCTCGAGCACGCGCTCGAGCGTCGCCCCCTCCACGAGCTCCATCACCAGGATCGGCTTGGGCTTGCTGCCTGCGTCGAACGTCACGAAGCGCGCGAGGTTCGGGTGCGGCGGCAGGCCGATGAGCGCACCCGCCTCCTCGCGGAACAGCTTGAGGAACTCGGCCTCGGAGAGCTGTCGAGCCGCGCTCGCCGAGTACTCGGGGACCTTGAGCGCGAACTTCTCGGCGTTGGCGTCGGTCCTCTCTTCGACGCGGATTGCGACGAAAACCGAGCCCACCGCCCCCGCGCTCAGCGCGCGCTGCACGTAGAACCCGCCGATCGTTCGCCCGGCCGGCAGCCACGTCGGCAGCGCGGGGCCTGACTGGCTCGTGCGGATCCCGGCTTGCGCCGGCGGTTGGCTCGGTCCCTTCGGCAGCGGCAGCTCGGTGATTCGCCGCACGGTCGCCGCGACGAGGTCCGCGACGGCCCGAGGCACCCCGACGAGGACGTCGGCGAGGGCGGCAGCCACCACCGGTTCGCGCAGGGCGTCCTCCGCGCCGCTGAGGACGCGAGTGACGGCGACCGTGAGCGGCCGCGCCGCGCTGCCCGCGGGCGCCGCCGGGGCGCGCTCGGGATCGAGACGCCCGCGGGCGCCGATCCCCAGCTGGACCAGCGCGGCCAGCGCCCCCTCGAGCGCGGCGACGGCTTCGGGCTCCGAGCCGTCTTTCGATGCGAGATCGCGCAGCGACGTCGCCGACGACAGCGAGGTGAGCGCACCTCCCAGCCGTACGAGGACGGTACGCAGCGCTTCGGTTCGTCCGGAAGGGTCCAGGTCCAGGTTGCGCGTGAGCTCGTCGTACGCCGGGAGGGCGCTCCTGGCGTCGTTCGCGACCGCCGCCGCGAACTTCGCATAAAGCTCCAGCACGTGCACCAGATCGGGGTGCATCGATGCCTCGCCGAGCGTCGCGAGCTGCGCGGGTTCGGCGACCTCGCGAGCCACCACGAGGAGGGCGTCGACGGCGTCCGAGGCGCCCACGCGAACGAGCGCGTCCAGGGCGCGTGCCAGGGCTGCGACGACCGTCCGGCGGACCGGCGAAGGCGGATCGCGCTCGAAGCGCTCGAGCAGCGCGCGGATGATGCGAAACCACCGCTTGCGAAGGCGAGCGGCGCGCTGCGCGTCTTCGTCTTCGTCTCCCATGTCGCTATCGACCAGGTGAAGGAGCGCCCGGAGCCGGCGGAGGGACAGCGTCGCGTGCGGCGGGTTCGCCGTGCCGTCGGGCTCTGCCACGAGGGGGGCGCTCTCGCGCGCGAGGATCCACTCGGCCATGCGCTCGCGGAGCGGATCGATCGCTTCGGCCATGGCGCGCGCGGAGTCGCTGCCCCCGCCGAGCAGGAGGAGATGCCCGAGGACGTCGCGCTCGAGCAAGCTGACGTCCAGATCGCGCAGGACGGCGAGCGACGTTCGCCGCGCGATCGAGCCGGCGCGCCCCCGGGCGCCGTCTTCCTCCGGCGCGACCGCTTCGAGCGCGTCGAGCGAACCTCGAGCCGCCGCCAGGGTCTCTCTCGCGCGCGCGTAGGCCTCCTTGGCTCCGGCCGTGACGAACACGCCCAGCGCGCTCGCGATCTGATCGCGCAGCAGCTCGTCGGCGCGCGCAGTGCCCGCGAGATCGCGCGCGACTTCGCCCGCCAGGGCCTCCGCGCCGTCGTCGCCGCCCGACTTCGCACGACTCGCGAGGAGCGCGTGCGCTCGCGCCGCAGCCTTGTCGGCGAGAGCCGATTCCCCGAGCTCGGCGCGCAGCTCGACCACGGCCTCGCCGATCTCCGGAGTCGCGCGCCCGAGGACGAGATCGAGCAGCTCGTCGGCGGCTTCGGGCTCGGCCTCCGCCGTGCGAGGCAGGCCCCACAAGAAAGCGGACGCCGCGCCCGGATCGCGGTCGAGCAACCCCTGTCCGAGCGCGCGTCGCGCGAGGGCGAGCGCCGCGTCGGGCGCGACGGAGGCGTAGGCGGCGACCGACGCGGCAGCCCGGCGCCACTCGGTGGGTGACAGCGACGGCGCCAGCGCCTTCTCGATGGCCGTCTGCAGCTCCGGGGCCCACGGCGCCAGCAGACCGCGCGCCACGGCGACGTGCCGCCACACGAGCGACTCGCGATCGTTCAGGAGGCGCTCCCACGCGGCGGCGACGGCGTCGCCGCGGAACGCCCGCAGGCTGTGCTCGTCCCCGTACGAGGCTCGGCGCGAGGCCTCGCGCGCCGCGCGTTCGAGCAGGCGTGCGGCGAGGCGCCTCGACGGGAGCGAGCCGGTCGAGGCGTCGGAGATCCACTCGCGGGCGAGATCTCGGCGCGAGGCGATGGCCAGCGCGAGCGGGGCGTCGGCGATACCCAGGCCGATGGGAAGCTCCGTCACGAGCGCGACTCTGGCGCGCATACCGGGCGTCGCGAGGCCCTTCCCTCCCCCGCGCGCCATTCGGCGGGCGATCCCGACGAACGTCTCGGCATCCGCCGCGAGCAAGCGAGCAAGCACCCGGCGCCCGACCTCGCGCTGCTCCGGCCCGAGCGGCAGCGCCGACGCGAGTTCGTACAGCGCCGATCCGGCGGCGGCCGGTGCGAGCCAGTCGAGGTCGTCGACGAGGCCCGCATGCAGCGCGGCGCGCACCCCCGCCTGCAGCGCGTCGGGATGGAGTCCCTCGAGCGGGCCGGGGCCCTCCTCCGCCGTGGCGCGCGCGAGCGCCGCCATCGACTGCCGCCAGGAGGCCCGCCGCTCGGCCGCGCCGGTCAGCTTGTGGAGCTCGAGCAGGCTGCTCGCGTAGAAGGTTGCGTCGCGCACGAGGGACTCCGACCTAGGCTACAGGTTCTGGGGTGTCGGGTGAAAATGCTCTCACCCGCCCTCGACGTGCACGCTCCCTCCCCCGCGGCGGCGAGCCTGGTGGACCGCGAGGCTGGCGCGCCTCAGCACGTCCTGCGGCATGTCGCTCGAGGGCGGCACCCAGAGCGCGCCGCCGATGGAGAGCGTGACCCGGCGCTCGTCTCCGAGGAGGGGCCGCTCGTTCATCGCGGTGGCGATGCGATCGGCGACGGCGCGCGCCGCGACGGCGTCCGCCCCCGGCAGCAGCAGCCCGAACTCGTCGTCCTGAAGGCGCGCGAGGACGTCGTACTCGCGCAGGCAACCCTTGAGAAGGGACGCGATTTGCTCGAGAACGGTGTCCCCCACCGGAAGGCCGAATTCTTCGTTGAGCGCGCCCATGCCGTCGACGTCGAGCCGCAGGACCGCGTAGCTGTCCCACGCTCGCGTGCTGCGGCCGTGTTCGCGCTCGAGCTCCTCGCGGAAGCGCCGATCGTTGAGGAGCCCCGTCAGGGAGTCGAACGGAGTCAGCTCGACGATGCGTGCCTGCAGCTGCTTGTTGGCGCGTTCGGCGGCCCGCTCGCGCGTCACATCGCGCAGAAAGACGATCCGCCCGGGAGGCCTGCCCTCGCGCGAAATGGGGACGCTCTTGCAGAGCACCGTACGCGGGCGCGGCCGGCGAACGTCGACATCCGTCGACATCCGCGGCGCTCCGAGAGGGCCCCGCGCTCCCGCGGCCGACAGGAACACCTCGGGCTCCTCGCACGCTCCCGCGAAGACGTCGAGGACTTCGCTGCGCGATCGGCCTACGTAGGAGACCGGCTCCACGCCGAACATCTCGCCGGCGCGGCGAGCGATCATGCGGCAGCGCCCGTCGGAGTCGAAGACTACGACCCCCTCCTCCGACCCCTCGAGCACGGCGAGGAACGTCGCTTGGAGGAACTGGCTCCACTCGAGGTCATCCTTCGGCATCGCAACCTGCGTGCATCATCGTACTTCGGCGACGCTCGAATTGTCCCTATGCTCGCGCCTGCAAAGATGCACCCGAAGACCCTCGCGGCGAGGCACCGGCGCGTCGTCGGCGCGCTGGCTCAGGCGCTGCTCGCGATCCCCGAGGCCGAGGCCCCCGCGGAATCCCAGGCGCTCGTGGCGATCACCGACCGGTTCGACGACCACCTCGCGGCCGTCAGCAAGGCGCTCCGCGCGATGCTCCTCGTCTCGCTCGAATGGATTCGCTGGCTCCCGCTCGTTCTCCTCGTCTCGTGGAGAACGTTCGACGAGCTACCGGCTGGTGGCCGCACGGCTTTGCTCGAGCGGATGGAGCGGTCGCGCTCTCCGCTGCTGTTCCTGCCCCTCGTCGCTTACAAGACGCTCCTCTCGATGATGCACTACGAATCAGGCTCCGAGCTGCACGCTCTGGGCTATCCCGGCGATGAGAGGGCGCGATGGAAGCGGCTGGCCTGAGGGTCGTGCGCGGGCGCGATCAGCGCGCGCCGCTTCGCGCGAGCGCCGACGTCGTCGTCGTCGGGTCGGGAGCCGGCGGCGCCGTCGCCGCGGCGGAGCTCGCGCGCGCCGGCCGCAGCGTGATTGTCCTCGAGGAGGGCGACTGGGTAGGTCCGGCGGAGTACTCGCGCCTGAAGCCGACGGACATGATGCGGCGCTGCTGGCGAGAGGCGGGGCTGTCGGCCGCCTTCGGACTGGGGGACACTCCGTTCATCAGCGTCCTTCAGGGCCGCTGCGTGGGCGGGTCCAGCGTGCTGACCGGCGGTGTGTGCTTCCGCATCCCCGACGAGGTCCTTCACGAGTGGGACCGGGAGCTCGGGCTGCACTCGATGGCCGTCGACTCGCTCGATCGCCACTTCGGCGCGGTCGAGCAGACCGTGCACGTCGAGACGGTGCCGACCGCGATGCGGTCGCGAAGCACGGAGCTCTTCGCCGCGGGTGCGGCGAAGCTCGGTATCGAGCTCAAGTCGTTGCGGCGAAACACGAGCGGCTGTCGCGGCGTCGGACGCTGCAACTTCGGCTGCCCTCACGGAGCGAAGCTGAGCGTCGATGTCTCGTTCTTGCCCCGGGCGTGCGCTCACGGCGCCACGATCGTGAGCGACGCGCTCGCCCATCGCGTCGATGTATGCGGTGGGGTCGCCCGTGGCGTGCGCGGTCGCCTCCTCGACGAGCGCGGCGCGCCCGGTGTGCCCTTCGAGGTCCGCGCGAAGGTCGTCGTCGTCGCCTGCGGGTCGCTCCATACGCCGCTACTGTTGCGGGCGAGCGGCGTCGACTCGCCCCACGTGGGTCGACACATGACGCTGCACCCGGGCTTCCGCGTCGGCGCGATCTTCGACGAGGAGGTGAACGGCTGGGACGGGGCGATGCAGAGCGTGTACAGCGATGCGTTCGCCGCCGAAGGCATCACGCTCATCAGCGTCTACCCTCCGCCGAGCGTCCTGTCGGCGGCGTTCCCTGGAGTCGGAGTGCATCACCGCGAGAACGTGCACAAGATGCCGCGGCTCGGCGTTTTCGGCGGGATGATCCACGACGACGGAGGCGGGCGGGTGCATCGGTGGATCGGACGCGAGCCGCTCGTCACGTATCGCCTGGCGCCGCGCGACCGTCCGCGCCTCCTGCGGGGCATCGAGATCGTCGCCCGCATGGCCTTCGCAGCCGGCGCGCGGGAGGTCGCGATGCCCATCTTCGGCGTGGGCATGCTCACGAGCGAGCGCGAGCTCGACGAGCTGCTCGCGCACCCGCCGCAAATGCAGCGCATCGAATGCACCGCTTACCACCCGCTCGGCACGGCCCGCATGGGTGCCACCGAGCGCTCGGGCGTCGTCCGAGAGACGGGCGAGGCCTGGAAGGCGGACAACCTCTTCGTGTGCGACGGAAGCGTCTTGCCGACGAGCATCGGCGTCAACTCGCAGCTCGCCATCATGTCCGTGTCCCACAAGATCGCGACCGGCATCGCAGACGACTGGACGCGCCTCGCGCGCCGAGCGGCGTGAAGAGGATTACAGCGGGGCCATCTCGTTCTGTTTGAGGAGCTTGGCGAAGCTCTCCTTGTCGATCGCCTTCTCGAGCGCCGCCTCGGGCGCGATCGTCTTGTCCCGCACGTAGCGCTCGAGCGCCATGTCCATCGTCTGCATCCCCTGAGCCTGGCCCGCCTGCATCAAGCTGGGGATCTGGAACGTTTTGTTCTCGCGGATCATCGCCGCGAGCGCCGGCGAGCCGATGAGGATCTCGTGCACTGCGACGCGCCGCTTGCCGTCGGCCGTGCGGAGCAGTTGCTGCGCGACGATGCCGGCGAGGCTCTCCGAGAGCATCCCTCGCACCTGCGGCTGCTCTTCGGCCGGAAAGGCGTTCACCACGCGGTCGATCGTCGCGGCGGCCGAGTTCGTGTGGACGGTGGCGAAGACGAGGATCCCGAAGCTCGCGAGCTGAAGCGCGAGCTTCATCGTCTCGTTGTTGCGAAGCTCGCCGATGAGGATCACGTTGGGGTCCTCGCGCCCGGCGCTCCGGATGGCGAACGCGTAGCTCGAGGCGTGGACGCCGATCTCGCGGTGGGTGATCTGCGCCTTCTGCGGGACGTGCACGAACTCGACGGGGTCCTCGATCGTGAGCACGTGGCAGGCGCGCGTCTTGTTGATGTGGTCGACCATCGCGGCGAGCGTCGTCGACTTGCCCGAGCCCGTGGGGCCGGTCACGAGGACCAATCCGGACCGGCGATCGGCGAGCTTTCGCAGCACCGGGGGGCATTTGAGGTCCTCGAGCGTCAGCACGCGCGTCGGGATGGTACGGAAGACGGCCGCCAGGCCGGTCGTCTTGTAGAAGTAGTTCGCGCGAAAGCGCGCCTTGTCTCCGTACGCGTACGCGAAGTCGAGGTCGAGGGTGTCGACGATCGTCTCTCTCTGCTCGGGCGTCGCGATCTCGAAGAGGAGCGACTCGATCTCCTGCGTGTCGACCGGCTTGTCGCGCATGGGAGTGAGATCGCCGCGCAGGCGCATGAGCGGCGGGTACCCCACCCCGAGGTGCAGGTCGCTGCCGCCGGCGCCGATCAGCGCGTCGAAGAGTGCGTCGATCCGGGCCACTCACGCCCCCTTCTTGCCGAAGAACTGTCCCGCCTTACCCAGGAGGCCGGGCGAAGGCTCGGCCTTTGCCGCCGGATTCGGGGCGGCCGCCGCGGCCGCGCGCTTTCCGGAGAGGATGGCGTCTACCTCGTCGGGGCTCTCGGCGTGCGCCGTCGCCGTGGCCTGCGTGATTCGGCCGGCTCGCGCGAGGTCGACGAGCGACTCGTCGAGGCGGATGATCCCGAAGCCCTTGCCGCGCTGCTGCAAGCTGGGAATCTGGTAGGTCTTGGCGTCGCGGATGAGGCTCCACAGGGCGACCGACCCCGGGAGAAGCTCCACGGCGGGGACCATGGACTTGCCGTCGGCCGCCGGCACCAGACGCTGGCTCACGATGAGGTGCAGCCCGCCTGCGAGGGTCATCCGCACTTGCTGCTGATCGGCCGGCGGAAAGAGGTCCACCAGCCGGTCGATGGTCTTTGCCGCGCTCGGCGTGTTCATCGTTCCGAGCACGAGGTGCCCGGTCTCGCTGGCCGCGAGCGCCATCCGCACCGTCTCGGTGTCGCGCAGCTCGCCGACGACGATGACGTCCGGGTCCTCGCGCAGCGAAGCCTTCAGGGCCGACGCGAACGTGCGCGTGTGGCTGCCCACCTCGCGCTGGCTGATCATGGCCATCTTGCGCCCGTGCAGGAACTCGACGGGGTCTTCGACCGTGATGATGTGATGCGTCGTATGGCTGTTGATGACGTCGACGATCGCGGCCAGCGTGCTGGTCTTGCCGTGCCCGGTCGGCCCGGTGACGACGACGAGCCCCTGGTGATGGTGCGTCGCCTTCTCGATGTCCGGGGGTAGGGCGAGAGACGCGAGCGTGGGCACCACGGCCGGGATGCACCGCAGGCACGCCTTCAACCCCGTGCGCTGCCGCGACACGTTCACGCGGAACCGGCCCTGCGCGCCACGCTCCAGCGCGAAGTCGCACGAGCCGTCGGCCGCCAGCGTGCCCCGCATCCGCTCGGGAACGACTGGCTCGACCATCCGCTGCACCGTCGCCTCGTCGATCGGTGCGCCGCGGGCGACCAGGTCCCCGCCGATCCGCAGGAGAATCGGGCGCCCCGCGACGAGGTGAACGTCGCTTGCCCCGGCGTCGCGCGCCGCAGCGAGCACCGCGTCGAGCGGGCCGGCGGCGCCCGCGGGCCGAGCGTTGTGCGGCTTGACCACGGCCGATCGCAAAAGGAGCGGGTCCGACACGCGCTCCGCAGGATCCGCGGACCCGGGCGCGCCGGCCGTCACGCCGGGCGCGTGCGGCGCGGGGACTTGCGTCCCCGGCGCTCCCACCGGCGTCCGCGTGACCTCCGGCGCGGGGGGTCTCTCGACGGGGACGGCCACCTTCTCGACGGGGGCGGCTGCCGACGCCACGGCGGCCTTGTTCACCAGGGCGAACCGCACCTGCACGCGCCCGTCGCGCATCACCGCCTGAACCGCTACCGCCCCGAGCCCGTCCACTCGGGTCGTCCACGCCGCGGGACGATCGGCGAGTTCGTCGACGTACCGACTGCCGCCGACCGAGACCAGCATCGCCAGGATGGAATCCGTCGACCGCGCCGCGTCATCGACCGGCTCGTATTTACCCTCCACCTTCACGCAGGGCAGTCGTTCGCTCGCGACCGCGAACTCTGTGACCTCGGGTCGAACCAGCTCCCGAAGCATCTGCTGGAGGTTCTTCATCGCTCACGGGGCCGGGAGACCCACGACCATCGTACCCCATTCGGGCCCGCGCCAACCTCGTCTTTGGGCGTCCAACCAACCGACGAAGACCGAACACCACAAAAGGCAAGGACGAGAGGGGGTCACCTCTCGTCCGCCTATTTCTTGGCCTCTCTTGGCTCCCCTTGCCGCGCTGCCGCGCTTCGCGCTTGCCGGCTTGGGACGAGACACGCCCGCGCGCGCCTCTCTCTCTCGCTGCCGCGGCGCCTCAGGCTTGTGCGCGCGCGCCGTTCGCGGATGCTTCGCCGGCGTGAGGACGCGACACGCCTCCCCCTGTGCCGGCGGCGCCGGTCGCGTAGGCCTCGAAGAGGCGACCCCAGTGGGTCTCCGCCTTCCACGTCTCGAACGTGCGCCGGTCCTTGAGCGGCCAGCGGTAGTAGTCGTGGTACGCCTCGCTGCCGAAGATGAAGACATTGACGAGCGGCGTGTGGAAAAAGAGCTTCTGGATGCTCTTCAGCGGGCCGAACCAGAGCAGGTCGCCCGCGTGGCTCGCCAGGTTGTCGCCGACGTAGAAGCCCCAGCTCTCGCCGCCGATGTCATCGCCGACGATCTCGATGTCGCGCGGATCGCCCACCCCGAGGCCGTCATCGTGCGCCACCTTGATGAATTCGAGGCTCATCGGGTCGAAGCCCATCATCTTGGCGGCGACCGCGTCGATCGCGACCTGGTCGGAGCCCGCGAGCATGTAGTCCTTCACGACCGGGATCATCGTGCGCGGCCCGGGGCCGTTGCCCGCCGTCGTCCCATCCATGATCGCGAAGAGGCCGGAGTGGATCTCCTTCTGGATCGCGAGAAGGTCCACGAGCGTCCGGTGGATCCACGAGTGCGTGTAGTGGCGCTTGGTAGCGAGAAGTCCGCCGAAGGCGTTCTTCATGGCGCCCGTCGTCGTCGTGTAGATGTGGCACTTCACCGTCGGGAGGTGAACGATGTTCTTGCCGAAGAAGTAGTCCGGGATCTGAATTCCGTCCGGGAAGATGCGGTGGAGCACGTGCATCCGCGCCTTTGGCCGATACTCGATCCACTTCATGTCCGATTCTTTGAAGTTGTAGAGAACCGGGACGTTGTACTTGCGAAAGAGCGGGACGTAATGGTTCAGGTCTTCGCCCTTGAAGGCGTTCGTGACCACCGTCTTGTTCTGGACGCACGTGATGTCGGTCAGCCCGGCCTTTCGCAGCGCGAGGATGGATCCCTCCATCTGCCAGGGCGTGGTGTTCGCGCCAGGAAATGGATAGTGCCAGGAAATGTTGTCCTTCAGGATGGTCGTGTGACCTGGCGCGAGGGCCTGCTTCACGCCCGCTAGCTCGCAGAGACGTTCGATATCGCCGAGAATCGTCTCGGGCTTGCACTTGAGGACGGCGACTTTCGATTTGGCCATGTGGGGTCCTACCAGTACGTGTCAGCCCGCGCCCGCTTCAAACGACGGCATCCGGACTGGGAATGCGTAGAGCCTACGCTTCATATCACTTCCGCGCGAACGCGCTGCGGCCGGCGTATACGGCGCCACTGCCGAGCTCTGCCCCGATGCGGAGCAGCTGGTTATACTTCGCGACGCGGTCGGACCGCGAAAGGCTGCCCGTCTTAATCTGACCCGCGTTCGTCGCGACGGCCAGGTCCGCGATGAAGGCGTCCTCGGTCTCCCCCGAGCGGTGGCTGATGATGGAGCGGTAGTTACTCTGAGCGGCGAGACGGATGCAGTCGAGCGTCTCGGTGAGCGAGCCGATCTGGTTTAGCTTGATGAGGATGGCGTTCGCGACGCCGCCCTCGATACCGCGGCGCAGGCGCTCGACGTTCGTGACGAAGAGATCGTCGCCGACGAGCTGCACGCGCTCTCCCACCTTCTGCGTGAGGAGCTTCCACCCGTCCCAGTCGTCCTCGGCGCAGCCGTCTTCGATCGAAGCGATGGGATACTTCTGGGAGAGCTGGGCGTAGATGTCGACGAGCTCCTCGCGCGAGATCGGCTTCTTGTCGAACGTGTACTTGCCCGTCTTCTTGTCGAAGAACTCGCTCGCGGCGCAGTCGAGCGCGAGAAAGACATCCTTGCCCGCCTTGTAGCCGGCCTCGTCGATGGCGCGAACGACGTACTGGATGGCCTCCTCGTTGGACGCGAGCTTCGGCGCGAAGCCGCCCTCGTCGCCGACCGAGACGGTGTGCCCCTTGTCCTTCAGGAGCTTCTTCAGCGTGTGGAAGATCTCGGTGCCCGCTCGCAGCGCCTCCTCGAACGACGGCAGGCCGGCCGGCGCGATCATGAACTCCTGGATCTCCAGCCCGCTGTCGGCGTGGACGCCGCCATTGACGATGTTCATCAGCGGAGTCGGCAGGACGCGGGCCTGCACGCCCCCGAGATAGCGCCAGAGCGGCAGTCCCACGACGTCCGACGCGGCGCGCGCGACGGCCATCGACACGCCGAGGATGGCGTTCGCGCCCATCTTGCCCTTGTTGGGCGTACCGTCGGCCTCGAGGAGGACCTGGTCGATCGCGGACTGATCGAGCGCGTCCATGCCGATGATCGAGGGACCGAGCGTCTGGTTGACGTTGTCGACCGCCTTGCCGACGCCCTTGCCCATCCACTTCTTCTTGTCGCCGTCACGGAGTTCGAGCGCCTCGTGCTCCCCCGTCGACGCGCCGCTCGGCACCGCCGCACGACCGTGCCCCGAAGCCGTTTGAACCTCGACTTCGACGGTGGGGTTGCCGCGCGAGTCGAGAATGGTGCGCCCGACGACTGCCGTGATTTCGCTCATTGTGGGGCGGCGTGTAGCACGACGGGGGGCACGATGCTCGCCCAGAAAGCGCGCAGCTCCTCTACGCGCCGCACCCGCCGTGCCGGCGGCAAGCTCCCGACGAGCATCCGCCCGTACCCGCGCCGCACGATGCGCCCGTCCAGGATGGCGACGACGCCGGCGTCGCGCTGCGTGCGGATCAATCGCCCGAAGCCCTGCTTCAGCGCCATCGCCGCGCTCGGCACGGAGTACTGCGCGAAGCCGTTGCCGCCGTCGCGGTCGATGCGGGCGCAGCGCGCCGCGACGACGGGGTCGTTCGGCGGAGCGAAGGGGACCTTGTCGATGACGACGAGGCGCAGCGCCCAGCCCGGCACGTCCACTCCCTCCCAGAAGCTCATCGTGGCGACCAGCACCGCGCGTTCGCTGGCGCGGAAGCGTGAAAGAAGCATGTGCTTGGGCCGCTCGCCCTGGAGGAGCAACGGGCGGTCCCCCACCCGCCCGCGCAGGCGCGCGTGAAGCGACTTCATCGCGCGCGTCGACGTGCAGAGAACGAAGGCGCCGCCGTCGGTCATCGCGACGAGGTCCGCGATCCGGTCGGTGGCCGCGGGCTCGAACGCCGCATCGGCCGGGTCGGGCAAGTCGTCGGCGACGTACAGCGCGGCGCGCGCGGCGAAGTCGAACGGCGACGGGACCACCAGCTCGGCGGTGTCCGGCGGGGCGCCGAGGCGCGCCTTGGCGAAGTGAAACGCACCGGCGGTCGCGAGCGTCGCGCTCGTGCAGACGACCGACGGCACGCGATCGAACAGGCGTCCGCGCAGCGCCGCGCCGACGTCGACCGGGCTCGCCCCGAGGGACACGCTGCGCGACCGCACGTCGATCCAGCGGACGATGTCGACCAAGTGTAGACCACGCTCCGGCATGGCCGGAGACGTGCCGTCGACCTCGCCGTCGGTCGCGCGGACACCGTTGACGATGCCGCGGAGCTCGTCGCGCAGGTCGCCCGCGCGCCGCCCGACCATCTGCACCGCCTCTTCCTTGCGCGACTGCGCCACCGCCTCGAGGGCCTCCAGACGGACGTCGAGCGCCTCGTACGCCGAGCGCACCTGCGGCGTGATGTCCGCCTCCGACAAAAGGCGCTTCGCCTCGGCCGCGTACGCGGGCGCGGCCGAGCCGGGCCGGCCCCTCCCCTTCGCCCACGCGGGCTGCGCCTCCGCCGGCACGCCGAACGCCAGCGCCGAGAAGAACGCGTGCGACGCCTCGTGCGCCCCCTCCAGCGTCGCGCGCACCGGACCGCTCGCGAGCGCCTCGAGCGCGTTGGCAGCCCCGAGCGCGCGCTCGG
>Ga0102924_1001268_pt1 | contig 29762 bp, 27 predicted proteins | sample PaiPotPPM11metaG_FD_80116 | JGI IMG/M metagenome (GOLD analysis project Ga0102924, IMG submission 80116) | Iron sulfur acid spring bacterial and archeal communities from Banff, Canada, to study Microbial Dark Matter (Phase II) - Paint Pots PPM... ... | reverse complement strand
GTTGGTGAAGATGACGACGTCGGCTGGGGGCTTGGGAGCGGCGGGCGGGGTCTGGGCGGTGGAGGCTGCGGCGAAGGCGAAAAGCAGGGCGGTGACGGAGAAGCTGGGTGTGCGCATCAGGGCTCCCGGGGTTGGCTTGGGTCTTTAGAGTTAAATCATAGAGTGAAAAGGGGAGTAGCGTTAGCTATAGGAGGCGTTTGGCTATGAATCCCGTTGTACGCGCACTGGGGAAAGTGCTTCGCCTGGTTGGTATCTCGAGTCCTGAGGATTCGGTGGCGCAGCCGAAGAATTCGGGAGGGCCGCCGTCGTGGCGGGACACACAGAAGCCGAAGCCGGAGCCGGAGGATCGTCCGAAATAGGCGCTCTGAAGTTGCGCGGCGGACCCAGCTAGTGTGCCCGGCGGCACAGACATTATTGCAATGGAAACATAAGGTGGAAGGTATGAGCGGCTCTGCAGTAGCGGATGTAGCGATTGTGGGTGGAGGCATTATTGGGTTGTCGCTGGGGCTGGAGTTGCGGCGACGTGGACTGTCTGTGGTTGTTATGGACCGGCAGCAGGCGATGAGTTCGGCGTCGTGGGCCGCGGGCGGGATGCTGGCGGTGCATGATCCGCAGAATCCACGGGAGATACTGCCATTGTCGCTGCGGAGTTGGGAGCTTTACCCGTCGTATCTGAAACGGATTGAGGTTCTTTCCGGGAAGAAGGTGCCGCTGCGGACGCATCGGGCGATGCAGCATGTAGAGAAAGGGCAGGCCAACGGGCACCGGGTGAGCAAGGCGGAGATGAAGGAGTATGCGCCGGGGTTGGATGCTTCAGGGCATGATTTTGCCTGGATTGACGAAGGCAGCCTCGATCCGAATGATCTGCGCGAGGCACTGCCCCGGGCGTTTGTGGCGGCGGGGGGAACGCTGCTGGAAGAGACGGAGATGCTGAGCTTCGAGACGGTGACTGGCGGCGTGGTGGTACGGACGTCGCGACGTCTGGTGTCGGCGGGGATGTTTGTGAACTGCTGCGGGGCGTGGGCGGGCGATGCGAAATGCGGCCTTGGCAAGCTTCCGGTGACGCCTGTGAAGGGGCAGATGGGGAACCTGCGGTGCGCGCCGGACCGGCTGCGCTGCGTGGTGAGGGCGCCGGGAATTTACCTGATTCCGCGCGGAGATGGGCGCGTGACGTTCGGGTCGACGCTGGAGCATGTCGGGTTTGATGAGACGGTGCAGGAGGATTCAGTCCGGCGGATGGCTGAGGTGGCGCGAGCGTGGCTGCCCGAGGCCGAGGCGCCGGAGCAGATGGATATGTGGGCCGGGTTACGACCGAGCACACCGGACGGGCTGCCGATTCTGGGAGCAGCCGAGGCGCACCACTGCTGGCACGCGACGGGACACTATCGGGACGGGATTCTGCTGGCCCCGGCGACGGCGCAGGTGATGGCCCAGGCGATGCTGGGAACGGCACTGGATGTGCCGCTGGACGCGTTTTCGCCGGCCCGGTTTAACTAGGGTTGGGGTAGGAGAGTGGGAGGATTTATGCCTCGGTCGAGTTGCATTGAAGGGTCGGCTGGGCTAGAATGCTCGGTTATCGGGCAGTTCTTCTACTGGTTGCACTTTCGTAACCATGTATTTGAAGGACAGTTAGTTGGATGGCCCTGCCAGTCCCCCCTCCCCACAAAATTTGGTCTTGCCAATCGTTATTTGGTAGGCATACTATCCGTTTCGCGTTCGGTGCAGAGCGTTTCCTCTGCACCCGCGCCAGAACAAGAGGCGAAGTTGGAAGTTCCTGAACAGCAAACGTCCCCGTTCCGCGTGACGACCGGGCGGCTTAATTTGGTCAAAAATCGCCTTTTCCACAGAAAAGGATAGATATACCTGCGCTTTGGAGTGAAACGACAATGTCATGGTACGCCTACTGCATCGCTGAAAGAAGCTCCTTTCCAGAACTTATGCGCCACCGTCGCCCGATGCCGCTAGCCGGAGTTACCGGTCTCTTCGGGAACCAAACCTTCCTCTTTCCAGCAAGTGAACTTGCAGTGATCGTTTCTGAACACACGCCGGAAGATGCGGCGCGGATGGACCAGAATGCAGCAAAGGACCATGCACGCGTCATAGCAGAATGCTTCAAGCACTCCACCGTACTTCCTTTCCGGTTCGGCACGACGTTTCCGGATGACGATGCGTTGCGGCGTTCGGTGCGCTCCAACCAGCGGCACTTCACGGCGAACGTGGAGCGGCTGCGGGGCAAGGCGGAGATGCACCTGAAGGTGTTGGTCGATGACACCTGCCCAGGTACGTCGGCGCGCAACATGACGGTGGGCCAGGAGTATCTGACCAGCCTGCGTGAGAGCGCAACGCGGCAGCGCGAGCGGCAGTCGAAGGCGCGGGCGCTGAGTGTGCAGATGCACCGGATGTTCCTGCCGATTGCGGAGGAGATTACGTGCAAGCGGATGGACTCAGGCAAGATGCTGCTGGATATCGCGCATCTGATCGATAACAAGACAGTGGAACGCTATCAGAACAAGTACTCGTCGGCGACGCTGGAGTTGAAAGAGTGCCGGATGCAGTTGTCCGGACCGTGGCCGCCGTATCACTTTGTTCATCGGAATACGCCGGTACATAACGCTTAGTTGAGAATTGCAAGGGCGCCCTCTCTCCGGTGTGGGAAACGGAGAGGGGGCGTTTTCTTTTAAGTTGTCAGTTGTCAGTTGTCAGTTGCCAGGGGTGGGCTGCGACCGGTCCGGTTCACTCGCTATAGAGTAGAAGCTATGGGTTTGTTCAAGAAGAAGATGAAGCAGGAGCATAAGGTGATGCTCCAGCACGAGCGCGCCGGCGGTGCGCTGCTGCCGGAATATCACCGAGCGACGCCGGAGTGTCCGCACCCGGAGCAGTGGAGCATGATCGACTCGATGACGGCCGAGGTCGAGGTGCTGGAGTTTATCGCGACGCTGGTGACGACGATCAAGCCGCGGCTGGTGGTCGAGACGGGATCCTTTCTGGGCGTGTCGACGGAATGGATCGCTCGGGGGTTGGAGCGGAACGGCTTTGGCAAGGTGGTCAGCTGCGAGTTCGACACGGTGGTGTACGAAAAGGCGAAAGCCCGGCTGGCGGTATCGCCGCTGAGCAAATGGATGGAACTGCGGAATGAGTCCAGCCTGGAGATGCAGGTGGAGGGGACGGTCGATCTGCTGTTCTCGGATTCGGATGTGGCGATCCGGGAGGCGGAGGTGAAGCGGTTTTTGCCGCAGATGACTTCGAATGGAGTGATTCTGATGCACGATGCGAGTTCGCACATGGAAGTGGTGCGCGCGGCGGCGTTGAAGATGGAAGCGGAGGGGCTGATTTCGGTGGTGCTGCTGCCGACGCCGCGCGGTTTGGTGGTGGCTCAGCCGAGGGCAGGGCGGAAGTAGGAAAGGCAAAAAGCAAGAGCAAAGGCCAATGCGGGGGTTCTTCCCCTTCGGCAAGCTCAGGGTCAGAATGACAGACGGTTTTGTTTGAAGGGGAAGGTTTTGCGATGAAGGTGTTGGTGATTGGCGGGGGCGGGCGCGAGCATGCGATTGTGTGGGCTCTGGGCAGGTCGGCGCGGGTGACGGAGGTGGTGTGCGCGCCGGGGAATGCGGGGATTGCGGAGAGCGCGCGATGCGTGGCGGTCGATACGGGCAGCCTGGCGGCTATGGTTGAGGTGGTCGAGGCAGAGCGGCCGGAATTGACGGTGGTGGGGCCGGAGTTGCCGCTATCGCTGGGGGTGGTGGATGAGCTGACGCGGCGAGGGTTTCGGGTGTTTGGGCCGACGCAGCGGGCGGCGCAGTTGGAGACGAGCAAGGCGTTTGCGAAGGAGTTCATGCAGCGGCATGGGATTCCTACGGCGGCGCATGCGGTGTGCACCACGCTGGATGAGGTGCGCGAGGAGTTGCCGCGCTTTACCGTGCCGGTGGTGGTGAAGGCGGACGGGCTGGCGGCGGGCAAGGGCGTGGTGATCTGCCAGACACATCGCGACGCGGAGCAGGCGGCGGCGCAGATGTTCTCCGGCGTACTGCTGGGGACGGCGGAGACCGAGGTGGTGATCGAGGAGTTTCTGGATGGCGAGGAGGTATCGTTCTTCGCTGTCTGCGACGGCAAGCATGCGGTGGCGCTGGCAGCGGCGCAGGACCACAAGCGCGTGGGCGAAGGCGACACAGGGCCGAACACCGGAGGCATGGGCGCCTATACGGGCGACGGATTGCTGAGTGCGCCGATGGAGCAGTGGCTCGAGAAGAACGTGGCGCAGAGGGTGGTGGACGAGATGGCGCTGGAGGGCGCGCCGTTCCACGGGATTCTGTTCTGCGGGATGATGATGGTGCCGCAAAAGGATGGCACAACGCAGCCGATGGTGCTGGAGTTCAACACGCGGTTTGGCGATCCGGAGACGCAGGCGATCCTGATGCGGCTGGAGAGCGACATCGTGGATATCTTCGAGGCGGCAATCGACGGGACGGCGGATAAGCTGCAGATTCAGATGCGGCCGGGCGCGAGTGTCTGCGTGATTGCGGCGAGCGGCGGGTATCCGGGGAAGTATGTTTCGGGGCGGCCGATTGCGGGGCTGGATTCGGTGAGCGATCCGGATGTGGTGGTGTTTCACTCGGGCACGGCGTTGAAGGAGGGCGCGATTGTGACGGCGGGCGGACGAGTGCTCGGGGTGACGGCCGTGTCGCGGGCGACGGCGCTGTCGTCGGGTACGGCGTCGGGGCCGGGGTCAAAGGGCGGCTCGGCGCTATGGGACGCGCTGGGCAAGGCGTATGGCGCGCTTACGGGGATCTCTTTTGAGGGAATGCAGTTTCGCGGGGATATTGGGTGGAGAGCTTTGCGGGATGGGTTGTAGGCCTTCGCGGCGTAGGAGGGTCGGGGGTCGTGTGGCGGATTGACCGCGGGCTGAAGCCCGCTGCTACTCCAAAAGGCGAGAGGCGTGCATTGCAGGATTTGCCAGGGCCGGCTGCAACTCCGAAGTTGAAAGGCGAGACAATTTGGCAGCTTCGACGAGATTGCGGCATCTGATCTGTGTATCCCGAAAAAAGGAGAGAGTTGATGACGCAACCTGCGTTGAGTGCTGACGAGATGCTGGCGTGGCTGGACACGACTTCCAACAAATGGCGCGCGCTGATTGAAGAGCATCCTGAGATTCTGGCGATGCCGTGCGACGTGATGGAGTGCGGCACTGTGGGGCAGCTGCTGCAGCATATTGTTGCGGTGGAGCTGCGGTATGCAGACCAGCTTTCGGGATTGCCGCCGACGGAGTACGCGTCGATTCCGTTTGATTCAGCGGCGGCGATTTATGCGACGCATGAGCGTGCGGCGAAGATGCTGCGAGAGCTGTTGGCGAGCGGGGTGGACTGGGATGGGAATTTCGAGTTCATGACGCGGTCGCTGGGGCCGATGCGGGCGAAGCGCAAGACGGTGCTGTTCCATGCGATGCTGCATGCGATCCGACACTATGCGCAGTTGGCCACGCTGGTACGGCAGCATGGGATCAAGCCGGGCTGGCAGATGGATTATTTGCTGATGGGGATGGAGCGGGCGTAAGAAACGATGTTCCATGGGTTCACGTTGGGACTTGCAGCGGCTCGGATGTTGCCAGTTTAATTTTCCAGCTATCAGCTATCAGCTATCAGCTATCAGCTATCAGCTAGCGGTGGTGGTGTGGTCAGCTGATGACGCGGCGGATGAAGCCGCGGATGCCGATGCGGGTGAGCAGGACGAGGAAGACGGTCAGCATGGCGAGGATGATCGCCGGGTGCATGTGTTCGAGCGAGGGTGTGAGGGCGGAGCGCAGACCTTCGCTCATGTAGACGATGGGATTGAAGAGCACTGCGATCTTCAGCCACTTGATTGACTTGAGACCGGACCAGGGGTAATAGACGCAGCCGAGGAAGGTGATGGGCATGACGACGGTGCCGAAGATGAGACTGATCTGCTGCGGCTTGACGCTGGTGCCGATGACGAGCCGAGCGCGCCTGAAGTGAGGCTGGCGAGCATGAGGACGACGATAAGGTAAGGCCAGTTGTTGACGTGCGCGTAGACGGGGGTTGCGGGCACGTAGTAGGCGAGGGGGAAGACGATCGCGGCGGCGATCATGCTCTGCACGGCGGAGAAGATGATTTTCTCGACGGCGACCGCGGAGACCGGCAGGGGACACATGACGCGGTCGTCGATTTCGCGGGTGATGCCGAACTCCTGCGCGAGGGGAAGGGCAACGGCTGCGATGCCGGAGAACATGATGGCGACGGCCATGAGGCCGGGCAGCAGGACGGTGGAGAAGTTCGCTCCTGCCATGGTGGCGGTGGGATTCAGCGCGGCGCCGCCGCTCATGTGGGGCATGATGTAGGTGAAGACGAAGAGGAAGAGCAGCGGATTCATGCAGACGCGGATGAGGAAGGCGATCTTCTCGCGGCGGAGAACGTACAGGTCGCGCAGCAGGAGGCCGGCGAAGGCGCGACCGTACTGCATGCGGCCGGCGGGCGTGGGCCGGTATGCCGTTTCCGGCTGCGGGATGGCGGCGCTCTCGGTTTCCATTGTTGGCATGTAACTCTACTCCCGCAAATCGCGTCCTGTAAGCCGTATAAACACGGTTTCCAGGGTGGTTTCAGTCATGGTGAGGTCGCGCAGGCCGTAGGGGTTGCTGGCGCGGACGATATCGGGGAGGAGTCCGTCGGCGTTGTCGGCGAAGATGCGGACGCCGTTGGAGGTGGGCTCAACGCCGCGGACGCCGGGGAGTACGCCGACCTGTTGGATGAGGCGGTTGATGCCGTCATGAACGCTGAGGTCGAGGGCGTAGACTTTCTGCGCGCCGACAGCTCCCTTGAGCGCGGCGGGCGTGTCCTCGATGAGGATCTTGCCGTGGTCGATGATGGCGACGCGGTCGCAGAGTTCGTCGGCCTCTTCCATGTAGTGGGTGGTGAGGACGACGGTGATTCCTTCCTCGCGGAGGCGGCGGACGGCGTCCCACATGGCGATGCGGCTTTGTGGATCGAGGCCGGCGGAGGGTTCATCGAGGAAAAGGACCTTGGGGCGGTGTGAGATGGCACGGGCGATCTGGACGCGCTGGGCGAGGCCGCCGGAGAGTTGCGCGGGGTAGGCGTCGGCGCGTTCGGTTAGGTGGAATTGCTCGAGCAACTGGTTCGTCCTCAACTTGGCTTCGGCGCGGGAGAAGCCGAAGTACAGGCAATGGAACTGTATGTTCTCGTAAACGGTGCAGGCGCGGTCGAGCGTATTGAACTGGGGTACGATGCCCATGTAGCGGCGGACCAGTGCCGGCGATTCGACGACGTCGATGCCGGCGATGTGGACCGTTCCCGCCGTCGGCAGCGCGCGCGTGGTGCAGATGCTGATGGTGGTGGTTTTGCCGGCGCCATTGGGGCCGAGCAAGCCGTAGAGTTCGCCTTCGCGTACACCGAGTTCGATGCCGTCGACTGCGATAACGCGCTGTTTTCCTTCGTAGACCTTGCGAAGGCCGTGGACCTGGACAATTGCAGCCAAACGGTTCCCCAGTGTGTGTTTCGTTTTGTCGTGTCGGTGGGTTCATTATAGGCATCCCGGGACACGCATACCACATAAGATTCGCGTCCGTGCCGAGAGGATGGATTCGGTCTATCGGGGATCACCTGATGCGGCAAAAGGCGAAACAGCAGTAGGAAATCGGAGACTGGAAGGTGCGGAGCCCGCGCCACGACCGGGTTGCAGACGCGATTGATGGGGTGAATTGCGCGGGAGAGGCGTAAAATCAGGGTATGTCACGTGGATGGGAGAGTAAATCCGTGGAAGAGCAACAGTCGCAGGCCGCAGAGACCAAATCAGATCCAGCGATTGCTCATGCGCAGGATGCGGAGCGCAAGCGTCTGCGTCAGGCGCTTGAGCTGCAGCGGGAACGGGTGCTGTCGGAGCGGACATCGAACCCGCATCGGCGCACTGCGCTGGAAAACGCTCTGGCCGACATCGAGGAAAAGCTGGGCGAGCTGGGCTGGACGCTTCATATCTAGGGGCGCGGGCTGGAGTTGCGGGAACACCGACGGTGGGGGTGCATGCAGTCGGCGACCGCCTACACATGATTTTGAGCGAAGAAAGGGGCCGCTGTTGAGCGGCCCCTTTCCTTTTGTACCCGGTGCGGTTACTGGGGAGAGATGGAAGCGCTCTGGGAAACGCCGATCGCATCGCCGGAGACGACCATGTTCACGCGGCGATTCTGGGCTCGGCCGCTGGAGGTCGAGTTGTCAGCGACGGGATTGTTTTTTCCGAAGCCCTGCGAAGTGATGTTTCCTGGCGCGACGCCTTGTGAGATGAGGAAATCCTTGACTGCGGCGGCGCGGTTTTCAGACAGCTTCTGGTTGAGTTCGTCAGATCCGACGATGTCGGTGTAGCCCTCAACCTGGACTTTGAGTCCGGGGTACGCCTGCAGGATGCCGGCGACCTTGGCGAGGCTGATCTGTGTGGTCGGCTTCAGGGTGTACTTGCCGGTGTCGAAGAGCACATCGGACATGTTGACGATGAGGCCACGGGCGGACTCGCTGGTGGCGAGGACGCTGTTCAACTGCTCGCGGAGTTTCTCGCGGACGGCGTTGGCGTCTTCGACGTTCTTGTTCGCCTCAGCAGCCTTGGCGCGGGCTTCGGCGGCTTCCGCTTCTGCCTGCGCGCGGGCAGCGTCGGCTTTCGCCTTGGCCGCCTGAGCCTGCTCGGCCTCGAGTTGCGCCTGCTGGGCAGCGAGTTGGGATTGCGCTGCCTGGGCCTGGGATTGTGCGGCTTCAGCCTGGGCCGCGTTCTTGGCGTCTACCTGGGCCTGAGCCTTTTCGGCGGCCTGCTTGCGGAGGGTCGTGATACGAGCGTCCTCGGCGCGTTCGACGGCTTCGCGCGCGTCGGTGATCTCCATCTTTTCGTCGCGATGCTTGTTGCCATCGAGGTCGGAGGCGTTCTGCAGGTCGAGCTTCGCCTTGGTCATGATTTCGGGGGCGTACTTGTCGGCGCCGGTGTCCTGGGCGATGCGCACTGCGTTGTTGGCTTCAAACAGTTCGAGCGGCGAGTGCTCGTTGCGCGTGATTGGATTCATCACGGTCTTTGAGCCGGCGGTTTCTGCGTAAGTGCCGCGAGGGAGCAGGTAGTAGTTGGCGTTCACCTTTTCGAGCACGCCGTTGGTCTTGTCCTGGCGGATCACATTCTGGAGCACGACGACGTCGCTGGGCTCGGAGACGGAGAAGTAGGGCTCGGCAGTGACGATCATGCCGAACGACTGGAAGGCGGTGGTGACGCGGATATTGTTCTTGGTGCCCGCGGGGAGAACTTCGCCGAGGTTTTGCGCGCGGCCGTCGGGCGAGATGGCCCACAGGACGTAGGTAAGGTACTCGTTGCCAAAGCCGTTGGCGGGCGTGAGGCCTGCAAACTTCGCTTCGATGGTGATGCCACCGCGCTCGCTGGTGACTTTCGCTTCGCCCTTCGCGCCCTGGAGCAGAGGCGTGCCTTCAAACCCGATCGTGGTTGAGTCGCTGCGGTGGAGATAGTTGACGCAGTCGAGATTGCGCTGCACCACCTTGACCCGGTAGATGTAGATTCCATTTTCTTCGGTAACGCGATTGCCCTGTGCGGGCGGCGCTGCGCTCATTGGATTTGCTTCCTGGGCTCGCGCGGGCGATGCGCCGGCTGCCAACGCCAAGAGGAGGCCCAGCGCGGTAGTGACTGAGAGGGGGCGAGCGAGAAGGCTGAAAAGGGGATTGCCGGTGGCGCGTGACTTGGCGCGCGCCGCAGAGGGCGCTAAACAATTTTTCGAATATGCCATGGTGTAGATCTCCTAGCGATCTCAGTGAAGGCGAGCCGCCTCTGGCACTGCGCAGGTACCGGAGGCGTTTCAGGAGCCCAAGATGGGCTCGGTTAAGTCGGATGCCTAACACTGGGCAATGGTGGTCTATGAAAGCAAATTGTCATCAAGCGTGCGGAAACGCGAAGCATTAGACTGGGTGCGGACGCGAGGCGCTGAAGATGCTGCTGGAAATTGCCAAGCCGGTTGCGCTGCTGTTGTGCATGGTCTCGCTGTGCGCGCTTTTCTACACTGCGTTTCTGGTGCCGGCGAGCGGCTTGGAGCAGAGGACGTGGGACTCGCTGGTGCTGCTGTCGCTGACGGCGGGAATTTGCCTGAGCAGCGGGATGATCTTCCGCGAGCCGTCGCAAAGTGGAGTGAGTGGACTGATTCGCACGCTTCCGGTGCAGATGTTTTGCTGGGGCGTATGCGTGATGCTGGCACTCTTTCTGGCTTCCTGGTATCTGGAGACTCACTACGTTCTTTACCGGGATGTGCGGTGGTATTGAGGCGAATCGTCTGCGGGAACCATCGAATGAGGGATGAAAGTGGAGGATGGTTCACGGATGAGCGTGGCTGAGGCGAAGGAATCGGAAGCGAAGAGGTCAGAGACAGGCGGCGCGGTGGGCAAAGGCTGGACGGTGGCGGATATTCCCAGCCAGGCAGGACGGCGGGTGCTGATTACGGGCGCGAACAGCGGGATTGGGTATTATGCGGCGCTTGAACTCGCGCGCAAGGGAGCGCACGTGTTGCTGGCGTGCCGTGACCTGGCGAAGGGCGATGCAGCGCTGGAGCGGATACGAAGCGAAGTGCCCGGGGCGAGCGTGGAGGTCGTGGTGATCGATCTGGCGTCGCTGAAGTCAGTCTGCACGTTTGTGGGACAGGAGCTTGAGCGTGAGATTCCGCTGGATTTGCTGATCAACAATGCCGGCGTGATGGCTCCGAAGAATCGGCAGAAGACGGCTGATGGATTCGAGCTTCAGTTCGGCACGAATGTGCTGGGACATTTTGCGTTGACGGCGCTGCTGCTGCCGGCGCTGGAACGTGCGGCTGCGAGCAAGGCGCAGAGGCCGCGAGTTGTCACGGTGGCTTCGATTGCGCACAAGAATGGGCGGCTGAACTTTGAGGATTTGCAATCGGCCAGGAGCTACAGTCCGATGGGGGCGTATCAGCAGTCCAAGCTGGCGGACCTGATGTTTGCGTTCGAGCTGGACCGGCGATTGCGTGCGGCGGGGGCGCCGAAGTCGGGGATCATGAGCGTGGCGGCGCATCCGGGCGTTGCTGGAACGAGCCTGTTCCAGGGCAATGACCGTTCGGCGGTGGAGAGGCTGGTGCGGCGCGGCATGCGGGTTGCATTCAATGCGCTTCTGAACACGGAGGCGGCCGGCGCGCTGCCGACACTGTTCGCTGCGACTGCTCCGGGGGCGGTGAGCGGCGGGTATTACGGGCCGCAGGGTTTCCGCGAGATGCGTGGCGGCGATGTGGGACTGGCCCAGGTGGCGCCGCAAGCGCAAGACCAGGCGGCGGCGACGCGGCTGTGGATCGAGTGCGAGCGGCTGACTGGGATGTCGCTGCTGTAAGTCAAGGCCTTGCAAGCCGGCTGGGGCGACGGCAGACAGGCGTAGCTGGTGTGGTCTACAATTCGCGACGCGAACGATTGGCGGTGGGCCGAAAGCTTCGCCGCTCAATTTCAAACTCACAGGAGCGTTGACCATGCCGACGATGACCAAGGTTCACCCGGGCGCTTATGGCTTTCCGGTTTCGCTGAAGAAGCGGTATGACAACTACATTGGCGGCAAGTGGGCGCCACCACCCCTCGGGCGAGTACTTCGACAACGTAACGCCGGTGACGGGTCAGGTAATCTGCCAGATTGCGCGATCGAACGCGGTTGACGTGGAGCGCGCGCTGGACGCGGCGCACGCGGCCAAGGCTGCGTGGGGCAAGACTTCTCAGGCGGAGCGCGGCCTGCTGCTGGAGCGGATCGCGCAGCGCATCGAAGACAACCTGGAGATGCTGGCGACGATTGAGACGTGGGACAACGGCAAGCCGATCCGCGAGACGATGGCGGCGGACATGCCGCTGGCGGTGGACCACTTCCGCTACTTCGGTGGCGTGATTCGCGCCTCGGAGGGCTCGATCAGCGAGATCGATGCGAACACGGTGGCGTATCACTACCACGAGCCGCTGGGCGTTGTGGCGCAGATCATTCCTTGGAACTTCCCGATCCTGATGGCGACGTGGAAGCTGGCGCCGGCGCTGGCCGCGGGCAACTGCGTGGTGCTGAAGCCGGCCGAGCAGACGCCGATGTCGATCCTGTGCCTGATGGAGCTGATTGAGGACATTCTGCCGCCGGGTGTGTTGAACATCGTAAACGGATTCGGACTGGAGGCAGGCAAGCCGCTGGCGTCGAGTCCGCGGGTGAACAAGGTTGCGTTTACCGGCGAGACGACTACGGGGCGCCTGATCATGCAGTACGCGGCGCAGAATATTATTCCGGTGACGCTGGAGCTGGGCGGCAAGTCGGCGAACATTTTCTTCGAGGACGTGCTGCGCGAGGACGACGCGTTCTACGACAAGGCGCTCGAAGGGTTCACGATGTTCGCTCTGAACCAGGGCGAAGTGTGTACGTGTCCATCGCGGGCGCTGATCCAAGAGTCGGTCTATGACAGATTTATGGAGCGGGCTCTGAAGCGGGTGAAAGCGATCAAGCAGGGTAATCCGTTGGATTCGACGACGATGCTCGGCGCGCAGGCTTCGAGTGAGCAGATGGAGAAGATTCTGTCGTATCTCGACATCGGTAAGCAGGAGGGTGCGGAGGTGCTGACCGGCGGTCACCGGGCGATGTTGGAGGGTGACTTGAAGGACGGGTACTACATTGAGCCGACCGTCTTTAAAGGCAATAACAAGATGCGCATCTTCCAGGAGGAGATCTTCGGACCTGTGGTTTCGGTGACCACGTTCAAGACCGAAGATGAGGCGATGGAGCTTGCCAACGACACGCTGTACGGGCTGGGCGCGGGCATCTGGACGCGGGACCTGAATCGTGCACGCAAGTTCGGCCACGGGCTGCAGGCGGGACGCGTGTGGACGAATTGCTACCACTTGTATCCGGCGGGCGCGGCGTTCGGCGGATACAAGCAGTCGGGCATCGGGCGGGAGAATCACAAGGCGATGCTCGATCATTATCAGCAGACGAAGAATGTGCTTGTCAGCTTCAACCCGAACGCCATGGGGTTTTTCTAGTGGCGACTGATGCGGTTGCGGCTGATACAACCACTGCGGCAGCGCCCGAGGCTGGAGGTCCTGGTTCGGAGGCACTGCCGCAGCAGGTTCTTACGACGCCGGCGGCGGTGGCGTTGATTGAGAAGGTGCGGGCGAAGCATGGGCCGGTGATGTTTCACCAGTCGGGCGGGTGTTGCGACGGATCGTCACCGATGTGCTTTCCGGTGGGCGAGTTCCAGACAGGTGACAGCGATGTGCAGTTGGGGACGGTTGAGGGCGCGCCATTTTTCATGAGCAAGCCGCAGTTCGAATACTGGAAGCATACGCAGCTGATTTTGGATGTGGTGCCGGGACGAGGTGGGATGTTCTCGCTGGAGAATGGCGAGGGCGTGCGGTTCCTGATCCGGTCGCGGGTGTTTACGGATGCGGAGATTGCGGCGCTGCGTGCGGCAGGGCGGATTTAGCGGTGGTTTCCGGCGAGACTTAAGTCTCGCTGAAGAGTAAATTAATTTGCGGTAAAACGTGTTGCGCAGTGTTTACTAACCTGCTGAAAAACAACGCTTTGCCGTGTCTATTCTCTATTCTGTAACTCTTAAGACATAGTCCATTCAACAAGAACTTCTAGGCTTTGTTGAGCCCGGCCATACCGCTGCGTGATCGCGGTTGTGCCGGCTTGCCGGCCAATTCGTTTCGTTCCATTTCAAGAACATCTCACATCGTTTTTTAAAGGAGTCAATGTGAACCTCACGCGAAGTTTGGGAGCAATTGCGCTTGTTGTGCTGAGCGCCGCGATGCCGGCTATGAGCCAGACCGGTCGCGGAACGCTGACGGGGACCGTGATCGACGCGCTGGGCGGCGTACTGCAGGGTGCGAAGGTGGTGCTGGATCCGGACGGAGCCACGGCGCTCACCGATCAGACGGGCCAGTTCGCGTTGACTGGACTTGCAGCGCGCGACTACACCGTGACGATCACATACGCGGGCTTTACTCCGTTTGTGCAGAAGGTGAACATCGCGGGCAAGCAGTCGGCGCACGTGGCGGCGACGCTCGCGGTGGCGGAGAACAAGGAAGAGGTCGAGGTCTACGCGGGCCGCGCGGGCGGAGAACTGGAGGCAATGAATCGCACGGTGAACGCGGACAACATCATCAGCGTACTGCCGGCGGACGTGATTACCAGCCTGCCGAACGCGAATGTGGCGGACGCGGTCGGGCGGCTGGCGAGCGTTACGCTGGAGCGCGACGAAGGCGAAGGCAAGTATGTCCAGGTTCGCGGCACGGAACCGCGGCTGACCAACACCACGGTGGATGGTGTGAACATTGCGTCCGCGGAGACGGTGCGGCAGGTGAAGCTGGACATTATTCCGGCGGACCTGGTGGAGTCCGTGCAGATCAACAAGACGCTGCAGGCAAATATGGAAGGCGATGGTATCGGCGGATCGGTGGACCTGCGGACGAAGAGCGCGGGCGATCGGCCTACGGTGTATCTGGATTCGACGGGCGGCTATACGCCGATCATTGGCGGACGGCCTGTGTATCAGTTCGATGGGACGCTGGGCAAGCGGTTCATGGAGAAGAAACTCGGCGTGCTGTTTGGGGGTTCGTACGACTGGAACGGGCGCGGGATCAATGACGTCGAGCCGGGGCCGCTGTATCTGGGGGGATATGACGAGCGGGACTATCAGTACTATCGCTCGCGCAAGGGGTTCGCGGGGACGATTGACTATCGCATCAACGATGCGTCGAGCATTTATCTGAAAGGGCTGTATTCGCGTTTCAATAACTTCGGCAACCGCTGGGACTACAACTTCAGCACGGCGTTTGATGCGAATTATGCGCCGGTGGCGGGCTCGGGCTCGTTGTCCATTGGCGCGGAGATTCGGCGGCCGGTGCAGGATCTGGGTAGCCTGCAACTCGGGGGACATCACCTGGTGGGAGCTTCGTTGTTCAACTGGGATGTGGAGAGTTCGATTGGGCGAACGCGAGATGAGGGATACGACGATGCCGGCTTCTCGAATGGGAACTCGTACTCCTTTTCCGCGGATGTGAGCAATCCGCTGGTGCCGAAATTGAAGGCACTGAACGGCGCCAACGTTTACGATCCGACGCAGTACTATCTGTCTTCGCTGCGGGTGAACAACTACTACAATCCCGAAGTGGATCTCGGGCTGGGCGGTTCGTACAGCACCAGCTACAGCGCGGTCGGACACGCCAGCACGATCGAGATTGGCGGGCGGTTCCGCAACGTTCACAAGTTTGCGAACCAGGGGACGTTCTACTACGTTCCGGCCGCATCGGTGGCGAATCCGAATGACCCGTCGCTGGTGCTGACCAACTTTGAGAACAGCTTCTCCGATCCGAGTTATTACGGCAGTAGCTATACGTTTGGGCCAGCGGCTGACTACAGCAAGATCAAGAGCGTGGCGACGGTGCAGGACCCGAACAACACCAATCAGACGGGGCAGAACTTCGACTTCATCGAGAAGGTCGGAGCCGGCTACGCGATGGACACGATCAACCTGGGCAATGTGAGGATCGTGGGCGGAGTTCGGTTTGAGGAGACCAACCAAAGCGACAATGGGACCACTGCGGCGGGCGCGCCGAATATCGCGAAGAACGGATCGTACCTGGATGTGCTTCCGAGCATCGCGGTGCGTTATGGGTTTACGCCGACGGCCGGGCTTCGGCTGGTGTATGGGCGCGGCGTTTCGCGACCGAACTTCTCGGACCTGGTGTCGTTTGCCTCCATTTCTCCGGGCGGTGTGCGGACGACGTCGAGTATCGGCAACCCGAACCTGAAGGCGGAACATGCAGACAATGTGGACCTGTTGTACGAGCAGAGTCTGAAGCCGGTTGGTCTGCTGCAGGCCGGTGTCTACTACAAGCACCTGGCCGATCCGATTCTTCCGGTGCAGACGAACGTGGGCACGACGCAGAATCCGAATATCCAGACCCAGCCGCAGAATACGGGGAGCGCTTATGTGTACGGATTTGAGATTGCGTTTCAGCAGCACTTCACCTACCTGCCAGGGTTGCTGAGCGGCGCGGGACTGTCGGCGAACTACGGCTATTCGGCGTCGAAGGCGATGGGGCTGGCGCCGCTGGGACGGTCGGATGAGCCGGCACTGTTGCGACAAGCTCCGCATACGTGGAACATCAGTCCAACCTATGACAAGCGAGGCTTGTCAGTGCGGCTGGGCCTTAGCTACAACGCGGCGAATATTTTTTCGTACGGCTACAACGATGGCAACGCCGGGAAGTTCGATCCGACCAGCGGCAAGGGTGGCGGGATTACCGGGCCGAACGGCGACACCTATCTCTACTCGCACCTGCAGGTTGATTTGCAGGGGACTTATAAGCTGCCGAAGGGCTTCATGTTGGTGGCTTATGGGTTGAACCTGAACAACGAAGTTTTCGGGTTCTACAACGGGAGTACAGCCAATCCGATTCAGCGGGAGTTCTACAAGTCGACGTTTGGCGGCGGGTTGCGCTGGTCGCCGACGTGGGAGAAGCGATAGTCGTCAGGACGAAGAGGCGAGAGGCCGGGAGTTCGCCGAGGATGCGAACTCCCGGTTTATTTTGTGGGGATGACGATCTCCGAGTTGAGTTCCTTTAACTTTCTAATTCTCTTCTTCTTTGCTGAGGGCTTGATTTCGCTTCTGGATCTGGTCTGTCTCGCGGGGGCGGAGAGTTCTCAAGAGTTCAAGCAAGCTTGCGGGGTCAAAGAATTCGAGGCGATGATCCGCTTGTGGGCAGCGCCCCTCGCCCGGAGCACAGATGAGGATCACGGTGAGGTTTGGGTCGAGTTCCTTGATGGCCGAAACGACGTCCTCTACCTCCATATCACGCAGGCCGGTGTCGATCACTACGCCGTCGATTGCGGGGAACCGCTTGGCGGTTTCGATGGCTTCTGCGCCGCTGTAGGCGGTGATGACGTTGAACTTCGCAGTCTCAATGATGAGCTTGCGGGTGGAGATGTTGGCGGAGAACTCACGGTCGACGACGAGGTAACAGGGGCGAGTCATTGGAACATTATCCAATGAAGACGCAGTTGATGAAAACCCACGGTCCGGCGATGGTACTCTTTCCAAACTCAGTGGCTTGCGGAATGGACTGAGCCATACTGCTCGATGGAGGGACTGGTGATGAAGCGTCGTTCGTTTCTGAAGGTTGCGGCTGCGGCTTTTCCGGTTGCGGGGTTGGATACGTTTACGCTGGGGCAGGCGGCTGCGGCTCGGGCGGTGGAGGGGCTTCACCCGGTGGGCGCGGGGCAGGATCGGCTGGGCGAGACGCACTCGCTGGGGTTCAGCACGATTTTGTTCAAAGTGCTGCCGCGGGAGACGGACAGCAGCTTGTCGTGATCGAGCATAAGGGGCTGGGGCATGGCGGTCCGCCGGTGCACTTCCATCTGCATCAGGACGAGTGGTTCTACGTGATGGAGGGCGAGGTGCTGTTTCAGGTGGGGGGCGAGCGAAAGACGCTGCGTGCGGGCGAGAGTGTGCTGGGGCCGCGTGGGATTCCGCATGGCTTTGTGGGGGTGGGCGAGACGCCGGCACATATGATCATCACATTTACGCCTGCGGGGAAGATGGAGGCGTTCTTTCGCGAGGTTGCGGTGCCGAATGGGCCAGCGATGGATGCGGGGGTGTTTGCGCGGTTTGATATGCAGTATGTGGGGCCGCCGATCGTGGCTTAACCGAGCAGTTGATCTGCCTGTCGTTTGCTTCGCGGAGGTTTAGGTACTGCGAGACGCGGATGGATAATAGCAAAGCGCAGCACAGAGCGAATGCGGTCGCGGACAGTGCGCGGCGAAGGTTCATAATTCCCCTATGCCGCGCACTGCGCCAATCGAGCTAGATTCGCGCCCCTAGAAACTGCTGGTTGGTGTCCGGCGCCATGTGTTGGTGGCTACGCAGGTGTAGACATAAGCTGAGTCATACTCGACCTGTGGCGGCGTGCAAGCGGCTGAAGAGGTTGCCGGAGTTCCTACCGCAGCAGCGCCAGCCCCGGTAATGCTGCCCACCGATAGTGCGGTGTTTGCGGGGTAAGTCGTCGGATTGGTGGAGTCAAAGATTAGAGTGCCGGCTGGGGTAGAGGTCGTCGGTGTGCCGTAGTTCAGAGTGGCGCCACCAAAGGTTGCAAACACCGTCGAGGTGGCAGTGTAGTACTGGCTACCAACATAGACATAGATGTTTACCAGGTTCCCTGGTCCGCCTGTCTGGTAGGCTCTTACACCAACAGCTGTCGGTGTTGGAATGGAACTCATGTACTGGTAACCGAAGCCACCACGGTTCCAAAGCTCAAACTGCCCACAATTCTTGGCTGAAGTCCATGCTCCGCCACACAGCCGAATATCCAGACCGTCCGAATTATTGGCACCTTCTGCGGGGAGAGTGGCAATCAACGCCCAGCGCCCGCCTGTAAGGTTTTGCGTCACATTGACGGGTACGCCCAGCTCCTGCGTGAATCCTGACGCGTATACATCTCCACCACCAAGAAGATGAGGTGTAAAGAGTGTCAGGGGCGGGAGCCCGCGTTGCACCTGATTGGTGGGTGTGGCTGTGCTTACAATTTCATCCGAAAGCCCGGTAAGCCACGCAGACTCCCCGAGGAGGGTACTAGGGGGTGCATCCCCGGCCCACGAGATGGCGGAGTCTCCGTACAGGTAAAACTGCGAGCCTACCGCCGTTTTGAACAGGTTTGTAACAGCGCCTTCTCCGAAGAGATGAAGTTCCGCCGCAAAGTACCCAGCAGGAAGAGAACCGCTCGCTGGCTCCACGGTTATCACCGATGTGGACGTGTCAGCATTTATTGTGGCCCGAATCGTACAGTGGTACACATTCGTTCCCGCCCCGACATCGAAAGCGGTGTGCCCTACACCCGGATTCAGCCGAAGGTCGAGAAACCTGTTGTAGCCAAAGCTGGGATTGCCAGACTCCATCGAGAACTTGATTAGCGTTGTCGAGTCCTGGACATGAATGGCAGTGAATGTGTTTCTCTCCGTCCAGGTTCCGACCTTACCATTCGCGTGAGCGTTATCAAGCCACAGGCCGACCCCATGCGCACCATTGAAGTTCTGGATGTCCAGGTCTTGCCACGTAGCTCCCTCGATCTCTCCGAGATGGATGCCAACCCCGTTGGCGGTTCCAGAGCCATCCAGTTGAAAGCCTTGGAATCGTCCCGCTTGCTGGACGGTGAAAGGGGAAGTGGAGATATGCAGGCAGTCGCCATTGACCGAGCAGTGGAAGACAGACGCATAACTGCCATGGCCGACGATAGATACTCCAGGAGAAGTGATCGTTACCGTGGTTTCCCAATTCCCCCCGCTGCTAGAGGGAAGATGGATTTCACATTGCGCGTATCCGATCGAGCTAACCGGACACTGGGCAAGAACTGTATTGATGGCCTTCCCAAAGTCGGAGGAGTTCGCAGGGACGTAATAGATGCCGTTGGCGTCCTGGCCGTAGCCAGACGTTCCTGCCAAGCAGCCAAATAGGGCGACTGAGCACTGGGCCAGGATCAAGGCTCTAAAGAGCAGAGCGATCGAGCGACTCAATAATCTGCGCATCATTGTGCCACCTCACGGCTGCGCGGCAAGTTGGCGGAGGACGTACTGGAGGATGCCGCCGTGCTGGTAGTAGAGGATCTCCTGCGGGGTGTCGATGCGGAGGGTGGCGGAGAACTCGATGGTTTTGCCGTTCTGGTTCTCGGCGAGGATGGGGACGATGCGGCCTTCGGCGAATTTGGAGTCGAGCATCTTGCGGAGCAGGCCGGGGTGGTCGCCGATGGAGAAGACCTCTTCGCCGGTGAGGCCGAGGGATGCGGTGGATTGGCCGTCGAGGTACTGGAAGGGCAGGATGCCCATGCCGACGAGGTTGGAGCGGTGGATACGTTCGTAGCTCTCGGCGATCACGAACTTGATGCCGAGCAGGCGTGGACCCTTGGCGGCCCAGTCGCGGGAACTGCCTGAACCGTACTCCTTGCCGGCGAGGATGCAGAGGGGGGTGCCGCGTTCGGCGTAGATGACCGACGCGTCGTAGATGGACATGGTGTCGCCTTCCGGGAGCAGGCGGGTGACGCCGCCTTCGGTGCCGGGGGCGAGGATGTTGCGCAGGCGGACGTTGGCGAAGGTGCCGCGGACCATGACTTCGTGATTGCCGCGGCGTGAGCCGTAGCTGTTGAAGTCGGCGGGGGAGACGCCGTGAGCGGACAGATATTGTCCGGCGGGTCCGTTCTTCTTGATGGAGCCGGCGGGAGAGATGTGGTCGGTGGTGACGGAGTCGCCGAGGACGGCGAGGCAGCGGGCGGCGCGGATGTCGGTGACAGGCGCGGGCGTTGCGGTCATGCCGTCGAAGTAGGGTGCTTTGCGGATGTAGGTGGAGTCGGGCTCCCAGCCGTAGGTGTTGCCGGAGGGGAACTTGAGGTTCTGCCAGTTCTGATCGCCGTCGGTGACGGTGGCGTATTGCTTGTGGAACATGGCGGAGTCGATGCAGCCGGCTACCGTGTCCGCTACCTCTTTTTGGGTTGGCCAGATGTCCTTGAGATAGACGGGCGCGCCGGACTTGTCTTTGCCGAGCGGGTCGACGGAGAAGTTGTGGCCGATGTGGCCGGCGAGGGCGTAGGCGACGACCAGCGGGGGCGACATCAGGTAGTTGGCGCGGACTTCGGGGGAGATGCGGCCTTCGAAGTTGCGGTTGCCGGAGAGAACAGAGACGGCGACGAGGGAGTGGTCTTCAATGGCCTTCGAGACGTCGGTGGGCAGCGGGCCGGAGTTGCCGATGCAGGTGGTGCAGCCGTAGCCGACGGTGTTGAAGCGGAGCGCGTCAAGGTACTGGGTGAGGCCGGCCTTGTTGTAGTAGTCGGTGACGACGCGGGAGCCGGGGGCGAGGGACGTCTTGACCCAGGGCGGCGTTTGCAGGCCTTTTTCTACGGCCTTCTTGGCGAGCAGGCCGGCGGCGACCATGACGTAGGGGTTGGAGGTGTTGGTGCAGGAGGTGATGGCCGCGATGACGATCGAGCCGTGAAAGAGGTAACGGTCGGGGTCGACGCCGAAGCGCTCTTTGACGCTGGTGGGTGCGGCGGCGTGGGAGTCTTTGCCGTTGGGCGCGCCTGTGCTGCTGGTGAGGTTGCCATTGCCGGAGGGATGGCCGCCTTCGGCTTCCCAGCGAACGAGCGGGCGCTGTTCGTCCTGATTGCCGTTGGGTCCGAGGAGCGAGGGAAGCTGCTTCTCGAAGCTGGGGCCGGCCTGGGAGAGCAGGACGCGGTCCTGGGGACGCTTGGGGCCGGCCACGGAGGGTTCTACGGTGGCGAGGTCGAGCGAGAGGGTGGAGGAATACTCGGCTTCGGGCGCGCCGGCGGTGTGGAAGAGGCCTTGCTCGCGGAAATAGGCTTCGACCAGGGCGATGTGCTCTTCGGTGCGGCCGGTGAGGCGGAGATACTTCAGGGTTTCGTTGTCGACGGGGAAGATGCCGCAGGTGGCGCCATATTCGGGGGCCATGTTGGCGATGGTGGCGCGGTCGGCGAGGGGGAGCTCGGCGATGCCGGGGCCGTAGAACTCGACGAACTTGCCGACGACGCCATGTTTCCGAAGCGCCTCAGTCACAGTCAAGACGAGGTCGGTGGCGGTGGTGCCTTCCTTGAGCTTGCCGGTGAGGCGGAAGCCGACGACCTGGGGGACGAGCATGGAGACGGGCTGGCCGAGCATGGCGGCTTCGGCCTCGATGCCGCCCACGCCCCATCCGAGGACGCCGAGGCCGTTGACCATGGTGGTGTGGGAGTCGGTGCCGACGAGGGTGTCGGGGTAGGCGAAGACTTCGGTCTGCTCGAGGCTGGCCTTTGCGCCTGAGGTGGCGACGGCGTCGAGGGTGTTGATGGGCTGCGTGGTGAAGACGACGCGGGCGAGGTACTCGAGGTTGACCTGGTGGCAGATGCCCATGCCGGGAGGGACGGCGGAGAAGTTGCGGAAGGCGGTCTGGCCCCACTTGAGGAAGGCGTAACGCTCGCGGTTGCGGGTGAACTCGAGGGCGGCGTTGAGGTCGTAGGAGTTGACGGTGCCGAATTCGTCGACCTGGACGGAGTGGTCGATGACCAGTTCGGCGGGCTGGAGCGGGTTGATCTTTTCGGGGTCGCCGCCGAGGGTCTTCATGGCGTCGCGCATGGCGGCGAGGTCAACGACTGCGGGGACGCCGGTGAAGTCCTGCATGAGGACGCGGGCGGGCATGTAGGCGATTTCGCGGGAGGGCTCGGCTTTGGGGTCCCAGTTGGCGAGGAAGCGGATGTCGTCGGCGGTGACGGAGTCGCCGTCTTCGTGGCGGAGGAGATTTTCGAGGAGGATCCGGAGGGAGTAGGGGAGGCGGGTGAGGTTGGTATCGGGCAGGGCGGCGAGGCGGAAGAGGCGGACGGTGGACTTGCCGGAGGTGAGGGTTCCAGCGCTGCGGAATGTATCGAGATGGGCAGTCATGATGTTCTCCGTTTATCGGCTTGGGGCGCGGGGTTCTCGAGGAGTACCGGGCGCGAAGTTTTGGGCCGAGAGCGCTCAATGGCGCAAGTCGGCGGGAAGGAAAAGCCTATCAAAAATCGTGGCAGTGTGCGGGGACGGGGTGGGGGAGGGATCAGGAACGTCCGCGATCGTGGCGGCCGTGGCGGAAGCGCTTTGTCTTCGGGATGGAGAGACGGCTTGGCATCAGGCTTATTTTACGCCCGTGCGGGCCGGCGGAGGAAGAAGACACAGGTGGCGTCGTTCATGGATTCCTTATGAATCAACTACCGTTTCTTAATGACTTTTTGCGTAGCATCCCATTCAAGACCGGTGTCCAATATGCCGGTGTTTCGAGTTGCTGCTTCTTTCTGTTGGAGGAGTGACCTGTGATTCAGTCAATCTATAAAGGGATCGAGATCGAGTTGGAGATGCATCAACAGTGGGACGATTACTGGAAATGCGATTACATTCTGATTACCCATCCCGAGCGGACAGTGACGCGGGTAGAGGGTCGAATCAAGTTCCCGACGTTGGCCCGGGCCAAGGAGTATGGGTTGGAAGAAGCCCGATTGGCGATAGATAGCGGCGATTATCTGGGCTCGGGGACTCAGGGTGAGGCGATCGAGGATGGCCTGGCGCTGCGCTGACCGGCGCGGCACGGAATCCTTCTTGCCATTCCCCGGGGCTGGTGAAGGCTCCTATCTTGGAACGCATGCGCTTCGTGTTGCTCTGTGTTCTGCTTGCGGGATCCGCCGTCGCCCAGGCACCGCTTCGCCAACAGATTCGTGGGATTGCCGCTGAGGCACATGGGACGGTATCGGTGGCGTGTTCGCTGCCGGGGACGGCGCTGAACTGCGACCTGAATCCAAATGCTCATCCGCCGATGCAGTCGGTATTCAAATTGCCGCTGGCGATTACAGTGCTGCACCAGATTGAGTTGGGGAAGCATTCGCTGGATGAGCCGGTGCGGTTCCTGGTGGAGGATCGCATTCCGTATGCGTACAGCCCGTTGCAGGACCAGTTTCCGGATGCGGGCGTGGAAGTGTCGATGCGGCACCTGCTGCAAGGAACAGTTGGGCAAAGTGACAACGTGGCGGCGGATATCCTGTTGCGGGTGGTGGGCGGGCCGAAGGTGGTCAACGACTACATTGCGTCGCTGGGAGTGGTGGGCTTTCATCTGCTGGACGGGGAGCACACGCTCCACCGCGAGATACAGGCGCAGTATCGGAACTGGTTTGAGCCGGCGGGGGCGGTGCAGCTGCTGCGGCGGATCAGCGACCGCTCGCCGCTGACGGTGGAGCACACGAGCCTGCTGCTGGCGTGGATGCAGGCGACGACGCAGACGAAGCGCCTGCAGGGCGATCTTCCAGTGGGCACGCGGGTGGCGCACAAGTCGGGGACTTCCGATGTCGACAACGGGCTGGCGCACGCGACGAACGACATTGGGCTGATCACGCTGCCCGATGGACGGCGGCTGGCGATTGCGGTGTTCGTGACGGATTCGACTGCGGATGACGCGACGCGGGACAAGGTGATCGCGCGGATTGGCAGGGCGGCTTACGATGCGGCGGTGAAGATGCGGTGAGGCGGACCTAGTTTGCTGAGGGCATCTCGACGTGGTCGATGACGAGGGTGTCGACGGGGAGTCTGACGGGCTGGAGTTTGAGGCCGAGCTGGTCCTGAATGGCGGTGAAGATGGAGACGAGGTCGGGACCGCCTTGTTCCTGGGCTTCGTCGGAACTCCATTTGAGCGTGAAGTTACCCGCGCCCTTGAGGCCGGTGCGATCCACAACGAGGCGATGCATTCCACTGTCGGAGAGAACGCCGGCGAGCATCGACATGGATGATTTCTTGAAGATGAGAGTGTTGTTTCTGCCCCAGGAATCGCTCAGCAAGTCGGCCTCGTGTTCGTTGAGCTGGAATTTCGGGCCGCCCTTCGCGACGACGATCTCATAGACCGTCATTCTCTTCGGTGCGACGTGTACGCGGAGGTGGAAGCGGTCTGCGAGGAGCGAAATGGTCATGGCCTGGAGGTCATGGTCGGTGAGTTTGGCCGGGCGATCTCCATCGCGATTGGCGATTTTAGCCTTGATGTCGAAACGCGCGGAGGCGAGCGGGCCGGAGATGTCGGAAATCAGATCAAAGCTGGCGATGTTGTAGGCGAACTCGAGAATCTCCGGTAAGGAGGCGTTGGCGATGGCGATGCCGTCTTTCGTTGTGTCGAGCGATGAATCCTCGGTGCCGTCTTTGTTTTGGTGGATGGAGACAACATCGTACGCAGGAAGGCGCGCGGCTCGGGCGATGGATTTGCCTGCAGGGTTGATGTCATCGTTGTTTTGAGCGGTCGCAAGCGGCGGGCTAAGGGCGAGCGACGTGAACAGGAGCAAGTGTGCGGGGCGCATGCGCATTGCGGTTGCCTAGTTTGCTGAGGGCATTTCCACGTGGTCGATGACGAGGGTGTCGACGGAACCTTTGGAGGACTGAAGCTTCAGGCCAAGCTGCTCCTCGACGGCGGTGAAGATGGAGATGACACTGCTGCCTCCGGCTTCAGCGGCGACGTCGTCGGACCATTTGAGGGTGATGTCGGTGGATCCGGTGAGGCCGGTCTTGTCGACGACCTGGCGGTGGACTTCGTCGGCAAGGGCGGCGGCGAGGTCGGGCATGGTGGCGCTCTTGCTGGTGAGGACCTTGCTGGTGTTCTCGCCGTTGATGTTCCAGGAGCTATCCTTGCGCTCGGCCTGGGAGAGTTTGAGCTTGGGGCCGCCGCGAGCGACGACGAGGTCGTAGACCGGCATCACCTTGGGTTGCAGGTGTGCCTTGAGGTGGAAGCGGTCGGTGAGCACGGGAATGAGCATGGCTTGCAGTTGGCCGTCGGCGAGTTTGAGAGGCTTGTCGTCCGGGGGGACAATCTTGGCAGCCACGTCGAAGTGAGCGGAGGTGACGGGGCCGGACAGGCCGGAGATCAGGTCCTCTTTGATGTCGTAAGCGAACTCGATGAGCATCTCGAGCGGGACGTTGGTGGCGTTGAGCGTGTTGTCGTGGATGTTGATACCCCACGAGCCCTCGCCGGAGTTGTTCTGTTTGACCGAGACGACGTCGAAGGGGGCGAGTGTTTTGGCGAGCGCGATCTCGTCGGCTGGACCCTTGTGTGTGAGCTGGCTGAGTGCGGCGGTGGGAAGCAGCATGGGGGCGGTGAAGAGCAGGAGTATGCGCAGGTAGACGGCGGGGCCGAACAGCGTGCCTTGAGTCATTGGGATTCTCCGAGCGGATGTGGCGGAGGATATATCGACGCTTGCGATTGTAAGCGCGGGGCGACGGCGATTGGTTGCGCGACCGGGAATTATTGTATTGGTCAGCGGTCAGCGGTCAGCGATCGGCTTTCAGCACTCGCCGGAGCGTGCGGGCTATGTTTTTTGGGCCTCGAGGTGCGATGATTTCAACGCCGGCAGAAGTGATGCGGCGATCTTCGCAAAGGATGAGGGGAATCATGCGCATAGGGAAGCTTTGGAGTGTGGGGTTGGCGGTGGTACTGATGGCGGGCGTGGTGCGGGCTCAGACGAAGAAGAGCTCTGACCTGCAGGTTTACTTCGTCGATGTCGAGGGCGGACAGTCGACGCTGTTCGTGATGCCGAGCGGGGAGAGCCTGCTGGTGGACACGGGCAATCCCGGTGGCCGCGACGCGAGGCGGGTTGTGGCAATGTGCAAGCTGGCGGGCGTGACGAAGATCGACACGCTGGTGATCACGCACTACCACGTCGATCACGTCGGTGGGTTGCCGGAAGTTGCGGCGCAGATTCCGGTGGGGCGGTTTATTGATCATGGTGTGAATCGCGAGACGCCGGAGATTGAAGGAAGCGCGCCAACGATCAAGGGATTCAATGCGTACCAGAAGGTGCTGGCGGACGGACACGTCGAACATCTGACTGCGAAGCCGGGAGAGGTGCTGCCGGTGAAGGGAATGCGCGTGGAACTGGTCAGCGCGGCCGGCGAGGAGATTGCGAAGCCGCTCGCAGCAGGCGGCGAGCAGAATGCGGCGTGCGCGGCATCGCCGGTTAAGGACGTGGAGAACAGCGAGAACGATCGCTCGATCGGCATGGTGATGACGTTCGGCAAGACGCGCATTCTCGACCTGGGCGACCTGACCTGGGGCAAGGAGCGGCCGCTGATGTGTCCGGTGGACAAACTGGGCAAGGTTGATGTGTATATCGTGTCGCATCATGGGCTGGATCGCAGCGGTAGTCCGGCGCTGGTGGATGCAATTGCGCCGCGGATTGCGATCATGGATAACGGGCCGCATAAGGGCGGTGCGCCCACAACCTTCGTTACGATTGAGGGTTCACCTAGACTGAAGGATTTGTGGCAGCTGCATACCGCGGAGGTCGACGATGCGAAGAACGTTGCGGAGTCGCGGATTGCAAATTTGGCCGGCACGAACCCGGATGCGGCGAACTATCTGAAGCTGACCGTGAAGCCGGACGGGAGCATGTCGGTGATGAACTCCCGTACTGGCGAGACGGTCGATTACGCGGCCAAGTAGGGACGGTTAGGTGAAAGAAACTGCTGGACTTGTTTTCGCCTCTGGTTGTTTGTGCATCTGAATAGGGGCCGCGGTGGTTTCGTGGCGGAGTTAGATCGGAGACGAAGATGAAATACGGGTCCAGAAAGCAAGGGGCATTTGGAACGGCTGTAATTAAGGCGAACCGTGCGGAGGAAACACGGGACAAACGAAGCGGGATGAGGTTGCGGAGTTTGCTTTGCCTTGGTCTCGGGTTGGGCCTGGTATCGGTTGGAGTGGGATGTCATAAAACGGCGGCGCAGAACTCAGCGGACGCGGGGTACCAGAACAGTCCGGATCCGGCGAATGGGAACCTGGCGCCGGTCAATGGCAGTTATGCTCCCCCGGCTCCCGGACAGCCCGCGCAGGTGATGGGCCAGAGCGCGCAGAATGAAGCGCAGCAGCAGTCAGAGGATTATCAGCAGCAACAGGCGGCGCCGATTGAGCGGCGCGCTCCGGACGGGTCCTCCTACGACCCGAATGCCAACCCTCAGCCTGGCTACGATCCGAACGCCGCTCCGATGTCGGACGACCAGGCGCAGGCTGTGTATGACGCGGATCTGACGGACGAGCAGGCAAGCGATCCACCTCCGCCGCTGCCGGACTATGATCAGCCGCCGGCGCCCGATCCGGACTATCTGTGGACTCCGGGCTACTGGGCGTGGGGCCCGGGTGGCTATTACTGGGTGCCGGGCGCGTGGGTTGAGGCGCCGTATGTCGGCGCTTTGTGGACTCCGGGCTACTGGGGATTTGGTGACGGATTTTATCGCTTCCACCATGGGTTCTGGGGACTGCACATCGGGTTCTACGGCGGAGTGGACTACGGCTACGGATACGTCGGCCATGGGTACTATGGCGGTTACTGGAACGGTGGCCACTTCTTCTACAACACTGCGGTGAACCGCGTGAATGTCAATGTGGTTCGCAATGTGTATGTCCGCAATGTGGTGGTGAACAACGTTGTGGTCAACAACCGGATTGTGAATCGGGTGAGCTACAACGGCGGACGTGGCGGTATCGGCGCACGGCCTATCGCTGCGGAGGTTGCCGTCCTGCATGAGCAGCGGCGCGCGCCGTTGCCGGCACAGGAGCAATTGAGGCAGCAGGCGTCGCAGAACCGACAGCAGCTGTACAGCCAGAATCGGGGCAGGCCGGCTGTGACGGCAGATGCGCGTCCGGTTGCTTTCGACCACAAGATGCCGGCTGAGCTGCCGCGCGTAGCTACTCCGGCGCGGGGCGGACAGCCGCCTAACGCGGCCTTCCAGCGGAATGGTGTGCAACCGCAGTCGGCGCAGGGCGCGGCCCTGCCGCAGGGACGGACTGTTCCCGGTGCGCAGGGGCAGCCACAATTCCAGCGTGGCCAGCCGCAAGCGGGACAGCCGCAGTTCCAGCGTGGGCCTGAGGCGGCGCGTCCGCAGGGACAGCCGCAACCTGCGCAACCACAGGCGGCGCAGCCGCAGTTCCGGCGGGGACAAGCTCCAGGGGAGTCGCAGCCTGCGGCGCCTTCTCAGCCGCAACCGCAGCAAAGACAGCCGCAGTTCCAGCGTGGACCTGAGGCGGCGCGTCCGCAGACGCAGCCTCAACCTGCACAGCCACAGCCAGCGCAGCCGCAGTTCCGGCGAGGACAAGCTCCAGCGGAATCGCAGCCTGCGGCGCGGCCACAGGCACAGCCTCAACCTGCTCAGCCACAGCCGCAGTTCCGGCGCGGGCCGGACCAGCCGCAGGCACGCCCACAGCCTCCGGCACCGGAAATTCGTCAGCAGAGTGCGCCCCCGCCGCCGCAGCAGGCACGGCCTGAGAATCATCCGCAGCCGCAACCGCAACCGCAGCGGGCGGCACCACCGCCGCAGCCCCAGCACCAGGCACCACCGCCGCGGCAGGAAGATAAGCACGATGATCATCCGCATTCGAATCGATAGCTGAACCGACAGACGCTGCGGGAAGGGAAGAACAATCCTTTCCCGCAGCGCTACTTTAAGAGTGCGGACGGAGCGGGATGAGGTGTCTCCTGCTGCAGTGTTCTGTCCTCGAAAGTTCATGGTAGAAATCGAGCGCTTGACGGTACGTCGCTCGGTTGGGATTGGCGCAATACGCGCCAATCTTGGCTCAGGATGACAGTTCTATTTTTGTGCGACCTTTAGAGATTAGAGATAGGTCACTAGCCGCCGAATGCGAGTTGGCCAAGCAGGATGGCGTTCAGAGTGATGATGACCGCGACGGTGATCCAGCCAGCGATGCGGGTGCGGGATGCGCTGGCAAAGGTTCCCATGACGTCGGCGCGGCTGGTGAGCAGAAGCAACGGGATGAGCGCGAAGGGAAGCGCGAAGCTGAGGACGACCTGCGAAAGTACGAGGATCCGGAGCGGGTCGAGGCCGGTGGCGATAATGGCGACGGCGGGGACGATGGTGATGAGGCGGCGCAAGAAGATGGGGAACTTGATGTTAAGGAATCCCTCGATGATGACCTGGCCGGCCATGACACCAACTGTCGACGACGACAGGCCGGAGCACAGCAGCGCGACGGCGAAGACGACCGCGGCGGCGCGACCGAAGAGCGGGCCGAGGGTGTGGTAGGCCTCCTGAATGGTGGGTTGGAGGTTGGAGGTGTGGACAAAGGCGACGGCGGCCATGAGGATCATGGCGGAGTTGATGAGCCAGGCGCCGTTCATGGCGACGAAGACGTCGATGAGTTCGTAATGGAGGAAGCGGCT
>Ga0102924_1001266_pt1 | contig 29778 bp, 27 predicted proteins | sample PaiPotPPM11metaG_FD_80116 | JGI IMG/M metagenome (GOLD analysis project Ga0102924, IMG submission 80116) | Iron sulfur acid spring bacterial and archeal communities from Banff, Canada, to study Microbial Dark Matter (Phase II) - Paint Pots PPM... ... | reverse complement strand
GCTCTGGGATTCCTAACTGCGAGCTTCCGTTCGCCTTTTCTTGCAGCGACCGCGAAGCTGCTATTCGAGCCGGGGTTTATGGCGGTGCGTTTCCCGTCGCTGTGGCGCCTACTGCGCAAGCTTAACATGAACGGATTTTTTCTGGCCATCGGCCTACTGCCGATCGAAAACGAACTTCAATCGCGCTCGATCGCCCGCTGGGCTTGGAGCGTGGAGCGCTTGCGCGGCAAACTTCCGCTCGAGGATATCTTCAAAGCGGCGGTGATCGAGCGTTACGGTCTACAGGGACTAACCACGCCCGACCTGTTCCGCGCCAAATACTTTCAAACGGCTCAAGACGCCTACGTTCGCATCACGGAACTGCAGGCAATCTATGGCAAGGAGCAGCTGGACGTATCGCGGCGCGGCGTTGAAGAAGATCTCGCGATGTTCGAGGACGTCGTGCGGCGCGGCGCGACCTTGTATGTGACGCCTGAAGGCGGCTACACGGTCACCGGCGCGGCGCTGCCGTTTCGTGGAATCTGGGAGCGCCTCGAGCCCCTCGCGCAAGAAATTTACATTGCGGCCATCAGTTACGATCCGTTTGCGCCGAAGTTTTCGCAACTCTACAACATCGTTCCACTGCGCCGGCGCGAGCATGCACCCGAAGAGCTGCGGGCTGCGCGCACCGTTACCGTAAGCGGGGTGCTCTCCGCATGGATGATCGAACGGCATGAAGCTTTTAGCGAGGCGGAGGCGATGACTGCGGTGCGTGAAAGTTTGCGAGCTCTGCCGCCGGGCGTCTTTGTGGATCCCGAGCTTGCGCAATCGCCCGAGTTGCTGACGAAACGCGCGCTAGAGGCGCTGGTGCGTCATAAGATTCTGGTGCCGTCTGCAAGCGGCTACATGCTAGCCGAAACGCGCAAAGAACCTAATTATCCAATGGTTGAGGACATCGTGGATTTTCAGGCGCGTTTCATCGGCGAAACGCTGGCCGCTGCCTCTTTCCTGGCGGCTCTTTAGTTACGGAGTAACTGCGGGAAGCGATGCCGCAAGGCCGCGAGCTTAGGCTTGTCGTTGTAGACCACGTACGGATTATCGGGATTGTGAGCGACAAAGTCCTGATGATAGCTTTCAGCCGCATAGAAGGCGCGTAAGGGTTCCAGTTTCGTAACGATCGGCGCCGGGTACACCTTCGCGCTCGCGAGATGTTTGACGTAGGAGTTAGCCTCGTCCCTTTGCGCGCTGGTTGTAAAGAAAATTTCGGAGCGATACTGCGTCCCGTCGTCGGGTCCTTGGCGGTTCAGTTCGGTCGGATCGTGAGCCACCAAAAAATAGACGTCGAGCAATCGTTTAAACGAGATCTGCGCGGGATCGTACGTAATCTCGACGGACTCGGCATGGCCGGTCATTCCCGTGCTCACGATGTCGTAGTGCGCCGTCAGGGCGCTGCCGCCCGAATAGCCCGCGACCGCTTTGGTGACGCCTTTCAGCGGTTCGAAGACTGCCTGCATCCCCCAGAAACAGCCCCCCGCCAGCACCACGCGTTGCAGCGGCGCGGCCGATGCGAGTGCCGGCGAAAATAGGGCAAGGCCGAGAAAAAGGGCGAAGGCTCGTTTCATATCCCTTACAACGCTCCCGGGCTCGGCGTGGATGCCGCTGTGCCATGCCGAAAAGGATAAGATTATGAAAGCTTTCATCGCCACGCTTGTGGCGGCGCTGCTAACGGCACCTCTGCAAGCCGCGACTATGGAGCGTACGGCCACGGGCATGCAGCTGGATGCCCCCTGGAAAGTGACGATCTACACGTTCGCGCGAACGACGTTCAAACATCCGGCTTGGGGCTGGCAGCATTCCGAACGCAACTACAGGATTGCCTTGCAACTCGCGCAAGGTGACCATCTGCAGGTCGATACGGACGTACTCTTTGCGGCCGCTTTTTTGCATGACATGGCGGCGTTCAAGCCTTGCAGCGATCCGAAGATCGAGCACGGCGATTGCGCCGCGATTCAAAGCGAAGCAATCCTACACGCCGCGGGATTTCCGATGCAAAAATATGCGGCGGTTGCGGCAGCTGAACGCGGCCACATGTACTATCGCGATCCCGAAACGATCCCCGAAGCGATCGTACTCCATGATGCCGATTCGCTAGATTTCCTTGGTGCAATCGGTGCGGCGCGCATGCTCTCGCTGACGGGGACTGATAAAGCTGATTTCGCATCGGCCGTAAAATCGCTGCGGTCATTCCTAAAGGCCATTCCGCCTAGACTCATCACGCGCACCGCCCGTGCAATGGGCGCCGCTCGCGCTGCGGAGCTGCAACAGTTTCTGGATGCCCTGGACCGCGAGACGTTCGCGGGCACGGCGATGTAACGTATGGCATTTGCCGAGGTAAACGGCACGCGCTTGCACTATCAGGCGGCCGGCGAAGGGTATCCGGTCGTTTTAGTTCACGGCCTCGGCCTCGACATGCGGATGTGGGACAGCCAGTTCGAAACATTGGCCGATCGGTATCGTGCTATCAGATACGATCTGCGTGGCTTCGGAAAATCCGCTCCCCAGAAAACAGACGAAAGGTTTCGGCACCCCGAAGACCTTCGCGCATTACTCGACTACTTGGAAGTGTCAAAAGCGCACGTCATAGGACTCTCATTGGGCGGCGCAATCGCGCTTCAATACGCAGTGCTTTATCCTGACGGCCTACGCAGCCTGGTCCTCGTGGACTCGGCGCTTGATGGTTTCGAGTGGAGCGAGGAGTTTGACGCGTCGTTTACCGCGATCGAGAAGCGAGCGGTCCAGGCAGGTCCAAGTGCGGGCAACCGGATGTGGCTGGAGCACGCATTGTTCGTTCCCGCGTGCGAACAATCCGATTGCCGCACGAAGTTGACGCAGATGGTCGGCGAATACTCCGGATGGACCTGGGTAAACAAGAGTCCGGCGCGGGGCATTCGCCCGCCATCGGCTGAGCGATTGAGCGAAATTCACGTGCCGGCGCTTCTGATCGTGGGCGAGCGGGATTTGCCCGATTTTCAGAATATCGCCGAAAGGCTCGCCACAGGAATTCGCGGCGCGCGCAAGGTTGTGATGAAAGGGGTCGGCCATATGAGCAACATGGAGAATCCCGCCGAGTTCAATTCTATCGTGCTGAGCTTCTTAGAAACTCAAGGAGAGCCATGATGGTACGCGCGGCCTCAGTAGTTGTGATCGGGTTATTGCTCGCGGTCGCTTCGCCGGCCAAAACCATCGATGCATCGCGGGCCTTTGCCGCGATCGCACCGCGCTTAAAGGCAACAACGCGAGTGCCCGCTATGCTGCCCACTCGTTTGCCTGGTTGGGTCGATACCGGCCCGTTTGCAATAATCGAACAGAGCTCGCGAACACACTATGCGGTCGATATTGCGGCGGTTACCGATTGCAACGGCGCGCACGTTTGCAGTTTTGGCCACGTGTATGGTTCTTCAAAGCCGCTAGGTGAAAACGATATACCGGGCGGCGGCGCGGTAGTTGCAATACGCGGAGGCGTGAATCTTCGATACGTTGCGTCAGTCAACTACGCATATCCGTCGGATAGTGTTCTGGCCTGGCAAAGCAACGGAGAGTACTATGCAGTGACCCTCAAGGGAGGCACGCTCGCTGATTTGCTGGCCGTGTTTCGGAGCATGCACCGCTATTAGCGTGTACAAGGACGAATTGCTGGCTGCGGAAGCGCAAGGGTTAGCCGCATATAACGCCATGGAGGCGTGGGTAAGCCGCCCCGCGGATGCGCCTGAAGTCCCCGGCGCAATTCTCGAAGGCTACGCCCGACAATTACGCGAGAGCCGCGAGCGCATACGGAACCTTCTGAGCGAACACGGCAATCGAGACGACATCGCCGAAGCTCTTGCAAAAAGCGAAACGTATCACCGGTCGCTGGGCCTCAGCATCAGGGACAAACCGGAACTCGAACCAGAAACTGAGTAGTGGTGTAATGCCTCTCGAGCTCGATGCGCTCTATGCGTGCCCGGTTTGTGGAGAAACAAACGCGCTCGGTATCGACACGACCGCCGGAAAGCATCAACGACTAATTGAGGATTGCCCGGTTTGCTGCCGGCCGCTGGTCTTCGCGATTGAGGTTGGGCGCCTTGGAGAAGCGACGATCACCTCGGTTGAATCGGAGTGACTTGCGCTGCAAACGCTTTCGTTAAGGAGCACGATGAATAAGAAAACGCCTTCTCAGCTCATCAGTGAGAGAATCGCAGAACTTGGGGACTGGCGCGGGAAAATGCTTGCCCATGTGCGCAAGCTTATCAGAGCGGCGGATCCAGGAATCGCCGAAGAATGGAAATGGAGGGGGTTCCGGTTTGGTCGCACAATGGGGGCATCTGCACCGGCGAATCATACAAGGATCATGTGAAGCTGACGTTTTACAAAGGCGCAGCGCTGAGGGATTCTGAACACCTCTTCAATGCAAGTCTGGACGGAAATGTCAGACGCGCCATCGATATCCATGAAGGCGACAAGATCAATGAATCAGCTTTCAAGAATCTAATCCGCGCGGCCGTAAAACTCAACTCATCAGGAAAGAAGAAGCGCTAGTGACGGTGCCCGGACAGTTTTAGCTGCAGCCGCTTGTCGCCCCGCATGAGTCGCATTTTTCGCACGAGCCGTTACGCACCATCGTCAATTGTCCGCATTCCGCGCATGCGTTGCCCGTGTAACCTTTAGCTTTAGCGGCGCTGATCTGCGCGGTTTTGGCAGCGACGGCAGTCGCGGTTCCGGCCGTTGCCATTGCGGGAGCGTCTCCGGGGCTGTCGATGACACGCTCCACAACGTCCAGCGTTTGTGCGTGCGGAACGCCGTTGGGGCGCAGGTGCGTGCTGGTCGGATGCATTTTCTCACTGACGCCGGCCGTGACGTACTGCACTTCCCCGGCTTCCTCGCCGAAGTAGTCTTCCTCGCGCACCGGACCCATCGAGTCCATGTTCATCTCCGGCTGCACGTGTGCGAGCTCGTAACGGCCAAGATAACTGACCGCGAGCTCGCGGAAGATGTAGTCGAGGATCGACGTCGCCATCTTGATGTGATTGTGGCCGACGACGGGACCGTTCGGCTCGAAGCGCGTGAACGTAAAGGCGTCGACGAACTCCTCGAGCGGGACGCCGTGCTGTAGGCCCAACGAGACCGCAATCGCGAAATTGTTCATCAGCGAGCGGAAGGCCGCGCCTTCCTTGTGCATGTCGATGAAGATCTCACCGAGCTGGCCGCCGTCGTATTCGCCCGTGCGCAGGTAGACTTTGTGTCCGCCTACGATCGCTTTTTGCGTGTAACCGCTGCGGCGCTCGGGCATGCGGCGGCGTTTGGCGATGTAGCGATAGACGATCCGTTCGGCGATCTGTAAGGGGTGCTGGAAGGCGCGCTGCGGCTGTTCTTCCTCGGCCGCTTCGCCGCCGAGATCGTACGTAGCAGCAAGGGGTTGTGAAAGTTTCGAGCCGTCGCGGTATAGAGCGACCGCTTTGATCATCCGCTCCCACGCATAGCGGTACGCTTCTTTGACATCGGCGATGGTCGCAGTTTGCGGAAAATTGATCGTTTTACTCAATGCACCGCTAATGAAGGGTTGTGCCGCAGCCATCATGTCAATGTGCGCGAGCGGTCGAATAAACCGCAAGCCATGTTTACCGCACGGGTTTGCGCAATCGAAGACGAACAGGTGCTCATCGTTGAGGTGCGGCGACCCTTCAAGGGTCATGCGACCGCAGATTACATCTGATGCTTGTTCGATCTGCTGTTGCGTGAAGCCCAGCCCATCGCGCAGCAGTGAGAAACTCCAATCGTTGAGCTGCGCGTCGGTGAGGCCCAGGCGCTCCTTGCAAAAAGCTTCGCCCAGCGTGTACTTGTTAAAGGCAAATTCGAGCTCGAAGGCACCCGGAAGCGCTTGTTCAGTGTTCGCGATTGCCGCATCGTCGAAACCTTTCGCTCTAAGCGTCGCCGAATTGATGTGTGGCGCTCCCTCAAGCGTGCCGGTTCCCGTCGCGAACCTTTCGATTTCGGCAATTTGTTCGTCGTTGTATCCCAGGCGACGCAGCGCGGGCTCGACCGATTGATTGACGATCTTAAAGTATCCGCCGCCGGCGAGCTTTTTGAATTTCACGAGCGCAAAATCCGGTTCGATGCCGGTCGTGTCGCAATCCATTACCAGGCCGATCGTGCCGGTTGGCGCGATGACCGTTACTTGCGCGTTGCGGTAGCCTGTGACTTCGCCGAGCGACAACGCGTCGTCCCACATTTTGCGCGCCAGTGACCACGCCTTTTGCGTAAAGAGCGTCGGCGCATGCGTCACGGGCTTAATAGATAAGCCCTCATATTCTTCGTCCGCGGCTTGACTAGCGGCGCGGCGATGATTGCGGATCACGCGCAGCATATCTGAAGCGTTCTGCTTGTAGCGCGGGAACGCGCCAAGCTGCCGTGCCATTTCCGCCGAACAGCGATATGCCGCCCCAGTCATCAATGCAGTGATCGCCCCGCACCAGCCAAAAGCTTCTTCGGAATCGTAGGGCAAGCCCATGCGCATCAACAGTGTGCCGAGATTCGCGTAGCCGAGTCCCAGAGTGCGAAAATCATATGATTTTTGTGCGATCACTTGGCTGGGGAATTGGGCCATCAACACGCTGATTTCGAGTGTGAAGGTCCAAATGCGGCATGCGTCAGCAAAACGTTGCGCGTCGAAGTCGCCTTTTTTGTCTTCGAATTGCACCAGGTTCAAGCTAGCCAGATTACATGCGGTATCATCCAGAAACATGTATTCGGAGCAATTGTGAACGACGATCCCATTAGCAACGAAATGATGCGTATCGTGTTCGGTCAGATCGAATACGGGCTTGATCCCAAGCGAAACTAAACGCACCACTCGGTCAGCCATTTTATCAGTGTAGGTGGCGACTGTTTCATTAAGTGCACGAAGGGCTGTCGCCTTTGCGGAGGCAGGATGAAAGCCGATTTCGCGTTCGAAACGCACGCGCGAACTGCGCGAGATGCGAAGATCGTGTGATTGGAGTACTGGATACTCCTTAAGACCGCCGCGACCGTCGGGGCAGAGATTTACCAGGTCGCCGGAGCGGCGGTTCTGGTATAGCTTCGATTTGATTCCGAAGGACAATAGCAAGTGCTGCACCTGTTGCAGTAACCTTAACGAACAAGACGCGAGAGAAACGTACTGCGACTTGTCGCCATAATTGGCTACAGTGCCGTCGGCGGTGAAGAGCCCGCGGATTAGGGCCGCGACTGAACGCTTGTCGAGTTCATAAATGCTATCGGTGAATTGTTTTGCGACACTGCCTTCATTTAGAACGGCGTAACGTCGAAAGGTGGCGAGGATTGCCCCATTACCAACTGTGATTCGGCAGCCACCCGGCGAGGGAGCGGTCACATTGGTCGTGCGCCGCCCGCGGCCATCGACCGCTGTGCGCTCTTTCTCCACGGCGACGGCTGCGGCCACATCTTCGAGAATCGGCGCTTCGCCGGCGCTCATAGTCAGAATGAGGGTGGGCCGCTCCGCGTTGGTTATGCAGCCGTCTCCTACGGCGACGCCGATGGAAAAGGCCAAATCCTCATTAATTCTTGCCGAGCCGAAGCCTGATCCGGCAATCATGATTTCATCATCTGGGGCCAGCTCACAGGCCGCGACATCGCCTCTGTTGAGGGTCAATACCTTATGATCTGCTGTTAGGTCTAATTGATATCCGCTGGCCGTCTCTAGTCGAAAGACTTCCTTGTCGCCCGTTGGGAAGATCTGATTCACAAAGTGCGGTTTGCCGTCTGAGCCTAAGACGAAGGACGCTTTTCCAACAAGCTCGCCGATGCGCTGAGGTCCATCCGCCGTTGCGACGAGTGTGTCCGCAGTGACGCAGGGATTGCTGGCATTGATTCGGCCATCGGCGGGACAGGTGTGCCATTCGTTGATGGTCGTATCGTATTGCGTCCCTGGATCGGCGCATTGCCAAGCTGACACGGCGATGTTCTCCCAGAGGCTCGTCGCGGGAATCGACTTCGCTACACGGCCATCCGTGCGCTGTATGAGATCGAAGTCCTCATTCTTGTCGAGCTTGTCAAAGAAGCTGTTGGGTACGCGGACGGAATTGTTTGAGTTTTGGCCAGACACCGTGCCGTAGGCTTTGCTGTCCCAATTCGTGTCGTATGTCTCGATTTCCAGGTGCTTGTAGCCCTGTTTTGCAAAGTCGAGCGCGTACTGCACATTTGCTTGCGGGATCCCCGCCGATAAAGCTGACCTTATTGCGGCTTTTAGTGAGGGATTTAGCGTCGGGTCCAGGCGCGCTTCTTCCGGAACCGTGTCGTCGTGCGCGGCCTTCATGATCGCGTTGAGATGTTTCTCGCAACTGATCGAGCCGGCGACTAAATCCGAGACTTTTTGTTCTTCCCGAACCTTCCAATTGATGAATTGCTCGATGTCGGGATGATCCAGATCGAGGCAGACCATCTTGGCGGCTCGCCGCGTTGTGCCCCCGGATTTAATTGCGCCGGCCGCGCGATCGCCGACGCGCAGGAAAGACATCAGGCCCGAGCTGGACCCGCCACCCGAAAGCTTCTCGCCTTCTCCACGCAATGAGGAGAAATTAGAACCGGTACCTGAGCCGAACTTGAAAATGCGGGCTTCACGGACCCAGAGATCCATGATGCCGCCTTCATTCACTAAGTCGTCGTTTACGCTCTGGATGAAGCACGCGTGGGGGGCCGGGTGCTCATACGCATTTACGGAACGCGTGAGCTCGGTGGACTTGGGATCGATGAAGTAGTGCCCTTGCGCCGGTCCGGAAATGCCGTACGCCCAATGCAAACCCGTGTTGAACCATTGCGGTGAATTGGGCGCGCCAATCTGCCGCGCGAGCATCGCGCACATCTCGTCGTAATAGACCTGTGCGTCGTCCTCGGAATCGAAGTAGCCGTGTTTGAAGCCCCAGTAGGTCCAGCAACCGGCCATCCGATTGAAGACTTGGCGCGAGTCGCGCTCCGCCTCGAAGCCCGAGCTATCGGCCGGCTCGGAGCGCCACAGCCATTCGGGTACGCTCTCTTCGGGGACGCGCTTCAGCTCGTTCGGAACCCCGGCTTTGCGGCAGTATTTTTGGGCCAAAACATCGGTGGCGACCTGGCTCCAACCGGTCGGCACCATGACGTCCGGGGCCTCGAAAATGACCGAGCCGTCCGGGTTGACGATGCGCGAGGTTCTGGGTTCGAAAGTAAGGCCGGCGTAGGGGTCGCCGGGGGCCGAATAAAGGCGGCGGAACTTCATCGAGGCTCCTTCCTCCTACCGGGAGGACTCGTTCAGTACGAGGAGATTGTGTCGAACGCCTGTTCGATTAGCAACGGGACACTACCGTAGGGCGTGCCCATAAATTGTACTACCGCGCCTTGCTGGATACAAGATATTGTGGTTTGGGTCCTTGTGCTTAATCTGTCTAAAAGGGCAAAAACTTGTGCAGGGTTGGGTCGTACCGGTGGAGAGCCTGTTTGAGCGGTGAGGGCGCTGTGGAAACTTCCGAGGATAGCGGGGACAAATGGACCAAAACCCATGCGGATGCTCGGCCCTAACCGCTTCGCGCCCCGTCTCCACGACATCGGGCTGGCCGAGCTGACCGACTTGGGCATTCGGGGCCTCATCATCGACCTGGACAACACCCTTTTGGGCTTCCGGGAGACCGAGCTGGCCGCGGAGCACTTGGCTTGGGTTCAGGAGGCCCACGAGCGCGGCTTCCTGATGGTAATGGTCTCCAACAACTTCAGCGAGCGCGTCCGGGGTATCGCGGCGCAACTGCACATCGGCTGTATCCCGAACGCGCTTAAACCGTTGCCGTTCGGCTTCTGGCGCGCGCTCAAACACCTCGGATTGCCGCGCAAACAGGTTGCTGTCGTCGGCGATCAGCTTTTCACCGACGTTCTGGGCGGCAAACTCTGCGGCAACCTCTACACTATTCTGACTGAACCGATCGAATCGAAGGACTTTGCGATCACCCGGATGTTCCGTTTCTTCGAGCGTCTGATGCTGCCGGAACGGCGGCGATGAAACTGGCGCTGATCGGCGATCCTGTCGAACACAGCCGAAGCCCGCAGCTGCATGAACGATTCCTGGAAGAAGCCGGAATCGAAGGGACTTACACGGCTATTCAGGTGAAACGCGGACACGGGCTCGACACGCTACAACGCCTGAAAGCCGAAGGCTACACGGGCGCGAACGTCACGACGCCTTTGAAAGAAGAAGTCATGAGCTTCTGCGACGAGCTCGACGAGGACGCTCGGATGGCGGAAGCCGTGAACACGATATTCTTCGGCCGAAACGTTCTGGGAAGCAACACGGACGGCGCCGGCGCGCGCTCGGCGCTGGAAACGCTGCTGGGCCAATCGGTCGCGCTGGAACGCGTCGGCATCCTAGGCACGGGCGCGACCGCGCGCGCAATTCTCGCACAGTTACACGAAACCGATGCGTACACGTACGTATGGGGCCGCGACGAGGACAAGGTGTTGGCGCTGTGCGATCGATTCGAAGCCAATCGATGGCCGGAGAGCCCGCCGGAGATCGTCATTTCGACGCTGCCGCCGAAAACCGATCTCCCTAAACATATCCTAGAACATGTTCGCAAAGCGGATCTCGTCATGGATTCGAATTACGGCGAGCGCTCGACGTTGGAGCTGATCGTCCATCGCGAGGTCGTGAAAGGCGATTTAATGTTGGAGGCGCAAGCCCGCGCGTCTTTCGATTTCTGGCTCGCGCACGCGCAAGAAGAAGCCGAAGAGATCCTATAACTGGAATAAATTCGGAGAGGGGGAGATTCGAACTCCCGAAACGCTTTCACGTTTGCTCGCTTTCCAAGCGAGTGCATTCAACCGCTCTGCCACCTCTCCCGGCGGGGCACCCGCTATTATATCCCGGCGGGGTGCCAGATCGTCTTGATTTCGCTGTAAGCCGCGATGTCGTCTAAACTCTGAGCGGCGGGCGAAAACCACTCGTCCCGCTTTTGCCGGTGAATGACGTGCGTGCGCTTGACGTTGTCGGATGCTTCACGTTGCAGCTCGGTCGTAAGGGGACCGTCGACGAAAGCGATGGCGTTAACGTCCATATGCTTAGCAAGCACCGGCCCAAGCTCGCCGCGAAGGCCCGTCAAAATATTGACGACGCCGGCCGGAATATCGCTGGTTGCCAACGCTTCGGCAAAGACGATCGCCGTGCGCGGATCTTTTTCCGACGCCACCAGCACAACCGCATTCGAAGCGACCAGCGCCGGCAGCAGCACCGAGACTAAACCCAAGAGCGCCGGTTCGTCGGGCGCGAGAATTCCAACAATGCCCGTCGGTTCGGCGGTCGAGAAGTTGAAGTGCGGGCCGCTTACAGGATTACGGGTAGACAGCAACGCGTTGTATTTGTCGCACCAGCCCGCGTACCACACAACGCGGTCGATCGTGGCAACGACTTCGGCCTCGGCATCGGCGGCGGAGAGATTCATTCCCTCGCGCACCCGGTCGACGAGCTCCTCGTGGCGAGCTTCCATCATCTCGGCAAGCCGGTACAGAATGAGGCCGCGCGTTCCCGGAGCCGTCGCGAGCCATTTCGGCTGAGCCGCACGCGCTGCAACGACGGCGTCGCGCACATCCTTGCGCGAACCGCGCGCGATATTCGCGCCGAATTCCGAACCGTCCCAGAGCGGATCGCTGCGGCCGGATTCTGAACGCACGAATGCCCCGTTGATGAAGAGTTTGTACATTTTGCGCACTGCGAGCCGGGGCTGATCGAATTTGGGCATGGAGCGAGCTACGACGCAGGGGAGGCGCGACCCTATGCGGGTATATGCCCCAGTGGAGGCCCAAAATGACTACCACCAAGCCGTTTTTATCCGACGTGCAAGAGTTGCGCCGGCGCGCGCGTGAAGACATGATGCGCGGCTCCGTAACCAGCGATTACAAGGGTGACATAAAGCAAGCGGTGGCGGTGCTCAACGCGGCGCTGGCGACCGAGATCGTCTGCGTCCTGCGCTATAAGCGCCACTATTATATGGCGAAAGGCATCGCAAAGGATTCCGTGGCCGGCGAGTTCTTGCAGCACGCCAATGAAGAGCAGGGGCACGCCGACATGATCGCCGAGCGTATTACGCAGCTAGGCGGGGCGCCCGATTTTAATCCGGAGGGCTTGGCGACGCGCAGCCATTCGGAATATAAAGAGGGCAGCGACCTGGTGGATATGATTAAGGAAAACCTGGTCGCCGAGCGCGTTGCGATCGAGTCATACCGCGAGATGGTGCATTTCTTCGGCGACAACGATCCCACGACGCGCCGCATGCTGGAAGAGATTCTAGCCGTGGAAGAAGAGCACGCCAACGACATGGTCGACTTGCTCGAACAGCACGGCTCAGACGGAAAGCAGCGCTAAGACCGAGGCTTGTGTGTTTGGACGTAGACTTTAACGAGCTTTCCAGCGCGTAGAACGTAAGTCGTGACGATGTTCATCGTGCATTCGTCATTTTGGCAAGCGTCGACGTACAAAAATTGCTTTGCGAACCGCGTGTGAATAGAGTCGGGCCCCCGTCCCCAGTCGCCACCCCAATTGGCGTCGGCGACCGCCGACAGTAAAATCGGCTTGTTGTTGCGCTCGTCAAACACATACGCTTGGGCCGTGCCGCCGATCGGAAAATCGCAGGCCACCACGACGACGGCTTGCCGGGTTCCGGCTGCGAGGCTGCCCTCTTTGACCGAAGCGACGTGCAGCTCAAACCCCGCTCCCATCTTCTCGTCGAAATAGGAAAAGCTGCCTTTCGTCATCACCACCGGAACGGGGACGTTTTTCGCGCACGGATTTGTCGCGTACGTAAAATTCATAAAATCAACGGCCAAGAGCAATGGTACGATCATGCTGCCTCCGGGTGCAGAAGAGAAGCAAAAATCTCGATCGTGTCGACCAGACGCGGACCGGGACGATTGACGTACGCGTTTCCGTCAACCGGGTGCACGCGCCCTTCGCGCACGGCGCGCAGAGCGAGCCACTCCGGGCGTGCGCGCAGTTCTGACAGCGCTTCGTGCGTCTTCGCCAAGCCGTAACCGCAGGGAGCGACGATGATCGCATCGGGATCGGCAAAGGCAATCTGTTCCCACGAAAGTCTGCGCGAATTTTCGTGCGGCGACGCGAGGATGGGTGCGCCGCCCGCAGCTTCGACGAGTTCCGGCGTCCAGTGTCCGGCGCCCATCGGCGGGTCCGTCCATTCGAGCACCAGGACCCGGCGTGCGGCTTTGGCGGCGGTCCAATCGCGAATGGCAGCCTCCCGGCGGCGCAGCGCCGCGACGAGCTCTCCCGCTTTTGGCTGATGCCGTGTGATTTCGCCAAGCGTCATGACGTTCGCGTAAACGTCCTCTAAAGAAGAAGGCTCGAGCGAAACGACGCGCGGATCAGAGGTTAGGCGGCGCGCCGCGCGATCGACCAGCGCGTATGAAACCGCGCAAACTTCGCAGAGCTCTTGCGTGACGATCAGATCGGGTTTCAGGCGCTCGAGCAACTCTGCATCCAGCGTGTAGAGGCTCGAACCAGCGTGCAGCGCGCGGCGAACGTGGCGATCGATGGCGGCCGAAGAACCCGCGAACCCAAGCGCAGACGACGTCAGCCGAGGCAGACCTAACGCCTCGGGCGGATAGTCGCATTCGTGCGTAACCCCGACGAGATCGTCGCCGGCGCCGATGGCAAATAGCGTCTCCGTGGCGCTTGGAAGCAAGCTCACTATACGCACTTATAGAGTATACTAGAAACGTGAAGAGACTAGTGCTTGCCGCGCTTATGGTGGCCGGGTTCGGCTTAGCTGGATGCGGCTATAACGGCGGCGTTACGATTCCGGGCACGGGATCGTGTCTCTTCAGCGGCCTGACGCAATTGATCTACCCGATCCCGGGGTCGACTGGTGTACCGGATGCCCCGCAGCAGATCGTTTTCGCAACCAGCCAACTTTTCCCGAGCGGCTTCGATGTGCTGATTAGCAGCGATCCCAACGCGAATAATGCAGGGAACGGTACGGCGGCGTTCTTCCAGCGAATTCAACAGGCGCAAGTTCCGCAGCCGTCGGCGGCGCTAACGATCAGCAATCCGTTTTATGAGAGTGCTGCCCTCAGCACGTCATTCCCGCACGGCACATACTACGTGTTTTTGAATGATTCGCGCGTGAGCTGCACGCCCACGCCGGCGGGCTCGTTCACGACGCAGTAAGAGCCAGGTTACTCGCCCTGCGCGAGTGAGTAGCCGCGGCTCCCGTCGAACGTAAAGAGCCCTTCGGTTTTAATGACATCGAAACCGGCGTCGTTCAGTGCAGCGAGGATCTCCGCCACGTTACGATTCGAGAACCCGTCGCCCTCGAAACGGCAGCACCAGTGATCGCTCCAGAACGTGTCGGGGTTTCCGTTTGGCCACACCTTCGTTCCACGGTTGCTGATGACGGTGAGCTTGGCGCCCGAGGGTTTCAGAGCGTTGATCCGTTCGGCGATCGTATCGGGATTGCCGTTGGGAAGATCGACGAAAACGTCTACCCCAGTGTGTTTTTTGGCGGCGCGCGGACCGGCAGCGCGCACGCCGACGTTCATGTGCGCGTCCTTCGCGTATTCGACCGGTTGCAGATGCTGCGGACGCTGACCTAGCCGCTCGATCACCGCGGTCGCAAACTCTTTGGTACCGACTTTCTCTTTACTGATGCCTTCCTTATAGATGTCGTACGTATGCATACCGTCTTCGATCGTGCGCAGCCACGCATTGTGCGCGCGTTCGGCGACCTCTCCTTGGCCGATATGCGAAAGCATCAGCAAGGCGCCATGAAATAAACCGGAGGGGTTGGCGAGATTTTGTCCGGCGCGGCGGGGAGCCGACCCGTGAATCGCTTCGAACATCGAGCAATGGTCGCCGATGTTCGCCGAACCGGCCAAGCCGACCGAACCCGTGATCTGCGCCGCGACATCGGAAAGTACGTCGCCGTAAAGATTGGGCATTACCAGCACGTCGAAAGCCTCGGGCGTATCGGCCATCTTGGCCGCGCCTATGTCCACTATCCAATGCTCGTTCTCGATGTCGGGATACTCTTTGGCAATCTCGTCGAACACTTTGTGGAACAGGCCGTCCGTCAGCTTCATGATATTGTCTTTGGTGAAGCAGGTGACTTTCTTACGTTTGTTCGCGCGCGCGTACTCGAAAGCGTAACGCACGATGCGCTCGCTGCCCGGGCGCGAGATGAGCTTCAGGCACTGCGCGACTTGCTCGGTCTGGCGGTGTTCGATCCCGCCGTAGACGTCCTCTTCGTTCTCGCGCACGATCACAAGGTTCATTTTTGGGTGCTTGGTTGAGATATACGGATGCAGCGAGGCACAGGGCCTCACGTTGGCGTACATGCCGAGCGTTTTTCGTACGGTGACGTTGAGCGATTTGAAGCCGCCGCCTTGCGGCGTCGTGATCGGCGCTTTCAGGAATACTTTCGTGCGCCGCAACGAGTCCCACGAGCTGGGTTCGATTCCGTTGCTGATTCCGCGGGAATAGATGCTCTCGCCAATTTCGATGCGTTCCATGTCGAGCTGCGCGCCCGCCTCGGTGATGATGCGCAGGGTCGCATCCATGATCTCCGGGCCAATGCCGTCCCCGTAGGCAACGGTGATTGGTGTTTTTTTGGCGGTTAAAGTGACCACTGGTTAGCGTTCCATCCTTCGCTGACGCCGTTAGGCGAGAAATTCCGCAGACTTGGGTTCATGGCATAGCGGCGCGGCACGTAGTATTGGAATGCGGCCGGTGCGTCGCTCACCAGCAGCGACTCTATGCGGGAGTAGGCTCGCTTGCGCGTCGCTCTATCAAATTGGGTCAGTGCTATCTGTTCCTGAGCGTCCAAGGTTCGATCGCAGTAATGCCCGATGTTGTTTCCGGCCGGCGGCGACATGGTGCATAGCCACTGGGATGAATCGTCCGGATCGGCTCCGGAGATCCACGCGTATTCCGCTAAATCAAATTTCCCGCTTTGCAGAATGCCGCCCAGCTGCTGGGTGGCGTAAAGCATGCTGTAGGTATACGTTTTGATCGGCACGTCGATACCGGCCTGGCGCAGCTGCGACTGCACTTCGACGCCAATGGAACGAGCCGTCGCGTTACCGGAGCCGTAGGCGAGCTGCAGCGATAGCCGTCGGCCGCCTTTGGCGCGCATGCCGGACGAGTCGCGCCGCCATCCGGCCTGATCCAGCAGCTGTCCTGCGAGCGCCGGATTGTAAGAGTACGGCCTAATGGCCGGATCGAAAGCCCAGTAGAAATCCGACAGGTCGGCAATTGCGACCGTTCCGGCACCGTAGGTAACGTCCCTCACCACGCGCTGTTCGTCGATCGCATAGGCAATTGCCCGTCGAATGCGGACATCGTTCAACGGCGGGTGAACCAAGTTGAAGACGATCGAAGTATAGCTCGGCGCCTTTGCGAGAAGCGTTCTCACGCCCGCCGCCGTGTGCAGGCTGTGATACGCGGCGGCGCTGATATCGAGAAGTAAATCAACACCGTGCGATCTCAACTCTGCCATGCGGGTGTTGTCGTCGGCGACCGAATACACCAGCAGCCGTTGCACCTTTGGCGCGCCGCGGAAATAGTGCGGGTTGGCGGCGTACTCGACGTGATCGCCATGGTACCAGCGCACGACTCGAAACGGACCCGTGCCGATCGGCTGCTGGTTGAACGGAATTCTATTGATATTCGCGTATTGCGCGAGCAGGTGTTTTGGAACGATGCGAAACGGATCGTCGCTTTCGCCGAAGACCGTGTCAACGAACGGCGAGAACGGCTGCTTCAAATGAAAAACGATTGTGTAAGCGTCCGGCGTGTCAACTGAGGCCACCTGATCGTACCCGCGCCGTTCGACGACATTGTTGTTCGGATTCATAACCGCTTGCCAACTGAACTTCACGTCGGCGCTCGTAAACGGCGCGCCGTCCTGCCATTTTACGCCATGGCGCAGGTGGTACGTGATGGTGCGGCCGTCAGTGCTGATGCCGTGATTCGCTAACGTGGGAACGGTCGCGGCCAGATCCGGCACGTCGTTGCCTTTCTCGTCCAGCGTCACGAGGAGATCGAACGCGAGACTGGAGAGAAAATTTTCGGCCGTATTGGTCCCCAGGAGCGGATTCAGTGACGTGGGTTCAGCGTAACCCGCGATACGCAGGACGCCCGGCGCGTTAGTCGGGCCGCCGGCGCCTTGCTTCGAGCAGGCGGCGAGAAGAAGCAGCGCGACCGCCGCCAGCGCCGCACATCGTTTCATCGATCGGCCACGAGGCGGAATTTGGCGTACATATACGGGTAGTCTGCGTAAAACCAATTGCGGAAGCTGCGCCGGATCAATTCGCGGGACGTCACAGGTGAGGCGCCTTTCATCACAAAGTGTTTGCCGTCGAAAAAGTCGACGCTGTATTGCGGGTAGCTCGCCATGGGTTCGAAACCCGCAAATGGCGCGAACGGCGTGCCCGTCCACTCCCATCCATTGCCGATAAGATCGTGGACGCCCCACGCGCTCGCACCGGCGGGATGCGCATCGACGGGCTCGGGATCGTACCGTTGAAAAGCGAAGTTTCCATGCGACGCGTTGGGAGGTTGCGCGCCCCACGGGAAGGGACGCTCCGTTCCTTGCGGAGTGCCGAACGCGGCGCGATGATATTCGGCTTCGCTTGCCAAGCGCGCGCCTTTCCATTCCGCATATGCTTGTGCGTCCGTATGCCGCACGTACGCGGGCCAGGACAGGGCCAACGGCAGATCTTCAAACACGCCACGCAGGAGAAACGCTCCGTCGCGCTCGATCCAAAACGGCGGCATTGGCCCCCCGGCGGCGACGAACTCGCGGTAGTCTCCGTTCGTTACCGGAAAACGCTGGATCGCGAACGCGGCGGTTGCGACTTCATACTCGTCAAACTCGTTATCCCAGCCGAAGCGTATCTCGCTGCGGCGCGCTCCGAGCGTAGCGATGCCCGGCGCGATCGCAACATAATCGTTGCGCGGAACTTCGGTGTCGCGATGCGTTTGTTCGACGCGGTGTTTTTTCTCTGGCGCAAGCTGATGTATGAGATAGACGAGAGTTTCGTGGTGCATCGGTTCGTGCTCGAGAACCGTGTAGATCGCTTGGCCCCCGACGAGGCGGGGCACATCGGGATTGACCAGCTGCGCGTTCGCAATGGCGGCATACAGACGGTCGTCGCATCGTTGACCGAACGCTTGGATTTGTTCCTTGGCGGGCCAATCGGCGCGCGCATGGCGGCCGGCGTCTTGAACGCTGGCGGGATCGATCCCGCGTTCAAAGAGTTTTTCGAGGACCGGGTCGAGGGGCGGGTCGCCCAGCGCACGTTCGTTCAGTATGAGGTAGCTGAACGCCGGCAGATGACCTTCGTAAAACGCGAACGGATGACGTAGCGGAATAGGGTGATCGTAATACGCGGACGGCTCGATCAGCCCGAAGAGTTGCGCGGATCGTTTCCGGTTGCGGCGGTACCAGTTCGCGAGCGCCTCGCGGTCGAGTTTGGGGACTTGACTCAGCACGGACCCACTCCTTACTTGAGTTGAGGCTAGATTTCCCTGTGCGCGGCGAGCAGTTCTTCCAGTGGCGCCGGGTCCATCGGCGGGGCGAAAAGGTTGCCTTGCACCAGATCGCAGCCCTGTGAGCGCAGAAACTCGTACTGATCGGTCGTTTCAACCCCTTCAGCCACGATCTCTAAGCCCAAACTGTGCCCCATCGCCACGATCGCTTTAACGAGCGTCTCGTCACTGCCGCGGCTGCCGATGCCGGCCACGAACGAGCGATCGATCTTGATATGGTCCGCGTCGAAACGGCGCAGATAACTGAGTGATGAGTGACCGGTCCCGAAATCGTCGATGGCGATCTGCGTGCCGGCCCGCTTGAGCGCGTGAATCGTTTCGATCGCATGCTCGGCGTCGAAGAGGGCCATGCTTTCGGTAATCTCGACTTCGATCGATTGCGGCGTCAAACCGGCATCCGTGACGATCGAAACCAAGCGATCGCACAGATCGCGCTGGTGAAACTGCCGCGCCGAAATATTCAGTGCGAGCGTCATGAAGCCGAAGCGCTCTTGCCACTTGCGCATGCACTGCGCGGCGGTTTGCTCAACCCATTCCCCCAGCGGAACGATCAGCCCACTGGCCTCGGCGGCGGGAATAAAAAGGTCGGGTAAAATCAATCCTTGCGTCGGATGATTCCAGCGAACGAGCGCCTCAACCGCCACGATGGGATTGCCGTCGGCTAGCCGCCAGATCGGCTGGTATTGGAGCATGAACTCCTCGCGCGTTAACGCCGAACGCAACTCTTTCTCTTGTGCGAGACGCGTGCGGATTGGCGCCTCGAGCGACTCCTCGTAGAAAAAGTACGCATTGCGGCCCTGCTCCTTGGCATGATACATGGCGATGTCAGCGTTCTTGATGAGAGCTTGGTCGCTGCGGCCATCCTCGGGGTAGAGCGCTATCCCGATGCTGGTCGTTATATATTGCTCGTAGCCCTCGATGCGATACGGCTGGTCGACGCTATGGCGCAACTCCTCGGCAAGCGCGCGCACCTCTTCCTTGCCCGAGCACCGCGGAACGAGCACCACAAATTCGTCGCCGCCCAACCGTGCGACGATGCCGCGATTCTTGACGAGCAGCACGAGTCGTTCGCCCACGAGTTGTAAGAACCGATCGCCGAGCGCGTGGCCGAGCGTGTCGTTGATATCTTTAAAGCGATCGAGATCGAGGAACAGCAACGCAACGCAAGGCGCGTGTCCGGGAGCGTGTTCCAGCGCGTCGCGCAAGCGCTCCTGGAAGAAGATGCGATTGGGCAAGCCGGTGAGCGAGTCGTAATAGGCTAGCGCGCGCATGTGCGCGCGGGTGCGGCGCATTTCGGTAAGGTAGTGGGCCTCTTCGACGCTGAAGAACATGCAGCCGGAATTGCCGTCAACTATCGGAATCGTCGTTACTTGAACGGGCACGAGCGAGCCGTCTTGGCGCGCTAGGTCCATCTCAGCTGAGGTGGACTCTTTTCTTGCGGCGGCCTCGAGCGCATCGGCCACGAATTTTATGGAATCCGGAGCGAGCTGGGCGATGTCGAGCTCGAGAAGCGCTTCGTGAGAGTAGCCGGTCAGCTCCGGCGCGGCTGCATTGGCCGCCAGGATGCGCCCGGCGCGATCGAGTGCGAAGATCGCGTTGGGCGTAGCTTCGAAAAGTGATTCGAAAGCGTGAGGATCAGTGGGCCAGATACTCACGTAAACCGTGGACGCCACCCTCGCGCCCGAATCCGGATTCGCGATATCCGCCGAATGGCGAACTCGGATCGAATTGGTTGAACGTGTTGCACCACACGACGCCGGCGCGCAAATACTGCGCGATGTACATGTTCTTGCTGCCTTTGTCCGTCCAGATTCCGGCCGAGAGTCCGTACGGTGTGTTGTTGGCTTTTTCCACCGCCTCTTCGGGCGTTCTGAAAGTCAGAATGGACAATACGGGGCCGAATATTTCCTCACGCGCGATCCGGTGCGATTGCTGAACGTTCGTGAAGAACGAAGCCGGGTAGAAGTAGCCGCGCTCGGGCAGTTCGCACGATTGCTGCACGAGGGTGGCGCCCTCATCGATGCCGCTGCTGACAAGTTCCTTGATTTTCTCCAGCTGCATCTTCGAGTTGATGGCGCCGACATCGGTGTTTTTGTCGAGCGGATTACCCAGCCGTAAGGTTTGAAGCCGATCCGTCAGCCGCACGACGATCTGCTCGTGAACGCTCTCCTCGACGAGCAGGCGCGAACCCGCGCAGCAGACATGTCCCTGATTGAAGTAGATCCCGTTGACGATGCCTTCGATCGCCTGATCCATGGGCGCATCGGCAAAGACGATGTGCGCGGCTTTTCCGCCGAGCTCGAGCGTTAGCCGTTTGCCGCTGCCGGCAACCGATCGTTGAATCGCCTTGCCGACTTCGGTCGATCCGGTGAAGGCGATCTTGTCGACATCTTCATGGCCGACCAGCGTCGCGCCGGTAGCTCCGTCACCGGTTACGACGTTGAGCACGCCCGGAGGCAGGTCGGCCTCGGCAGCAATCTGCGCCAGCGCCAGCGCCGTCAACGGAGTTGTCTCGGCGGGCTTGAGCACGATCGTGTTGCCGCAGGCCAGTGCGGGAGCGAGCTTCCAGGCAGCCATGAGCAATGGGAAGTTCCACGGAACGATCTGTCCGGCGACGCCGATCGGTTGCGCCTGTTCTCCCGCGCGCATCGCCCACTCGAGTTTGTCGGCCCAGCCGGCGTAATAGAAGAAGTGCGCAGCCGAGAGCGGGATGTCGAAATCGCGCGACTCCTTGATCGGCTTGCCGCCGTCCATGGTTTCGAGGACGGCGAGTTCGCGCGAGCGCTCGGTGATCCCGCGAGCGATCCGGTAAATGTATTTGGCGCGATCCGCCGGCCGCATCTTGCGCCAATATTTGTCGTAGGCTTTACGCGCGGCGCGCACGGCGCGATCGACGTCTTCGTCACCGGCGTAAGCAACGCGGGCCAACGTCTCTTCGGTCGCCGGATTAACGGTCTCGAAATACTGTCCGCTGCGCGGCGCGGTCCATTTGCCGTCGATGAACAGGCCGTACTGTTCGCGAATCGGCGCTTTCGTGGTTTCGGGTGCGGGCGCGTATTCAAAAATTGCCATTTGTCAATCCATCGGAAAGTAGTCGCGGCCCGCGTAGTGGCCGGTCAACTCTTTTTCGTATTGCATCAACAGGTCGTCCAACAATGAGCTGGCGCCGATGCGGAACAGATCGGGCGTCAACCAGGACTCGCCGAGAGTTTCTTTGATGATGACCAGATAGGTCATGGCCTGTTTCGTGGTGCGGACTCCGCCCGCCACCTTAAGTCCGGCGCGGCGTCCCGTGCGCCGTGTGTAGTCGCGAATCGCTTCGCACATGGTAACCGCGACCGGGAATGTTGCATTCGTTCCGACCTTGCCGGTAGAGGTCTTGATGAAATCGGCGCCCGCTTCGAGCGCGAGATCGCTGGCGCGCCGCACGGCATCGTAGCTTCCGAGTTCTCCGGTTTCGAGGATGACCTTCAGCTTGACAGAAGGGGAGCCGCAGGCGGTTTTCACGGCGACGATCTCGTCGTACACCGCGCGGTAATGACCGGACAAAAACGCGCCGCGATCGATCACCATGTCGATCTCATCGGCTCCCGCCGCGATGGCCTCGAGTGTGTCGGCGATCTTGACTTCTAAGGATGAAAGACCGCTTGGAAAAGCCGTTGAAACGGACGCGACCTTCACGGCCGTTCCGCGCAATGCGTCCTTTGCAACCGGAACCAGATTAGGATAGATGCAGACGGCGGCGACGTGCGGGACGTCGGGCAGGTGCGGCGCCGGGTGCAGCGCCTTCGCGCACATGGAGCGAACGCGCCCTTCGGAATCTTTGCCCTCGAGGGTCGTAAGGTCCATGCAGGCAATCGCGAGTTTGATCCCCGCGACCTTCGTCGTCGTCTTGATCGAACGCTTCGCCAGCGAACCGGCCCGCGCTTCGAGCATGACCGCGTCGACGGTTACGCTCACAACGTTCCCCGGCGTTCTTGCTCTTTTTCTATCGAAACGAAAAGTGCCTTAAAATTGCCCTTGCCGAAACTCAAGCTGCCTTTGCGCTGGATGATTTCGAAGAAGAGCGTCGGCCGGTCTTGCAGCGGCTTTGTAAATATCTGAAGCATATACCCGAGGTCGTCGCGATCGACGAGAATGCGCAGATCGCGAAGGGTCTGCGTCGCCTCGTCGATCCGGCCGACGCGTGCTTCGAGATCATCGTAATATGCGTCGGGCGTATCCAGAAACTCGACGCCGTTCGCTTTGAGCGCGCGAATCGTTGCGATGATATCGTCGGTCCGAATCGCGATGTGCTGCACGCCCGCACCGTGGTAGAAGTCTAGATACTCCTCGATCTGTGACTTTTTTTTGCCTTGCGCCGGTTCATTGATGGGAAACTTGACGCGGTGTTCGGCGTCGGTCATCACTTTCGAACGGAGCGCGGTGTATTCGGTCGAGATGTCTTTGTCGTCGAACGAAACAAGTTGCGAGAACCCAAAGACGCGAGCGTAAAAGTCGCCCCAGGCATCCATCTCGCCCCAGCCGACATTGCCGACGCAGTGGTCGATGGCTTGCAGGTTCGGCTTCTCGACATTCGCCGGCGCTTTGCGCTGTGCCACGAACCTGGGCATGAACGGGCCGCGATAATTTTTACGTTCGATGAAACTATGGACGGTGTCGCCATACGTGGCGATGGTGGCCTTTACGATGCGCCCGTCGGCGTCGGTGAGCTCGGCCGGTTGAGCGATCGCTTTGGCTCCGGCCGCAGTTGCCGCGTCGAAGGCGGCGCGAGCGTCCTCGACAAGAATCGCGATGTCTTTGACTCCGTCGCCGTGGAGCGCTACGTGGCGCGTGATTTCATCGTCTGGCCGTAAGCTCGACGTCAAAACGAAGCGGAGGTTGTTTTGCACGAGCAGGTACGAAGCGCGATCGCGCAGTCCGGTTTCCGGGCCCGCATAAGCGATCTGTGCAAAGCCGAACGAGGAGCAATAATAGTGCGCCGCTTGTTTTGCATTGCCGACATAGAATTCGACGTAATCCCAGTCGATTTTAGCCAGCGGGTTCGTTTTTGGGGAGGTGAGCGCGGACATCGCAGAAGGGCACTTAGCGAGGCGCCCGAAGCGGCCCTGTATTATGGCGACTTCGGCCACGCCTTTAGCGGCTGTACGTGCAGCGTTTGCGGGGCTGATAGACTATGCCGGATTGTTTCCGCCGGCGCAATTGGGAATGCAAGAGGCGCTGGCTGAATACGCTGACGCGCGCAAGAGCCCGAACGCCTGGATGCTGGCGCGATTCATTGTTCCGGAGTCGCGCATCACCGAGCTGTTGAAAGTGAACGCGAGCCCGGAGCCCGTCGCGCTGAGCGCGATCGTGGATGCGGGCAGCGATCCACGCGCATGGTTCGGGCAAATTCAGCCGGCCCTTGCACGGATCGCGGAACTCAAGAATTCGACGGCGGTTCGCGTGGGAGCGCTGGAAGTTCCACTGCCGCGGCTGCTCTCATTGCGCGAGACCTATGATGCGGCGATCGGACAATACGCGGCCGCGGCGGCGCAAGCCGGACTGCGTGAGATCCCTTCATTTATAGAGACTCCGCGAAGCGAACGTTGGCTCGCGCTGCTGCCCGGAGCGATGGCGGCGATGCAGCGTCACCGGCTGGGCGCAAAAATTCGCTGCGGCGGCGTGAATGCGGATGCAGTGCCGCCCGTACTAGATGTTGCGACCTTCTTGTTTCAAGCCAACGATGAGGGCATTCCTTATAAGGCGACTGCCGGATTGCATCACCCGATTCGCGGTTACAACGAAGATAGCGGTTTTGTCATGCACGGATTCCTGAATGTTCTCGTCGCGTCAGCGTTCGCAAAATCCGGCGCGTCGTTAGACGAGCTCATCGCCGTGCTCGAAGATGACGAAGCTTCCCATTTCGGGTTCGATTCGGACGCTCTACAGTGGAACGGCCGCCGGGTCCCTCGAGAGGTCATCGCCGAGACGCGGTCGCGCGGATTCATCGCCTACGGCAGCTGCAGCTTCGACGAGCCGATCGCCGACCTGCGCGCGCTCGGGATGATTGGGTAGCCCGTGAGCTCCGATTTTCCAATAGAAAACCTCCCCTACGGAGTTTTTGAACGCGGGGGAGGCAGACACATCGGCGTTGCCATCGGTGAGGAGATCTTCGATCTGCACGCGGCCTTCAACGCGGGCTTGCTCGATGGTATCGTTTCCGAGTACGTCGCTCAAGCCGGTTGGCTCAACCCGCTGCTGGCCGCCGGACGAAAAACGTGGTCTGCGTTGCGTGCGCGCCTGCAGGTGTTGCTACAAGGCGATGGACGCGAGCTGCCCGAGACAAAAAACGGCAGCTTGTTCGTACGCCAGGATGCAGCCCGCATGCTTTCGCCTTTTGAACCTGGCGATTACGTCGATTTCTACTCGTCGATCGAGCACGCGACGAATCTCGGTAAGATCATGCGCCCCGACAGCGAGCCGCTCTTGCCGAATTGGCGGTGGCTCCCGGTGGGCTATCACGGACGCGCGGGCACCATTGTTGTGGACGGAACGCCGATCGTTCGGCCGCGTGGTCAGATCAAACCCGCGGATGGCGATCCGGAGTTCGCGCCGACGCGCATGCTAGATCTCGAACTCGAGGTCGGTTTTGTAACCGGACCGGGCAACGCTCCCGGAAAACGCTTAACTCCCCAGCAGGCGCGCGAGCACATTTTTGGTCTCGTGCTGGTTAATGATTGGAGCGCGCGCGACATCCAAGCCTGGGAGTACCAGCCACTCGGGCCGTTCCTTGGAAAATCGTTTGCCACATCGATCTCGCCTTGGGTCGTAACACTTGACGCGCTGGAACCCTACCGCGTAGCGGGACCGAAACAGGAACCTCAGCCGCTGGAGTACTTGCGTTGCACTGAGGATTGGAATTACGATGTGCAGTTGAGCATCGAATTGCAGACGCCGCTGATGCGCAAGCGGAGTTTGGACGCGCAAATCATCTCACGTACGAATTTCAAGTATATGTACTGGAACATGGCGCAACAGCTCGCCCATGCGACTTCGAACGGCGCGACCATCCGTCCGGGCGACCTCTTCGCATCCGGTACGATTTCGGGCCCTGCTCCGGGCAGTTACGGGAGCCTGATCGAATTAACTTGGCGCGGCACACAGCCGCTTAAACTTTCCTCGGACGAAGCACGCAGTTTTCTCGAGGACGGCGATACTGTTACGCTAGCCGGCTTCTGCGAAAGCCCCGGTAAGCCGCGCATCGGTTTCGGAAAAGTTACCGGAACGATCTTGCCGGCCGCCGGCTAAAGAGCCGGATCGGATATCCAAGAGCGATAGTATTCGTCGTCCTCGACCGCCGTCGCGGCTTCCGCGATTTGCAGCGGCGCAAACGTGTCGACCATCACGGCGATTTCGTCGGTCGAGGTTTTTCCTAAACTGGCTTCGATCGCGCCGGGCTGTGGGCCGTGCGGCGCGCCCGCGGCGTGCAGCGTAATCGAGCCTTCCTCGACGCCGCGCCGGCTCATGAAGTTGCCGCTGACGTAGTAAAGCACTTCGTCGCAGTCGACGCTCGAGTGATTGTAAGGGATGGGAATGGCGAGCGGATGGTAATCGAAAAGGCGTGGAACGAACGCGCAGAAGGCGGCGCCGGGCGCTTCGAAGGTCGCGTGCGACGGCGGAGGCTGATGCAGTTTCCCCGTGATCGGTGCGTATTCATCCAGATTGAATGCATATGGATAGCAGTAGCCGTCCCAGCCGACGACGTCGCACGGGTGGTTCTGCACGACGTAGACGGCATTTCGTCCGGCGTTCGTAACGCGCACTTCGAATTCGCCCGTGTCAGCTATCGGCGCGCCCAGCTGCGGCGCTCTGAAATCCCGCTCGTAGTAGGGAGCGTGCTCTTCCAGCTGGCCGAAATCGTTGCGATACTTGCGCGGTATCGTAACCATGCCGCTGCTTTCATAGACGAGCATGCGCGTAGCCGAATCGGGCATGAGTTTGTACGTGGTGCCGGTCGGCAAAAGAACGTAATCGCGCGGGCCGTACGCGAGATCGCCGAACGGGCTTTGGATCGTTCCGCTGCCCCGGTGAATGAAGAGCAATTCGTCGCCGCCGACGTTACGGTAGAAATATTTCATCGGTTCGGCCGTCGCGGCGACGCTGATGAGCACGTCCGCATTTCCCAGCAACGGCGTGCGAGCCTCGATGGCGTCGGCACCTGGGCGAATCTGCTCCGTCTTAAAGTGCCGGTTGCGCAGCGGATCGTTCGGCTGCAGTTTGATCGCGCGGCGCCGCCACGGACGGACTTCCAGTGTGGCCGTCGGGGGGCGCAAATGATACAGCAGCGAGTACGCGCTATCGAAACCCTTCGTCGAGAAGAGTTCCTCGGCGTAAAGTCCGCCATCCGGGCGGCGAAACTGGATGTGACGCTTTGGCGGAAGTTCTCCCGCCCGCAGGTATGAGGGCACGTTCCGACGCTTCGTTTTAGCGGCTGTATAATCCGGTAATGCTGGTTTGCGCGAGCACGTGCCGGCGCAGCGCCGCCGCTAGGCGCGGGCCGGTCATTCCGGAACGGCCGATCGTGCGAACGTTAAGCGCGTAAAGCGTGAATATATAATGATGAACTTTTCCCGGCGGCGGACAGGGACCGCCATAGGCGAGCTCCTTGAACGAGGTCGCGCCGAGTTCGATTAGCGGCAGCCGCACTCCGGCGGCGAGCCGGCTCGTCGACGACGGGATGTTGTACGCCACCCAGTGATACCAGCCGCCGGTTGCATCCGGATCGAATGCGGTAAGCGCAAAGCTGCGCGTTCCTCGGGGTGCGTTTGCCCAGTGCAATTCCGGCGAGATGTTGGCGCCGCCGCAACGGTTGTACACGGTAGACAGCGGCAGTGTCGTGTTGGGACGAAACGTGAGCGAAGCCAGCGCAAAAGCCGCAGCCGCAAGAATCATGGCTTGCTGCTCGGTGACGGCACCGGCGTGTTGAACTCGGCGTAGAAGGCGTTCGGATTCATCGGCCGGCCAAGGAAGCGTTGCACTTCGACATCGGGATCGTACGTGCGCGCCGGTTGCAGAATGTCTTGCCGGTAACGCGTGCCGACCGCCGGATTCTCTAGGCCGCCCTGAAGAAATGCCGTGAACATATCTTGCGCGTAAACTTTCGACCATAAGTACCCGTAATAACCCGCGTCATAGCCGCCCATGAGGTGTCCGAAGGACGCCTGCGGATGAGTCTCCGGCACGGCGGGCATCGGCGTGAGTTCCGACGCAAGCCGATCCCAAACGGAAGTCGTATCCACATGGGGTCCGCTCGTGTGGTAGGTCATGTCGATTTGTGAGTACATGATCTGCCGCGTGGTCGCGTAGGCGTAGTCAACGTAGCGCGACTTTATGAGGCTGTCGATCAGATCGTCGGGCAGCCGCTGCCCGGTCTGCCAATTCGAGCTGATCTGCTTGAGAATTGACGGCTGCCAGACGAAATTTTCCAGCATCTGCGATGGCGCCTCGACGAAATCCCAAACGAAACCGTTTGAAAGCGTTTCGTACGGTGCGGTCGCCAGCAACGCCGCCATGTTGTGGCCGAATTCATGGAAGAACGTGACGACTTCGTCATGACTGAGAAGTCCAGGTTGCGCGCCGGCCGGGCGCGGCCAGTTCCCGACGACGGCGGCGAACGGCGGACGATACGTTCCGTTGGGGAGACGCCGCACCGGCAGAATCGGAAAGCTCGCGAAATGTCCGTATTTGTGCGGACGCGGGTAGAGATCGAAATACGTCGTGCCGATAAAGCGGCCCGTGGCCGAGTCGCTCACGGAATACTCGATAACGTCGGCATTCCAGGCGTTAGCCGGCACGACCGGCTTAAAATCTACACCTAGCAAGTGATGATAAATGTCCAGCACGGCGTCAATGGTGTGCTGGATCGGAAAATACTGCCGGATCTGATTTTGGTCGACGGCATACTGCGTCTTGTGCAGCATGTTGTCGTAGTACGTGTAATCCCAGGGCTGCAGCACAGCCGCAGGGTTGCCCGTGTCGGTGGCTTTGAGCGCGGTCAAGGTCAGGATGTCGGTGCGCGCTTTGGGAAGCAGCGTTTTGTCGAGCCCCGACAAGAATGTTTCGACGCGCTCGGGTGTTTTGGCGGTGCGGTTGGAGAGCTGGTAGGCTGCCCACGTTTCATAACCGAGCAAATGCGCCAGCCGATCGCGGATTGCAATCGCACGTTCGAGCAGCTGCGTGTTTGTAGCGGCCTGACGGTTGTTGTACGCGAGGTAATACGCTTGGCGGGCCGCTTCATCGCGTTCGTTCTGGAGAAACGGCGTGACCGTGCTCTCATTGACCGGCATGACCAGCCCTCCGCCGGACGCGGGTTTCAGGTTGGCGGTAAAATCGGACGGCAGCACCGCCGCTTGCGCCGGGGTTATGAGGATCGTGGCGGCATCGTTGCCCAGATTTTGCGCAAAGCTGTTTTGCAGATCGGTCAGCTCTTTGCTGAGCCTGACGAATTCCAAGCGGCGCGCGGTGGAGAGAGCCGCGCCGCTGCGCTTGAGCGTGTCTTGCCAGATCGCGGTGAGCTGGCGCTGATACACATCGCGCACCGTATTGCTGCGTACCGCGGCGGAAAGCGCGGCGTACAACTGCGGACTGGCGGTGAGGTCGGTAAAGAAGGACGACTCGTCGTTATTGCAGTTGAGGGAGGCTTGCTGGACGTCCGGATCCGTCGCGACGTTGAACAGGAACTGTTGGGCGACGGTCTCGTCGTTCAGATCCGCGGTGAGATTTTCAAGCGGGCGAACAGTGTTTGAGAACGTCCTGCGGCCGCGCGCTGCGAGCAGCGCATTCAGACGCGTTTGCGTTTGCGCGATCGCCGTCTTGCACGTCGCGGCGATCTGCGCGGGCGTGAGGTTCCAATTCACCTGGGTCGCCGCATCGGGGGTCGCGGCCACTGTGTAAACCGGGCTAACGAACACGAGGGTTAGGGCGAGCGCAAGTCGGATCAAGGGTTTCTACCTCCGGTCTTCTCGTTTTTGGAACGTTGCAAAACCCCCCTTTGGTGCTATGATGCTTGACGCCATGACGGGGGCCGGGCCTCGCGCAGCGTAACCTCGTGAACCCCGCCAGGACCGGAAGGGAGCAACGGTAAGCGAGCCCTTACGGGTGCCGCGAATCACCTGACCCTCGTCGTGGTTCAGCTAAGACCTCGCGGCCCGGGG
>Ga0102924_1001264_pt1 | contig 29786 bp, 24 predicted proteins | sample PaiPotPPM11metaG_FD_80116 | JGI IMG/M metagenome (GOLD analysis project Ga0102924, IMG submission 80116) | Iron sulfur acid spring bacterial and archeal communities from Banff, Canada, to study Microbial Dark Matter (Phase II) - Paint Pots PPM... ... | reverse complement strand
CGTCTGGCCCACCCTGCGCGCCGACGACGCCCCGGGGCTGATCAAGTTCCTGACCGAGGCGCTCGGCTTCGAGGCGACCGTCGTCTACGCCGACGGTGACACCGTCCATCACGCCGAGCTGGCCTGGCCGGCGGGCGGCGGCATCATGCTCGGCTCGGCCAGGCCCGCCGAGCCGCACGGGGTGACCAAGCCAGGCAGCTTCAGCGCCTATGTCGTCACGGCCGACCCGGACGCGCTGCACGCCCGGGCCGTGGCGCACGGGGCGAAGGTGACGAAAGAGCTCTACGAGACCGACTACGGCTCGCGCGACTTCGCAATCGAGGACCCGGAGGGGAACCACTGGACGTTCGGCACCTACCCGGGCGCGCCCAGGTAGCGACCGGGGCCCCTTCACACGCGGAACCATTCTCCTGGCTGGTTCCGTATATATAGGACATTTCGCGGTATGCAAATCGAAAAGATCTTGCATAAATAGACCGTGCACCCGGCTGGAAGGTGGAGCAGCCCGAACCCGGCGTCATCCGCTGGACCCTCCCCAGCGGCCGCACCCATACAACAACCCCGACTGCCTATGCGGATGGCGATCTTGGGCCGCGACCCTGACGGCGTGGCGATTACCCGCCTTGCGCGCCCGGCACCCTAGCGACCGTGCCGCCAGTTCGGCTTGCGCTTTTCCAGGAACGCGCGGATTCCCTCCTGCGCGTCGGGGAGCTGGCTGGTCGCGGCCATGACCTCGACGGCGTGGGCGTACGCCTTCGGCTGGTCGAGGTCGATCTGGGTGTACAGCGCCTGCTTGCCGATCCCCTTGCTGATGGCCGAGCCGCGGGTAGTGCGCTCGAGGAGGTCGCGGACCGCGTCGTCGAGCATGTCGGCGGGCACGACCCGGTTGACCAGGCCCCAGTCGAGCGCCGTGCGCGCGTCGATCACGTCGCCGGACAGGGCGAGCTCCATGGCGCGCTTGCGGCCCACGTTCCGCGCGACCGCCACCATCGGCGTGTGGCAGAACCAGCCGCCCTTGCCTCCGGGCGCGGCGAAGCCGGCTTCCTCGCTCGCTACCGCGAGATCGGCGGTGGCGACCAGCTGGCAGCCCGCCGCGGTGGCGAGCCCGTGCACCCGCGCCACCACCGGCTGCGGCACCTGCTGCATCAGCGTCATCAGCTCGGTGCAGGTGAACAGCAGCGAGCGGACCGTGGGCAGGTCGGCGCCCGCCACGTCGGCGAAGTCGTGCCCGGCGCTGAACACCGGGCCGTTGCCCGCGAGGACGATGCCGAGGACGTGGCTGCCGCCGAGCTCGCGGAAGGCGGCGATCAGCTCGCGCATGTGCTCAAGCGACAAGGCGTTGCGGCGCTGCGGACGGTTCATCGTGACGGTGGCGAAGTCGCCGGCCCGTTCGACGAGAATGTGCTCGAACTCCATGGTCCTTAGCATTACCCGGTCGCGCGGTTGCGCAAAAGGGCTTCCCCGGGCTCAGTAGGCCTGGACGGATGCTCCGCATTCCGGGCAGAGGAATGGGCGGCGCTGGGCGACGGCCCGCCAGATGGCGTAGACGACGAAAGGGAATCCCATCTTCGGGACCTCGCGCGTTGCCCGGACTGTTCCGTGCGTGGAGCATCGTCCGGCTTGGGTCTGGACTTCCTTGGCCATGGTCTTTTCTCCGGTAGCGGGTGGACGCGGCTAGCGCCCGAGCGGCAGCCACGTCGGCGCTCAACCCGGTGAACTCCTCGCCGGGTTTGAGATCGAGCACGGCGACCTTCGCGCCCCGCTCTGCGAGCAGCCGCGCCGCCGCCAGCCCGATCCCCGATCCTCCCCCGGTCACGACTGCGGCCAGTCCGCTTAGCTCCGCCATGTCAGCCCTTTCCAGCCTTGCCGTTGGTCGAATTCCACTGCGTCGTCCGCACCCGTCCGCACTCATTCGATCTAGTTAGGGCGCCACGAAGCGCTGCTTAGCCCAGCCAAGGCCGTCGATCTCAAGCCGGACGATATCGCCCGCCTGCAGGTACGGGTGATCGGGCAGGCCAAGGGCGAACCGCGGCGGGCGTACCGGTGTTGATCAAGTCACCGGGGTTGAGCACCGTGTATTGACTCAGGTGCCAGATGAGGTAATCGACGCCGAAGATCATGTCGCCGAGGCTAAATGAGTATGACTCATATGGCAACAGCCTTGCTCAGAGTAGCTAATCAGACACGAGAGACGATAATAATCCCATGTCAGGGCGTCTTAGCATCAACCTGTTGCATTCATCCGTCGATGTGTCATACTCATCTCAACATTTCACTGGTCCGATGAAAAGGATTAATCTTGCCCGGTAGGACGGCCTCGCCTGGTGATGCCAGGCGCAGTGGTGATCCTGAGCGGTACCGCCCCGGCTACGAGTTGGTTGCCGAGCGGCTGCTGCAGTACATCGCCGAGGAGAACTTGCGGCAGGGAGACCGGCTTCCCACGGAGCAGGGTCTCGCCGAGATCCTCGGCACCACGCGGAACGTTGTCCGCGAAGCGGTGAAGGTGCTGGCCGCCATGGGGCGGCTGAGCGTGCGGCGGGGCGCCGGGATCTTCGTCGCCTCGGGCGGCGCGGTGCTCGGAGAGGATGAGCTGGCGCACTTCCAGCCCACCGACATGGAGCACGTGCTGATGCTCCTGGACTACCGGCGCCTCGTCGAGTCGGAGAACGCGCGGCGGGCTGCCTCGATCGCCAACCCGGTCGAGGTGCGCGCCATCCGCCAGAGCGCCGAGGACTCGGCAGTGGATGGCGTCCGCGAGGATCCCGAGACCTTCACCCAGGCCGACGCGAAGTTCCACGGGGCGGTAGCGGTGGCCGCGCACAACGTGTTCCTGCAGGCCGCGGTGGCGACCGTGCGCCGGTTCGCCGCGCAGAGCGACCTGCTCCTTTTCCATGGGGCAGCACCCGGATCGCTCGCAGAAGCTGGCCGGCAGCATGTCGCCATCGCGGAGGCGATCGCCGACGGTGACGCCGACCGGGCGGCCGGGCTGATGACCGCGCATATCGAGACCACGCAGCGCCAGTTTGAGCGACGGATCAGGGACCGCCTGTTCGACGTGGGCGGGCACAGCTAAGCCCCTCGCCTCGCCATCCACCCCTACCAGAGAGCTCAGATGAAGATCACTCACGTCGAGTCGTTCCATGTGCATGTCCCCGCGGCCAGCCCGCCGTTTCGCTGGCGGGACGGCCTGGCCGGCAGCGCGCCAGCGGGCGAGGGCGGCATCCTGCGCATCGGCACCGATGCGGGCGTGGAAGGCGTGGCATTCTTCTCCCGGCCCGGCGCGGCCGTCGCGCTCGACGACCTCGTCGAGCGCGTCTTCCGCCCGGAACTGGTAGGCCAGGACCCGCTGCAGCGGGAGTGGCTGTGGCACCGGGTCTGGGAACTAGACCGGATTCACGAGCTCCCGCTTCCTACCCTCGGCCTGATAGACACGGCGCTGTGGGACCTCGCCGGCCGGCTCGCCGGGCTGCCCACCTGGCGGGTGCTCGGCGGTTACCGCACGGAGATCCCGGCCTACGCCTCAACCACCACGTTCGCCGACGTCAAGGAATACCTGGACGTCGCCGACCAGTGCCTGGCCCTTGGCTACTGCGCCATCAAGCTGCACGCCTGGGGTAACCCTCGGCGCGACGCCGAGCTCATCGGCGCGCTGCGCAAGCACGTGGGCCCGGACGTCCCCCTCATGTACGACGGCTCGGCCGGCTTTGACCTGCCGGACTCGATCTACGTCGGGCAGGCGCTGTCGGAGGCCAGGTACCTCTGGTACGAGGAGCCGATGCGCGAGTTCAGCATCAGCGCCTACCGGCAGCTCGTCCACGCTGTCGAGGTCCCGCTGCTGGTCGCAGAGACCTCCGACGGCGCCCACATGAACTCGGCCGACTTCATCTCCTCGGGCGCGGCCACCTTCGGTGTGCGCGCCAGCACCACGCTGCGCGGCGGCATCACCGGCGCGATGCGAACCGCCCACCTCGCCGACGCCTACCGGCTGCGTGCCGAGGTCCACGGCTCCGACATCCCTAATCACCACCTGTGCATGGCGATCTCCAACACCACGTACTACGAGTCGCTAGTCACCTCGAACCCCGTGGTCCGCGAGCGGGCCGTTGACTCCGATGGCCTGGTGCATGCGCCCACGGAGCCGGGCATCGCGCTGCCGGCCGGGCTGGACTACCCGGCCGCGCTGCACCCCTACGTCCAGGAGGCCGCCTAACCAGCGGTCCCTTTTTCTCCCTGCATCAGAGAAAGGTTCATGACAATGAGGTCGTCACGCACCCCCACGGCCCCGCGCCGCAGACGCCGCCTCGCCCTCGCCGCAATCGCCATGGCAGGCGCCGCGGCCGTTCTGGCCGGCTGCGCCAGCGCCAACGACACCCCGACCGCAAGCTCAAGCTCCGGCTCGGGTTCCAGCGCCGGGTTCACCGAGGCCAAGCAGGTCGCAAACTCGGAGATCACCGTGTGGACGGACTCCACCCGGCTTCCCGACGTGCAGAAGTACGCCAAGGAGAACCCGGGCGTGAAGATGAACATCGTCACGTTCGACGGCAGCGCCGACGGGTCGACCTACCTGCAGACCAAGGTCCAGCTGTTCGACCGCACTGGCAAGGGCTGGCCGGATGTCGTTTTCGCCTCCCCGACCGACGTGACCTGGGCATCGGTGCCCACCAGCCCGTCTGCCCAGCCGTACGCCGCCCCGGTCGACAAGCTGGTGCCGTCGTCGCTGTTGAGCGGCTTCGCCACCGGGTCACTCACCCCGTGCCAGGCGAGCGGGCACACGTACTGCTTGCGCAACGACATCGCCCAGGTCGTGCTCTGGTACAACAAGACCCTCATGGACAAGTGGGGCTACCAGGTCCCCACCACGTGGGAGCAGTACCAGGCTCTGGGTGAGAAGGTCGCCAAGCAGCACCCCGGGTACGTCATCGGGGCCGTCGGCGACACCAACTCCCAGGAGTCATACTTCTGGTCCAGCCAGTGCCCGGCCCAGCAGCTCGTCGGCCCGGACACCCTCAAGGTTGACCTGTCCTCGCCCGACTGCACCCGGATGGCCAACCTGCTCGACCCGCTCATCGCCGACAAGGCGATCAGCACCCAGGGTTTCTTCACTCAGGGCTTCGACGGCAGCAAGGTCCTCATGGCGGTCGGCCCGTCCTGGTACGGCCAGTACCTTTTTAACTCGGCCTTCAAGACCCCAGCCAAGCAGATCGCCGCGGCCGCACCGCTGACCTGGGACGGCCAGCCCACCACCTACACCGGTGACGTGGGCGGCGGCGTCTGGATGATCTCCTCGCACAGCACGAACCTCAAGGCCGCCACCGCGGTCGCCGAGTGGCTGACCACGTCCACGGAGAATCTCCAGGGCGCACCCACCTACCCGGCCTACTCCGCCGGTGCCAAGGCGTGGCTGGCGAACCCGGTGAACAAGGACTACTTCGCCAACGACGTCAGCCCGGTGTTCACCGCCGCCGCCAACGAGGTGTGGACCGGCTGGTCGAACACCAAGTTCAGCGACGCGACCCCGTGGTCGAACACCGTGCTGCCCGCGCTGACCGCCGGCAAGTCGCTGGCGGCGACGCTGCCCGCGTGGCAGACCGCGATCGTCAACGAGGCCAAGTCCGTCGGGTACTCGGTCGTCACAAAATGACAACCGTCGAAATCGAGCGCTCCCTGGCGCCCGCGGCAGCTAGCCCGTCCCGCCGCTCCCAGCGGCGGGGCGGCCTGGCCGGCTACGCGTTCGTGTCTGGTTACACGGCGCTGCTGCTCGCATTCGGCGTCTTCCCCACCGGCTACTCGCTCTACCTCGCCTTCACCAACACCAGGGGCCAGTTCACCGGCCTGGGCCAGTTCACCAAGGTGATCTCGGACTTCCGCTTCGGGCCCGCGTTCGGCAACATCGCCGTCTACCTGGTGATGTGGCTGCTCCTGGTGGTCGTGCTGACCGTTGTCACCGCCGTCATCCTGCGCAGCCGGGTGCGACCGGGCCTGTCGTCGACTCTGCGCTTCCTGTACTACCTGCCCGGCGCCCTGGCCGGCGTCGCCAGTGTGCTGGTGTGGCTGTTCATGCTCTCGCCCGGCGTCAGCCCCGTCACCGGGCTGCTGCGGGTGCTCGGGCTGAGCACCTTCGACCAGGTGCTCGCCCCCGGCCACCTGCCGGTCATCCTCGTGCTGATCGCCTTCTGGACCGGGGCAGGCGGCTGGATCGTCGTCATGTACGGCGCCCTCAACAACATCCCGGACGAGGTCATGGAGGCCGCCCGTGTCGACGGCGCCGGCCCGTGGCGCACGGCCTGGTCGATCCAGGTCCCCATGATCAGGAAATGGATCGTCTACATGGCGATCCTCGCCTTTGCCTCGGGCACGCAGCTCTTCGTAGAGCCGCAGCTGCTGCAGACGGCGAGCCTGCAGCGGGTCAGTCCCACCTGGTCGCCCAACCAGCTCGCCTACGTGCTCGCGTTCCAGAACGGCGACTTCAACGCCGCCGCCGCGATCTCCGTCTTCCTGCTTATCCTCGGCCTCATCGTCGCCACCGTACTCGTGACGCGTTCTGGCCTGTTCAAGGTAGGTGACGAATGACAGCCCTGCCTCGCCAGCAGCAGCGCGCCGGCTCCCGCACCGCCATCGCGGGCCGCGCCGGAGGAGCCGCCTCGATCCTCGTCGTGATCGTGATCCTGGCCGCGCTGCTGGTCTTCTTCGTCCTGCCGGTCATCTGGCTGCTACTGGCGCCGACCAAGACCGACGTCCAGCTCGATCACGCCTTCCCGCTGTCCTTCGGGTCCTTCAGCCAGCTCGGCCACGCGTGGCAGCACCTGACCGCGTTCCAGGGCGGCGTGATCTGGCAGTGGCTACGGAACTCAGCCATCTACTCGGGCGGCGCGCTACTGCTGACGCTGGCCACCAGCGTGCCAGCGGGCTACGCGCTGGCGATGATGAAGTTCCGCGGTCGCAAGCTGCTGCTGACGATCACCCTCGTCACGATGATCATGCCCAGCTCGGCCCTGGTACTGCCGATCTTCCTCGAGCTCAACCTCTTCCACCTGATCGGGACCGTCTGGTCGGTCATCTTGCCGTTCTCGTTCTACCCGTTCGGCGTGTACCTGGTGTACATCTACTTCGCCACCAGCCTGCCGCAGGACATGCTCGCCGCCGCGCGCATCGACGGGGGCAGCGAGTGGCAGGTCTTCTCGCGCGTCGCCCTGCCGCTCGCCCGACCCGTGATCGGGCTCGTCGCCTTCTTCAGCTTCGTCGGCAACTGGAACAACTTCTTCCTGCCCTACCTCGTCTTGCCCAGCAGCGACCAGTTTCCGATCCAGGTCGGGCTGAACCAGCTGCTGTCGTCCACCCCGTCCTTCAACCCGGTGGCCGGCAAGGGCCTGGACATTACCAGCCCCGAGCTCGCGCTGGCGATCATCATCGCGATCCTGCCGGTGCTCGTGCTGTTCCTCTTCTCGCAGCGGGCGCTCGTCTCGGGCATGCTCGCCGGCGCCACCAAGGGCTAGCCTTTCCGGCCTTTCCATCCCGACCAAGGATGTCCAGGGAGATCAAGATGCACAACCAAAGATTCCGTCATGCCCGGATATGGGGGGTGGCGGCAGCCACCGCCCTCATCGCGGGCGCCACCGCGACGACCGCGACCGCCGCGACCGCGGCGTCCACCACTCCCGCCCTCGTCCTGTCCGTCGCACCCGACGGCCATGGCAGCGCATGCATCGCCAACAATCCCTGCTCGCTGCCGACCGCCCAGGCCAGGGTCCGCACGGCCACGCCCGCGATAAACGGCGACATCGACGTGGTCCTGGCCGACGGCACCTACCGGCTCGGCAGCACCCTCGCGTTCGACGCCACGAAGGGCGACGGGGGCACCCACGGCCACACCGTCAGCTACCAGGCCGCGCCCGGCGCGCATCCCGTGCTCAGCGGCGGCCAGCGGATCGCCAACTGGAAGCAGGGCCCGAACGGCGTGTGGCAGGCGCAGGTGCCAGCCGGCACGCAGACCCGCCAGCTCTACGTCGACGGCGTGCGCGCGAACATCGCGTCCGAGGCGGCCCCGGGCGGGTTCACCCAGACCGCGACCGGCTACACCACCTCCAACTCGACCATCGAGAGCTTCGGGAACATCTCCGACGTCGAATTCGTCTACAACGTCGGATGGACCCAGATGCGCTGCCGCGTCGCCTCCGCCAGCGGCACGACGATCACGATGGACGAGCCCTGCTACCAGAACTCAACCAAGAAGCCGTACGGCGTCAACGCGGGCAACCCTGGCGAAATCCAGAACGCGAAGGAACTGCTGACAGACCCGGGCCAGTGGTACCTCGACCAGCCGGCCCGCACCCTCTACTACATCCCGCGCGAAGGCCAGGACATGCAGACGGCCGACGTGGAGATCCCGCGGCTCCAGACCCTCGTATCCGGGACCGGCACCGAGGCCCAGCCGCTGACCGGCCTCACCTTGGCGGGCCTGTCCTTCGAGTACGGCGGCTGGACCGCCCCGGACGCTCCCGACGGGTTCTCCGAGGTCCAGGCCAACATGCACTTGACCGGCGACAACGCGTGGCAGGACCAGGGCACCTGTGACCGGTTCTCCAGCACCAACCCGGGCACCTGCCCGTACGGTGCCTGGACCATGACCCCCGGCAACGTGGTGTTCGACCACGCCAGCGGGCTGACCATCAGCGGCGACGCGTTCACCCACCTCGGTGCCGCGGGCCTGCAACTCGGCCAGGACGTGAACAACGCCACGGTTACCGGCAACATCTTCACCGACATCTCCGCGAACGGCCTGGAGATCGGCAACGGCACCGACGCCGACCCGGCCGACCTCGCCCTGCTCCCCGCGCACAACACGATCGCCGACAACTGGGTGCACAACGTCGCGGTCGAGTACACCGGCGGGGTCGGCATCTTCCAGGGCTACACCCGCTACGACGTCATCGAGCACAACCAGATCAACAACGTGCCCTACAGCGGCATCAGCTCCAACTGGGGCTGGGGCCACACCTCGGCCGTGGAAGCCGCCGGGAACCAGATCCTGGACAACCTGGTCTCCGACGCCATGCAACAGCGGGGCGACGGCGGCGGCATCTACGTACTCGGCACCGAAGGAGACTCCCTCGCCGACGGGCTGCTGATCAGCGGGAACGTTGTCCGCTACGACGCCAACTACGGCAACGGCATCTACACCGACGGCGGCAGCCAGTACGTGACCGAGACCGGCAACGCGGTCTACGGCAACGACACCGCATCATTCGGCGGCTGCCGCGAGCCTGCCCCCACCGCATACGGCGACTTCGACTTCACCGGCAACTACTACGAGAGCCTCACCCCCGGCTGGTCCTGCGGCGACCCCGATAACGCCACCATTACCGGCAACACCCAGGTCGGCTCGGACGGCACCGGCGTGCCGGCGTCGCTGCTCGCCAATGCAGGCCTGCAGCCCGCCTACGCGCACCTCGCCGCCGCCCCGGCCGGGCGCGCCCCGGTCAACCTGGCGCTGCACAAGCCCGCCCAGGCGCAGTACATCGACGGCAGCACGGCGCTGCTGCAGCCCGGCTCGGACGTCGCCTACGCCACCGACGGGGACCCCGCCACCTTCACCCAGGCCACCAACCAGTACCGGTGGCAGCTCGTCGTCGACCTGCAGGCCCAGGACACGCTCGGCTACATGACCGTCACCATGCCGCAACGTGCCTTCGCGACGGCCTTCCACATCGACGCGTCCACCGACAGCACCACCTGGACGACAGTCGGCACTGTAACTGACACCGGGTGGGGCACGATCCCCGTTCCTTTTCCCTCTCCCGTCACTGCCCGGTACCTGCGCATCGTCGCGGACCAGCCCGACCAGGGTGGCGAGCGCGGCGGCCAGATGGCGATCAGTGAGGTCGGCGCCTATGCCGCGACCAGCGCTGGCCTTAACCTCACACTGGGCAAGCCGACGCAGGCGCTGTACATCGACGGCACCCAGGCCCTGATGCAGCCGGCGTCGCTGCCCGCGTACGCCGACGACGGCAACCCCGCCACGACGTCGCAGGCCACCCAGCAGTACCGCTGGATGCAGCAGATCGACCTGGGCCAGCCTGAATCGGTCAACGTGATCTCGCTGCTGCAGCCCGACAGTGCGTTCGCGACCAACTGGCACGTCGACGTCTCGCTCGACGGCTCGACTTTCTGGACCGTCGCCAGGCACGACGACAACGCGGGCGGCCTTTCCGGCGTCCAGCTCGACTCTCCCGTCATGGCCCGGTACATCCGCATCGTCGCCGACCGCCCCGACAACGGGGGGCAGACCGGCGGCCAGATGGCCATCAGCGAGGTCGGAGTGTTCGGCCAGAAGTAGCAGGAAGAACAGAAGTAGAAGGAAGAAGCGACGTCGCCACGGTCCGCCCGGGACGAAGATTTACTCCCTAGCGGGCCGTGGCGGGTCGGTCGGCATGCTCAGCCTCGTCCCACGGAGGTGATAAGCCCGTGAGCGCATCCCGGGCGTACAACCCGGTCCCCTGCTACCCGTCCGCCGAGGGTGGCACTTCGGCGGGATGGCTGTCCCTGTGCGCGGACCTCCCCTCGCGAGGGCACGTGCTCGCGATCGACGGACCCCAGGTCCTGGACTGGGACCGGATCGCCGCCGCGGTCACCGGCCAGCTGCGGCGGCGCGGAGCCGATGCCGAGGTGCTCGATGTCCGGGAGCGCATGTCGCCCTGGGAGCAGATCCGCAAGCGCACAGCGCCTGCCTCGCCGCTGGCCGACGATCGGGACTTCTCGACGATCCCGAGCTGCGCGCTCGCCGACCTCTTCGACGAGGTGCCGGTTCCCCCGGATGCTGACAACCTGGTCGTCGTTATCGGGCCGGGCGCGGCGCTGGTCGCGCACGACGAGCTCTGGTACGCGGACCTGCCCAAGCGTTATGCGGAGGCGGCGGTCGGCCGTGGTGAGGGCCGTAACCTCGGGCAGCCGGCGGACGGCAGGCCGCCGACGACCCGGCGGCTGTTCTACGTTGACTGGCCGTTGCTTGACCGGCATCGCGAGGTGATCGCGTTCTCGATCGACCGCTGGATCGACACGCAGGACATAGCTAATCCGAAGTGGCTGACGGCGCAGGCCCTGCGCGCGACATTGCGCGCCCTAAGCACGATGCCGTTCCGCACCAGGCCCACCTTCAACACGACCTCATGGGGTGGCCACTGGGCACGCGACAGGCTCGGCTTCAACCCTGCGTCCCGGAACACAGCGCTCGGGTATGAGTTGATCGCACCGGAAAGCGGGATACTTCTCGGCCCGGCACCGGATCAGGCGGCCGAGGTGCCCTTCCAGCTCCTGGTTGGCCTGTACCCGGAATCCGTGCTCGGCCCCGCGGTGCACCAGCGGTTCGGCACTTCGTTCCCGGTGCGCTTCGACTACCTCGACACCTTTGGCGGCGGCAGCCTCTCGGTGCACTGTCACCCGCAGGAGGACTACATGCGCGCGGTGTTCGGCTGGCCCTACACCCAGCATGAGACCTACTACATGATGGTCAGCGAGCCGGGTAGCGTCGTCTACCTCGGCCTGCACGATGACAGCGAGCTGGGCGAGTTCGAGAGCCGGGCCCGCAGCGCCGCCGATCACGGCACGCCGTTCGACATCCGGGAGTTCGTCCAGGAGTTCCCGGCGCAGCCGAACCAGTTGTTCCTCATCCCGGCCGGGACGCCGCACGGCAGCGGCGCCGGGAACGTCGTGCTCGAGATCAGCGCGACGCCGTACCTGTACTCGCTGCGCTTCTACGACTGGCTGCGCCGCGACGCCGACGGCGCCCAGCGGCAGGTACACCTTGGGCACGCGTTCCGCAACCTGGACCGGCACCGGCGCGGCGAGCGGGTACGACAGGATCTCGTCCAGCAGCCGAGGCGGATCGACGACGGCGATGGCTGGCGGCTTGAGCTGATCGGCCGGCTGCCGGAGATGTTCTTCGACGTTCAACGCCTCGCCTTGGCCGCGGGGGTCACGGCCCCGCAGGACACCAGCGGCCGGTTCCACGTCCTCAACCTGGTCGAGGGAGATGCCGTAATCATCCGTACCCGCGCCTCGGGCGGCGAGCATCACCTGGCCTACGCTGAAACCCTGGTCATCCCGGCGGCCGTCGGGCACTATGAGGTCACCGCCGGGCAGGGAGCGCGCCTGGTGCGGGCCGTCGTCCGATGAACGTGCCGGCCATTGACGTCGGCGGGACGCACGTGACTGCCGCCCTCGCCGATGCCGCCCTCTGGCGAACCGTCGCGGGGACCCGTCACCGCCGGGCGCTGCGCAGCGGCGCAACCGCCGACGAGATCATCGCCACCCTCGCCGCCGCGATCCGGCCGCTGGGCGACATCAGCTCGTCGGCCCTCGGGATCGCGATGCCCGGGCCCTTCGATTACGCCACCGGGATCGGGCGGTTCCGCGATGTCGGCAAGTTCGACGCACTGAACGGCGTGGACGTCGGATCGGCGCTGCGGGCCGCGCTGCCCGCTCTCCAGGCCCACATCGCCTTTCTCAACGACGCATCCGCCTTCACCATCGGCGAATGGGTCAGCGGCGCGGCGCAGGGGGCCACGCGCGTTGTCGGCATCACGCTCGGGACCGGGGTGGGCTCGGCGTTCCTTGACCACGGACGCGTGATCGCGGACGGGCCGGACGTGCCACGGCACGGGTACGCTCACCTGCTGCGCGTCAACGGCCGGCCGCTGGAGGACCTGGTCAGCCGGCGGGCCATCATCGCGGCGTATGAGTCGGCGCAAGCGGCCGCGCCTGGGTCGGCCGTGGACGTTGACGCGATCGCGCGGCTCGCGGCGAGCGGCGACGGTCCCGCCCGGGCGGTCATCGGCCAGGCCGTCGGTGCGCTCGGCAAGGCGCTGCGTCCCTGGCTTGTTCGTTTCGGTGCCGAGATCCTCGTCGTCGGCGGGGGCATCGCGGGATCCTGGGAATTTATCGGGCCCGCGCTGGATGGCGCACTCTTGCGCGAGGGGACCCCGTCCGCACCCGCCTGGCGCGGAGGCATGATCGTCCGGGCCCGTGATCCGGAGGAGGCGACCCTAGTTGGTGCCGCCTGGAACGCGGTCGACGTCCCGGTGCGCGCCCGACGCAGACGGGGCACTTGACGATGATGCCTGTGGACGCCCGCAGCGATCCGGGCCACGGTGAGGTGCCGGGCCGCGATCGCCTCCAGCGCCCGCCGAAGCCCGCGACGCGGCAGCTTCGCTCGCGGCCCGGCCGCGAGGGTGGTGTCCTGGCGCCACGCGTGCGAGCACCCGGCACGCCGGTAACGACGGATCGTGACCGCAAGCGTGGCGGGGCGCCAGCCGGGCGGTTCGCGGGCGGGCTGCCGGATCACGGTGCCGCGCACGAGGCCCTCGCAGCCGCAGCGGCGACACCACCGGCCGGGTTCGAGGACCCGGGCACGCGGGCACGGCACGGCCGGGTTACATGGCGCTGCGCGGCGAGCTGGGCATGGACGGGCGCGGCATCGACAACCTGGGCCGCGCGCCGGCACCGCCGAGGCCGGCGAACCCTGGCAGTACTACGACCTCGGCCACGGGTACTGCACCTACACGTTCTTCGAGCAGTGCCCGCACCGCATGGCCTGGGCCAAGTGCGACTTCTACACCCCGAAACACTCGTCCAGGGCGCTGCTGCTGGAGGCCAAAGACAACCTCCAGCGCATGCTGGCCAGCGTCCCGCTCACGGACGACGAGCGAGCCGCGGTCGACGACGGCCAGGCCGCGCTCGACAAGCTCTTCGGCCAGCTCGCCGACACCCCGACGCCGGCCGGGCCTACCCCCCGCCAGCTAGGGCACAGCGCTGCAGCGCTGCCACTCTTGCAAGTCCTCCCCGGCCCGCCCGCTGACTCTCAGTTGGCAGGTACCGTGACAGTCCCGATGCGGCGGCCGGACTTACGAGCAGGTGCACGATTGGGGGCCAGGCCGCGTTGCCAGGAGCCGTCTATCTTCCAATGCTGTCGACTTGGTGCGCGATAAGTCTGCTCAGTCCAGGTGAAGGTGCCGCATTCAGGCACCGGCGTTTAGCCCGGCCGGGAAGGCTTACGCTCGTCCCATGATCGCTGCCTGGGAGCCCGCGATGACGGGCGTGCTGCGACTGCCCTCGGGACGGCTCGTCCGCGGCCGGGGACTGCGCCGCCCCTTGCCCGCAGGGCCGCAGCCGGCCTTCGCGCTGTACCTGCTGGGCCGGCAGCCGACGGCCGTCCCCTGGGAGGCTCGCTGGCTTCGCTGGCCGGACTTCGGGCTGCCGTCTGACCCCGCCGCCGCCGCCGGTGCACTGCACGAGGCATGGGCGCGCGCCGGGACCGAACGTGTCGAGATCGCCTGCGCCGGCGGATACGGGCGAACCGGCACGGCGCTGGCCTGCCTCGCCGTCATGGACGGGCTGACGGGCCGCCAGGCGATCGCTTACGTCCGGGACCACTACGCCTCACGCGCAGTGGAGACACCCTGGCAACGCCGCTTCGTCACCCGCTTCCGATAGCGGCCTGACCGCATCAGCCTGCGCCGCCGGTCCGTGTCATGAGCTGCCGTTCACCGACCGGGTGATCGCTAAGGGCCGTGGTCCGGGGATACGCCGCTGGGCCGGCTTACGACGGGGACGCGGCGCGTGGGCTCGGCGAGGCGCGGGACTTGGACCTGCCGCAGGCGCCGGCGGTGCCCGGTGATCGTCCCCGGGGACTGGCCTTTCAGCGAGGCCCGCTCGGTCGGGGGCTCCTGGCGCGCCGCTTACAGGGTGACCGTGAGTCCGTCGCTGGCGTACTCGTAGCCTGGTTCGCGCTGGCTGGCGAGCATGTCGGCCGACATGTGGGTGAGGATGACGCGCCGTGCGGTGAGCTGTTCGCGGTGAGCCTCCAGGTCCGCGAGGCACAGGTGATAGGGGATGTTCTTGTCCCGGTAGTAGGCCTCGGCGATCAGCAGGTCGGCGCCCGCGGCGGCGTCGGTGATCGCGCCGGTCCAGGCGGTATCGCCGGTATAGGCGATGACCCGCCCTCCCAGGTCCAGGCGGAGCAGCAGGGCAGGCGCGCCGCTGGGATGGTCGGCATCCCAGGTGCGGACCCTGGTCCCGCACACGGTGGCGGCGGTTCCCCGGGGCAGCTCTGTGACCTCGACGCCGAACCGGCGGCGGACGTGCGAGGAGCCGGGGAACAGGCATTCCATCGCCTCGGCCAGCCGCGCGGCCGTGCCCGGCGGCCCGGCGACGGCCAGCGGCGCGGTTCGGCGGGAGAACTGCCCGTCCAGGATCAGGAAGGGAAGCCCGCCGAAGTGATCGCCGTGCAGGTGGGAGACGAACACGGCGGAGATCTCGCCGGGATCGAGCCCGAGCCGCTTCAGCGCGGCCAGCGAGGTGGCGCCGCAGTCCAGCAGTACCGGGCTCGCGCCGGTCGGCCGCAGGTGGATGCATGCCTGATAGCGGCCTCCGCTGCCGAACGCGTCGCCGCTGCCGGCGAAGGTGACCGTGACGGCAGGCCGGGGCTGGGTCATCGTCCCATTGTGGCCTGCGCGGTGCTGGCGGGAGACTGACGGCCGTGAGCGTGACCAGGCGCTGGCTGTGCTGCCGGGGCGCTGTTTCCGCCGACGGGGCGGCGGCCGGGCTTAGCATTGAGAGATGGACGGTTCCAGGCATTGCGAGCAGTGCGGCGCGGTGTTCGAGCCGCGCCGTTAGCATGCCCGGTTCTGCTCGGCCGCGTGCCGGGTGGCAGGCCCGGGCGGCCGGGTACTCATGACGTGGCGGAGCGGCGGTCAGGCGCCGTGAAGGATGACGCGCGGGCCCGGAGCGGCGGTGCCGCGGCGCTGCCACTCGCGCGGGTACCCGACCGAAACTTCCTCGAACCGGACGCCGTCGTAGTGCGTGGTGCGCGGGATGTGCAGGTGGCCGTAGACGGCGGCGACCACGTCGTGGCGGGTATGCCAGCCGGCGGTGAGCGTGGTGCCGCACCACGGCGCGAACTCCTGGTGCCGCAGCGCCGCGACCGGGTCGCGGACCAGCGGCCAGTGGCTCGCGAGCACGACGGGGCCGTCCACCCCGGCGAGCCGCCGCTCCGCCGCCGCCACGAGGTCATGGCACCACGCCGCCGCCGACGGGTACGGGTCGGTGTGCAGCCGTCCCTCGTCAACGGGCGAGATCCGCGCCCGCCGCGCGGCCGCGAGCGCCGCCGTCCTCGCATCGCCGTCGGCCGCCCCGTCGGCCAGGAACGAGTAGTCGTAGAGCGTGAACAGCGGCGCCACGGTCACGGGGCCGCCCGGCCCGTCCCAGACGGGGAACTCGTCCTCCGGGGTGACCACGCCGAACCGGCGGCACACCTTGACGAGCGCCTCGTACCTCGCGGCGCCGCGCAGCGCCACCTTGTCGGACGGCAGCGTCCACAGCTCGTGGTTGCCCGGTGTCCAAATGACCTTCGCGAACCGGTTGGCCAGCGAGGCGAGCACGAACCCCACGTCGGCGAGCACCTCGCCGACGTCGCCGGCCACGATCAGCCAGTCACCGGGATCGCCCGGCGACAGCGCACCGGCGTAGGCCCGGTTCTCCGGGTACCCGATGTGCAGGTCGCTGATGGCGAGCAGCCGTCCCGCCATCTAAAGGGCCGTCTTCTCCTGCCACAGCGCCGGGATCGACTCGTCGCCGAAGGACGTCAGCCTGGCGTCGGACGCGGGCAGCCGCCCGTAGGTGAACAGCAGCAGGGACGTCACCGGGCCGCGGATCGCCGTGGTGGCCTTCTCGTGCCCGCGCTCCCACGCGATCCCGCTGTCGGTGAACCTGATGATCCACTCGCCGTCACCGTCGGTCGCGTGCAGGTGCAGCGACGCCCCGGTCGGCAGCGAGGAGAGGTGCGGGTAGGGGCGCCGCGCCGACGGCAGGTTGAACAGGAACTCGTCGATTCCGTCCGCCGCGACGACCGGGTCGATGACCGGGTCGGCGGCGCCGAGCGCGAGTTCCGCGTCGGCCCGGTGCACGGTCGTCTCGTGCAGCATCCGCCGCGCCCACCAGCCGGACGTGCGCCCAGGGCCCCAGGACCACACCGGGGTGAGCGGCCCGGCCGAGCGCAGCGACGCCAGCAGCGGAGTCGCGCCGGAGGCGAGCCACTGCGCCCAGCCGTCCGCCGACTCCCAGGGAGAGGTCGCCTCGGGGAACGGCACTCGCGCGGGCGCCTCGGTCGCGACAATGGCAGTCGCCCACCGGTGGATGGTCCCCGTGTGCTGTGCGAGGTCCGCGACCGTCCAGCCGGGGCAGCTCGGCACCTCCTTGGTGATGTCCGGCGCGTCCGCGACAACAGCGGCCAGCACCGAGATCTCCCGCTCGGCCCGCTCACAGAGCCAGTCGTGATCAAGCACCACGCCAGGCTACCGGCCGGGGCGGACAGTGCTAGCCGTAGCAGCGGCTAGCCGTAGAGGCGGGTCAGCGACTCGAGCACGCAGACCGGCTTGTCCGAACCCTCGCGCTCGATGACACCGCCGACGGTGAGCTGCAGCCCGCCCTTGACCTCTTCTACGTCGACGAGGGTGGCGGTCAGCCGGATCTTCGAGCCCACCGGCACCGGGGCGGGGAAGCGGACCTTGTTCAGCCCGTAGTTCACGCCCATCTTCACGTCGCTCACCGCGAGGACCTGCGCCCACATGGGGATGAACAGCGACAAGGTGAGGAACCCGTGCCCGATCGGCCCGCCGAACGGCGACTCCGCGGCGGCGCGCTCGGGGTCCACGTGGATCCACTGGTGATCGTTGGTCGCGTCGGCGAACGTGTTCACCCGGTCCTGTGTCACCTCGAACCACTCGCTGACCCCGAGCACCTGGCCTTTCAGCGACGGAAGCTCGGCCAGGGTGGTCGTCGTGGTGCTGCTCATCTCGGCTCTCCTTGGTCCTGCGTTACGCTTGGCCCAGACCGTACCAGGAGGGCGCCGGCGTGCCTATCGGCTGCCGATGCCGGCTTTGGCGGTGGCCGGGTCGTTTCTCTGCCGGGAATGCCCCGGTATGTCGCGTGCGGGTGTCAGCCAGGGCGGCGGGGGAACAACGTCTGGACAGGGGATGTCGGGGGCGGTAGTCCAATCGTGACCAAGATTTGGAATGTACCCTCCGGTTAAAGTGTTCTGCCGGATAGGTATCTGGACCTTACGTACCTGACGACGCATATGAGGGCGGAACTTGCGGCCGAGGGGTTCCTTCGGCACCGGGGACTGATCCTCGTCGCGGCCGGCGGCGCCGTGGCCGAGGGTGGCTTGCTCACGCTCTTCGCACCGAACGCCCGTTCCGTCGCCCCGCAGGTGACCGCCATTCCGTCGCTCGCCGCGTATCACGACCTCCGCTGGTTGTTCACCGACAGCCAGTCCTGGCTCTGGTTCGGTCTCCTGGTCGCGGCCGTGCTCGCCGCGCGCGCGGCCCTTGACGTGACGATGCTCCGGCTGGCCTGGCCGCGCGACCTGCCCGCGCCGAAGGTCAGAAATGCGTTCGTTTCCTGCGCGGCGCTGACCGTGGTGGCCTGGCTGCTGCTGTCCCCGGCGGTCACGCTGGCGTTCGGTGTCGCGGTGCTGCCGTTCTCCTGGCCGTTCCTCGCCGCGTTCCCGCTCATGCTCGGCATCGTCGCCGCCCTCGGCCACGGCGGGGTCGTCACGGCCTGGTGGCGCCGTCTTCCGCCGGCGCGGGCGGTGCTCTGGCTGCTCGGCAGCTTCGCCGCGGCGACCGTGGCGGCCGCGGTCATATCGCACCTGCCGACCGGTGAGGCTCTCGTCGTCGCGGGCTTGACCGGCCTTGTCAACGCCAGGGCCTGGTACGGGCTCGCGGTGATCGCCGCGCGGGTGCAGCCGCGGCCGCACGAGTCGGTGCCCGCGAAGGTGCTCTTCAGCCTGCCGTTCGCGCCCATCGCGGCCGTGATGGTGGTCGCCCTCGTGGTGGGCGTGGCCCGGCTGCTGTTCACCGGCACGATCCAGCTGCCGATCAGCCCTGCGTCGAACACCGTGCCCGCGGCGGCGCTGGCCGGCGCCGGGTACGGGACCGGTGACGCGGCCGGAACGCAGGCGGGCACGTCGCCGGCGGCCACGGCGGCGGTGGCGACCGCGAGCGCGGTGCTCGTCGTGGGCGGCTGGGGGTCGTCGTGCTGTGACGCTGCGGACGGCCTGCAGTCCGTGCTGCCGGGGGTGCCGGTGCGGCAGTTCTCCTACGTCGGCCTGACCCCGCAGGGCCAGCCGATCCCGAGCGGCGTGTCCGCCGACGACCTGCCGCTCCCCGAGCTCGGTGACAAGATCGCCAGCCAGGTGCGCGCGCTGCACGCCGCCACGAGGCGGCCGGTCGCCGTCGTGGCGGAAAGCGAGGGGACGCTCGGCGTCTATGCGATGCTCGCGCGCGACCACGGGCTGCCGGTTTCCTCGGTGGTGCTGCTCAGCCCGATCGTCAGCCCCGGGCAGCTCACCTACCCCTCAGGAGCGGACGGCGCGTCGGTCTCCGAGGCCGCCCTCGATGAGCTGAACCACCTGGTCGGCGGCATGTCGCCCTACGGCCCGAGCGGCGCGCAGGACCTGCTCAGCTCGGTCAGCGAGTTCGGCGCCAGGTACTTCGACGACATGGTCAGCGGGGCGAGCGGGGGCGCGGGAGGCAAGCCGATTAGGTGGCTCGCCGTGGTTCCCCTTGCCGACGCCGTCACGCTTCCCGTGTGCGGGCTGCCGTCCGGCGTGATCGTCGTCGCCGCCTTCCACGGCGGACTGCTCGGCGATCCCTCGGTGCTCCCGATGGTCAGCGCCTTCCTTTCCGGCCGTACCGTCACCGCCAACGACGGTCAGATGCGCGAGGCCGCCGAGCTGATCACCGGCGCGGCCACCGCCTGGCGGATGCCGGATACCGAATCGGCGTGCCCGTACCCCGCTAAGTAAATCGGTGCTATCGTGGCGCTTGATGAGAACGTCCCTTGATCTTCAGTGGTGGCGCCGCCGGTAGGCGGTGCTGGCTATTGTCGTCATAGCGACCGCCCGGAAACGGCGGTCGCCTTTTTGTTTTCTCCCGCCGGCACCCGGGCCCCGACCTGACCGAGAGGCCCCCGGTGGACACAAGCACGATGACGCCCGACTCTTTTGCCGTCGGCGGAGGCGTCACGATTACCCGCACGGCCAGCGCTTTTGATCCCGCCGAACTGACGCGGATCGCCGAGCTGGTCGACCGCCGCCGCGGCGGCGTGCTCAGCTCCGGCATGGAGTACCCGGGCCGGTATACCCGCTGGCACATGGCCTACGTGAACCCGCCCGTCGAGATCGCCTGCCGGGGCAGGCTGGTCACGGCCCGGGCGCTCAACGAGCGCGGCCTGGTGCTGATGCCGGTCATCCGCGACGCGATGCTGCGGGTCGGCGTCGAGCGGGACGGCGTTTCCCCCGTCGGCCTTTCCCCCGACAGCGTTTCCAACCACGGCGGGCAGCCAGCCGACGGCACGGTGACCGTTTACGTTCCCGAGGGGGAGGGCGGGTTCACCGAGGAGGAGCGGTCCCGCAGGCCGACCGTGTTCAGCGTGCTGCGCGAGGTGTCTGCCGTGTTCGGCTGCGCGGACCCGCACCTGGGGCTCTACGGAGCGTTCGGGTACGACCTGGCGTTCCAGTTCGAGCCGGTGCGCCTGACGATCGACCGGTCCGACGGCCAGCGGGACCTGGTGCTGCACCTGCCGGATGAGATCTGGATCGTCGACCTGCGCCGCGAGGAGGCGGTCAGGTACTCCTACGAGTTCACCGTGACCGGAGCCAGTGTCGGCGGTGCCGCGTCGACGGCCGGCCTGCCCAGGGAGACCGCCCCGACGCCCGAGCCGGCGAGGCCGGGCGAGCTTCCGCCGCAGCCGCTACCCGGCCGGTACGCGGCGGTCGTGGAGCAGGCCAAGGAGCGGTTCAGGTGCGGCGACCTTTTCGAGGTTGTACCCGGCCACGTGTTCCACGAGCGGTGCGCGTCGCCGTCCACGTTCTACGAGCGGCTGCGGGAGCGCAACCCCGCGCCGTTCGAGTTCCTGTTCAACCTGGGCGCCAGTGCCGACGGGGAAGGGGAGTACCTGGTCGGCGCGTCACCGGAGATGTACGTCCGGGTCAACGGCGACCGGGTGGAGACCTGCCCGATCTCCGGCACGATCGCCCGCGGCGCGGACCCGCTCGAGGACGCCGCCAACATCGTCAGCCTGCTCGGTTCCGCGAAGGAGGAATCCGAGCTGACTATGTGCACCGACGTGGACCGCAACGACAAGTCACGGGTCTGCGTGCCGGGCACCGTGCGGGTGATCGGACGGCGGCAGATCGAGATGTACAGCCGGCTGATCCATACGGTCGACCACATCGAGGGGCGGCTGCGGCCCGAGTTCGACGCGCTCGACGCGTTCCTGACCCACATGTGGGCCGTAACCGTCACCGGCGCGCCGAAGGCCTGGGCCATGCAGTTCATCGAGGACAACGAGGACTCCAGGCGGCGCTGGTACGGTGGCGCGGTCGGCAAGATCGGGTTCGACGGGTCGATGAACACCGGCCTCACCCTGCGGACCGCGCACATCTCGGGCGGCATCGCGGCCGTCAGGGTCGGCGCGACCCTGCTGTACGACTCCGACCCGGAATCGGAAGAACGCGAGACCCACATCAAGGCCCGCGCCCTGCTTGAGACCCTCCGCGAGGTCGAGGAGGCCAGGAAGTCCGCCGAGCGGGCCCTGACCGACCCGACGGAGGCGGAGATCGCCGCGTCCGGTTCCGCCGACTACCCGGAGGGCCCGGTCGCCGCCGCCCGGGTACGGCCGCTACGAGTCCTGCTCGTTGACCACCAGGACTCGTTCGTGCACACCCTCGCGGATTACTTCCGCCAGCACGACGCCGAGGTGACCACGCTGCGGGCCGGGTTCCCCGCCGTCCTGCTCGACGAGATCGCCCCCGACCTCGTCGTGCTCTCACCGGGTCCGGGCCGCCCGACGGACTTCAAGTGCCACGAGCTGCTGACCGAGCTCGACGCGCGGAGGCTGCCCGCGTTCGGTGTCTGCCTCGGCCTGCAAGCGATGGTCGAGCACGCGGGCGGCGAGTTGTCGCTGCTGCCCGAGCCGCAGCACGGCAAGCCGGGCCGGGTCCAGGTCCGCGGCGGGTGCGACGGCGCGCTGTTCGCCGGGCTCCCGCGGGAGTTCAACGCCGCCCGCTACCACTCGCTCTACGCGCGGGAGCCGGAGGTGAGGGGCGGCTTCACGGTGACCGCCGCCACCGCCGACGGCGTCGTGATGGCGATCGAGGACGACGCGGCGGGCCGCTGGGCCGTCCAGTTCCACCCGGAGTCGATCCTGACGGCCGCCGGCCGGAGTGGTCACCAGGTCATCGCCAACGTCCTCGCCGGGGTCCGCGCCCGGTCTTAGCTAGGTCCAGGCGAGGCCGGCGTCCCGCGGGGCGTCGTCGGCCAGGACGGTTCCCTCGATCAGCCCGTAAGGGCGGTCGCCCGCCAGGTAGACCTCGCGCTCGTTCGCCAGCCCGAACGGCGCGAGGTCCACCAGGTAGTGGTGCTTGTTCGGCAGCGCAAGCCGCACCTCGCCGGCCGAAGGCAGCGCGGTGAGCACTGCCTCGCCGAGCGCGTACAGCATCTGCTGCAGCGAGTACGTCCGGGTGCCGGAGAACGTCGCGAGGATCGCCGACCGGGCGAGCGGGAACGCCGCGCCCCAGTCCACGCCCGCGGCGACCGCGTCCGGCCGGAACCGCCAGGAGGCGTTCACCGACGTGGCGAGGACGCGGTCCCTGGTCTCCGGCAGCGTCGTGTACGCGTCCTTCGGGAACCCCCAGAACTCCGACGCGGTCGTGTTCAGCAGCGTGAGGTCCTTCAGCCCCGACACGACCGACGTCCCGAGCGCGGAGTCGACGTGCACGGTCGTCGTCCGCACCAGGTCACCGGAGCGGACGAACGAGTAGCCGGTCCCGCCCGCCGGCGTCCACCCGTACTGCTCGACCGACACCCGCGCCCGCGTGATCGGCTCCTGGGAGGACACGAAGAACGACGCGAGCTCAAGCCCGAACACTTCGGGTTCCACGTCGCCGCCCAGTTCCTGCGCGAGAGCGTAGACCTTGTTCTTCTGCGAGTCGGTCGGTAGTACCTTCGCGTTGGACCCGGTCAGGTGCGAGTCCGCGAGGTCGCCGGACAGGGAAGTGGTGACGTTCCAGTCGCGCAGCAGGTCACCGCCGCCCGGTGCCGCGCCGCGCGTGACGCGCACGAGCCTGACCTCCGCCTTGCCGTACTGGTTAGCGCCGAGCCGCGCCATGGCCCCCTCCTTTGAGTGCGTCGTAGACGATATCCCGGCGCAGCGGCAGCGCCGTGAGCCGCACGCCGGTCGCGTCCCGCACCGCGTTGGCGAGCGCGGGGGCGACGGGGTTGAACGGCGCCTCGCTCATCGGCTTGGCACCGTACGGACCGTACGGGTCGCGGGCGGCCGACGCGAAGAGCACCTCGGTCCGCGGCAGGTCGGCGAGCACGGGGACGTGGTACTCGCGCAGCGTCCGCGTCGTCACGACCCCGTCGGCCCCGATCCTGACCTCCTCGAACAGTGCCGCGCCGAGCGCCTGCGCGACGCCGCCCTCGACCTGCCCGCGCAGCTGCGCCGGGTTCAGCACCGTTCCCGCGTCGACGGCCTGCACCGACTGCAGGATCCTGATCGTGCCGGTGTCCGGGCAGACCGCCACGCGGAATCCCTGCACGGTGGCGGACACCGACCGGGACCGCCCGTCGCAGAACCCCTCGGCCTCCAGCGGCTTCCCGTCATCGGCGCCAGACGCCGACCGCGCGGCGATCGCCTCGGCGAGCGCCCGCGCCGCCCGCACGGCCGCGGTGCCCGCGACCACGATCCCCGTCGAGCCGTACGCGCCCGTGTCGTGCCCCGTCTTGTCGGTGTCGGAGGGAAAGACAAGCACGTCGGCGGGGTCGCAGCCAAGCACGTCCGCGACGAGCTGCCGGTGGACGGTGGTTGTCCCGTTACCGAATTCAGCCGTCCCAACGTAGGCGGCGTACCCGCCGCCCGGTCGCTCCGCGACCATGGCCCGCCCCGGGTGGCCGCCGGGCGGGATCGTGTCGAGCAGCGCGACCGCGAGCCCGGTACCGGTGAGCCAGCCCGCGGGGACCTCTTGACCGCCAGGGACCGGCTCGCCGCGCCCGCTCGCGAGGGCTTTCTCGACGAGGTCGAGGCACTCCGACACGCCGAGGCTGGCCGTCGACACGTCGGCGGGCTCGCCGCTCGCGTTGTCGGGCGCCTCGCCCGGACGGATCAGGTTGCGGCGCCGGAACTCCGCCGGGTCGAGGTCAAGCCGCCGCGCGAGTTCGTCGATCGCGGACTCGACGGCGAACACCGTCTGCGAGAGCCCGTAGCCGCGGAACGCGCCCGCCGGGACCGTGTTCGTGTACACGGCGCGGGCGTCGACGCGCTTGTTCTGGCAGCGGTAGGCGGTGACCGCCTCCTCGACCGCGTGGTTCAGCACTCCCGGGCCGTGGTTGCCGTAGGCGCCGGTGTCGGCCGTGACGTCGAGGGCGAGCACGGTCAGCGTGCCGTCCCTCGTCGCGCCCGCCGCGACGCCGATCGTCATCGGGTGCCTGGTGGTCGCCGCGGTGAACTCCTCCTCGCGGGTGAACTCCAGTTGCACGGGACGGCCGGTGCGCAGGACCGCGAGGGCGACGACGTCCTCGGTGAGCAATTCCTGCTTGCCGCCGAACCCGCCGCCGACGCGGGGCGCGATCACCCGGACCATGTCCCGCTCGAGACCGAAGACCCGGCACAGCTCGTCGCGGGTCAGGAACGGCACCTGCGTCGACGAGCGCAGCACCAGCCGCGCCCTAGTGGTCGGATCGCTTTGGTCGAGCCAGCCGACCGTGGCGTGCGTCTCGAGCGCGACGTGCTGCACCCGCTGCGTGCGGAAGGTCCCCGCGTACACCACGTCGGCCGCGGCCAGCCCGGCCGCGGGGTCGCCGGACACCCGGTGCACCTCGGCGCAGACGTTGGCCGGCGAGTACTCCAATTTTGCCGTTGCTGCAGAGGAATCTCCCCGGTTGGCCGCAAAATTGGAGTACTCGGCCGCAAGGTCCGGGTGTAGCGCTGGCGCGCCGGGCGCGAGGGCGGCGGCGGGGTCGGTGACGGCGGGGCGGACCTCGTAGTCGACGCGGACGAGCGCGCGGCCCGCCTCGGCCGCCGCGACGGTCTCCGCGACGACGGCGGCGACCCGCTGCCCGTGGAACCGTACCATCCGGTCGAAGACGAGCGTGTCGCGCGGGTCGTCGTCCGGGTTGGCGTGCCTGGCGGTCGAGAACCGGGTCGCGGGGGAGTCGGGGTAGCCGAGGACGGCCACGACGCCAGGAACGCGCAGCGCGGCGGACGCGTCGATCGACCTAACCCAGGCGTGCGCGTGCGGCGCGCGGACCAGCGTCAGGTGCAGCGGCGGGGCGGGCGGCACGGCCTCGCCCCCGCCCCTGCCCTCGGCCTCTAGGTCGCAGGTGTACCGGGCGGTGCCGGCGACGACGGCCGGCCCCGCCGGGGCGGCAATGGCCTGGCCGAGGGGCGAGGGGCCGACGTCGTTCTGGATGATGCGCGCGGTGCCGGTGACCGCGTCCGCGATGGAGCCGTACCCGGTGCACCGGCAGATGCTGCCCTTCAGCGCGCGCGGCAGGTCAGCCATCTGCTCCCGCGACAGCGCCGCCGTCGTCATGATCATGCCGGGGGTGCAGAAACCGCACTGGAACCCCTGCGCGGCGAGGAACGCCGCCTGGAGCGGGTGGCCTTCGCCGGACCCGGCGGACAGGCCCTCGATCGTGGTGACCTCGCGGCCGCGCGCGCGGACCGCGGGGTAGACGCAGCTGTGCACCGGTACCCCGTCGACGTGGACGGTGCAGGCGCCGCAGTCGCCGGTGTCGCACCCCTTCTTGACGCCGTTCCAGCCCCGCTCGCGCAGGAACGTGCGCAGGCACTGGCCGGCCCGTGGCTCGCCCGCCCCCGCTTCGCCGTTGATCCTCATCGGGCGAGTTCCCCGAGCGCTTCCGCGATGAGGCGGCGGGTCATGGCCGCGCGCCAGGCGCCGCCGCCGTGCACGTCGTCCAGGTACGCCGGGTCCGCCGCGTCCAGCGCGGCGAGGGCTTCCGCGGGGGCAGGCGGCGCGGGGAAGCTGAGCTGGACCGGGCGGGGCGTCGACGCCGTGACGGTGACGGCGGTCGGCCCGCCGGGGTCGCGGCGGGCGATGACCAGGACCGCGGACCGGCCGACGGGCGACAGCGACAGCTGACGGAACGCGGTCTGCGCGGACAGCGCCGCCGAGGGCAGCCACACGTGCGTCAGCAGTTCCCCCGGACGCAGCACGTTGCGGCCGTCGCCGGTGACGAAGTCGGCGGCCGGAACTCTCCTGGTTCCGTCGCCGGGGCCGCGCAGCAGCAGCGTGCCGTCCAGCGCGCAGGCGAGGGAGGTCATCGGGCCCGCGGGCAGCGACAGGCAGATGTTCCCGCCGACGGTGGCGACGTTGTGCACCTTGAATGAACCAAGGAGCGCGTGGCAGCACTGCCGGGCCAGCACGGTACCGGGCGCGTGGCGGGAACGGGCGGCCTGCCAGCGGGCGAGTTCCGCGAGCGTGCAGGTCGCGGCGATCAGGACGCCGTCCGCGGACTCCCGCACCGGGGTCCAGCCGAAGGCGTTCAGGTCGAGCAGCCTGGTGAGCCGCGGCTGCGGCTGCGAGAACAGCCAGGTGCCGCCGCCGAGCCAGGCGTCACCGTCCCGCCAGGCGGCGTCCGTGGCCGGTGCGAACTCGGTGACGCCGTTCAGGTCCACCAGGTCAATGTATCTGGTTTCCGGCGCCGCCCTCCGTCATGGCAAACGGAAAAATTCGCGGCGGTCCAGGCCGCCGAGATGATGCTGTCTGAAAATGGTGATCGGTATGTCCCTGCTAAGAGACCCGGCAACGGCACAGGAAAAGGCGCCAACGCCGGTAATCATGTCGTACCTGCTCATGCGGCTGCTCATTGGTGTGATAGCCGTCCTGCTGCCCTTCATTCTCATCGTCGTTAACTGGGGTATCGGCCATGGGGTGCAGCCGTCGATGAGCGGCTATTACTACACGCCTATGCGCAACATCTTCGTCGGTTCCCTATGCGCTATCGGCGTATTCCTCGTCTCCTACGACGGATATGACCTGGCCGACCGGGCCATCACCGACGCCGCCGGGCTGTGCACCGTCTGCGTCGCGTTTTTCCCGACCACGCCGGCCGACCAGCCCACCGCCCGGCAGGTCCTGGTCGGCGATTTCCACCTGACGTTCGCCTGCACGGCGTTCGTGCTGCTGTCCGTGATGGCGTTCAGGTTCGCGAAGCGGGAGGCGACACCGCCGGGGCTCGCCTGGTGGGCCCGGGTGCGCTACGCGCTCGGCTTCACCGGCCCGGGTGAGTCGCGGGCCCGCCCGTGGGAGCGGGTCGTCTACCGGGTCAGCGGCGGCGTGATCCTGATCTGCGTGCTCCTCGTCTACCCGCTCTCGGGCGTCGCCGCGCACTCGCTTCTCGTGCTCGAGACGGTCATGCTGGTGTCCTTCGGCCTGTCCTGGTTCATGAAGGGCAGGAAGATCCTTTCCGGCGGGTGACGGCTAGGATGGTGGGCGTGCACCGTCATTTCCGGCAGGTTGACGTGTTCGCCGAAGAGTTCTTCCTCGGTAACCCCGTTGCCGTGGTCCACGGCGCCGACGACCTCACCGACGAGGAGATGGCGCGGTTCGCCAACTGGACGAACCTTTCCGAGACCACGTTCCTGCTCGCGCCCTCCGACGAGCGCGCCGACTACCGGGTGCGCATCTTCACCCCCGAGCGGGAGCTGCCGTTCGCCGGCCATCCCACGCTCGGCTCCGCGCACGCGTGGCTCGAGGCGGGCGGCCCGCCTGCCCGGCAGGACGTCCTGATCCAGGAGTGCGGCGTCGGCCTGGTCACGATCCGCCGCTCGCCGCACGGCCACCTGGCCTTCCAGGCGCCGCCGCTGATCCGTTCCGGGCCGGTCGACGAGCCGGTGCTCGACGAGGTAGCCGCCTCGCTCGGCATCAAGCGCACGGACATCGTCGACGCCCAGTGGGCCGACAACGGCCCCGGCTGGGTCGCCGTCGAGCTGGCGAGCGCGGAGGCCGTGCTCGCGCTCGCGCCGGGCGTGACGTCACGGGACATCGGCGTCGTCGGCCCGTACCCGCCGGGCTCACCCGAGGCGTTCGAGGTCCGCGCCTTCACCCCGCTGATCTCCGGCGCGGGCGAGGACCCGGTGACCGGCTCGCTCAACGCCTCGCTCGCCATGTGGCTGCTGTCGTCGGGCAAGGCCACGGCCCCGTACACGGCCAGCCAGGGCACCGCGCTCGGCCGCCGCGGCCGGGTGCACGTCACCGCGGACCCCGACGGCGCGATCTGGATCGGCGGCGGCACCCACACGCTGATCTCGGGCAGCGTCCACCTCTAGCCGGGTACCGTAATCCGCCCAGGCCGCAGCGGTGGGCGAAGACGACAAGCTGTGCCCGGTCGCGGGCGCCGACCTTGACCATGGCCCGGTTGACGTGCGTCTTGACGGTCGCCGGGGACAGGACCAGCCTGGCGGCGATCTCGTCGTTGGACAGCCCGGCCGCCACGAGCACGGTCAGCTCACGCTCACGGTCGGTGAGCGCCGCCAGGGCCGCGCGCGCCGTCTGGTCCATCGGCGGCGGCGCGCTCGGGGTGGCCAGGAAGCGGCTGATGAGGCTCCTGGTCGCGGCGGGGGAGAGCAGGGCATCGCCCCTGCTCACGGTGCGGATCGCGGCGAGCAGTTCGTCGGCTTCCGCGCCCTTGCCGAGGAAGCCGCTCGCCCCGGCGCGCAGCGCCTCGAAGACGTACTCGTCGATCTCGAACGTGGTGAGGATCAGCACCCGCACGCCGGCGAGGTCCTCGTCTTCGGTGATGCGCCTGGTCGCGGCGATGCCGTCGAGCACCGGCATGCGGATGTCCATGAGCACCACGTCGGCCCGTGCGGCCCGGGCGAGCCGTGCGGCTTCCCGCCCGTCGCCCGCTTCGCCCACCACCTCCAGGTCGGGTGCCGCCGCGATGAGAGCCTTGAAGCCGGTGCGCAGCAGCGGCTGATCGTCGGCCACCACCACCCGGATCGTCATGGCAGCGGCTCCGCGGTCCGCGGCTGGTAGGGGAGCGACGCGTCGACGCGGAACCCGCCGCCCGGGCGCGGGCCCGCGGTGAGCAGCCCGCCGAGGGCCAGCAGCCGCTCGCGCATGCCCCTGATCCCCTGACCGCCCGCTGGGAGCGGATCGGGTGCGGCTTGCTGGTTACCCGCGCCCGGGTCGTCGACCGTGATGCGCAGCTCATTCCGGTCGTAACCGAGCGTCAGCGTGGCTCGCCGCCGCAGTGAGTGCTTGTAGACGTTGGTGAGCGACTCCTGGATCACCCGGTACGCGGTGACGTCGGCGGCGGGCGCGAGCGGGATGGCGGTGCCGTGGACGAGCGCGTCGACCGCGAGACCGGAGGCCCGCAGTGAGGCGAGCAGCTCATCGAGGGCATCAAGCCCCGGAGCGGGAACCGCGGTCGGCGCTACCGGGTCATCCGGCTGGCGCAGCAGGCTCACCGTGTCGCGCAGTTCCTCGAGGGCCTTGCGGCTCGCGGACTTCACGTGCAGCAGTGCCTCGCGGGCCGCCGCGCCGTCACCTTCGACGGCTTGGCCCGCGACGTCCGACTGCACGCTGATCAGCGCCAGGTGGTGGCCGACGCTGTCGTGCAGGTCGCGGGCGATCCGCAGCCGCTCCTGCTCCACCCGGCGCCGGGCGAGGAGTTCCCGCTCGAGTTCTGACCGCTGGGCGCGCT
>Ga0102924_1001263_pt1 | contig 29811 bp, 28 predicted proteins | sample PaiPotPPM11metaG_FD_80116 | JGI IMG/M metagenome (GOLD analysis project Ga0102924, IMG submission 80116) | Iron sulfur acid spring bacterial and archeal communities from Banff, Canada, to study Microbial Dark Matter (Phase II) - Paint Pots PPM... ... | reverse complement strand
GCGGGGTTACAAGCCCCGCCCGCAGGAACCGCACTCGCCCCATCAGTCGGCTGTCACCGGTTGACGTCCTTCGAACGGGCGAGATTGCAGCGCCTAAAACTCGCAACGACGACGCTTGTCAAGCAAGCCGCGCGATGGTGTTGCCGTCGTTTCCTGCAAGTCTTTGGTGACGTGGATTTTATTGCAGCGGCGAATCATTTTCGATTTGGCTGCCAAATTCGCAGCATCGATCGAAGACCGGCTTCACTCCGCGACAAAGATTCGTAAGCGCGGTCGCGATCACACGAAGCGGCCGAACGCCGCATCCAGCACCAGGCCGGCAAACAAAATCAATCCGGCGTCGCGGTCCGATTTGAACACGGCGAGGCAGTTGTCGGGATCGCCGATGTCGAGGCGGACGATCTGCCAGCCGAGATGGGCGGCGAAGGCCAACAGGCCGAGTGCGAAAACAACTCCGGCTCCGGTGGCGTAGCCTGCCGCGCCGATGAGAAACACGGCGAGCGTGTAGAACACGGTCAGCATCGGCTTGGTCCGCGCGCCGAACAACAGCGCCGTCGATTTGATGCCGATGAGCGCATCGTCCTCGCGATCCTGGTGGGCATAGACCGTGTCGTAGCCGATCACCCACGAGATCGATCCGGCGTAGAGCAACAGCGGCGCGATATCGAGCCGGCCGAACGTACCGGCCCAGCCCATCAGCGCGCCCCACGAAAAGGCGAGACCGAGCACGATCTGCGGCCAATAGGTGATGCGCTTCATGAACGGATACACCGCGACGATGACGAGCGAAGCGATGCCGAGCGCGATGGTGAAGCCGTTGAAAGCGATCAGCACGGCAAAGCCGATCAGCGCTTGCACAACGAGGAACATCGCGGCCGCAAACACGCTGACCTGGCCGGATGGAATCGGCCGCGAGCGGGTGCGCTCGACGCTGCCGTCGAGATCGCGATCGACAATGTCGTTCCAGGTGCAGCCGGCCCCGCGCATGGCGAAGGCGCCGATGAAAAACAGCGCGATATGCAGCAGATTGGGCGTCCTGGCGTGGGCCGCTACCGCGGCAAGCGCCGAGGACCACCAGCACGGCAACAGCAGCAGCCAGGAGCCGATCGGCCGGTCGAGCCGGGCAAGGCGCAGATACGGCCGCAACCAGACCGGCGCCAGCGTGTCGACCCAATTGCCGGTCGCGTCGGCGACCGAATTGGACGCGGCGCTCATTGCGCAGCGCTCATTTTGCCAGCGGGTTACCGGTGAGCGTGTCGAAGGTGCCTCGACCCGTCTTGGTGTTCTTTCGCGTATCGAGCGGCGCCGTGCCAAGCGCATCGCTCAGCGTCGGCGCTTTGGGCTGCGGGGCTTCGGCGCAGACCTGGTCGCGGAACTTGACCGTCTTCTCGTGCGAGGCCTTGGATGTGACGATGGCCTGATCCGGAACGCCGCACCAGGTCTTGTTGTCTTCCAGGAATTTCACTACCAGCGTTTCGGCAGCGACGAAACGCGTGACGGCCGCGCACATGATCTTGCGGTCGTGAGAGTTGCTTGCGGCCTTTATGGCTTCGCCGCGTTTCTGAGCCTCGTCCTTGAGCTTGACGAAGTCATTGCATACCGCCGGCCCAGGCATCATTGCGGCCTGCGCCAAAGCGGTCTGCGACCTGGCAACCGTGGCGACGGCCGCCAAGCCCAGCGCCAGAATTGCGGCAAGGCTTCGATTCATCCTGGTCCTCTCCCGATTCCCCGTAACTCGTCCTTGGCGCCATAAAGGCGCGTTGAATTCGGCGACAAGGCGGCAGAACCCGCTGCCTGCTGTCCCGGCTTACGGCGAGAAGGGAAGGCAGGGAGGGGGTGCGAGGCTGGTGCTCATTTCACAACAAAGCTAAAGCCAAAGTTGCAGCAACCGCGATCTCGCCCAGTATAGCCCCGATTTTCCCGATGCCAGGCTATGATTTCCGCAGTCCCCGGCTTTACGCCGACACCCCGCTCGAGACCGGCGCCGTGGTCGGGCTCACGCCCGCCCAGGCGCATTATCTCACAACGGTGCTGCGGCTCAAATCCGGCTCTGGCGTGCTGGTCTTTAATGGCCGCGACGGCGAATGGAGCGCGACGATCGCGGTGCAAAGGCGCACGGCGTCGCTTGTGGTCGGGGCACATCGCCGGGCCCAGACTGTGCCGGCGGACCTGCATTACTGGTTTGCGCCGCTCAAGTCGGCGCGCCTCGATTACATGGTGCAGAAAGCGGTCGAGATGGGGGCTGCGCGCTTGCAGCCGGTGCTCACCCGGCACAGCCAGGCGACGCGCGTCAATACCGAGCGAATGCGCGCCAACGCGATCGAGGCCGCCGAGCAATGCGGTGTGCTGTCGCTGCCGGAGGTTTGCGAGCCCGTCGTGCTGCCCCAGCTGCTCGCGGTGCGCGAGCCCGCGCGCTGGATCGTGTTTTGCGACGAGGACGCCGAGGTTGCCAATCCGATCGCCGCGCTTGAACAGGTGCCGCCGCATGTGCCGCTGGCGGTGCTGATCGGACCGGAAGGCGGTTTTGCCGAGGACGAGCGTGCCGCCTTGCTCAAGCTGCCCAATGTCGTCCGCCTCTGTCTCGGTCCGCGGATCCTGCGGGCCGATACCGCGGCGGTGGCGGCGCTGACGATTGTGCAGGCAGTGCTGGGTGATTGGCAATGACGAATGCTTAGTGGATAATCCACGGCTTATCGATGCAGACGAAGGCGATGTAGTCGCCATAGACGCGATGCACGCTGGTGATGTGCGACAGCCGGTGCCAGCGCGCACAGTAGTCTTGCGCCATCTGCTGGTACGTCGCCTCGATATTCGGCGAGTAAGGGATGATGCCGCCGGTATCATTGCCGGTGATCCGCGGGCCTGGTCCGGCAAACATTCCGCCCGAGGCCAGAACGCCGGCGCTGGTGGCCAATACGGCGCCGAGTGCAATCAACAGCTTCCGATACATCGTCCGGGCCTCGCCAATCTGACGGTAAAAGCTTAGTGGTTCGCGCGAGCGATGGGAAGCGGTCTGCCGGATCGAACGCCGGCTGTCACGACATCGAATAGGCCGTCGCCACCATGCCGACCGGCCGCTTGTCGTGGGCGCCGAGCAGCATGACGCGCCCGAAGCTGGTGTTGCGGCCGATGCGGACGACGCGGGCATCGGCAACGACGTCGTAGCCGATCGGCCGCAGGAAGTGCGTGGTCTGATCGATCGTGCTCATCGGACGGTAGCCGTTCCAGGCCGCCGAGCAGGCGATGACCATGGCGGTGTCGGCCAGTGCCATCAGCGCCTGGCTGCACACGGTGTCGCCGTCGCTACAGATTTTCTTGGAAAACGGCAGCCGCACGATGGCGCCCGGCTGCCAATCGGGCGGCGCGCCTGTGGGCCGGACCGCTTCCACGCTTTCCACCAGCAGTGCAAGGTCCTGTACCCATGACGGAAAGACCTTGATCATCAGCCGCCCCGCCGCCTGCAAACCGAAAGTCGGCTCCGGGGTTAAGAGTCGGTGCACCTCACCCATAGCAATTCTCCCCCCGAGCCCGCCTGTAGTCCCCGATGGCTCATACCCAGCCTCTTGACCGACTAACGCCGGCAAGCCTGCGCTCACCGGCGGACGCCTTTACAGACGCCTGATATCCGCTCGTCGGTGCGGAACAGGGCGAAGGCTACAAAAGGGAGTGAAATGAGAGCCGGGTCGCGGCTCGAGACGCCTCACACCCCGCTTACAGCACGAATCACATGCGCCACTTTAAGACTGGTAGCACAGTGCCAGAAGCTTTGCCGCGCGCGGTTGTTGTTACAAAGCTGTGATAAACGGTCGCTGACACAGTGTTTTCTGTGGACATGCTGATTCTGGATCGCGGCCGCCCTGACCGCGCTCGAACCGGCGCGGCCGTGGCCGCGTTGCCATGTTGCCCGGCCGATCGCGCCGTGTTCCGTTTGCGCCCTTGACCGGCAGGCATCGTCACGGCACGGTTAGCCAAGCTTTGCCCGAGTGGGAGAGGGGCCATGTACGGCCGTATGGCGTGTGCCGCGCTGACGTTGGCGCTTGGCGTGACGATCGTTTCGCAATCGCGCGCCGCAAGCATAGTCGAGAAGGATTTCTGGATGTCGGGACCGCGCTACAACCGCGAGATACCGACCTGCGATTACGCGCCCGCGCTCGACCGTATCATTGCCAATTTCCGCACCAAGGAATTCCGCTTCTGGAACTCCGAGCTGCGTATCGTCGGCATCGAGAATATCCATGAAACCGGCGTGCTGCCGTGGGCGGCGCAATCCATCCCGCGGCGCTTTTGCAGCGGCATGGCGGTCATCAACGACGGCTCAAAGCACCTGCTCAATTACTCGATTGCCGAGGACACCGGCATGATCGGCATGGATTGGGGCGTCAATTTCTGCGTTGCCGATCTCGATCGTAACGGGGCCTACCGGCCGGCGTGCCGCTCGGCCGCGCCGTAATCGCTGAGCGCTTCAGCGCACGCCGTACCAGGGATCGTGTCCATGGTCAGGTTCGTTGCACGGGCTGTCGCCGCCGCAGGCTTGCTTGCCGCTGCGGCATTTCCGGCCCTGACGCAGGACGCGCGCCAGAACGCGCCCGGGCAATTCGATTTCTACGTGCTGTCGCTGTCGTGGTCGCCGTCATTCTGCGCGGCTGCCGCGGAACGCTCGGGCCGTCCGCCCGGCATGCAATGCGGCGCGCGGCCCTATTCATTCGTCGTGCACGGGCTGTGGCCGCAATATGAAAAGGGCTTTCCGGAAAATTGCCAGCGGCCATCGCCGCGGCTTTATCGCGGCATCGTTTCGTCGATGCTCGATCTGATGCCGGCACCGCATCTCATCTACAACGAGTGGGACAAGCACGGCACTTGCTCTGGCCTGTCGCCAAACGCCTATTTCGACACCGTGCGCAAGGCGCGGGCGGCGGTGAAAATCCCGCCGGACTATGTCGATCTGCAACAGCCACTCAGCGTCGCGCCGGGCGCGGTGCAGGATGCGTTCGTCAAGGCGAATTCCGGTCTCAAGCCCGGCGGCATCGCCGTCGATTGTGACGGCAAGCGGCTGACCGAGATCAGGATCTGCCTTGCCAAGGACCTGCAATTCCGCGACTGCCCCGAAGTCGTCAAACGCGCCTGCCGCCGCGACCAAGTGATCATGCCGCCGGTGCGCGGCGGTTGACGCCGCGCCTTGATTGTCGAGACGCGCGGCACCTGCGATGATTTGCCGTTGCCGCAATGAACTATCAGCACGCCTTTCATGCCGGAAATTTCGCCGACGTGCACAAGCACGCCGTGCTGGCGCGCATCCTGGTCCATCTGGGCCGGAAGCCGGCGGCGTTTCGCGTCATCGACACCCATGCCGGGGCCGGCAAGTACGATCTGTTTGCTTCTGAATCGACCCGTGGCGGCGAGTGGCAAAATGGCATCAGGCGGCTTTGGGACGCGTTGCCGCCGCCTTATCCTGCCCCGCAAGCCGGGGTGCGCGCGCTGCTGGCGCCGTATCTCGGCGCCGTCGCGGCGCTCAATCCGGGCGGGACCTTGCGCAGCTATCCCGGATCGCCGGCCATCGTGCAGAGCCTGCTGCGGCCACAGGACCGGCTCATCGCCTGCGAACTCGAGCCGCGCTCGGCCAGATCGCTCAAGGCGGTGTTGCGCGCCGACCGCCGCGCCAAGGCGCTTGGGATCGACGGCTGGACGGCGCTTCGCGCCTATGTGCCGCCGAAGGAGCGGCGCGGCCTTGTCCTGATCGATCCACCCTTCGAAGAAGCCGCTGATTTCACGCGCTTATCCGAAGAATTGGTGGCCGCGCACGGTAAATGGCCGACCGGCATTTACATGCTGTGGTACCCGATCAAAGAGCACGAAGCGCCCGATGCGCTGGCGCGGCGCTTGCGCAAGCTCGCTTTGCCGAGCGTTTTGCGGTGTGAGATCATGCTCGGTCCGCCGCGCGCCGGCTCAGGCCTCGCCGGCTCCGGCCTGATCGTGGTCAACCCGCCGTTCAAGCTCGATGTGGAGCTGCGGGCGCTGCTGCCGGAGCTGGCGAAAATTCTGTCCCCGCAGGCCACCTGCCAGGTCGGCTGGCTGACCAAGGACCGCTAGCCGCCCACTTCTCCACCGGTAAAATATGGTCTAGCTTTGCTTGGCTGGCTTAGACGTTCCGCCTCCTGTGGGGGCCGGCGGAGTGGTTGAGGCCGTCAGCGGCTTAAGCTCTTTGCTCGTGTGGATGTCCAGCTAGCTATCGTGCCGTGGGGGCGCGATGGCGGAGCTACCACGGGGGAAGGAGTTGCTCGATGGCAATGGGTGGTACGGTCAAGTTTTTCAACGGCGAGCGCGGCTACGGCTTCATCAAGCCCGACGATGGCGGCCGCGACGTGTTCGTGCACATTACCGCCGTTGAACGCGCGGGGCTGAAATCGTTGACCGAGGGGCAACGCATCAGCTTCGACGTCGAACCTGACAAGAAGGGCAAGGGTCCAAAGGCGGTCAATCTCGTTATCACCGGCTAGGACGACGTTACGGCGCCGCGTGGGAGCGCGACGCCAAGCTCACTGGCATGCGGCCGCTCGGCCGACCGCTGATCCGTTGCATTGTTCCGGCAATGCATCTCCACAATCAAATCGAGTGATGGTGCAGCGATGATGATTTTGCGTTCCTCGCCAGCTTCGCCGTTCGGGCGCAAGGTGCGGATTGCGATTTCCTTGCTCGGTCTCGACAAGGACGTGCAAATCGAAACCGCCGATACCACCGACGCCAACGACAGCGTGCGCCGGCAAAATCCGCTGGGCAAGATTCCGGTGCTGATCGCGGAGGACGGCACTGCGTATTACGACTCCCGCGTCATCCTCGACTATCTCGACCACCGTTCAGGCGGCGGCAAGATCGTGCCGCGCGACGCCGCAGCGCGGCTTAAGGCGCTGCGCTTGCAGGCGCTGTGCGACGGCATCCTCGATGCCTCGATCCTGACCGTTTACGAGTCGCGCTGGCGCAAGCCCGAGACGCACGACGCAAAATGGCTGGAGCATCAGGCCGGCAAGGTGGCGCGCGGGCTTGACGCGCTGGAAGCGGCGCCGCCGCCGCTCGGCGCCATGCCGCAAGGATTGCCGAATATCGGACAGATCACGCTCGCCTGCATGCTCGGCTACCGCGATTTCCGCTTCAACGGCAGCTGGCGCAGCGGCCATCCGCGGCTGGTCGCCTGGCTCGATGATTTCGCCGCGCGCGTGCCGGCATTTGCCGCGACCAAGCCGGGCTAGGCGTGCCCTCATAAAACGCGGCTGCTGGCGTTGTTACACCGCGCGAACGGCATAACGTGCCGCCAGCGCGACAGCGCCCATGACGACAACATCAGTTTTCGATGGTTGGCGTGGGGGATTCCGGAATAGGATAGCATAAAGGTCCGCATCGACCCGGGAGACGGACATGATGATGAGAGCCCTGCTTGCGGCTGCGCTGTGCGCCGGATGGGCGCTGCACGGCGCCGATCTCGCGAACGCGCAGACCTATCCCAGCAAGGAACCGATCAAGGTGGTCGTGCCTTTCCCGGCAGGCGGACCGACCGACGGCATGGCGCGCATCATCTCCGAGAAGCTTGGAACCGTGCTCGGCCAAACCATAGTGATCGAAAATCGTGGCGGCGCCGGCGGCGGCGTCGGCGCCAAATTCGTCGCGGCCGCCGATCCCGACGGCTACACCGTCCTGATGAGCCCGGGCGGAGCGCTGACAACCGGGCCGGCCGTGAACCCCGATATCGGCTACGATCCGGCCAAGGTGTTCGCGTCGGTCTGCCAGCTGATCGAGACGCCGCTGATTATCTCGGTTAACCCGGAGCTGCCCGCGAAGTCGATGGCCGAAGTCGTGGCCTACGCCAAGGCCAATCCGGGCACGGTCAAATGGGGCTCACAGGGCTTCGGCACCGCGCCGCATCTGCTCGCCGAACTGTTCAAGCTCGAAGCCGGCGTCAACATCGTGCACGTGCCCTATCGCGGATCGGCGCCCATGCTCAACGCCATTCTGGCCAACGAGGTGCAGATCATCGCCGATGCCAGCACCACCAGCCTGCCGTACATCCAGGCCGGCAAGCTGCGCCCGATCGCGATCGCCGGCAGTGTCCGCGCTCCGAAATTGCCCGACGTGCCGACTGTGGTCGAGGCGGGCTTCCCTAAACTGCGGTCGCCGTTCTGGCTCGCCGTGGTGGCGCCGGCCGGAACGCCGCCCGAGATCATCGGCAAGCTCAACAGCGCATTCCGTCAGGCGCTCGCCGCGCCCGAGACCCGCGCGCGGCTCGACGCGCTCGGCGCCGAGATCAAGATCGGCACGCCACAGGATCTCGACAAGATGCTCGCCGCGGAGCGTGCGCAGTGGACCGCTGTCGTGAAGGCGGCGAAAATCAAGATGGAATGACGTATTGTCGGGATATGCGGCTTCGCGGTCCGTTGCCGAACCTTCGTCAACCTTAGCATCGAATCTCCATCGCCATGTTCCGTCGTGACACGCCCGCCGAAACCCAATTCCGCATGGACGTGCGGACATGGCTTGAGGATAATCTGCCGGCCGCGCTGCGCTGGCGCACGGCGCGGCCGTCGCCAGCGGAGCTGATGCCCTGGTATCACACGCTCTCGCGCAAAGGCTGGATCGCGCCGCATTGGCCCAAGCAGTACGGCGGCATGGGCGCCACGCTGAACGAACAGATCATCATGACCGAGGAGCTGGCGCGCGTCGGTGCACCGCACCTGCCGGTTCAAGGTCTCAATCACATCGGCCCCATCATCATGGAATTCGGAACCGCCGCGCAGCAGGCGCAACATCTGCCCCCAATCATCGCGGGCACGGTGATCTGGGCCCAGGGCTATTCCGAACCGGGCGCGGGCTCCGACCTCGCCAGCCTTGCGACGCGCGCCGCACTTGAGGGCGACCATTTCGTGGTGCAGGGGCAAAAGATCTGGACCACATGGGCTCATCATTCGGACTGGATGTTCGCGCTGGTGCGCACCGATCCGCAGGCCCAGCCGCGGCAGGCCGGCATCAGTTTCCTGCTGATCGATCTGCGCAGCCCGGGCATAAGGATCAGGCCGATCAAAACGATCGCCGGCGATGACGAGTTCTGTGAGGTGTTCTTCGACAATGTCATGGTGCCGGCCGGGAATCTGGTTGGGAAACTGCATGACGGCTGGCGCATCGCCAATGCGCTGTTGGGACACGAACGGCTGGGCACCTCGAACCCCCAATTTATTTTGATAGCGCTGGAGCGCATCAAGACGATGGCGCGGGCGTCCGGAGCGATGGCGGATCCGGCGTTCCAGGATCGTCTGGCGGCAGCCAGCATCGATGTCACGGCGCTGGCGGCCATGTTCAGCCATGCCGTGGAACTCACCAACCGGCAACAAAGCCCCGGGCCGGAAGCGTCGGTGATCAAGATTTTCGGCTCCGAATTGCTGCAGTCGCTCAATGCGCTTTTGATCGAGGCGGCAGGCGGCCACGCGAGCGCTGAAAATTCGATCACAACGAATTTCGGCACGGTGGATGTCGCAGCCCCATTCCTGCAGGCGCGGCGCGTTACAATTTACGGCGGCTCATCAGAGATTCAGCGCAACGTGCTGGCCCGCCGCGTGCTGAACCTGCCAAGCTGACGCACGGCGCGGGCGACAATCATGGAGCTGCATCTCACATCGGAGCAGACCCTGCTGCGCGACAGCGCCGCCAAATTCGCCGAGGCGGCGGGGCCGAAGGTGGCGCGCGGATTTTGGGGACAGCATCCGAGCTTCGCGCCGGCAAGGCTGCGGCAGGCCGGGGACCTCGGGTGGCTTGGGATTCTTGTCCCGGAGGCCGCGAATGGCCTCGGTCTGGGCCTCACCGAGTTCGCCTTGGTGGTTGAACAGGCCGGACGGGGGCTGGTTTGCGAGCCGATCGGGCTGGCGGCGATCTCGGCTGCGGCGCTTGGGCAGGCGCGCACGCCGCATCCGATGCTGGAACGGGCGATGACGGGCGAGGCCCTGGTCGTCCCGGCGCTCGAGGAGAGCGGCTACGGTGACGACCCGTTCGCACCGCGCACCCAGGCGGTGGAAAGGGACGGAGCGCTCCGTCTAACCGGACAGAAGGTCTTTGTGTGCGCCGACGGCGCCGACGGTTTTCTCGTCAGCGCCAGCGGGCGCGATGGACTCGTGCTGTGCCACGTAGCGCGCGATGCGCCCGGCTGCGCCTTATCGACGACGCAGACCGTGGCGGGCCGCAAGCTTGCGACGCTCGGTCTTGCGGATACACCGGCCGATCTCATCCCACCGCATCCGTCGTCGAACAATGCGGTAGATACGCTGCATAATCTCGCGCTGTTGGCGCTGTCCGCCGAATTGCTCGGCGTAATGGAAAAAGCGCTGGAAATCACGCTCGACTATCTGCGCATCCGCAAGCAATTCGGCAAACCGATCGGCAGCTTCCAGGCGCTACAGCACCAGGCGGCGAACCTGTATATCCGGACCGAGGCGACGCGGTCGCTGGTTTTTGAAGTCGCGGCCAACAATGACGCCTATCGCATCGCTCCCGCCCTTGCCATCGCCGCGAAGGCCAAGGCGTCGGAAGACGCAATGTTCGTTACTGAGGCTTGCATCCAGCTTCACGGCGCAATCGGATTCACCGACGAGCACGACATCGGCCTCTATCTCAAGCGGGTGATGCTGCTGTCGTCGCTGTTCGGCAATGCCGCAGCGCAGCGCCGCCGCTATATCGCAGTGGCCGATTTGACGGCGTAGCGCGGACGCCTTGCTGGTGGCTGGATTTATGAATACGCTCCCAACCTTCGTTTCAGTGCTTGCATGAACGGCTCAAAGCCCCAGAACAAAGACGGCGTCCCGGACGCCGAAAATGGCCTGCTCCGCCGATCCGTGCGAGACTTTATCTCGAACATTTGGCCGGCAAGGACTCCCCGTCGGCAGGATGGAACAGGTGCTGCGCCACTCCAGCATGGGCATGACCGGCGGCGGCGCCAATGAAATCCGACGCAACGCGATTGCGCGACGGTGGCTGGATGGGCCCCGTTGAACCAGGAGGCATTCATGAGTGAAGAGCAAACGGTCACCTACGAGCTGGACGGCGAGATCGCGCTTGTCGGCCTTAACCGTCCGGACAAGCGCAATTGTTTCAATCCGACCGTAATGAAACAATTGCGCGAAGCCATCGCGCGTGCCGGCGAAGAAGCCAAATGCGGCATCATCTTCGGTCATGGCGACAATTTCTGTGCCGGTCTCGATCTGCGGTGGGCCGCGGAGAATTGGAAGGCCGGACGATCGGAGCGGCTACCGTTCCAGTTCAATCGCAACACCTATTTCGAAGAGATGGCGCGCGGCAACATTCCCTTCATCGCGGCGCTCCACGGCGCAACCCTTGGCGGCGGGCTCGAAACCGCCGCCGCCGCGCACATCCGTGTCGCTGACGAAAGCACATTTTTCGGCCTGCCCGAGGGAACGCGTGGCATCTTCATCGGCGGCGGCGGCTCGGTTCGTGTGGCGCGGCTTCTCGGGTTTGCCCGCATGCAGGACATGATGCTCACCGGCCGCGTGCTCAAGCCCGACGAGGCCGAGCGCTACGGCATCGTGCAGTATCTCGTCCCGAAGGGCCAGTCGATGGCGAAGGCGAAGGAACTCGCCCTGAAAATCTGCAAGAACGCGCCGCTGTCGAATTTCGCCATCACCAACAGCCTGCCGCGGCTTCAGGATATGTCCTACGACGATGGCCTGTTCTTCGAGCGCATGGTGGCGGAATACACCCGCAGCCCGGAATCGATCATACGGCTGAATCAGTTCCTCGACAAGACCGCGCCACGCGTTCGTATGCCGGACTAAGCGCCGGAGCAACGTATTGAGGGAGAGTGTAATGAGCTTGCGCGACAACGCGATCGTGGCCTACGCCGAAACCAAGGTGATGGAGAAGAGCGACCGGGACGTCTTCGTGCTGGGAGGCGAAATTCTCGAGGAATTGCTCGACAAGACCGGCATCGAAAAGAGCGAGATCGATGGCCTGGTGTTGGCGGGTCTGACCGGCACCGGCGCCGCTAATCCGTTCTGGGCCCAAACCACGGCCGACGTGCTGGGCCTCGATGTCGGTTTTTGCGAGCAGGTTCACATCGGCGGCTGCTCGGCCGCGGGATGCGTCGTGCGAGCGGCGGCGGCGATCGATTATGGGCTGTGCGACGTTGCATTCCTGCTTTTCGCCGACACTCACGTGCTGGAGGATAAGACGGATCACAGCCACTCCTATCGGCGCGAGTGGACCGATCCTTACGGTCTGATGGGTCCGCCCGGCGCCTTTGGGCTGCTTAGCCGGGCCTACGAGGCGAAATACGGTCTCGACTACAGGATGCTGGGCAAGATCGCGGTGACGCAGCGCAACCATGCGCTGCTTAACGAGAACGCCTGCGAAAAACTGCGCGTGCCGATCACTGTCGACGATTACATGAATTCGCGCATCATCGCCGATCCGATCCGGCTGTTGGATTGCGTGATGCGGGCCGACGGCGCGGCCGGCTTGATCATGATGAGCCGCAAGCGCGCGAAACAAAAAGGTCTCACGAAGTGCATCATTCCGATCGGTTACGCCGAGCGCACCAACTTCAAGGGCGGCGAGAACCTGGTCGATGTGACCAAGAGCGGCCACGAAGGTTGCGGCAAGAAGGCCTTGGGCGAAGCCGGACTAAGCATCAAGGACATTGCCTCGTTCCACCCCTATGACGACTTCATCATCGCCATCATGCTGCAATTCGAGGCCTTCGGCTTCTGCAAGCCGGGTGAAGGCGTGCCATTCATCCGTGACCATGATTTCTCCTTCGACGGCGATCTGCCGCTCAACACCGGCGGCGGCCAGATTTCCGCGGGCCAGGCGGCGTGCTCGTCGCATAATCTGGTTGAAGCAGTGCGGCAGTTGCGGGGCGAAGCCGGCAAGCGCCAAGTCAAGAACACCAAAAACGCATTGGTGACCGGTATCGGCTGGATCAACTACGGACGCAACTGGGGCTCAAGCGCGGCCCTGGTGCTGGTCCCAGAATAAGCGAGGCGGCCATGGCCAATCCTTCAAGCAACAAGCCGTTGAATGACACGCTGGGCGTCAAGCGCGCCATCAAGCATTTTGATTTCTCGGAGCCGTATTGGGAGGGCACGAAGCACAAGAAGCTCCTCATCCAGTATTGCAAGCCGACCGGGAAGTATCAGCATTTCCCGCGTCCGGTGAGCATCTTCACCGGGCGGCGGCGCGACATCGAATGGCGCGAAGTCTCAGGCAAGGGCGTGGTGTTCTCCTACACCGTCACCGAGCGCGGCACGCCGGCGTTCCGCGGCATCGAGCCCTACGCAGTGGTGAGCGTGACGCTCGATGTTGGTGTCAACTTCATCGCCAACATCGTCAATTGTGTAGCCGATGAGCTGAAGGTCGGCATGAAAGTGAAGCCGTACTGGCACCCGATCGGCGATGGCACCCATCTACTGATGTTTCAGCCCGACAAGGACGCGGCATGAGCGGACCGCAAGACGCTCGCGGTCCGAAAGCGGTCGCGAAGTTTCTGCGTCCACGCTCGGTCGCGATCATCGGAATATCAACGCGAGCGGGCAGCGCCGGCCAGATCATTCTGCAAGGTCTGAAGGTCAACAACTTCAAGGGTGACGTTTATCTGGTCGGCCGCACGGGCGAGCCAATAGACGGCCGCCCGGTGCTGAAGAGTCCCGACGAACTGCCGGAGGGCGTCGAACTTGCCGTGTTCACGCTGCCGGCCGCTGCCGTGCGCGAGGCGATAGAGGCCTGCGCGCGGCGGAAGGTCGGCTCGGCCATGGTGTTCGCCGCGGGTTTCGCCGAGACCGGTGATTACGCCACACAGGATGCCGTCACCGCCACCGCGCGGGCCGCGGGGCTTGCCGTAGTTGGACCGAACTGCCTCGGCGTCACCAACAATGTCGACGGCATGATGCTGCACATGCTGTTTGCGCGGGAGGCGCTGCGTGGCGTCGAGGATGGCGTCGCCTTCGTCGGCCAAAGCGGTGGCTTGCTCGGCCACTTTCAGCGCGCTGCGGACGGCCGCGGCATTCCGCTGTCCTATGTAATCTCGACCGGCAACGAAGCCGGCCTTGAATCCACTGATTTCCTCGAATTTCTTGTCGACGATCGCTCCACCCGCGTGATCGCGCTGTACTGCGAGGAGATCAGGCGGCCGCAGGAATTTATTGCCGCGTTGAGGCGTGCCCGCGCCGCCGGAAAGCCGGTGGCGTTGATGCTGGCGGGTCGCAGCGCCAAGGCCCGCAAGGCGGCGCAATCGCACACTGGCGCCTTGATCGGCGACTTCGCCACGATGCGAACGCAAGTCGAGGACGCCGGCGCCGTCGTCGTGTCCACCATGGACGAGATGACGGACCTCGTTGCAATCCTGCAGCGCTTTCCGACGCCGCCCGCCAAAGGGCCCGGCATCCTCACCGCGTCGGGCGCTTACGTCGGACTGACCAACGACTTTGCCGAGGACCTCGGCCTGGAGCTTCCCGAGCTAACACCCGCGACGTTGAAAAAGTTCAGCGAAACGCTGCCGTCATACGGCAACTACGGCAACCCGCTCGATACCACGGCCGGTTTCGCGCCGTCCATGCTTCCCGTTGTGACCAAGGCACTGATCGACGATCCCAATGTCGGGATGCTGTTCATCTCGTTTCCGATCAACACGGCGATTCCAGTGAGGGCCTTCAACGAGGGCATGGCGCACTCGCCCAAGCCAAAAGTGCTGGTCGCACTTGGCGACACATGGCAACTCGGCGCCGACGTGATTGAGGCGGTGAAGGAAAGCCCGGCGGTATACTCCCGCTCGTCCGACCGCATGCTACGTGCGATCGCGCTCTATACCAAATACGGGCGCTCGCTGGCACGCACGCGCGTCGCCGGCCCACCGGCGCCATTGGCCGGACTGCCCAACCTCGGCAACGGCGCTCAGCCGGAATGGCTCGGCAAGAAGGTGCTCGCGGCGGCCGGCATTCGCGTGCCCGACGGCGAGCTTGCGCGTACTCCGGACGAAGCGGCCGCGGTGGCCAAGCGGATTGGTTATCCGGTGGTTCTCAAGACGCAGGCCGCGGCGTTGTCGCACAAGACCGAAGCCGGAGGCGTCGCGCTGAACCTGACCGAGGAATCCGCGCTTCGCGCGGCCTGGGACGCGACGATGCGGAACGTCAAACGTGCCGCGCCTGATGTCAGTCTCGATGGCGCGCTGGTCGAGAAGATGTCGCCCAAGGGCGTCGAGCTGATGGTGGGCGCAAAACGCGATCCCGGCTGGGGTACGGTGCTGTTGCTGGGTCTCGGCGGCATCTGGGTCGAGGCGTTGGGCGATGTGCAGGTGCTGACAGGCAATGCCGACGCAGCACAGATCCTCGAAGCGCTGGGCAAGCTCCGCTCGGCGAAGCTTCTGGCCGGCGTCCGCGGCGCGCCGCCGGCCGACGTCGACGCGGTGGTACAGGTCGTGCTCGCGATCGGCCGGTTGATGCGGAGCGTCCCCGAAGTAACCGAGATCGATGTCAATCCGCTGATGGTGCATGCCAAGGGGCAGGGAGCGACTGCACTGGATGCGCTGATTGTCACCGGCTGATACTGCGAGGCTGCGTCGCGGCGCATTTGCGTCTGTGGAAACGCAACCAACAAAAACCCCGAGGTTTCGGCCCCGGGGTTTTGCGTCATGCATTCGCTTTGCGGATCAGAACCGATAGTTGACGCCGGCACGCACCAGATTGGTCGTGAACGAGACGTTGTCCGTCACCGCCGCGCCGCAGGAAATGCCGCAATTGAACTTGCCGAGGTTGACGTAGAGATATTCGGCCTTGGCCGTCCAGTTGCCGGCGATGGCGAATTCGAGACCCGCGCCCAGCGTCCAGCCCGCTTTGTTGGAAGTGGCGCCGGCGAAACCGGGCGTCGACGCGCGGATATCGCCGAACGCGGCGCCGCCGGTGATAAAGGGCATGAAGCGGTCGGCGGCATAGCCGAGCCGGCCGCGGACGGTCGAGAGCCAATGATCGCTGGTCTTGCAGCCCAGCGCGCAGGCGTTGGTTGTCGTGCCGTTGATGTCGGCCCAGTCGATATCGCCTTCGATGCCGGCGACGGCTTGGCCGAATTGGTAGTTGTAGCCGAGCGTGCCGCCGATCAGACCGCCGGAAATGTTGAAACCACCGGTCGTGTCCCAAGCCGAGCGGCCGAAACCGCCGCCGCCGTTCAAGCCGATATAAAAGCCGCTCCAGTTATAAGCCGCCATGACTGGCGCTTTGTAATAGGACTGCGGGGCAGGGCGTGGCGGCAGATCGGCCGCCGCCGCCGTAGCTGTCAGCACAGCGAAGCTGGCCAACGCGAGAAACGCACGCTTCATTAGGACCTCCATTAAGCTTAGCTGCGGCGCATAGTATTCGTGGTGACTTTTGCGTCTAGTGCAAGAAAGACACAGTCGTTTTGTCTATGTAGACGACAATGTGGCGAGAATTCATCAAGTAGAGTCACGATTGAAGCAAACTTTGTCTTAACGCCGGCGGAAGAATGGTGAAATAATTATTAACGGAACCTGGTTCCGCTCACGGAACCTCTGCGAAGCCGTGGCCTGATTTGCACCGCGGACTAGGGAGGTAGGCGACGGAAAACCGCGGTCTAGAAGTGATAATTGAGACCGAGCCGCAGCAGATTGGCCGTGAGCCCGTTATTGGCGCCGGTCAGCGAATAGCCGCGGTCGGCGAGGTCGAGATAGAGCCATTCGGCCTTGGCCGACCAGCGCGGAGTGAAGCCAACCTCAAGCCCGGCGCCGGCCACAAAGCCGAGGCTGGTCCTGCTTTCGGTCAGGTTTCCGGGACTCTGCACCGCGAGCTCGCCGTAGGCGAGACCGGCGGTGCCGAACAACAGCGTATTGCCGATCGCGACTCCGGCGCGGCCGCGCAGCGTACCGAACCAGGGATTGGAGAACTGCCATGGCGCGAAGGTGTCTTCGGCGCCGGACACATTGAGATCGCCTTCGACGCCGGTCACGAACTGGCCGAATTGCCAATTGTAGCCGGCCTCGATGCCGCCCTCGAGGCCGGACGGCTTGGTCGGATTGTTGCTCACCGCACCCCATTCGTAGCCGAGATTGGCGCCGAGATAGGGTCCGGCCCAGCTATAGGCGCCGAGCGTTGCCGGTGCGGTGTAGTAGTTACCCGCCGGCAGATCGGCGGCGAGCGCGGCGCCTGCCGTCGCGAACGACAAAACCGCGCCAAGAATTGTTCTCATACAGAGCTTCCCCGAAAGCATCGGGCGACACGCGCAGGGCACACGGCGCTCAGAATGCCCATATGAAGATCGAAGCGAGGCTCGATGGCTGATGTCCCGGCCTATAGAATTTATCGCGATGTTGAAGTTAAGCGGTCCTGAACCGGTAAGTATTTCCAAGATGATATCGTTAAGGAACTCTATACTTGCGTCGCGCCGCGCCGCCGCCGCCTTCAGCCCAACGTAACGACCAATGAGCGTGCCGAAAAAAGACATCGAACCCGAGGCCGAACTCGCCGAGGAGGAAGAAGAGCAATCGCTGCCGCTTGCGGATGAGAGCGGCGCGGTCGAACTGCGGCTCGATGAGGACGAGATTTCGCTTGCCGCCGGCCGCGACGCCATCGTGCATTACGTCAAGCTCGCGCCGTCGCGGCCCGGCGTCTATCGCATGATCGATTCACGTGGCGACGTGCTCTATGTCGGCAAGGCCAAGAACATCAAAAAACGCGTTGGCGCCTATGCCCGGCCCACCGGCCTCGACACCCGCATCGAGCGCATGATCGCGGCGACCCGCAAACTGGAATACGTCGTCACCCGCACCGAAACCGAGGCGCTGCTACTCGAGGCCAACCTGATCAAGCGGTTGCGGCCGCGCTTCAATGTGCTGCTGCGCGACGACAAGTCGTTTCCCTATATCCTGATCACGTCCGATCACTGGGCGCCGCAAATTCTTAAGCACCGCGGCGCGCGCTCGCGGCCAGGACATTATTTCGGCCCATTCGCATCGGTGTGGGCGGTCAACCGCACTGTCAATGCGTTGCAGCGCGCGTTCCTGTTGCGCTCGTGCAGCGATCCGTTTTTCGAGAGCCGCACGCGGCCGTGCCTGCTCTATCAGATCAAGCGCTGTTCCGCGCCATGCACCAAGGAAATCGACTTTGCCAATTATTCCGCCCTGGTGGGCGAGGCCAATGCGTTCCTGTCCGGCCGCTCAAAAACGGTCAAGGACGGGCTAGCCGGCGCGATGGAAAAGGCCTCCGCGGCGCTCGACTTCGAGCATGCCGCCATGTACCGCGACCGCCTCGCTGCGCTATCGGCGATCCAATCGCACCAGGGCGTCAATCCGCGCGGCGTCGAGGAGGCCGACGTGTTTGCCATGCACCAGCAGGGCGGCTTTTCCTGCGTCGAGGTGTTCTTCTTCCGCACCGGGCAGAACTGGGGCAACCGCGCCTATTTTCCGCGCGCCGACCGCTCCTTGGCGCCCGGCGAAATCCTTTCCGCCTTCCTTGCCCAGTTCTACGACGACAAGCCGCCACCGCGGCTGATCCTGATCTCGCATGAGATCGAGGATAGGGCGCTGCTTGCCGAAGCGCTCTGCACCAAGAGCGGCCATAGAATCGAAATCTCCGTGCCGCAGCGCGGCGAGAAGAAAGATCTGATCGAACACGCGCTTGCCAATGCGCGCGAGGCGCTTGGCCGTAAGCTCGCCGAGACTTCGTCGCAGGAGAAGTTGCTGCGCCAGCTTGCCGAGACCTTCGCGCTGCCGCGCACCCCGCGCCGCATCGAGGTTTACGACAACAGCCACATCCAGGGCTCGAACGCGGTCGGCGCCATGATCGTCGCCGGGCCGGAGGGTTTTCGCAAAAAGGACTACCGCAAGTTCAACATCCGTTCGGCGGATCTGACCCCCGGCGACGATTTCGGAATGATGCGTGAAGTATTGGGGCGCCGTTTCAAGCGGCTGATGAATGAGGCGCCGCGCGGGCAGGGCGCTGACGCTGCGCTCCCTCTCCCCGTTGGGGAGAGGGAGAGGCGGCCTCCGGCCGCCGTACTTGAAGAACGCCGATCCGAAGGATCGGCTATGGTGAGGGGCGCGGACGCTGCAGAACAAATCTCTGGCGTCGGAGCCCCCTCACCCGTCGCGCTGCGCGCGCCGACCTCTCCCCCCCGGGGAGAGGTGAAAGAAGGCGACGTCGACTTGGAAGACTCCCCCTGGCCCGACCTCGTGCTGATCGATGGCGGTCTGGGGCAGCTCAACGCGGCGCGCGAGGTGCTTGCCAGCCTGGGGGTCGAAGTTCCGCTCGCCGCAATTGCCAAGGGTCCGGACCGCGATGCCGGCCGCGAAACCTTCTTCCTCCCCGGCCGCGACTCGTTCAAGCTACCGCCGCGCGACCCGGTACTCTACTTCGTCCAGCGGCTGCGCGATGAAGCCCATCGTTTCGCCGTCGGCTCGCACCGGGCGCGCCGCACGCGCGATCTGCGCGAGGCCGGCTTGCAGGAGATCGCCGGCATCGGACCGACGCGCAAACGCGCTTTGCTGCTGCATTTCGGCACGCTCAAGGCAATCGAGCGGGCCTCGGTCACGGACCTGATGCAGGTCGATGGTATCAGCGCCGAAACGGCGCGGCGAATTTACGAGTTCTTCCATGAGGGGACGGCGTAATGCATTGGAAGACGCGATGGGAATAGGAGCGGCTCCTAAAGCGACATTCGCTGTATGCACCGACGCGCTGGCATGCGCCGTGAGGGTCTCGCGGCGGTCCTGCGGCGGCGCTATGGTGCGGCCATGAACTCGACGGCGACGACGACGCCAGGACGGCCACGCCCGCACCCGCTCGCGCTACCCAACCTGTTGACCTACGGCCGGATCGTCGCGGTTCCGGTCGTGGTCGGCGGCATGTTCTGGCAGAACATCCTGCACGGCGGGCTGTGGCTGCGCTGGGTGGCGCTCGTCATCTTCATCGCCGCCGGGGTCTCGGATTTTCTCGATGGTTATTTTGCCCGCATCTGGGGTCAGCAATCCTCGCTCGGCCGCATGCTCGACCCGATCGCCGACAAGCTCCTGGTGTCGTCGTGCCTGTTGATGCTGGCCGCGGAGAGCACTATTCATGGCTGGGCGCTGTTCGCCGCCGTCGTCATCCTGTGCCGTGAAATTCTCGTTTCCGGCTTGCGCGAATATCTGGCGGAGCTGCGCGTTAGCGTGCCGGTGACGCGGCTCGCCAAATGGAAAACGACGCTGCAACTCATTGCCGTCGGCTTTTTGATCTGCGGCGAAGCCGGCGACGCTATCGTTCCCGTTGTCACCCGCATCGGCATCACGCTGCTTTGGCTCTCGGCGCTGCTCACGCTCTATACCGGATGGGATTACTTGCAGGCCGGTCTGCATCACCTCACCCGGGAGGATGCGTGAAGGTCCGCTATTTCGCCTGGGTGCGCGAGCGCGTCGGCAAGGCGGAGGAGGACATCGAGATTCCCGCCGCAATTGCGACCGTTGGCGAACTCATGACGTGGTTGTCCCGGCGCGGCGAGGAATATGCCCACGCCTTCGAAAACCCGAAGGTGATCCGCGCCGCGATCGATAAGAGCCATGTCCGCGCCGACGCGAGTATCGAAGGCGCGAGCGAGATCGCCTTCTTCCCGCCGATGACCGGCGGATGAGCTGCAAACGTCCATGACAACGACCATCCGCCTGCAACGCGAGGCCTTCGATGTCGCAGCCGAAGTGGCGGCGCTCACCCGCGGGCGCATCGATATCGGCGCGGTGGTCACATTCACCGGCGTCTGCCGCGCCGATGAGAATGGCGAGCCGATTGCGGCGCTGACGCTGGAGCATTACCCGGACATGGCCGAGGCCGAGATTTCCCGCCATGTCGAGGAGGCAAACGCGCGCTGGGCGCTGCTCGGCGTCACGGTGGTCCATCGCTACGGACGGATCGCGCCGGGCGAGGTCATCGTGCTCGTCGTGACGGCGTCGAGCCACCGCGAAGCGGCTTTCGCCGCGGCGTCGTTTCTCATGGATTATCTGAAAACTCGCGCGCCGTTCTGGAAACAGGTCGAGAAAGCCTCAGGCAAAGCCTGGGTCGATGCCAAGGCGGCCGACGACTCCGCGGCCGAGCGCTGGTCGGCGCCGCCGCCAAACCGCAATGCGGCGAAGTAAGCCATGCCCGAAGGCAGCATGTGAACCGACGCGCTGGCGTCGTCCCAGCGGGAACAATTCTGCGCAATATGCTGACGCGCTTCGTCCAAAGCCAAGCAGGCCGTCATGTCAGCGCCTGCCCGCACGCTCGTGCATTCCGATATCAAGCCCGAAAACCCGCCGCAGCGCGCTGCGCGTTATCTCGACGTGCCCAACATGCCCTGGGAGGCGACCAAATTTCCGGGCATCAAGATCAAGGTTCTCTATACCGACGGCAACGACATCGCCGAGGCGGGCGAGAGGTAGGGCGTACTCACAAAACGCGTCAGCGGTCATGAAACTCTGTTTCCCATACCGCTCCATCAGATTTCCGAGTGGTCCCGGAGATCAAGAGAGCCCAGAAAGCGGGCGGCAAGTCCGGGTAACGCCAACAGGGTGAGCGGCGTCGAGCTGATGAGGCCGCCCAAAATGACGATCGCCATGGGACCTTCGATCTCCTGCCCGGGCAGGCCGGTTCCGATCGCCAGCGGGAGCAATCCCAACGCCGTTACTGCTGCGGTCAGCAACACCGGCACGCCGCGCTCGGTGGCGCCGCGCTCGGCTGTCTCCGCCGACCAGGTGCCGCCTTCGGCAAGCACAAGATGTCGATAATGTGCGAGGAGCAGCAGGCCGTTCCGCAACGTGATGCCGAATACGGTGACGAGTCCGACCGCGGCGCCGAGCGACAACGGCAAGCGGGCGATCCATAGCGCAGCAATTCCGCCGAGGAGGGCAAAAGGCAGATTGATGGCGAGCAGCACCGCCGGCTTAGGTCCACCGAGCGATAAGGTCAAAAGCGCGAAAACCAAGGCGAGAGCGGCAGCTGAGGAAAGGAGCAGAATATGCTGCGCTGCCGTCGATGCCGCTGCCGTACCGCCGAAGCTCAGATAGTTTCCGGGCGAAAGGGAGACGCCGGCAAGCGTCTGACGGGCCCGCTGCAGGAAAGCGCTCGCGCCACCGCGCCCGAGTTGCACCGTCACGTTTTGAACGCGCTGCGCATCCTCGTGTAAAATGAGACTGCGCCCGTCATATTCCCTTATCGTTGTGAGACTTCCCAGCGGCACCATTTTCCCATTGTCGGCAATCAGCGGCAGCGCCCCGATCGCGGCAGCATCCGCCCGCTGCGCTCCCGGCAGCAGAACCGTTATCGGCCAAGACGTGCCGTCACCGTAAACCCGGCCCACATCGCGCCCAACCGATCCGGCCTCGATCGCGTCGAGCACGGTCTGGGGCTGGAATCCAAGGCCGACCAGGGCCTCACGGCGGATCCTGATCGAGATCGACGGAGTGGTCGGCGGAGCTGCAATTGTCACCGCCTCCGCGCCAGGGAGCCCGCGTAAAGCGGCCGCGACGCGGCCGGCGTCGGCATCGATGGCCCGGAGATGCTGCCCGAAGATATGCACCACGATCGGCGCGGTCGTTCCCGACAGAACCTCGTGAATTCGCTCGGTAAGGAAAGTATTGGCCCAAAAGCGGACGCCCGGCGCACCTCGTAGCGCGGACAGGATCGCTTGTTCGGCGCCTGCGCTGTCCCGGTTGCCGGAAGGAGAGAGGGTGATATCCAGCTCCGCCTTGTTGATGTCGGCGTTCCCGTTGCCTTCATCGGCATGTCCTATATGTACAACGACATGCGCGACTTGCGGCATCTTCTGCAAAATCGCGACCGATCTTTGGGCAAGGCTGAGCATGACCGGCAGTGACGTGCCGGGCGGCGCAAGGAAATGCGCGATAACGTCGTTCTCGTGGAAACGCGGTAGAAAGCGCGTCGGCAAAAACGCGAGGCTGACCAGCGCAGCGATGGCGAGCGCCGCGAAGAGAGCGAGGCCCACGAGCCCATGCCTGTGCGCAACAGTCAGCGCCCTTTGATGAAGCCGCCGCGTCCCCGTTACGAAAATGGGCTCCGCGTTCGCGATGCCACCTGACCGCAGCAGTAGAGCAGCGAGCGCCGGCGTCAAAGTCAACGCGAGGAACAATGAAACAACGATTGCGATGATGACCGCGCTCGCCAGCGGGGCGAAGAGCCGCCCGGCAAGACCTCCCATTGCGAAGACCGGTAGAAAGACCACAATGATTGCCAGCGTTGCGAACACAATCGGGACGCGCACTTCAAGCGAGGCTTCCAGGATAATCCGCAGCCGAGGCGCTGGATCGGATCGCGCTTGGTTTTCATGTAGCCGGCGACGGATGTTCTCGATGTCGATAATTGCATCGTCGACAATGATGCCGATGGCAATCGCCAACCCGCCGAGTGAAAAGGTATCGAGCGTGAAGCCGAACGCGTCGAGTATCAGAACCGCAATTAACAACGCGATCGGGATCGTGGCGAAGGAAATCAGGGCCACGCGCCAATTGCGTAGCGCGACAAAGATGACGATGAGGATGAGCGCGGCTCCGATCAGGAGGGAGTTGCGCAAATCCGTCAGGGCCTCAAGGATAAAAGTGCATGGCTGCAACGCATGCCGGTCCAGTTCGACCCCGGCATTTGCGAGGCCCGGCGCGATGCGGTCGATCGCCTGGCGTAACCCGTCGGCGACTTTTAGCGTGTTGGCGCCGTACTGCGCCGAAATGATTAGCAACAATCCCGGCTGTTGCCCGATCAGCGCAGCGCCGATCGGCGGAGCGGAGCCGACAGTCAGATGCGCCACTGCGCCGAGAGTCAGCGGCGGCGTTGCCGTCGGAGCAATCACCGTCTCTGCCAATTGCGCCAGAGTGGTGCTTTGGCCGTGCGATTGGATGACGAAGCGCTGGTTGGGGGTGTCGAGCACACCCGCGCGTCGGATGCCCGAGCCGCTGGCCGCCGCCTTGATGACCTGATTGAGCCCGACATGGGCTGAAAGCAGCGTCTCCGGGTCGACCCGCACCTGCCATTGCTGCGGTTGGGCGCCGAAGATCACCACGTTCGCGACACCGGGAACCGCGAGCAGCGCGGGGCGGATGACGGCTCTTGTGAGTTCTGTCAGCTGTATGAGATTGAGCCGCGAAGACGTCAGTCCGATGTCCAGCACGGTGCCGGTAGCGGATTGCGACGGCAGCAGTTGCGGGCGCGCTCCTATCGGCAGCAACGAAGCTGCACCGGCGATGCGCTCGGCCACCAATTGCCTGTCGCGATACAGGTCGGTGCCGCCACGAAAAACGGCGGTAACTGCCGATAGGCCGGCAACCGATTGCGAGCGCAGTTTCGAAAGTCCCGGAATGCCGTTGATTGCGTCTTCGACGGGTGTCGTCACCATGGTCTCGACGTCTCCCGCCGCGAGACCCGGCACGATTGTGTCAATCCGGACGATCGGGGGAGAAAAATTGGGGAACACGTCGTAATTGGCGTGCTGCAACGAAATCAGCCCTGCGCCGCCGAGAACGACGGCGACCAAGACGACCAGCCATGGATAGCGAAGTGAATGCCGGACGACCGTTTGCAGCATCGGTGTTCTCAGGCCCTGCGCTAGTCTCCGTCCTCGTCAGCGTCGGAGCCAGTCCCCGCGCCAAGCAAGAGCGCAGCGCCGTGCACGACAACACGATCGCCAGGCGACAGTGTCGCCGTCACAAAATATCCGCCTTCGGCGGGCGTGTCCGTTGCAACCGCCACCGGTTCGACGCGGTTATCCGGGCCGACACGGAATGCGATGGAGTGCCCGGACTGCCATGTCACCGCGGCTGACGGCACCAGGACGCCGCTGCGCTCGGGCCCATTTGGCAATGTTGCCGACACGATCGTGCCTATTGGCACGCCTGCCTGTGCATCTGCCTCATAAAGAAATCCCTGGCCGGGATACGCACCGATCATCGTGGGTACCGGGCCGATCAGGCGGAGCGCGAAGCGGGCTCCGGCGGCTTTTGCCTCGGCGGCAGGCGGTGGAGTAGCAAGCGTCACGCCCGGCGGCAGACTCAAACCCACCAGCACGGTTTTGCCGGCGGCTAGCTGCGGCAGCGGATCGCCATTGGTTCGGAGTGCAGCAGCCATCGTCGTTCCCCACTCGGTCTCGGTCTGTGCAAGCAGAGCGGCACGTTTTGCCTGATCGACGGCGAGTGCTGATTGGCTGCTCGCGAGGTCCTGCTCTGCCTTTTGATACTCGGCCAGTGCTAGAACGTGCCGCTGGTACAGCGTCGCGGCTTGAGCCTGTTGCTGTATTTCGAGGACCACCTTGGCCTTGGCGCCGGCCACTTGTGCGTCCACTGTCGCAATCCGGCCAGAAATTTGAATCACCGGCCCTGGATCCAGCACCGCACCGATCGCCGGTACTGACGGAGTCAAGCTGAGGGCGTGCAATTCCGCGATGGTAATTCCCGCACGCCCAAGTTCATCTTTATGTAGTGCGACGGGGCCCGAACCTGCGTCGGCAGTGAAGGCGAATGTCAGCAAGAGCTGCGCGACCAGACTTGTCGTAAAATAACAGCGGTTCGAAGGAGGCATTTTTGATCCAATTCCGGACTCTAACTCATCTGAGTGTCGCGCCGAAACCCAGCGGATGTCAGGCCCGAATCTCTCTCGATGCTTAACGCGCGCCTGACCGTTTGGTTCAGTAACTGCCCCAACCTCACCACGGCAGCTCAACTCGCCTAAAAACTTTTTAGCAAGCTTGCCTTTTAGGTCCGATCTGGCACTTAACGGACCTGGCATAGCCGCCCGTTGAGTCGTAATGGCTTCATGCAGCCGTTGACGCGAGCGTGCTCGTCAACTGCGATTTGAAAAGTACCCGCCCGCAGCTATGCCGCCGCGGCTTTGCCTTTCGGCTGCACAGTGGCGGTGTAGTCGGCCATCAACTGCTGGGTGATGCGGCCGGGCGTGAACTTCCAGTCGGCGATTTCGGAAACGGCGGTCACCTCGGCCGCGGTGCCGGTGATGAAGCACTCGGAAAAGCCGGTGAGCTCTTCCGGCATGATGCGGCGCTCGATCACTTCGATATTGTGGCGGCGGGCAATGTCGATTGCGGTGGCGCGCGTGATGCCGGCGAGGAAGCAGTCGGCGATCGGGGTGTGGATCTTGCCGTCCTTGATGAAGAAGATGTTGGCGCCGGTGCATTCGGCGACGCGGCCCTGCCAGTCGAGCATCATGGCGTCGGCATAGCCGCGCTTCTCGGCGCGGTGCTTGGAGATGGTGCAGATCATGTAGAGACCCGCCGCCTTGGCGAGGCACGGCGCGGTCTTCGGATCGGGGCGGCGATATTCGGCGAGGTCGAGCCGGATGCCCTTCAGGCGCTGCGCGGGATCGAAATAGCTCGGCCATTCCCAGGTGGCGATGGCGAGGTGGATCTTGTTGTTCTGCGCCGAAACGCCGAGCTGCTCGGAGCCGCGCCAGGCGATCGGCCGCACATAGGCTTCCTTCTGATTGTTCTTTTCCAGGACAAGCTGCTTAGCGGCGTCGATCTCGGCGACGGAATAGGGGATTTCGAAGTCGAGGACGCGCGCGGAGTTCTTCAGCCGCTCGGAATGCTCGGTGCCGCGGAAGATCACACCGCCATAGGCGCGCTCGCCCTCGAACACGCAGCTCGCATAATGCAGGCCGTGCGTGAGCACGCTGATCTTGCACTCGGCCGTCGGGATGAGCTTGCCATCAAGCCAAATGACGTCGGGCCGCTCGTCGAAGGGCACAGCCATGGCATTGCCTCCCTTACGTAAATCGCCCACCGCCGGCCCAAAACCAGCCCGCCGCCTGCGCGCGGGCTCCGCTTTTGCGTCGGGGCGGGACTCCCTCTATGGTCGCAACCGCACTATGAGAGCGCCCTTTCCGGCCCCGTGCAATGGAGTGCCGGCATGGCGTCGTCGCGATGCGATGTCGCGCCCATAGTTCAACAAGCAACCGGGTTAACAAGCCACGCGAAATATGTCAATACTACTGACCTAAATGGCTGACATCAGCATCACCAACTCGAGAAACGTCCATTCCGCCGCCAAGCCGATCGAGGCGCCGGCGTCGCCCGAGCCGTGCTGGGACCTCATCGAGCTGTTGTTCTTCGCCTATCGAGATTTCGTCGGCGACCCGGACGAGGTGCTGGCGAAGCTCCGCTTTGGCCGCGCCCATCACCGCGTGCTGCACTTCGTCAACCGCAATCCCGGCATGAAGGTTGCCGACCTGCTGGACATATTGAAGATCACCAAACAGTCGCTCGGCCGGGTGCTCAAGCAGCTCATCGATCAGGGCTATGTCGTGCAGCGCGAGGGTGCCCAGGATCGCCGCCAGCGGCTGCTCTATGTCAGCCCGGCGGGCGAGGCGCTGGCGTTGCAGCTCGCCGGCCTGCAAACCGCCCGCATCACGCGCGTGATCGCCGAGCTCGGCCCCGGCGCGCGCGAAGCGGCGAGGCATTTTCTCGCCGGCATGATTGACGCCGACGACCGCGATCACGTGCTGCGCCTGATTGCCGATGCCGACCGAACGCGGCCGCGCGGCCGGGATCGCGGTTCATGACCGAGATTGCCGCAACACTGTCCGACGACGCGCCGCATCTCTTGGTCGTCGACGACGATCGCCGCATTCGTGCGCTGCTGCTGCGCTTCCTGGTCGCCGAAGGTTATCGCGTCTCGACCGCCGAGACGGCGCGCGAGGCAAGAGCCAAGCTCGAAGGACTGAAATTCGATCTGCTCATCCTCGACGTCATGATGCCCGGCGAGAACGGCTTTGATCTCGTGCGCGCGCTGCGCTCGACCTCGACGGTGCCGATCCTGATGCTGACGGCACGCGACGAGAAGGAGAGCCGGATCATGGGACTGGAAATCGGAGCCGACGATTATCTGGCGAAGCCTTTTGAACCGCGCGAGCTGTCGCTGCGCATCGCCAATATTCTCAAGCGCGCCCGGCCGCCGCTCGCGGTGCCCGTGGAGTCGGTACGCTTCGGCCAATTCGTGTTCCATCTCGCCAGCGGCGAGTTGCGCCGCGGCGAGGAAGCGATCCGCCTCACCGACCGCGAGCGCGAGATGCTGCGCGTGCTGACCAGCAATGTCGGCGAGACCGTGCCGCGCCAGGCGCTTGCCGGCAACGGCGAAGCCGTCGGCGAGCGCACCGTGGACGTCCAAGTCAACCGGCTGCGCCGCAAGATCGAGCGCGATCCGGGCAATCCGCTTATCGTTCAGACCGTGCGTGGCGTGGGATATCGGCTCGTGCCGGCGCTTTAGAGCATGATCCCGAAAAGTGGAAACCGGTTTCCCGCCTTCGCGAAGCCCGCTTCCACCTGCGCGCTCCGCGCTTCGGCGGACTAGAGCCCTCCGTAGCTCGCAAAGCGAGCGTAGGAGGGTCGGCGGGCGAAGGAAGGTCGGATAAGATCATGCTCAAACGAAAAATCTAAAGCGGCACCATGAGCAGTTTTGACCATGACTAGTTTAGACTCGGGCATCGGACGTCTGCGTATCGCGGCGGGACGCGTCATGACCGCTGCGAGCGCAGTGGCGAGCGCTGCCGGCTATATCGCCCGCCCATGGGATCGCTTCACCCGGTGGCTCAAATCGGTGATGCCGACGGGTCTTTATGCCCGGGCGCTGCTGATCATCATTATCCCGATGGTGGTGCTGCAATCGGTCGTCGCGTTCATGTTCGTCGAGCGCCAATCGAGCGTCGTCAACTATTACCTGTCGTCGGCGGTGACGCGCGAGATCGCCACCCTCATCGAGGTCTACAAGACCTATCCGCAGGACGCCAATCGCGCACAACTGCGCCGCATTGCGCAGGACCGGCTCGGCCTTGCGGTCGATTTCCTGCCCGGCACCGAGCTGCCGCCGCCCGGCGCAAAGCCGTTCTTCTCGCAGCTCGACGGATCGCTGTCGGACGAAATCCGCAAGCAGATCGGCCTGCCGTTCTGGATCGACACCGTTGGGCGCTCTTCGATCGTCGAAATCCGCATCAAGCTCGACGACACGATCATGCGCGTCTTTGCGCCGCGCGCCGACGCCTATAATTCCAATTCGTGGATCTTCCTGTTTTGGATGGTGCTGACTTCGCTCGTCGTGCTGACCGTCGCGATCCTGTTCCTGCGCAACCAGATCAAGCCGATCGTGCGGCTGGCCGACGCGGCGGAAGCGTTCGGCAAGGGCCGCGAGGCGCCGAATTTCCGGCCGCGCGGCGCGCGCGAAGTGCGGCGCGCGGCGGCGGCTTTCCTTGAAATGAAGGCCCGCATCGAGCGCTCAATCGAGCAGCGCACCACCATGCTGGCCGGCGTGTCGCACGACCTGCGCACGGTGCTGACCCGCTTCAAGCTGGAATTGGCGTTGCTCGGCGACAGCCCCGAAGTCGAGGCGATCAAGAAGGACGTCGACGAGATGGCGGGGATGCTCGAAGCCTATCTTGCGTTTGCGCGCGGCGACAGCGGCGAGCAGTCGGCGCCGACCGACATCGCCCTCTTGCTCGAGGACCTGCGGCTCGACGCCGAGCGCCACGGCCACCGCGCCACCGTCGCATTCCACGGCCAGCCGGAGGTGACGGTGCGGCCGGCGGCGTTCAAGCGTTGTCTGTACAATCTGGTTTCCAACGCGGCGCGGTTCGCCAAGACCGTGTCGATCACCGGCCATCGCGATCACCGCTGGCTCACGGTGACGGTTGACGACGACGGGCCGGGCATCCCGCAGCAATTGCGCGAGGACGTGTTCAAGCCGTTCCTGCGGCTCGACGACGCGCGCAATCAGGACGAAGGCGGCACCGGCCTCGGTCTTGCCATCGCGCGCGATAT
>Ga0102924_1001262_pt1 | contig 29818 bp, 29 predicted proteins | sample PaiPotPPM11metaG_FD_80116 | JGI IMG/M metagenome (GOLD analysis project Ga0102924, IMG submission 80116) | Iron sulfur acid spring bacterial and archeal communities from Banff, Canada, to study Microbial Dark Matter (Phase II) - Paint Pots PPM... ... | reverse complement strand
GCCCGCTGCCGCCAGACAGCGGCGCAACTCGACGCGACCGACCGATGCCGGTTCTCGGTTTGCGCCGCGGACGACTTGCGTGAAGTTGCGCCCGAGTCGGTTGACGTGGTCACGACCCGCTCGGTATTGATATACGTCCCAGCCAAGCGACGGGCGCTGGCCGAGTTCAACCGCGTCCTCCATACAACCGGACGAGCCGTTGTTGCCGAACCGATCAACGGTTACTGCTACCCGGAACCGAACGGCACCTTTCTCGGCTACGACGTCTCCCCCATTGCGATGATTGCGGCAAAGCTGGTCGCTCTTTACGACCGCGTCGAAACCGAAAGGATTGCTCCCATGCTCGACTTCGACGAACGCGATCTGGTCGCAATGGCGGAAGAAACTGGCTTCAGCGAGGTCCATCTCGATCTCCGAATCGATGTCGAGGCAACACCGAAAGCCGACTGGGACGTATTCATCAGGCGCTCCGGCAATCCACTGTCTCCGACTCTGGAGGAGGCCATGAACGAAGCGCTAACACCGTCGGAGCGCGACCGGCTCGCAGCCTACCTTCGGCCGCTTGTCGAAACAGGCAAGGGCATCTCGAGACGAGCATTTGCCTTCATGTCAGCCGTAAAGTAGATCCGGCAATGGCAGCACAGCAGAAGTACTCAATCAAGACCGACGTCCTGTTCCAACCACTCCAGCGCATCGACCTGGAGCCGATCGTCGCCGCGACAACCGACCCGTGGTTCAACCAGACCCTGTGCCAGGTCAACGATGCAGTCGTCCGGCTGGGCGTCCTCAAGGGTGAGTTCCACTGGCACAAGCATGACACCCAGGACGAGTTCTTCTACGTCGTCGATGGCAAACTGATCATCGAACTCGAGGGCCGCTCGGTCGAGCTCGGCCCGATGCAAGGCTTCATCGTCCCGATGGGAGTTCAGCACCGCCCGCTCGCGCCGGAGAAGACGATCGTCCTCATGATCGAGCGCGCGGACGTCAACGCCGCCGGCGACTGAGGGCTTATCGACTGCCTAGTCGCCGGGCCAGAACTCCGAACCTTCCTGGTTGAGATCTCGCCCGATACAGGCCATCAAGAACCCCTGCTCCTGTCGGATGGGCCAGCAGTCGAAGGAGAATAGGCCGCGCAGGGAACGCGTCTTGAGGTTGATTTCCCAGCCGCGCCGCTGCTGCATCGGCGCCTTGTAAACCTTGGCCGCCTTCGCCCGGTCATAGGGCTCGACCAGGTCGACGAAGCGAACCCCCTGCAGCTCGCGGCGCAGACGTCCCACAGCTCGCGCCACCGGGATGTTGGCGTCGACGATGCGCCCACGCGCGTCCAGCAACAGCATCAGGTACGGGAGGAGATCCGCCACGGATCGCCAGCTGCCGGCGTGTCCGTCAACCTCACCCGCCGGACCCTCGCTGGGCGCAATCGCAACCTCAGTTGCTGGGAGTACACCACGCGCCTCCATGACCGCCAACTTGAGCGACATCCCCCGAGCCCGGGTCAGCTGCTTGACCCGAATCAAGAAGTCGACATCCTCCGCCGTGTACTGGCGCTGGCCTTTCGGCGAGCGTTTGGGTCGCAGGGCATCGTGCCGCCGCTCCCAGGCTCGGATGGTGTGCGGTGAGAGGCCGGTCATGCTGCCGACCTCGCTGACGGAGAAAGCGGGACTGGGCCTCACGCCGCCGCGATTCGCCGCGCCAGCGCAACGGCTACCCGTACGTCCGATCCATGCCCGTCGGCACCGACCTTGGTCCAGAGGGAAGGATTCCGATTGAACGCCGGGCCCCCCACCAGCACCGGCATCCGCAACTTTTTCAACTCCTCGATGGTTTCCCTTAAAGAAGCCGGCTGAGGTAGATATCCAGCCGAGAGACCCACGAATTTCGGGCGTACCTTACGGACCATCTTCGCGAGGTCGCTGGCCGGCGTGCGCCCGCCCAGCATGGTGACGGTCCAGCCATCGTCCTCCAGCGCCGCGCTCAGGAGTCGGAGCCCGACCACGTGCTGTTCGCCTCCGACCGCTGCCAGCACACACATCCCGCGCGGTGACCGTCCCTGAGCGGGCGTGGGGGCCAAAGCCAGCGTGACCTCCTCCACCATCGCCGTAGCCCGGTGTTCATCGGCGATGCTGATCTCGCCCCGATACCACAGGTCACCGATCTCGTACTGCGCCGGGTGAATCAGGTCGGCAAAAAGAGCCAGCCTGCTCCCGGTTTGGTTGAATACCTTCCCTATATAGGCAGCGACCTCGGCCTTCTCTCCCTTCCGGAGCAGCTCGACGAACCGCCTCACCTTGACGCCGCCGATGCGGCTGACAGCCCGGCCCAATGCTCCCCCTTGAATACGGCTGCGAAACGCTGTCGAAGGATTTGTCAAATCATAGCTCGGGATTGCCCCCCGCCGGACACTGCGGGATCCAGAGTGGGAACATGAAGTCCGACGCCACCATCGTCATCCTCTCCGCTGACCCGGTGCTCTGCTCCTCTCTCGCCTCCCTCTTCGAGGCACGGGGACATCGCGTATCTGTCGGCGCTGACGTGGTGACCGACCACCCAGGGAATCCGGACTGCGTCGTCGTAGACCTCGACCGGCCGGCCGGCCCGCTATCGGCCCGCTGGCTCGAGGGTCATTTTCCCGGCGTCCCCTGTGTCGTTCTCAGCGGCTCACCGTGGGCCGGGCCGAACGCCGCGGCCGGACTCAGCCAGGGCTATTTCCTCCACAAGCCGGTTCGTGCGCTCGAGTTGACCGCCATGGTCGAAGGGCTGCTGCCGTGAGCCGCTGGAACGAGCGGGCGATCGCCATCATCCGCGATCTGGCGGCCGACCTGACCTCTCTTGATGCCGCGGTTGAGGTACTCAAGGCTGAGTCGCCCGCTAACCGCCAGCTCGACACCATCGACCGCCTCGTCAAGCAGTGCGTCGCCCGTCAGCTCGAGCTCCTCGGTCATCTCAAAGACTGATGCGATGGCTATAGCCCTCACCCGGCCTGATGCGGACGTCATCCCAATGCTTGCCGCAGGCGATACCCGCGCAATCGACTCGCTCTACCAACGCTACGGCCGGCTCGCCTTCGGGCTCGCCTTCAAGATGCTCAACGACCGGATGGCGGCTGAAGACGTCGTCCAGGAAGCCTTCGTCGCCCTGTGGCGACATTCCCGCAGTTTCGATCCCGATCGCGGCCAGGTGCGCGGATGGCTGCTGCGCATCGTCCGTAACCGTGCCATCGACCGAATCCGCGGCGCCGGGACGCATCGGGAAACGACCAGCATTGACGAGGTCGACCTACCCGTCGCCGACGCCGCCTGGGACCACGTTTCCGCTGACGCCGACCGGACCCAGGTGCGGGACCTACTCAGCCAGCTACCTTCGAGCCAGCGTCGCGCAATCGAGCTCAGCTATTTCGGTGGATTGAGCCAGCCCGAAGTGGCAGTCACGATGCGGGTGCCGCTCGGGACCGTTAAAAGCCGCCAGCGGTTGGGCCTCGAGAAGATGCGGCAGGCGCTTGGGTCCAGGGAGATCCACTAAGGATGCGCTGGGTAAAACGCTGGCTGCTCAGCCGTCAGGCGGACCGCTGACCGGCTTAGAGTATTGGGATGAACGTCGTCCGGGCGGTCGCCCGCCCCATGATCGGAGGCATCTTCGTTATCGCTGGCCTGGACGTGCTGGCCAACCCCGAGCCTCGAGCAAAGATCGTCAAGCCGTTCACGGATCGAATCGCCGCGATGGTCCCAATCGCACCCCGGGACCCGGTTACGGCTGTCACGCTCAACGCGGTCGTTCACCTTGCTGGAGGGGTGATGCTGGCGGCAGGTATCTTCCCGCGGCTTGCGGCCCTCGCACTGGGCGCCTCGATGGTCCCGACCACGCTGGGAGCGCACCGCTACTGGGAGTACACCGACCCGGCGCAGCGTTCCATGCAGCGCACCCACTTCTTGAAGAACACCGCCATCACGGGCGGCCTCCTGATCGCGGCCCTGGACTAGCCACGCATCCGGTTTCATACCTCTAAGCTGATTCACGTCCGGCTGTTCGCTCGAGCCTGAGCGCGAGCAGCGGGCATTCGGCGACGGCCCGGCGCGCGTGCTCTTCCAGCTCTGGGCCGACAGGCTCGGAGCTGACAATCGGGAAACCCCAGTCATCGAGCGAAATGCGCTCCGGCAGAATTTCTGCGCAGTAGCCGTGGGCGCCGCAACGAATCGGGTCCCAACGAAGGTTCCAGCTCATCGCTGTCCGGCCTTGCTAAATGGAAAGATGCTGGAAGCCCCAACGCCAGTGCACGACTCCCCTGCCATATGCCGCCAGATGTCGCCGGCAAACACATTCAGGGCGCTGAGGAGCATGCGAATGGCGCCATCCGGGTGGTGGCAGGCACCGCGGTGTGCCACCTGGCGCGCCCATCGGTGCAGCCGCTCGACATCGACCGGGTCGGTGGGCTGAAACGCCACCCGCTCCATCGCCGCGGCGATCGCGGGCAGACCATTGACGCAGGGCCCGCACTGGCCCGCGCTCTCCTCGGCGAGGTAGCGGAGAATCCGGGCACTCTCAGCGACGCCGCACGAGGCGGCTGGCAGTACAGCCAGGACCCCGCAGCCGAGGGAGGTGCCATGGCTGGCCAGGATCTCGTCGTCGAGCTGGAGCTCCCAGGCGTCGGACGCGCGGATCCAGGTCCCAAAGTAGCCGCCCAGCAGGATTGCCTGGGCCGGTCCGAGCAGCCCGCCGGCGGCATCGGCCACTGCCCCCAGCGTCGCCGCCCGATCCACTTCTAATACGCCCGGTCGGGCGACCGCCCCCAGGATGGTTACCAGCGCCGTGCCGGGCGAGGTCTCGGTGCCGACCTGGCGAAACCAGCCGGCTCCCCAGCGCGCGATCAACGCGATGTGCGCCGTGGTTTCGGCGTTTTGAATCAGCGTCGGCTGGCCGAGAACGCCTGCTTCGTGCGGTCGCGGGGGAACTGCGGTCGGCCTGGCGGGGCCACCATTGAGGGAGTGGACGAGGGCCGAGGACTCTCCAGATACGTAGCCGTCGGGCGCATCGACGATCTCAAACTCGCACTCCTCGAGGCCGAGGTGCCGCCGCTCCCGGACGGCGGCGTGCAGCGCTCGGAGCGCTGCGGAATGCGCTCGACCGACGTATATAACCGCGCGCGACGCCTCGATCGTCTCCACGGCCAGCGCCGCACCGTCAAGGATCAGATGCGGCCGTAGCGCGGCGAGGGTCCGGTCCTTGAAGCTGGCCGGCTCGCCTTCGGCGAGGTTGATGGCCACCGTCGGGACGCCACGTTGCTGGGCGATGACCGACCTCCACTTCCGGCCGACGGGAAAGCCAGCACCGCCTCGGCCCCGCAGGTGACTCTCATCGAGCACGTCCAGGAGCCAACCCCCGCCTTTCCGCAGAGGACCGAGACGGGCAACGTGTTGGGCCAGGAGCTCGGCGCCGGCCGAAGGTTCCGGTCCAGCGAGCACGCGCCAGCAGGCCGCGGACGGCATGGGTTCAAAGTCCGCATGCGACGCTGCGGGCGCTGCCATATCAGGCCGGCTGGATCAGCAGGGTGCCGGCGATACTGCTCCCCTTCCCTTGCGGGCTGACCTGGATCAGCAGGGTCGTCTTTCCGCACGTCGCCGAAAGCGAAAGGCCGAGTGCCACGACGGGGGCGATGCAGCCCACCCGGCCGTTGTGCACCACGGCCAGCACCGGACCCGGGTCACCTGTCCCGGCCGACCGCACGATGAGCTGGATCGACGGGTCGCGTAGGTCGGTAAGAAGCAACCGCGTCTCGCCGGAAATCAGGCGGACGTAGCTCCCGGAAAGCGCATCTTGAATGACGCCCGGCGCGATCACGGTCGCAGGATTGTCCGCCGAGTTGCTGGCGGGTGAGGCGACCGCCAGGCTTCCAGACAGCGGCGGCGGGGTACCGGCCCGGCGGGCCCAGCCCGGTGCCAACGGCCCCTCGACCGCCCACCCGGAGAGGCCCGCCACCGCGAGCGCCATGGCCAGACTGAGCGCCTTCCGTAACCCGGCGGTCTGGCCCGCCCCGCCACTCAGCCGTGTCGAGATCGCCAGCACGACCGCGATTGTGCAGCTGAGGGTCAGCCGATCGACCAGGGTGCTCTGGCGTCAGTGCCGGTCCCGAGTCCGTGAACCAGGGCGATCGCCCAGGCGGCATAGGCCAGCCAGTGGGTGGCCCTCCACGGGCGATGACCGAGGTGAGGCCGGAAGAGGCTGGTCACGACCAGCGCGGCAAGCAGTTCACTCGACACGACGCCCAACCCGAGCCAGAAGGGACGATAGCTCGAAGAGAAGGGGATCATGGCAGCGCGCCAGCCCAGGTTTGCGAATGGGTCTGCTACCGCGGTAACGATGTGAAGGGCGAGGAAGGCAACGGTCAGCAGGCTCAAGTTGCGATGCAGGCCGGCGCTCAGAAACCTCGGCCAGATCCATGAGCGAGCGCCAGTGGCGCTCACGATCCCGAGCACGACCACCGTCGTCAACAAAACCAGGGTCGCGATCCCGGTGCCCCGAGTCGCAAACCACAGGGGACTGGGCGCGGCAACCCCAATCATGCAGCCGCCTCCCCGGGCCAGCCACCGACGCGGATGACCGTCCCATCGGCACCCACCAGGCGTGCCACCAGTCCGCGCCGCTGCAGCCAGAGGGGCGCGGCGTCCCCCAGGATCACCGCGGCGGTGGAGGCGATGTTGGCGTCGACGCAGGTCGCCGCCGCCACCGTGACAAAGAGCCATGGGGTGTCGGCCGGCCTCCCGGTCGCCGGATCGATGATGTGGTGCAGCCGCTGCGTACCGCGCCGCCAGCTGCGGGCACGCACCCCCGAGGTGGAGAGGCCGCCGCCATCGAACAGGATGGATTCGCCGGGCGCATCGGGAGGATCGGCATGATGCTCCGAAACCCGGACGCACCAGCCACCGGGCGGAGGATCCCCGGCCGCCGCGACATCCCCGCCACAACTGACCAGCACACCCATCCCACAAGCGGCGGCGGCGGCGGCGGCAGCCCGATCCGCGGCCAGGCTCTTGGCGGTCGCTCCCAGGTCGAGTCGGACCCCAGCTGGGACGCGCACCGTACCGGCCCGGCGGTTGATCTCCACCCGGCGCCAGCCCGGGATGGGCCGCGAGATCAGCCGGAGCGCCGGGCCGTCCTTGGGCAGAATCTCGAAGTCCTCGGTATACCCGGCGGCCTCGACCGCTGCTCCCACAGTGGGATCGACCAGTCCGGCCGTGACCTCGGCGGCGCGAAGAGCAGTCTCCAGAGCCTCGAAAAAGAGAGAGCCGACCCGAACCCAGGCTCCCGGCGAACCATTGACCAGGCTCAGCTCCGAGTCTGGCCGGAAACGGCTGCACGTTTGTTCGATCGCCGAGAGCTCGATCTCAACCACCCGCTGCGCTGCGGGAAGACCTGCGGGATCGGCGACTGCGAGCGACACCCCCGTTCCCATGGCGCGCAGTCGTGCGGTTGCAGGCGCCGCAGTCACGACGTGCCGGTCGTCGCCGCCGGCGGTGCCGCTGCCGCCGGGCGCGGAGCAGGGGCTGGCCTGAGTACGACAACGCCAGCTTGTGGCGCGGAGAATGGCAACGCCGCCAACTGGTTCGCCGTCAGGGGAGCCTGGGCGACCGCAGGCGTTGCCTGGGAAGGCGCCGATGGTGACGCCGAGGCCGCCGCCAGCCCAGCCAGGCTGGCAATGGTGACGGCGGCGATGCCGCTGCCGGCGGTGAGCCGGCGCAGGTTTGAAAGCGCGCGGTCACGGTCGGGCGCCTCGGGCTCGAGCGGCCGGTTCATGTCAGTCGTCGCCACCTTCGCTTTCGCTCTCCCGACGGGCGGGGGCTGCTTGTGCCGCCGGCGCGGGGGCAGCCACGGGATCCGCGTACTGCACGATCTGCGGCGCGGGGGGTGGGGGGCTGAAGAGATCGCCTGGCATCTCTGCCGGTGAGACGGTGTTCGCTTGCGCGGCAACTGCCGGCGTTTCGTGAGTGGCGACGAGCATCGCAGCGGCCGCCCCGACGGCGAGGGTCCCCACGGCAAGCCCGATCGCCTGCTTGAGACCTGCTTGACCTCGCCGGCGCCCGTTCTCTCCTAATTCACGCGCTTCCACTGGTATGGGTCCTCGTTCCACGAGAGACACCTCCTGTCGAATTTGGCCCGGAGACGGAGCCTCCAATGCGCTCCATCGCCGGTCTCCACATCAATCAACGGCACCACCGACGCGGTCCAACGTTCCGACGCGTAACAGGTCGGAAGCGAATTCGTCAGGCTGTACGCGGTTTGTTTCGCACCTGGAACAGGACCGTTCGTCACAAGCCGACCGTCTGGACGGTGGCTTAAGACGGCAGCCCTAGGGCAGCAGTGTGGCCACCTGGCCCGCGATCACCGCATCTTCGCGGGCTTCGACCCGCAGCACGGCAGGACGACACCCGGGCTCGGTCAATAGGACGTCTCCACTGCCCTCGGCTGTCGCAATCCCACCAAATCCGATTGCGGCCAGTCGGCCGACCACTGCCGACCGGATAGCCGCTGAATTCTCCCCAATCCCGCCAGTAAAGACGAGCGCATCGATTCGCGGCAACGAGGTGGCCACCGCGGCGATACCGGCGGCCGCCCGGTGCACGAAGATGTCGATCGCGAGCCTGGCAGGCTTGTTGCCCCTGCCCTGCGCCACTTCGAGCTCTCGCATCCCTGCTTTGCGGCCGGCGACGGCAACCAGGCCTGACTCGTGCCAGAGCAGTTTTTCCAGCTGGGCAGCACTGACTCCCTTCCTCTGCAGCGCATATAGAAGGATGCCGGGGTCGATCGAGCCGGCGCGGGTGCCCATCATCAGCCCTTCGAGCGGCGTCAGGCCCATCGAGTTATCGACCGAGCGGCCGTCTAACACGGCAGTCACCGAGGCGCCACTGCCCAGGTGAGCCACGATCAGCGAGAGCTCCTCCGGCGGAACCTGCAGCATTTGCGCGGCCCGACCCGTCGACCACTCGGCAGACAGCCCATGAAAGCCAAAGCGGCGGATCTTCCAGGCCCGAGACCACCGAGCTGGAACGGGATATACGTATGCCGCCTCCGGCAGGCTGGCGTGAAACGCGGTGTCGAAGGCTGCTACGTGCGGCTGGCGTTTTAGTACCGCCTGTGCCGCGCGCATGGTCGCGGCAGCGACAGGGTTGTGCAGCGGTGCAAACTCCGCGAGCTGGTCGATCAAGCGGACGACGGCTGGTGTCACTCTTACTGCCTGCCGAAAGCGCGTGCCGCCGTGCACCACTCGATGGCCAACGGCATCCACCGACTCCATCGGCACCGTTTCGCCTATCTGCTTGAGCGCGCTGCGCACCGGCCCGGCAACGCCGCGCCCCCTGGTCGCATCGGTTCCAAGCGAGACGTCGACCTGCGCCAGCCGCGCCAGCCCATCGCTCTCCAAAACGCTCGCCTTGAGCGAGCTGGAACCGGCGTTGAGGACTAAAACCCGCACCGGACTACGACGGCCACGTCCACTTGACCACGTCCGGCATGTCCTCCCCATGCTCCCGCGTGTAGCTGCGATGGCGCAGCCGCGCATCGACCATCCGCTGCCGCACCTGGCCGGCGCGCGATGCGAGCCCGGGGACGCGGTCGATGACGTCGATCACGAGGTGGAAGCGGTCGAGATCGTTCAGCATCACCATGTCGAAGGGCGTGGTGGTGGTCCCCTCTTCCTTGTAGCCGCGCACGTGCAGGTTCTGGTGGTTATGGCGGCGGTAGGTCAGTCGATGGATCAACCAGGGGTAGCCGTGGTAGGCGAAGACCACCGGCTTGCTTGCGGTGAACAGGGAGTCGAACTCCGCGTCTGAGAGCCCGTGCGGATGCTCTCCCGGGGGCTGAAGCTTCATCAGGTCGACGACGTTGACGACCCGCACCTTGAGATCCGGGAGGTGCTGGCGCAGCAGGTCGGCGGCGGCCAGGGTTTCCAGCGTCGGGATATCACCGGCGCAGCCGAGCACGACGTCCGGCTCGCCCGAGTCGTTGCTGGCCCACTCCCAGATGCCGATACCGCGAGTGCAGTGAATTACCGCTTCCTCCATCGTCAGGTAGTTCAACGACTTCTGCTTGCCGGCAACGATCACGTTGACGTATTGCCGGCTCTTCAGGCAGTGATCGGCTACCGAGAGGAGGCAGTTGGTGTCAGGCGGCAGGTAGACGCGAACCACTTCCGGCTTCTTGTTCATCACCAGGTCGATGAAGCCGGGGTCCTGATGCGTGAAGCCGTTGTGGTCCTGTCGCCAGACGTGCGAGGTCAATAGATAGTTGAATGATGCGATCGGCTTGCGCCACGGGATCCGGTTCGTCACCTCCAGCCACTTTGCGTGCTGGTTGAACATGGCGTCGACAATGTGGATGAAGGCCTCGTAGCAGCTGAAGAGTCCGTGCCGGCCGGTGAGCAGGTATCCCTCGAGCCAGCCCTGGCACAGGTGCTCGCTGAGCACCTCCATGACGCGACCGTCTTGAGCCAGGTGATCATCAGTCGGCAACCGTTCCGCTAGCCAGGTCCGGTTGGTCGCCTCGAAGACGGCGCTGAGTCGGTTCGAGGCAGTTTCGTCAGGGCCGACCAGCCTGAAGTTATGCGGGTTGTGCGCGATCACGTCGCGCAGGTAGGAACCGAGCACCTTGGTCGCCTCGTCGAAGCTCGCGGCCGGCTTCGTGACCGCAACCGCGTATTTCCGAAAGTCCGGCAGCTTGAGCGGCTGAAGCAGGAGGCCGCCGTTGGCATGCGGGTTGGCACTCATCCGGCGCTCGCCGGTGGGAGCAAGGGAAGCGAGCTCCGTTTTCAGTGAGCCGCGCTCGTCGAACAACTCTTCCGGGTGGTAGCTGCGCATCCAGTCCTGGAGCAGCTTGAGATGGCCCGGCCTGGCAAGCTCGTCGATTGGAACCTGGTGGGCCCGCCAGGTCCCCTCGACGGGAAGCCCGTCGACTTCCTTTGGCCCGGTCCATCCCTTGGGCGTTTTCATCACGATCACCGGCCAGGTCGGCCGCTCCGTGCGACCGGCATTGCGAGCCGACCTCTGGATCCGCTCGACCTCCTCGAGAACTCGATCGAGGAGTGCTGCCATTTCCCGATGCATCCTCGTCGGGTCGTCGCCCTCGATGAAGTGCGGCTTGTAGCCATTGCCTTCCAGCAGTTGTCGTAGCTCGGTCTCTGGAATCCGTGCCAGCAATGTCGGGTTGGCGATCTTGTAGCCGTTCAAATGAAGGATCGGGATCACGGCGCCATCCGTGACGGGGTTGAGGAACTTGTTCGAGTGCCAGCTCGCCGCCAGCGGTCCGGTCTCGGCTTCGCCGTCGCCGATCACGCAGAACACTTTCAGATCCGGGTTGTCGAAGGCAGCCCCGTAAGCATGGGTCAGCGAGTAGCCGAGCTCGCCGCCTTCATGGATCGATCCGGGCGTCTCGGGAGCATCGTGACTGGGGATGCCACCCGGAAAAGAGAACTGGCGGAACAGCTTCTGCATCCCCGCCGCATCACGGGTGATGTCCGGATAAACCTCCGTGTAGGTCCCTTCCAGGTAGGCGTTCGCGACCATGCCCGGGCCGCCATGTCCCGGTCCGCAGATATAGATCGCATCAAGGGCGCGCGCCTTGATCAAGCGGTTCACGTGCGCGTAGATGAAATTGAGCCCCGGCGTCGTGCCCCAGTGCCCGAGCAGTCTTGGCTTGGTGTGCTCGAGCTTGAGCGGTTCACGCAGGAGCGGGTTGTGCAGCAGGTAGATCTGGCCGACCGAAAGATAATTGGCGGCGCACCAGTAGGCGTGAATGGCCCGGAGATCTTCCTCGTCGAGGAGCCCGTCCGGTCGGGTTTGGGTGCGATCTTCGCGCCTCTGCATGCCCCTCACGATACGTGAAGCAAGCTTGTCACGAATGGTCGCAGCCTGGCCGCGATCCGTCCAAATGAAATGCCTTTGTAAGGTTTTTCACGAAATCGCACCGTAGACTGGCGCTGGATGAGGAAGACCACAAGCAAAGGGAAGAAAGCGCCGACGCCGAAGCGGCCCGCACCGAAGCCCAGGCCAAAGCCGACGCCTCAACCGACACCGGGACCGACCCCGACTCCAGCGCCCGCTCCGGGCCCGCTCCCAAAGCCGAACAGCAAAATCCAGCACGTGGTGATCATCGTCAAGGAGAACCACGCCTTCGATAACTACTTCGGACGCTTCCCCGGCGTAGACGGAATGGCCAACCTGGCTCTTGCCTCGGACCCGCCGTCGAGTGATCATCCGCACGACCACGCCTCATGGCTCAAGCGCGACACGGGCGCGGCTCGCGAGCAGTACGACCAGGCGAACATCCCCGACTACTGGCGCTTCGCTGAGCAGTACACGCTTTGCGACCGCTACTTCACAGAAGTTGCCGGGCCGTCAACGCCTAACCACCTGATGCTGATCGCAGCCGACTCACCGATCATCAACAACCCTCACTACCGGGATCCGATCAACCTGCAGCCGCCATTCAACATTCCGTCCCTCCCCGCCAACCTGCAAAAAGCGGGTATGACATGGAAGAGCTACGGCGGTTATGCGCAGGGTTATATCACCGCCCTGAAGGGCAGCCCGAGCAACGTCACCGCCGATAAGTTCGCCCTGGACGCGGCCGCAGGCCAGCTGCCGACTGTGTCCTGGGTTTACGGTCCAAAGGGTATGAGCGAACACCCGGTCGAGTCCGTTCACGACGGCCAGGCGTGGACAGCGGCCCAGGTCGCCGCGATCGTCAAGGGCGGGCTGTGGCAGAACACAGTGGTCTTCATCACCTGGGACGACTGGGGCGGCTGGTATGACCACGTTGCGCCGCCGGAGGTGGAGACCTGGACCGACGGCACCCAGTTCCGCTACGGTACCCGCGTGGGGTGCCTCGTGCTCAGCCCCTATGCAAAGGCCGGCTACATCTCAAAGACGCTGCACTCGCACGTCAGCCTGTTGAAGTTCGTCGAGACAGCGTTCGGGCTGCCGCCAATCAACAGCCGCGACCACGCCGCGGACGATATGTCGGACTGCTTCGACTTCACCCAGAAGCCCCTCCCACCTCCCGCCTGACCGCAGTTGGACGCGAGTCCCCCGACGCCGGCAAGGAGATTCGGAAGGTCGCTCCCCGGCGCCCATCTTCGACCAGTTCCAGCGTTCCGCCATGCGCCTCGGCGATAGCGCGGCTGAGCGCTAATCCCAGCCCCACGCCGCCGGAGTCGCGCCCGCGTGATTCGTCGAGACGGGCGAATCGCTCGAAAATGCGAGCTTTCGCCACTGCTGGGACCCCGGGCCCCTCATCGCTCACCTCTATACGACAGGTCCTCCCGTTACGCACCGACGCCAGGCTGACCGCGCTGCCCGCCGGGGCGTGCCGGATCGCGTTGTCGATCAGGTTGTCGAGGCTGCGACGGATCAAGTCCGGATCAATCGAAATCGTGCCCTGGTCGGGGGCGCTGACCTCAACTCGCACCTCCCGGCGCTGTGCGGCTGACGACCAACGAGCGCCCGCCTCCTGAAGAAAGTCGGCCAGGTCCACCGGCACCATTGCCGGTCGAAGCGCCCCCGCATCCGCACGCGCCAGCATCAGCAGCCGGTCAACAAGGCGGCCCATGTGCTCCACCTCGCTCACCATCTCGTCCAGCGTCCGCTCGTACTCTTCAGGGGTGCGGGGCCGGGCTCGAGTGACCTCCAGCTCGCTGCGCATGATCGTCAACGGGCTCCGCAACTCGTGTGAGGCGTCGGCGGTAAAGCGACGAAGACTGTCAAAGCTGGACTCCAACCTCGCCAGCATCCCGTTGAAGGTCGCGACCAGCTCGCCCAGCTCGTCCGGCGGGACCTCGACGTTCACGCGCCGATGGAGGTCGGCCTCGCTGACGGAGCGAGCGAGGGCCGCGATCCGCCGGACCGGCAGAAGGACCCGACCCGTCAGCCAGTGCGCCAGCAATGACCCCCCCAGCACGATCAGGATCGAGAAGACGGCCAGGAAGAACACCGTCCTACCCAGCGTCGCGGTCGATTCCGCAATCGACCGGCTGACAATTAGGACTCCATCGGGCGCTCCCTGGCTCTGCAGCGTCTCAGCGAAAACTCGCCGCGCCACCCCGCTACGATCGCCGGCGTCAACCAGCAGTGGCGACTGGGTTTTTAGCGCCTGCGCTGCGAGTTGAGTCAGGGTCGAGGCGGAAAAGACCTGGGCCGGCGTCTGGATGATCGAGCCGTTCCGGTTCACTATGGCGACATCGACGGCAACACCCTGCTGTGTCTCTGTCGGAAGATCACCGCCCCCAAAACGGATCTGGCCGTTTACGTCCTCGATGCCCGCCACGATGGTGGACGCCTGCGTTCGCAGAACCGCGTCGTTAGTGCTTGCCTGCGCCGTTGCCAGCGCAAAGTAGAGACCGATATCGGCGAGGAGTATCGCGCCGGCCAGAACAGCGGCATGGGTAAGCGTCAGCTTGGCGCGCGTCCCGCGCAGCCATTGCCTCACCTGGTCTCCAGCCGGTATCCGGCTCCTCGTACCGTGACAAAGGGGTCGGGCGATCCCGCGGCCATCAGCTTCTTTCGCAGCCGGCCCATGTAGACCTCCACGAGGTTGTCTCCTCCATCGAAGTCATAGTCCCAGACATGCTCGATGATCTGGGACCGCGACAGCAGGCGCCCCGGATGATGGAGGAAGAAATCGAGGATGGCGAACTCCTTGGCCGTGACGCCGACGCCAGTGCCGTTTACCGAAACTGTGTGCGCCCCGGTGTCGATCACGATGTCCCCCGAGCGCAACACCGACTCACGATCCGGGAGATGTCGCCGCGCCAGGGCGCGTATGCGGGCAATCAACTCCCGCAGCGCAAACGGTTTCACCATGTAGTCGTCCGCCCCCGCTTCCAGCCCGGCTACGCGGTCATCGACCGCATCGCGCGCCGTCAGCATCAGGATCGGGGCGCCGACCTTCTGGCGCCGAAGCTGGCGACAGACTTCGAAGCCGTCGGCTCCGGGGAGCATGACGTCGAGCACGATCACTACATAGGTGGTGCTGAGGGCCGCCGCGATTCCATCGCCTGCCTCATGAAAGGCATCCACCGCGAAGCCTGACTCGCCCAGGCCACGTTGGAGGCTGGCGGCGAGCCGTCGGTCGTCCTCGACCAGCAGCACCCTCACAGGGCATAACTATCGGCGCCGAAACTAAAGAATGGCTAAAGGAACTTCGTGGCCAGAGTTCAGGTCCGCTTCAGGTGGGCCTGTCAATCTAGCTTCCAGGTCCAACCGGGATCCCGGTCCAGGGCGAAATTCACGTTTTTGGAGGTAACACGATGCGCTTGATGAAACTCTTCGCGATCGTCGGAGTGCCGGTGGTGACCGCGATCGGAGCCGGCTCCGTAATCTCGGCCGCCGCAAAGGCTCCGGCCAGCCCCGCTGCGGTCCGCAGTGCGGCCGTAATGCAGGCACCAGCTCAGGCAGCTAGCGTACGCCTGGCAGCGGCCGCCCCGCAGGCGGAACCGGCGGTTACCGAGTCGGAAACTCCTGCCGCGGCGGAGACGCCATCGGCCGGCGACCCGGCGGGCGATGCGGCCGGCGGCCATAACGACACCAGCGCCAACGCCGACCACCAGTTCGACGGGAACGAGTAGCGACCCCCCGACCTTTCTCAACCCCTCCCCCAAATCGCGGGGGAGGGGTTGATCTTTTTGGCCAGGCGCGCGGGCCGACGGAATAGACTCCCCCAGTGCGTCTACCGGCCGCGCTTCAACCGCTGGAAGCGCCTGCTTTCCGCCTACTGTGGGGGGGCCAGGCTATATCCGCCGTCGGCGACGGCTTCGTTGCCGTTGCCCTCGCCTTCGCCGTCCTTCGGATCGGTGGATCAGCCTCGCAGCTTGGCCTTGTGCTGGCGACCGCGGTTGTCAGCCGCGTCGCATTCTTCCTTGTCGGAGGTGTGTGGGCCGATAGGCTGCCTCGACACTTGGTGATGCTGGCCTCGGACGCGGTTCGGGCGGCTCAGCAACTGGTGGTGGGTGTCTTACTTATCACAGGGGTTGCACGCGTCTGGCATCTCATCATCGGCGCGGCCGTATTCGGGGTGGCTACCGCCTTTTTCAGCCCGGCGACGACCGGACTCCTGCCGGAGACCGTGGCCGCCTCACGCTTACAACAGGCTAACGCCCTTATGGGCCTGTCGAGGAGCACAACCTCGGTCGTGGGGCCCGCGCTATCGGGAGTTCTTGTAGCGCTCCTTGGCCCCGGTTGGGTCTTCGTCATCAATGCCCTGACCTTTGTTGTAAGCACCCTGACCCTCGCATTTCTTCGTGTCCCGGAGCGCCTCAGGCCAGCCCGCGATTCCTTCATGCGCGAGCTCCAGGGCGGTTGGCACCAGCTCGCGATTCGGCCCTGGTACTGGCTCAACCTCTGCTCGCACGCCCTCTACGCCTTCGGCATCGCCGCCTTCTTTGTCCTCGGTCCTGTGATCGCGATTCGCCACCTCAACGGCGCCTCATCGTGGGGACTGATCGCTGCCTCGCTCGGCATCGGCTCCATTCTCGGAGGCCTGGTCGCGCTCCGGTTCCGCCCGTCACGGCCCCTGGTGACCTCCAACCTGGCCCTCACGCTCGGCGCCTTGCAACTGCTGGCACTCATCCCGCCGTTCCCCGTCCTGGTGATCGCCGCGGCTTGCGTCGCCGGCTACGGGGGCCTGACCTTCCTCAACGAGGTGTGGTCGGCTGCGGCTCAGCAGTTGATTCCAGCGGAGGTCATGTCACGGGTTGACGCTTATGACTCGATGCTTTCAGCTGTTGCCTTGCCTGTGGGCTTCGCCCTTGCTGGACCGGCGGCAGCTCAGTTCGGGACCGGTCCAACCCTGCTCGCCGCCGCCCTTCTTATCGCGGTACCCAGCCTGCTGGTGGTTGCCTTCCCGGCAATTCGCCGCGTTCACAGGACGGCCGACGGGACCGTCCTCGAGGGCCTCCCCGCCTGACGCTCGCCAGACCGGCAGCGTAATGCCCCTCGTAACCCTGCCACTTCCGGACCTCTGAGCCGTTGCACCAGTGGTGCCAGTCCTGCAAACCGTCCTTCCGTATGCCCTTCTCGCCGCCGGTACTCTGACGCTGGTCGTTGCCGGGGCCGCGGGTTTCCGCCTGGCGAAGCATCTCCAGGGGGGCCAGCGGGCCGCTCTGAGGGTGATCGGCGCCCTGACACCGGAGGCCCTCAAGGAGGCGCCACCGTTGACAAAGGACAAGCTGGCCGATGCCGCCCTCTTACAGCTGTGGTCACTCACCGAGCCGGTAGTCGCGCGCCAGCGCCAGCTTGCCGAGCAGAACGGAGAACTGCAACGGCGCTATGGGCAGGCCAGAGCGCTGATCGACCTCATGGCCGAATTCAACGAGGTCATGCAGCTCTCCGCGGTTCTTGACCGCCTGAGCTCTGGCCTCAGCCGTTTCTTTGCCGGCGACGGCGTCGCGATCTGGATCCGGGCCACCCAGGGACCGTTCGAACTGGCGGTCAAAGTCGCTGAGAATTTCCCGACGACCCTCAACCCGAACGACCGCTGGGTCGCGACAGTCATGGCCGGCGAAAATGGCCTCGTGCTTCCCATGTGGGCCGACCGCGAGATGCCCTGCTTGGCGGCGCCCTTGCTCGACGCACAGGCCCAGCAGATCGGGATCGTGGCATTGATTTCCCGCCGGCGGTCCGCCTACACGGTTGAGGATGGGGCCTTTCTGCGAACCGTTATCGGACACGCCGCCATGGCGATTCAGAACGCGACCATGTATGAGTTCATCGACACGCTGTCCCGCATCGACCCGCTAACCGGGCTTCACAACCGCCGCGAGTTCGACCGCCTACTGGCGCAGGAGCTCCAGCGGGCTCAGCAGAACGGCCAGCAGCTGTCCATGATCGTTGCGGATATCGACCACTTCAAGCAGATCAACGACCGCTACGGACACCAGGAGGGCGACCGAGTGCTCCAGCAGGTGGCTCGCCTGATCCAGATGGTTCCCAAACGTGTCACCGACGCCGCCTTCCGCACCGGCGGCGAGGAGTTCGCGATCCTGATGACCGACACCGACAAGCCTGGCGGGCTGACACTATCCGAGTCGCTGCGGAGCCTTACCGAAAACGGCCGGTTCTTTGGCACCAATCAAGCGGTAACCATCAGCCTCGGCGTGGCCTCCTTTCCGGCGGACGGCCAGGATCCGGCCAGCCTGATGCTGGCCGCCGACCGAGCCCTCTACCAGGCCAAAGCCGGCGGACGAAACCGCGTCCAGGCCGCCTAATAGGGTTGGAACGCGGCGCTTCAAGAGGAGGTTGTCCGTCCACAGCGGACGATGAGAAAAGTGGTTACCCACTCCTCTCCACTTCCAATTTATACCGCACCGGGGGGCTTGCGGCAAGCCCCGGGGCGTGCCGCATAATCGCCCGGCTGGGGCCAGATTTTGCGGAACTGGGGGTCGTGAAGTGATCGAGCATGCGGTGGTGATCGCCGGAGGAGGTCCGACAGGGCTGATGTTGGCGGGCGAGCTGGCGCTGGCGGGGGTGGACGTTGGGATTGTCGAGCGGCGCGCCGGACAGGACCTGATCGGCTCGCGCGCCGGCGGCCTGCACTCACGCACCATCGAGGTTTTCGATCAGCGGGGAATCGCGGATCGGTTCCTCAAGCAGGGGCAGGTCGCCCAGGTCGCGGGGTTCGCCTGGATCCGTTTGGACATCAGCGACTTTCCCACCCGCCACCCCTACGGGCTCGCGCTACGGCAGGACCGCATCGAACGGATACTCGCCGGCTGGGCCGACGAGCTGAGGGTGCCGGTCTATCGCGGACACGAGGTGACAGGATTCGCGCAGGACGATGCCGGCGTCGACGTCAAGCTTTCGGACGGCCAGTCGCTACGGGCGCAATATCTCGTCGGGTGCGACGGAGGACGCAGTGTGATCCGTAAAGCAGCCGGCATCGAGTTCCCCGGGTGGGATCCAACAAGAAGCAACCTGATCGCTAATGTCCAGCTGGTTGAGGAGCCGAAGTGGGGCATGGGCCAGGACGGCCGTGGCGTCCATTCGCTCTCCAGGTTGGAGGATGGACAGGTTGGGGTACTCGTAACCGAAGCCCGGGTGGGACACACCGGTGAGCCCACCCTGCGCGATCTCAGCGAGGCCCTCGTCGCCGTGTACGGAACGGATTACGGGGTGCACAGTGCCACCTGGCTCTCCAGGTTCACCGATATGACCCGGCAGGCGGCGTCCTACCGCGACAGGCGGGTGCTGCTGGCCGGCGACGCCGCACACGTGCACTACCCGGTTGGTGGACAGGGCCTCCAGACGGGTGTGCAGGATGCGGTGAACCTGGGTTGGAAGCTGGCCCAGGTGGTCAGGCAGACGTCGCCGGAAAGCCTCCTTGATACCTACCACGCCGAGCGGCACCCGGTCGCCGCCATGGTGTTGCGCAACACCATGGCGCAAACTGCGCTCCTCCGCTCCGACGACCGTATCGAGGCGCTGCGTGGCACCATGTCCGAGCTGCTGAGCATGGACGAGCCTCGCAGACGATTCGCCGCGATGATGTCCGGCCTGGACATTCATTACGGCCTCGGCGAGGGACATCCGTTGCTCGGACGCCGCATGCCCGATCTCGACCTGGTCACCGCCAACGGCCCATTGAGGCTATTCACCCTGCTGCACGAGGCCCAGCCGGTGCTACTCAACCTCGCTGAGCCCGGCGGCTTCGACATCGCGCCATGGGGGGATCGGGTTCAGGTGATCAACGCCAAATATGGTGGTGTTTGCGAGCTTCCGGCACTCGGGGCGGTGACTGATCCCGCCGCCGTATTGATTCGGCCCGACGGATATGTCGCCTGGGTGGGAGACCTGACCCAGATGGGGCTCGCTGACGCGCTAACCACCTGGTTCGGACCGCCTCAATCCCGGTAGCGCGCTGCCAGCGTGGGCTTGTTCCCGTCCATCAGCAGGTTGCGCTGGGCGTCGTTCGCGGCACCGATCCGCTCCGTCTCCTCGAGCCCCGGGATGCAAACGACCTCGCCCGCCTCGAGCCCTCGCAGCGTGGCCCGCACCACATCATCGGCGCTCATCGAGCCCGGCAACGGACCTCCCATCCCCGCGACCGTATGGAACTCGGTTGCCACGATGCCTGGACATACCACCATCGCCCGGACCCCGGTCCCGGCGAGCTCTGTTGCCAGCAGCTGGGTGAAGACGACTATGTAGGCTTTCGCGCCCCCATAGGTCGCGCGGGCGGGAAGCGGATTCACCGGCACCGACCCCGAAAACGCCAGCAGTGAGGCGACATTGATGATCGCGCCGGACTGTCGCTTCAGCATCCCCGGCACGGCGGCACGAGAGAGGCGAGTTACGGCCCGGACATGGAGCTCGATCAGGTCGTCGGCCACCTGCGGGTCGAGATCCTTGAACGGCCGGTAGCCGGCAAAGCCGGCATTATTGAATACCAGGCCGAGCCGGTCATCAGCCTCAATCGCCGTCGCGACCCGGTCGAGGTCCTCAGCTTTGGTGAGGTCTGCCCGCAGTACGTCGACCGAGACCTTGTGCTGCGCGGTGAGCGACTTCTGCATCTCCTCCAGCCGGTCGCGGCGCCGGGCAACCAGGATCAGGTCATCCCCCCGAGCGGCTAATTGCCTCGCCAGCGCTGCCCCGATCCCTGCCGAGGCGCCGGTGATCAGTGCTCTCCGCCCGCTTTTCCCCTGGTCTGCCATTCAACTCCTCCCCCGGTTTTGGCTGCTTGCTCGACCTCAGGCTAGCGGAAGGCGCACCCTGGTGACTCAGTTCGCCCTTCTGAGCGGGATCGCCATCCTGATCGTCGGGCGCTCGGACTCCGCTCTCGCTCGATGACTTCGGGACGGGCTACTCCTCCCTCGTCTTCCTCAAGCAGTTGCCCGTGCATGAGATAAAGATTGGACAAGTCGTTCGTTCTCGAGATGCTCGCGGACGAGGGTGATAGCGCCATCGTCCGCTCAATCATCGACCTGGCCAAGAACCTCGGACTCGACCTGGTCGCCGAGGGTGTTGAGACCGAGGGCATCATGCAGGAGCTCACTCGCCGCGGAGGGTGGGTCGGCGTCTTATAACCGTTCACCCGCCGCCACTCATGGCGACGTCCTGATGAATGCACGGTCGATTGGACCGGCATCCAACGGAGTCATAGGAGGAACAATCATGCGCCGGCAACTTCTAATTTCATTCGCGGCGGCAGCGGCGGCGACAGCAGTTGGCGGATTCGTAACTGCTTCCGCCGATAACCTCGCCTCGTTCACATGCACAGGCAAGTCGGGGGGAGTCAACGGAGTACCGGGTAGGGTTACCTCGATTCGTGTCGCCCACCATAACGGCTACGACCGCCTCGTTCTCGAGTTCGCGCCCTCTGCCGCCGGTTCGATACCTGCCTACACGCTCGCGCCGCAGGCTTCTTCCACGTTCACCAGGGATGCCAGCGGTCAATCCGTGAAACTCGACGGCTCGGCCGGCGTCAAGACCGTCCTACGCAACACAACCGTGGGCAGCCTGGTACCGTCCGATCTCAGGTCCGCCCTTCCCGCCATCCGCGAAGTCGCCAGCGTCGGCGATTTCGAACGGGTTGTCAGCTACGGCGTTGGTCTTTCGAGCTCCGCCTGCTTCCGGGTTCTCGAGCTGAGCGGTCCTACCCGCCTGGCGATCGACGTGCAGACATCTCCGGACGCGGTCCAGTCCACGGCATCTGTGCCTTGGGGGACGGCGCCGACGGCCGTTCCGGCAGTCCAGGCGGCTGACACGACGCCCTCCGAGCTTGCAACCACCGGTCGCCCGCAGGTTCCGACCCACCCGAATGGCCTGCCCCTTGCGGAGATCGCGCTCGGCTTGCTCGTCCTAACCGGCGGCCTGGCCCTCGTCCACCTGCGCCACATCTCGAGGCGTTGAGCACCGCCGATCTCTAGTCCCCTCTCACTCCTCCCTCCTCCTCGTGGGGGAGGGTTGGGCTGGAGGGGTAGAAGAACATTCACCCCTTCAGGGCCGTCGCAACGTCTATACGATGGGCATGCTCATGGACCCAGTCCTTGGCCGCACCATCGAGCGCTGGCGCGATGGCGATCGTGACGCCTTCCAGGAGGTGGTCGACCGCTATGGCCTGCAGGTCCTGCGGACGGCGCGCTTGATCCTTCGCGATCCGGCGCTGGCGGAGGACGCGACGCAGGAAACGTTTTTGAAGGCCTGGCGACAGATCGCAAGTCTCCGTGACGAGGAGCCCGGCCCATGGCTCAACCGGATTGCGACCAACGAGGCGATCTCGACCTACCGGCGGCGGCATCGGTTTCAGGCGCTGGCGGAGCGATTCGGCCGTTTCGCCGGTAGCAAGCGGGAAGTGTCCAGCGAGGCGCGGATGGACCTCGCCCGGGCGCTCGATCAGCTGAAGCCAGAACAGCGTGCGGCGGTTGTCCTGCACTACTACCAGGACCTCAGCGTCGAGGACGCGGCCAGGGCGCTCTGCATACCGGTCGACACGATGAAGTCGCGATTGAAGACGGCGCTGCGCCGGTTACGCGAGCTGACCGGCACAGAGGAGGAAATCGGATGAGTGACAAGTTCGAGCGCGAGCTGAGGGACCACCTTCACAAAGAGGCGGCTCAGACCTCGCAGTTTCCGCGCGCCCTCCGCAGCCGCATCGCCGATGGCGCCGAACCGCGCGCCCGCAACCGCATCGCACCGCAGCTTGCCCTCGCCGGCGCGCTGGTTCTGATTGCCGTCATCGCCCTGGGCGTGCGAAACGAAAAGGTCATCATCACCACCGTTCGGACCGGGATTGGGAAGATCATCCCGACAGCAACGCCAGCTCCGACCCCGCAGCCGTTCAGCTGCTCCTCAGAATCCGGCGGAACGGTCGGTCAGTCGTCCGCCCTGACCGCCATCCGGCCCGCCGGCCACACCGGCTACGACCGGGTCGTCTTCGACTTCAATGGGCCGATCCCTTCCTATGACGTCGTGGGCCAGGACTCGTCCACCTTCCTGAACGACGCCAGCGGCCAGTCGGTCAGGCTCGAAGGCACCGCAGGAGTCAAAATCATCCTTCGCTCCGCCGACCCGGGCGCCAGTTCGCAGGACAGCCAGCCCTCATTGACGGCTGTCCGCCAGATCGCCCAGATCGGCAACTTCGAGCACCAGCTCTCCTATGGGATCGGCCTCGCCTCGCCCACCTGCTTCCGGACATTCGAATTGAGCAACCCGGCGCGTCTCGTGATCGACTTCGATACTTCCAGGCCGAGTGTGACGCCGTCACTGGCGCCGGCGCCGGCCCCCACCTCACCCCCATCGCCCGGCCCCAGCTCGCTGACGCCGTTCACCTGTACTGACCACAGCGGCGGAACGGCGACCGGCACATCGCCTGCGCATTTGACTCAAGTCCGCATCGCGCACCAGGCAGCAGGTTATGACCGCATCGTCTTCGAATTCGCTGGAGGGCCGGTACCGTCTTACACCGTGACTCGCCAGGCCTCGACCCATTTCGTCAAGGATGCCAGCGGCCAGGAAGTCGCACTGCAGGGATCCGCCGGACTCAAGGTCGCCTTCCACGGCGCCGCCGCGTACCCGACTTTTACCAGCAGCACCGACCAGACGCCCGGGCTTTCCGTCGTTCAGGAGGCGGAACAGATCGGCGACTTCGAGGGCGTCGTCAGCTGGGGTGTCGGCCTCTCACAGCGGTCCTGCATGCGTACGCTCGAGCTCAGCGGCCCGACACGCCTGGCTATCGACATCCAGACTCCGTGATCCTTCTCCCTCCCCCTTGGACCCGAGGAGGGCCGGGGAGGGGGTAACGATTACCATCAAGTTCCACGCTGGTCCTGTTTCCTGAGGAGGATTCAATGAGTGTTACTGATGAGCTTCTGAAGAACAATGAAAGCTATGCGAGTTCGTTCAAGGGCACCCTGCCAATGCCGCCGGCCAAAAAAGTCGCGGTGGTCGCCTGCGTGGACGCCCGGCTGCATGTGAGTGCCATCCTCGGCCTCAAAGAGGGCGACGCCCACGTTATCCGCAATGCCGGGGGCGTTGTGAGCCAGGACACGATCCGTTCACTCACGATTTCGCAGCGTCTGCTCGGCACTGAGGAGATCATCCTGATCCACCACACCGACTGCGGGATGCTCACCTTCAAGGACGATGACCTCCGAGCCAAAATCGAGGACGAAACCGGTATCCGACCTGGCTTCGCCTTCGACGCCTTCACCGATCTTCAGAAGGACGTGCGTTCTTCAGTCGGGCGCATCAGGTCCAGTCCCTTCATCCCGAAGAAAGACAAGATCCGCGGCTTCATCTTCGACGTGAACAGCGGCCGCCTCAGCGAAGTTGCCCTGCAGCCAGCCGCGGCTCGTGCCCGGTAGGGAGCTCGAAGCCGAGAAGCCAATTTTGTTTGACTTTCGCTCGCCGTTCCCTTATATCGTAGGCCGTGCCCAGGGCTAAGGCTGTCCGCGCCTCAACCTCCGCGCCACTGACTGAGGAAGACGCCACTCTCCTGCTTACAGTCCTCCGCGAACTCAAGAAGGGCAACTTCGCGGTTCGAATGCCGGTCACCTCTAACGGAATGATGGCCAGGCTGGCGAGCGAGCTCAACGACCTGATCGAGCTAAACCAGCGTAACGCCAGGAACCTTTCTGGCGTGGCCCGCGTCATCGGGGCCGTCGCAGAGGGCGACCTCTTCCAGACCATGGATCTCGAGATGGACGGACGCCCGCTCGAGGGCCAGTTCCTGAGGACCGCCCGTACCGTCAACTCGATGGTCCGCCAGCTTCGCTCTTTCACCTCCGAGGTAACCCGCGTCGCCGAGGAGGTCGGCACCGAAGGCAAGCTGGGTGGTCAGGCACGCGTCAAGGGGGTCGCCGGCGTCTGGAAAGACCTCACTGACAACGTCAACTCGATGGCCAGCAACCTTACAGCCCAGGTACGCAGCATCGCCGAGGTCACCACCGCCGTCGCGACCGGGGATCTCTCTAAAAAGATCACGGTCGACGTCCGGGGCGAGATCCTCGAGCTCAAGAACACCATCAACGTCATGGTCGACCAGCTCAACGCCTTCGCCTCTGAAGTCACACGCGTGGCGCGCGAGGTCGGTACCGAGGGCAAGCTGGGTGGCCAGGCTCAGGTACGCGGCGTCGGCGGTGTCTGGAAGGACCTCACCGAGAACGTGAACTTCATGGCGGGCAACCTAACCTCGCAGGTGCGAAACATCGCCGAGGTGACTACCGCCGTTGCCAAAGGCGACCTCTCCAAGAAGATCACGGTCGACGTCCACGGCGAGATCCTTGAATTGAAGGACACGATCAATGTGATGGTGGATCAGCTCAATGCCTTCGCCTCTGAAGTCACGCGCGTGGCGCGCGAGGTCGGTACCGAGGGGAGCCTGGGAGGCCAGGCCAGCGTCCCCGGCGCCTCCGGCACCTGGAAGGACCTGACCGACAATGTCAACGTGATGGCGGCTAACCTCACCGCCCAGGTACGCAACATCGCCGAGGTGACCACTGCCGTCGCGACCGGCGACCTCTCCAAGAAGATCACCGTCGACGTTCGCGGCGAGATCCGCGAGCTGAAGGACACGATCAACGTCATGGTCGATCAGCTCAATGCCTTTGCGGGTGAGGTCACCCGCGTTGCACGCGAGGTAGGGACGGAGGGCCGGCTGGGCGGTCAGGCCAATGTCCCCGGCGCCTCGGGCACCTGGAAGGACCTGACCGACAACGTCAACCAGCTTGCCGCCAACCTCACCACCCAGGTTCGCAACATTGCCGAGGTCACCACGGCCGTCGCTAATGGGGACCTTTCGAAGAAGATCACGGTCGAGGTCAGGGGCGAGATCCTGGAGTTGAAGAACACGATCAACGTCATGGTCGACCAGCTCAACGCCTTCGCCTCTGAAGTCACGCGCGTTGCGCGCGAGGTAGGGACGGAGGGGAAGCTGGGCGGCCAGGCCCAGGTCAAGGGCGTCGCTGGTACCTGGGAGGATCTGACCAACAATGTAAACATGATGGCCGGCAACCTGACCGACCAGGTCCGCGGCATCGCAAGAGTCGTCACTGCAGTCGCCGAGGGCGACCTTCATCGCAAGGTCGTCTTCGAGGCGAAGGGCGAGATCGCATCCCTGGCCGACACCATCAACGAGATGACAGACACGCTCGCCACGTTCGCACAGCAGGTCACCTCCGTGGCCCGAGAGGTCGGCGTCGAAGGACGGTTGGGCGGCCAGGCAAGCGTCCCGGGCGCCGCAGGCACATGGAAGGACCTGACCGACAACGTTAACCAGCTCGCCGCAAACCTCACCAACCAGGTGCGCGCGGTGGCCGAAGTCGCCACTGCCGTGACGGAAGGCGATTTGACAAGGTCGGTCGGTGTCGAGGCGAGTGGTGAGATGGCCCTCCTCAAAGACAAGGTCAACGAGATGATCCGCAACCTCAAGGAAACGACCCAGAAGAACACCGAGCAGGACTGGCTCAAGACCAACCTCGCGAAGCACACCCGGATGCTGCAGGGCCAGCGGGATCTGGCCACGGTCGCCCAACTGATCCTTACCGAGCTCGCCCCTCTCGTCGCGGCTCAGCATGGCGCCTTCTACATCGTCCAGACCCGCGAAGGCGAAGAGCCAAGCCTGAGGCTGGCTGCCGGCTATGCCTACCAGGTCAACAACGGTGAAATCCAGGCCTTCCGCTGGGGAGAGGGCCTGGTCGGCCAGTGCGCCCGTGATGGCCGACGCATTCTCCTCTCGACCGTTCCCGCCGGCTACATCTCGGTTCGCTCCGGCCTCGGTCAGTCATCGCCGGCCAATATCGTCGTACTTCCCGTTCTCTTCGAGGGGCGCACCAAAGCGGTCATCGAGCTGGCGTCCGTCCAGCCGTTCAGCGGGACGTATCTCGACTTCCTCGACCAGCTAACGGACAGCATCGGGGTGGTACTCAACACCATCGAGGCCAACATGCGCACCGAGGAACTGCTTAAGCAATCTCAAATTCTGTTCGCCGAGGCGCAGGAAGCAAGCAAGAGCAAGAGCGCCTTCCTCAGCATGGCAGCCCACGAGCTGCGAACGCCGCTCTCGGTCATCTATGGGTACCTATCGATGCTCCAGGACGGCAGCATCTCCCCCGATAAATGGGGACGCCCGATCAGCGTGCTCATCGGCAAGGCCGCGGAACTTAACCGGATCGTAGACGATCTCCTCACTGCCGCTAGGATCGAAGGTGGAACGGTCCCGACCGAGGTGAAGACCGTGGATCTGCGGGAACTCACACGCCAGGCGATCGCGCGGGCAGAGGCTCGCGCCGGCTTGCTCAAGGCCGAGATGACCTACGAAGAGCCGCGGGACCCAATTCTTGTAGACGTGGACAAGGAGCAGCTCGCGCGTGTCATCGACAACCTGATTAACAACGCCCTCACCTACAGCGCCGGTCAGCCGTGGCTCAAGGTGACGGTCGGCGGCGAGCCCGGCCCTTCTATAACTGTCCAGGATCACGGCATCGGCATCCCGGCGGAGATGCGAGAGAAAGTCTTCGAACGCTTTTACCGCATCGACGACAGCGCGCTTGGGCCCCAGCCCGGTACTGGCCTGGGCCTCTATATCAGCCGCGAATTGGCCGAGCGGCACGGCGGCTCGCTCAAACTCGAGCGCAGTGAGCCAGGCAAGGGCAGCACCTTCGTCCTCCGCCTGCCGGCCGCGGGCGCGGCCCATCAGCCTACGCGGCATGCCATCACCAGCCCCTCCTCGCGGGAGACCGCGACCGCCTAAAAGCCGCTTACTTGATCGTTAGCGATCCACCGGCATAGGGGCCGTCCGGGCCGATGATTTCTCAGGAGAATTTCGTCAGTCCTGGCCTGGTGTCACTCGGGATGCTCAGCACGGCGGTAGCAACTGCGTTGAACATCAGGCTCATCCAGTTGTAGAACGGAAATGGACGGGATAGTTCCTGATCGGGCTCTCTAGCAGCTCGACTGCCCCGAGCTCATTTGCCAGCCCTCCAGGAACCCGTGCCAATCGAGCGTGATGGTTCCCGTGCACCTCTTTCCGGAAGGAAGCCGCGTGTAGGTCACCGGGTAGGTGATTGAGCCTCCATGCCACTGGGCCGTTCCATGCCCGTAATCCGAAACCGGGCCCCCCGGAAACTAACCCTCCGCGGCGATGTTGCCTAAAAGCGATCGGTGGCCGACCGAGGTAGGAAAAAGCCCCGCACACCAGGACAAAGATGGCGACCAGGGCCACAACGATCCACTTCCGTTGTCGACGCTGCTCGGCACTCGGCCATGGACCGACCGCTGCGAACGCAGGTACCACGAAGGTCCCTGCCAGGTGATCACCGATCCGCTGGCGCCCGCCCGAGATGCGTGCTACGAGCGCGCCGAGAAAGTAAAGCCAGGGCAACCAGTCGATGGCTCGCAGCAGGTTCCGAACAATTATCTGCCAGGGTGTCGCTTGGCGCCCATCCAAGCCGGTAACCCGGATGCCGACCGCTACTTTTCCTAGCGTCTGGCCAAAGAATCCCTCGAGAACGAAGTAGTAACAGAAGGCGACGACCCATAGCCAGATGCCATCGACCGCAATCGTGCTGCTGTAAGAAGAAAAGCCTCCACTGGTCGAAGGATCGAGGCCAGCGTTGCTCATCCGCTCGCTACCGAACGTCACATTGATCAGGCCCTGAAGCAGGCCGATGACGATCAGGTCCAGGATTGCGGCGCGGGTTCGCCACCAGATACTTGCTGTTTGAATCGCTGATGACGCCTGCGCCGAAACGGCCTGGCTCATCTCGGCGCTACTCTAGCCCTTCCTATCAGGAGCGGTGCAGCAACAGCGGAACCAGTTGCTCGGCTGCCGTGAAAGAGCCGTGATGTCCGACGAGTCGCGCCTGCGCGGGATCCACGTCGCGCTCGACCACCCCAACGACTTCCCGGGCGGCTGCCACCACGTCTCCAATTCGCTCTCGCGCCGGCAGGGTCACGATCGGCCCAAAGGCGCCGGTCGCGATCGCCTCTTCCCGTGACCACACCCACATCCGATCGCCTAACCGCCCCCGCCAGGTAGCCAGCACATCCGCCTCGGCACCGGGCAGCGTGTACACGTACCGGGCGCGCGCCTCACCCGCGATCAGCCCAACGCCTTTCTTCAGCTCTGGATGATCAGCGACATCGAGCCGCTGGTCCGCAGCGAGGTCGACCATGCCGTGGTCGCCGGTTATGAGCAGAAGGGTGTCTTTAGGAAGGCGCTCGGCGAAGGCCACCATGCTGCGGTCGATCGATCCCAGTTCGTCGCGCCACTCCTGGGAGGCAACCCCATGCACGTGCCCGGCGGTGTCCAGCTTCGGGTGATAGGCGTAAACGAAGCTACCTGCCGGCTTCAACGCATCAACCGTTTGGGCGATCACGCCGTCGAGCGTTTCGGCGGCGCGGAATCCTCCCGAACGCCAGACTGCCCGCGTGAGGCCCGATCCCTCGTGTACAGGAGGTCCGATTCGCGTAACCCGCATCCCCGCAGCCACCGCCCGCTCGACCATCGTTTCTTCCGGTTGGACGACTTCGGGTACGAAGGTCTCCAGCAGGCTGACACGAGGCCCGAGCCCATAGAGCGCCCAGGTCAGCACGTTGAAGGCACGCGACTGCCCCGGCAGCGCCATCGTATAGCCAATCAGTCCATGCTGACCCGGTGGCAGACCGGTGGCGATCGAGCTGATGCTCGCCACCGTTGTCGCCGGAAAACCCGCCGTCAGGGGCTCGCGAGCGATGGAATTCATGAACGGCGCAACCTCCCGGTGAGCTCGAAGCGACTCCCACCCCAGCCCGTCAACCAGGAGCAGGCACATCCTCGCCGCCGGCTCAATCTCCATCAGGCCAGCCTT
>Ga0102924_1001261_pt1 | contig 29827 bp, 33 predicted proteins | sample PaiPotPPM11metaG_FD_80116 | JGI IMG/M metagenome (GOLD analysis project Ga0102924, IMG submission 80116) | Iron sulfur acid spring bacterial and archeal communities from Banff, Canada, to study Microbial Dark Matter (Phase II) - Paint Pots PPM... ... | reverse complement strand
CTCACCGCGGCGCGCCGGAACCGCCCGAGCCACTCCTTGGCTTGTGGATCGTCGCCCAGCGATGGGACCCAGAGGTCAATGTCCTCGCCGGTGAAGAAATACGGCTCGATCAATTCGATTGCGGCCTCGATGGCGCCCGCCGCGGGGGGCGCCCATGGGTAATCGGGTGCTTCGGTCGAGCGGGCCATACCGCCGTGCAGCACGAGCGCGTGCGTTCGCTCTGGATAGGTCGCCGCGAAAAGCAAGCACATCGGCGCGCCCTCCGAGACGCCCATCAAAACGGCGCGCTCTGATCCGGCCGCGTCCATGACCGCTCGAACATCGTCCATGCGCTCTTCAAGCGTCGCGATCCCGACCCCGCGGTCCGAAAGGCCGGTTCCTCGCTTGTCGAACAGAATTAGACGACTAAAGGAGGCAAGCGTTCTGAAGAAACGAGCCATGCCCGGGTGCTCCCAGTCCATGTCGATGTGACTGAGGTAGCCCTGGACAAGGACAAAATCCCGCTCACCTTCACCCACGACCTGATACGCGATATGCACGGTTTCGTTCTGTGCATACCGAACCGGCGTTGCCTCGCTCACTGCCTGAAGGCTACAGATCGCCCCTTGCACACGCTGAGTGACCACGCAGGAAGGCGCGAGGCCGCGCTGCGACGAAGGCGGGATCGCCTCCATCCGGTCGCGGTCGCGAATCGAGGCGGGTCGCCCGATCCAGCTGCCGTCGGCAGCGCACAGAAGACTGCCCGGCGCGCCAGCCGGCGACTTGCCTCCGGCCGTGACCGAGGGCCGAGCCGAGTCTCAGGGATCGCCGCTGTGGCAGAGACATGCCCACGGATCGGGACGCACTTGCAGCGTGACATGTTCGCTGGATTGGGAAGCGCGGTAACTACGCAGATTGGCGGTCAGGCGTGATGTCGCGGAATCCCAACGAGTTGTCCGGCTCATAGTCGCCGTGAAGAACCTCCGGCGCGAGGTCGAGCCCGTTGGGCCAGACGACGGTACCGGCATCTGTGTCGACTTGCACTTGGGCGAAGTACTCGGGATCGTCAAGGGGGGATACGAGAGAGCCAGTGGCCTGGCCCGGGATGTAACGAACGTCGCGTACGACACCGTCGTCGAACAGAATCCGCATGACATGGGGGCCAAGTACTGCGACCCCGACTACTGACGGAAGGTGACTAGAGGCGCTCATGGCAGCGGCTCAATGGTACCGGGGGCGTCGCCGCGGCTGGCCCGATCCCACGCTGCAAGCAGCTCTTCCCTGTGTAGATCGACCCAGGTTCGCACAAGAGCGGCCTGCCGCGACTTGAGGTCGCCAAAGGTGACCGAGCCCGTCCGGATGTCGAAGACGGCTCGCTGGTCAGTAACCCAGGCGTGGAGGTGCGGCGGGCCGTGGTCGCGGATGTCCATGTAGATGACGATCCCATAGAAGGCAGAGATCCTGGGCACCGCCGTCAATTGGTGTTCCGCTTGAGGACGATGTTTGGAGGCTGATCTGGGGTGCCGCGCGAAGGCGTGGACCCCGAGTTCCTCGAGAGGTCGGGCGGAGGGCTTGCCATCCCTCGGTGCGCCCCAACTCATGACGACCGATGCAATGATCGCCCTGCACTTGGGTGAATGGAAGCGGCGCTCATAGCATCATCACGCGATTCCTGCTCTCCGAGGCCGGGCGGTTGATGAGGTTCTTCAACAGCTTGCAAAGCATTCCGAATCGAGTGCTGGTCGACACGCAGACCGAGGTGGAGTGATGTTGTGAGAGAGGTACCGCCGGTCCGCTACTTGCGCCGTTCCGACGGCGCGATCGCGTACCAGGTCTGGGGCGACGGCGACCTCGATCTATTGGTGATGACCGAGTTCACGACCTCGGTGGACAACATCTGGGAGCATCCGGGTCGACTCCGGCTGCTTTCGTCCTACGGCGAGCTGGGTCGGGTAGTTCGGTTTGATCCGAGAGGCCAAGGCGCCTCGGACCCCCACCCGCTCGAGGAAGTCGGTCAACTTGGTCCGTGGCTCGACGACGCGCTTCACGTACTCGACGAGCTCGATGTCGCCGGGGCGGTGGTTTGCGCCGAGGGCTATGCCGTCCTGGGCCTCGGAGCGCTTGTCTTCGCCTTGATTCAAGGACCCGGACTCGGGTGGTCCTCCATCAGCGTGGTCGGTGCCTTCGCGTTGGCGGTCGGGGCACTGGCCGCCTTCGCCCTCGTTGAGTTGCGGAGCCGACATCCCATGCTGGCGTTGGCGATGTTTCGCGATCGCGAATTCAGCTCCACAAACGCGATCACGTTCCTGCTCTACGCGAGCGTCGGAGGAGCGCTCTTCCTCATTCCCGTGCAGCTCCAAATCGGTGCGGGATACTCACCCCTCGAGGCGGGCGCTGCACTGCTTCCCCTGACACTCATCGAGCTCATCTTCTCAGCGCGCTCCGGACGTCTGGCAACCAGGATCGGCCCCCGAGCTCAACTCATCGCCGGCCCTTTCATCTTTGCTGTGAGCCTTCTCCTGCTCATCAGGATCACTGGTCATCAGGGCTACGTCGCATCAGTCCTGCCGGCCGTGATCGTGATGGGGATCGGCGTGGCGACCTTCGTCGCACCCCTGACCGCCACGGTCATGGCATCCGCGACACCCCAACGCGCCGGTCTGGCCTCGGCCATCAACAACGATGTCGCCCGAATCGGCAGCCTCCTCGCGGTATCCGTGCTGCCCGCGATCGCCGGCATCACCGGGACCACCTACCTCCATCCGGCCCAGCTCTCAGCCGGGTTTCGAACCGCGATGATCGTTGCCGCCGTCGGCTGCGGGATCGGCGGCAGCGTCGCTGCCCTCACCGTCACGAACCCGGCGAGTCAAGCCGAGCCCACAACCTCGTAGCCCCATTGCGCGATCGACGCGCCACCCGTACGCGTCGCCGCGCCCGTCCCACCGGGAGCCGACCGTCCTTAACCCGTCCTCCATCGCGTGACGAGCTGCACGAAAGTGCCGCGTGTCGCCTCCTTGCTCGGGATGCCGATCTACCCTGCGGAACGTGTCCGAGGGTCGACAGGGCGAGCAGCGATTCGGAACTGCGGCGCAGGCCGAGGAGTGGGACGCCAGATACAGCGAGCGCGAGGGTGCGAGGTGGAGCGGCCGCCCGAACGGTCGGCTCCGCGTCGAGGCAGCGGGCCTCACGCCGGGCAAGGCGCTCGACGTCGGTTGCGGCGAGGGTGCCGACGCGATCTGGCTCGCTGAGAACGGTTGGACGGTCACGGCGATCGACATCTCCGACGTGGCGGTCGGCCGGGCGCGGTCGGCAGCAGAGCTGGCCGGTGCCGCGGTCGAGTGGATCTGCGGGGACGTCCTGCAGATGGCGTTCCCGGCCGGCTCCTTCGCCCTGGTGTCGATGCAGTACCCGGCGCTGCCGAAGGCGGCCGGCGACGTCGCGGTGCGGACCTTGCTCGACACGGTGCGACCCGGCGGATTGCTGCTCGCCGTCTACCACGACCTCGACGACGAGCACCGCGAGCATATGAAGTCGCGTGGCATCGACCCTGCGGACTACGTCGGTGCGGACGACCTGCGTCAGCTGCTCGGCGACGACTTCACGGTCGAGCTGGATACGGTCGAGCCGCGCATCAACCCACCACCCGACACCCCGCACATCGCCGACGTCGTCCTGCGCGCCCGGCGCTTCTGATCAGGATCACGCCGTCCTCTACGCCCTCCCGACCAGCGGGCGGCGACGTGGACGCCTGGTCGCCGCCGGCCCTCCGGCACTGGGTCAGCAACTCTCGGCGCGTCGGTACCCAGCCACCCCTTGGAGGGCGCTCGGCGGTCCAGGTTTGAGTCATGCGCCACGCCGACGGACGAACTCGAGGCTCGGACTCGGTCTGAGATTCGTATCGTTCAACGGGTGGCACAGGAGATGTTCGTCGATGGCGAACGAAACGGTCAGTGCGAGCATCACCATCAAGGCCCCGGCCGAGGGAATCTTCGCGGTCCTCGTCGAGCCGGCGAACCACGCTGCGATTGACGGCACAGGCTGGGTCTGTGACCCAGTCGACCGCCGACCCCTGACGGCGTCGGGGCAAATCTTTCGCATGGCGATGTACCACGCCAACCATCCGAATGGGAGCTACGAGATGGCCAATCGAGTCCAAGTGTTCGATCCGCCGCACGCCATCTCCTGGGAGCCGGGCTACGACCCCGGTGACGGCACCCTGCGCTTCGGTGGCTGGATCTGGCGCTACGACCTGGCACCACTCGGCCCGTCCGCGACCGAGGTCAAGCTTTCTTACGACTGGTCCGCAGTGCCTGACCTCGTACGTCAAACCGGGCCAGTGTTCCCACCCTTCTCCCCCGATCATCTGCACAACTCGTTGACGCATCTCGCTCACCTGGTCGTTGCCTGAGCGCGAGCCCGCCGCGACCGTCTGCACCTTGTGCATCGACGGCTGCGTCAGAGGAGGGCGGCGGCGAACTGGTCGTGGTGGTCGACCCACCAGCGGCGCCGGCGGTCGTAGCGGTCGCTGCCACCGGTCCGGTTCCACATCTCGACCGCCCTCGGGTCACCGGCGTCGACGCGGCGCCGGGCGGCTGCTCCGATGCGGGCGATGGCATCGTTCATGGCGGTGAGCAGCTGTGCCCGGCTGTCCCCTTCCAGTCCGTAGGCGTCGGCCACGAGTCGGAGCCGTGCCGGCCGGTCGGCGGGTTGCCAACCGAGCCGGGCCTGATCGAAGTCGTCGTCGATCGGTACGCAGAGGCGGGCGAGGTGGGCGAGGTCGTAGACGGGGCGGCCCGGGGCCGCGAACTCGAAGTCGAGCAGCGCAACGGCGACGCCGTCATGGAAGACGACGTTCTCGGGGCACACGTCGTTGTGGCACACGAGCGTCCCGCCGGCAGGGTCAGCCAGGCTGTCGTCCCAGGTGAATCCCTGAGGGTCGAACCCGCGGGCGCTGTCGTGCAGCCCGCGCAGCAGCCTGGCGATGGACGCCAGCGCGGTGTCGGACTGACTCCAGTCCGGATAGGGCGGCACGGGGACCTCGCCGTCGATGAAATCGAGGCGTTCGCGTCCGTCCTCGTCGATGCCGACTGGTGACGAGGCACCCTCGAATCCGGCCTGCCTCAACGACCGCAGGAAGGCGTGGATCGAACGCGAGTGCGGACTCGGGGGGCGAAGGACATGCGGGCCGACGCGGACGACCTGGCCCGCGTTCGCGATCCCGCCATCGAGCTGCTGCTCAGCCACGCGGCCACTTTGACAGACGAATGGTGCAGCCGGCCGCGGCTCTCCACAAGGGCTTGCGGGGGAGCGAGGCACTCGACGAGCCGGGCGGGTCGACGGGCACGGCGCGTGCGAGCCACAGATCACACTCGTACGCTCTCCGCCCGTGTCGCGCATCGACGGGCGCATCTTCCACGTCAACGTCAACTGCTCTGACCTCGACACCTCCCTGAGCTTCTACCGCGAGGCGGTCGGGCTCACCGCCGCAGTCCACACCACTCCCGGGCGCCCCCAGCCCGGCGGAGCGTTCGGACTCACGACCGCGCAGTGGGACGCGTGGATCATGACGAGCGGCCACGGAGTCGAGGACGTCGTCATCGACCTGCTCGAGTGGAAGGTGCCGCGCCCGAGCCAAGCGGGAGAACCCGGCGGCTTCGAACGCCTCCGTCTCGGCGTTCGCGACGGCTCCCGCCTTGCTGCGGGCTTCGCCGTCGATCCCGATGGGGTTCGCATCGAGATCGTGGACCGCGACGGCCCGCGGGTCGCCGGCGTCGTCGTCGGCTGCTCGGACGTCGACGAGTCACAGGCGTTCTATCAGGACGTGGTCGGGTTGTCGCGCGTGGGGGCCACGACGTTCTGCGATTCGCGTGGACCCGGATCGTTCTCGATCGAGCTGGCACCGGCCCACCGGCCATCTCGACCACGGATCGCCACCGACGTCGGGATCTACCGTCTCGCCTTGCTCGTCGGGGACCTCGACCGCGCCCACGACACCCTCACCGCGGCGGGAGTCCACCCGTACTCGCCCCCGGCGACCCTCGACATGGGCCCGGGCCTCCCCGCCCTTCGGGCTCTCTTCTTCCCCGACCCTGACGGCACCACTCTCGAATTGATCGAGCAGCCCGCCGCCCGCGTCGTGCCCGATGCTCGCTGATCCCGGCACTCGGCTGCGCCCGAGACGACCCGCCGCGTTGGACAGACGTACGCGTCTGGCATTAGCGCCAAACGGCGCACCGTGCAGCGGATGGGTGGGCGGGTCGTGGCGTCGAGAGTCCCGGAACGTCGGCGGTGACGGGAAGTGGGCTCGAAGACGCGGACGACGATCCAGCGGGCGCATCGGCTCAGTGAGAGGAGCGCGGGTAACTTCCTGGGTCATGCCGGACGAGGGGATTCCGCCGCCGGAGCCAAAGGAGATCGACAGTGAGAAATGGCTCGAGTGGAAAGACGTCATGGATCGAGCGATCCTGCGCGCCCACCCGCTCGAAGAGTTCGGCCGGGTGTATCGGTGCGACAATTGCCTCTTCTACCTGGATTCTGACGCGGAGCTCTCGTACTGCTGGCATCCGAACCTGCGGATTCTCGTGGGTGGCAGCTGGTGGTGTCAGTGGTGGGAGGAGATTCCTGGGGCGGAGTGACGACCGAATGACGGTCGCTATTCCAATCGCCTGAGTACGGCATCCGTCGTCGGCCCGCGCGCAGAGCTCCGACGGCTGCCCGGCCGCTCGTTCGACAGTGGCGCGGATCCGGGGTCCCGGGTGACCATGACCGGATGGAGCGACCCACCGAGCGGCTGCTCACGCCACGCTTCGGCGTCGTGGTCGGATCGGGTCTCGCGTACTTCCTCTCGCTCGGCATGCTGCTGCCGGTCATCCCGCGGTACGTCCAGCACCGGCTGGGAGGCGGGAGCGTCGGCGTCGGCGTCGCGGTCGGGGCACTGTTCGTCGGTGCGTTGATCCTGCGCCCCTACGCGGGGCGCATCGGTGATCGGATCGGGCGTCGCCAGCTCATCGTGGTGGGTGCGCTGGTCGTCGGTGTCGGAGCGCTCCTGTACGGCGCGGTGTCGTCGCTGGCGTTCCTGATCGGCGCCCGGCTGCTGGCCGGGGTCGGCGAGGCGGCGTTCTTCGTGGGCGCGGCGACGATGATCACCGACCTCGCGCCTCCCGCCCGGCGAGGCGAGGCGATCAGCTACTGGTCGGTGGCCGTCTACGGCGGCCTTGCGTTCGGTCCCGCGCTCGGGGAGCTGGTCGTCGACGCCGGTGGCTACGAGACCACGTGGCTGGTGTCGGCCGCGCTGGCCGGGGTCGCGGCTGCCCTCGGCGCCTGCACCCGGGAGGTCGAGCGACCATCCGGGGAGGTCTCGGGTTCGGTGATCAACCGGGCTGCGCTCGGTCCCGGCACGGTGCTCTTCTCGGGTCTCATCGCCTTGGCCGCGTTCACCGCCTTCGTGCCGCTGTACGTCGACCAGGTCGGCCTGTTGGGGGCCGACACGGTGTTCCTCGCCTACGGCGGGCTCGTCCTCGCGGTGCGCATCATCGGCGCCCGGCTGCCGGACCAGCTGGGCGGTCGGCGTTCTGGCGCGATGGCGCTGGTGGCGGTGACCAGCGGGATGACGGTCATGGCCGGGTGGCAGAGCGTGGCTGGGCTGTTCGTCGGCACGGTGCTCTTCGCGGCCGGGGCGTCGCTGCTCTACCCAGCGCTGCTCCTGCTCGCGCTGGGGGCAGCGCCCGACACGCAGCGGGCATCGGTGGTGGGAACCTTCAGCAGCTTCTTCGATCTGTCCCAGGCGAGCGGGTCGCTCATCGTGGGCGGTGTCGCGGCCGCGACCAGCTACCGGGGGGCGTTCGGGGCCGGTGCGGTGTGCGCGGCTGCAGGCTTGGTCGCGTTGCCCCGCCTGACTCGCCGGCGGCTCCGGCCGGTGCAGCTCGCCGAGGAGGACGCCTTCGTCGCCGAGCACCCGGCGCCGTGACGCCGCCCGCCGGTGCGCGACGGGTGATCATCACCCGGGTAAGGCGCACGGCCAGCCCGGGTACGGGTGACGACTCGCTCGGCAGCGGCGCACGCACAGTGCTGGGCGCGCTGGTTGCTCATTAGGCCGCTATTCGGTTCCGCGGCGGCGCTAGCTGGGCGTGTCGGCGTCGCAATGACCGGGCGACGGCGCCACATCCAATGCCGGGTTGCGATCGAAGAACCCGAACGGGCTCAGCAGGAATCCCGTGTACTCGACCGGCATCACGGGCCAGTCCTCCGGGCGAACGAAGTGGGTCACCCCGAAGCTGTACCAGCAGACGATGTCGCGCCCCTCGATCGGTCGGTCGGCGCTCGTCCAGCGGGGCAGCCCGTCGCCCCCCGCGTGCTGGTTGGGGAACTCCCCGGCGGCCCGGCGCTCGTCCCGTTGGAAGGGCGTGACCCAGAGGTTGTGGCGGGCGAACCCGGCTCGTTGCCCGACGCTGGATTCCGGCTGCGCCAGCATCGTCGGCGTCGAGACGGTCGGCACGAGCCGGTAGGCGACCGGGGCGCCGAGCCGGTTCGTCGAGCCGGGGTTCACGATCCGCCAGTGCCGGCTGGTTGCCGCGTGCGTGGACCGACGGGCCGCCAGCTCGGTCGCCAGCAGCGTCGCCCGTTCCCGAAACGCGTTGCCGAGGGGAGCGTCGGTCCCGGCCGGGACCGGTTCGGCCTCGACCTCGTAGACGCTGTTCGTCGTGCCGTCGACGTCGAAGTCGAGCCGGGCGTTGAACAGGTGCTGGTGGTGGGGCGCGGCGAGGCCAGGCGCGATGACGTTCGCGAACTCGGGCTGTTCCCCGGGCGGGATCGCCATCGTGGACACGATCCCGGTGAGCTTGACCTCGAGCTGGAGGCTGCCGTCTTGGTAGAAGTACCAGTAGAAGCCGTACTCGTAGTTGCCGACGGTGGCGATGAGGCTGACGACGAGCCGGCGGGACCGGCGGACCTCGCTGGTGTCGCCCTGCAGGTCGTGGTGCTTCCAGAGGATCCCGTAGTCCTCCTCGTGCATGCAGATGGCGTTCTCGACGACGTAGGGCTCTCCCTGCTCGTTGGCGAGCACGCCGTCGAAGTAGTGGATGACGCCGAGGCAGTCACAGCCGAGCGTCAGGGAGTTCGCCATGCGCCCGAGGCCCCACTCACCGGCGTCGAACGCGTTCTTCCAGCCGTGCATCGGGCCCGGGTCGCCGTAGGGGACGACCATCTCCGAGATCGACGCCCGGTGGAGCAGCGGGCGCACCCGCCCGGCGTCCTCGTAGCCGATCGTGTGGAGGACGAGTCCCTCGTAGGGGTCGAAGCCAACCCGGAACGACCAGCGCTGCCAGCACACCTGGTTGCCGTCCACCGTGAAGCTGGCGCCGTCCGCCTGGGTGATGTCGAGGGGCCGCAGGTCGTCGCGCAGGGCGCCGACGTCCTTGGGCTGGTAGTTGCCGCGTTCAGGCGGCAGCGGCACCGGCCCGAAGTCCTGCACCTCGATCACCTCGCCGGCGCCCATGTCGAAGAACGCGACGAGGCCCTCGATCGGCCGGGCGTAGCCGTTGTCGGTCGAGATGTCGCGCTGGAACGCGATGCACCGCGAGATGCGCCGGCCTTCCTCGAGGTCGAGCCCGAAGTTGCCGGCGGGCCAGGGGTCGATCTGGACCTGCTCGGGATCCTCGATCCCGCGCCGTTTCAGCGCCGCCACCCAGTCCGGGTGCTCGGGCAGCTTCAGGATGGCCTCGAGCGACTCCCCGAACATCAGCGCCGGCCGCATCCCCTCGTGGGTCTCGACGGCTCGAACCTCGCCGTCGGTCACCGAGACGACCGCCTCGAGGAGCTCCAGGCCCGGGCCGGGCACGACCAGGATTCGCACCGATCGGTCCGCCGGGGCGCCCGGCTGGTGCGCCGCCGCCACCGCCTTCTCCGGCTCGTCGAGCACGACGTGGACCACGCGGGCCCCGTCGCCGAGATGACCACCGGCGCGCAGCACCTCGATGGCGCGGGTCACCTCCTCGGCCGAAAGCATGTCGAGCGGATGGGCCGTCATCGCAAGCCAATCCTCTTCAGCATCGCCACTCCCGCGTCCGGTTGTCCCGCCGCCCCCCACCGGAAGGTAGCGAAACCCAGGCGGCCTACGCGATCGCTTGCTCGGGCCGCCGAAGGAGGAACACGCCGACCACGCCGATCCAGAGCGAGTCGAGGCTGAGCATCGCCCCCCTGAAGTTGTAGCTGAAGTCGTTGGCATAGGCGACGCCGGACGCGCCGATGAACGACCCGATCGCGAGGATGATGCTCAGCATGCCGAACCAGCGGTGAAAGAGGCCGGTACGGAACACGACGACGGCCGTCGTGCCCACCAGCACCGCCAAGCCGAGCAGCACGCCAGCCACCGTGAACTGGGTCAGGGTGTAGTAGACGCGCGCACCCGAGTACCCGAGGTCGTCGATCCGAAGTGCCGCGGTGGCCTCGGTGGCGGCTGATACCACCGACATCGTGGCCGCCAGCACCAGCCCGCCGAGCGCAGCTGCGGCGAGGCCGGCGTGGCCACCCTCGGCCTTGCGGAGCGCTCGGAAGTGCGCGGATCCCCAGACGAGGACCGCCGACATCGCGAGGCCGAACAGGAACGCCGCGGCCTTGATGTCGCTCTGGTGGTTCTTGAAGTAGTTGAACATCTTCGTCGCCGAGTCGGTCGTCGACGGGCTGCTGCCCTGGAGGACCGGACCTTGCACGATGATGAGGATGAGAAAGACCAGGCCCGAGGCCGCGGCCAGCCGCACCCATTTCGCTTCATCCATGCCCGAAGCTCCCTCGCTCCCACGCGCGCGCCGGTTAAGAGTCGGGAGCATCGACGGTCCGGCGAGCCACTGTCAACCCACGGTGGAGCGCCAAGCTCAACCGCCTGCACCCCTGGTCGCGGGACCGGACTCGCGGCTCAGGGTTCTCGACTGGCGCGCTCCGAACCGCGCTCGGCTGATGGCGTCGCACGCTGGCGACAATGGGGCTGCCACGTATGACGTCGTGCCGATCGGCTGGGTGGAGTCGCCGCTGCTGACCCGCGAGCAAGCCCCGCGTCAGGGCGACGAGGGGTCGCCGCCGGCCTGGCTGGTGTTCGCCGACCGGGTCGGGGAGGGCATCCGCGACCTCGCGGTCGGAACCGAGATCCTCGTGCTGACCTGGCTCGACCGCGCCCGGCGCGACGTCCTCTCGACGCACCCACGGAACGACACGAGCACCCCGGAGGTGGGCGTGTTCAGCATCCGTTCCCCCGACCGGCCGAACCCGATCGGGCTGCACCGGGTGTCGATCGTCTCGATCGAGGGGTCGCGGGTCGGCGTCCGCGATCTCGAGGCGCTCGACGGCACGGCGATCATCGACGTGCACCCGGTGCTGGACCGCACCGACCGATGACGCGCGACCGGCGGTAACCGGGTCGCCTCCGGCTGGCGCATGCGGGCGCGGACAAAGATGGTGGCGTGGGTCGGACGACCGAGCGCCGGGGCCGGCGATGAGCTGGGAGACCGGCGCCGTCGTCGTCCGCCGGGAGATCGCGTGGGGCCGGCCGTGGCTGGCGTGCCCGGTGTTCGTCGTCGCGGACACGAGCGAGTTGCTGGCCACCTACCTCGCCGAGGGGGCTCCGTTCGGCTACCTGCCGGGCTGGCCGCACCCCTGGTCTCCCCAGCCGGCCTGGTACGGGCACGGCGTGCTGATGCTGCAGCGACCCGGCGAGGAGTACGCGGTGTGGCACTTCTGGGAGGGACCGGACCGAGACTTCGCCCACTGGTACGTGAACTTCCAGGAGCCGTTCCGCCGGACCGCGATCGGCTACGACACCCAGGACCTGGAGCTCGACGTGGTGATCGACCCGGACCGATCGTGCCGCCTGAAGGACGACGACCTCGTCGACCAGCGGGTGCGGGAAGGGCGCTTCACGGGCGCGGTCGCGGATCGGATCCGCGCCGAGGCGGAGCGGATCATGGGCGACGTCGAGGCCGGCCGCACCTGGTGGGATGACGAGTGGGCCTCGTGGGAACCCGATGCAGCCTGGGCCGCACCCGAGCTCCCGGCGGGCTGGGAGGACGCCCGACCCCGCGCCTGACCCGCCGGGCCCCGAACGCCGGCCGCCGGGTGCGAGCTTCCTCAGGTGCTGTGACCGGCATCGCCGGACGGACGGTGCTGCGAGCAGCGACGCGAGATCACCTGAGCGGCTAGGCCTGAGCGCCCTCGACGACCGCAGCGCCGACGACGATCAGGCGTCATCGCCGCCGTCACCCCGGGCGCCTCGCTTCCAGTAGCCGCGGACGGTCGTCGAGGCGCGCGGGAGACCGCGGTCCTCGAAGAGGTGGCGGCGGATGCGCTGCACCGCCGCTGCCTCGCCGGCGACCCACACCCGGCTCCCGGGAACCAGATCGACGCCTCGCACCGCGTCGACGAGCGCATCGCCGGGCGGCGCGCCCGGCGAGAGGTCGTGCCAGGTGACGGCCGCGTGCGGGTGGTCGGGCAGGTCGAGTCGGCCCTCGGGGTGCGAGACCTCGACGTGGACGTCGACCGGCGGCTCGCGCGGCAGGACCTCGAGCAGCTGGCTGATCGCAGGGATGGCGGTCTCGTCGCCGGCCAGCAAGAACGCGGGAGCGTCGTCGTCGACGGCGTAGCCGCGCCCCGGTCCTGAGATGGCCGCCGCGTCCTCCGGCTGCGCCGCCGCCACCCACTCCGAGGCCGCGCCCGCGCCGTGGCGGACGATCTCGACGTCGAGCTCGAGCGCGTCCGGGTCGAAGAGCCGAGGCGTGAACGTCCGGATCGGGGGGCGGCTGCCGTCGGGCAGGAGGAACTCGTTGCCGTTCCAAGTCGGCATCACGAGCTGACGGGCCTGCGCCGGCAGCAGCAGCCGGACGCTGGCCGCCGGCTGGTCGATCGTGAGGTCAGCCAGCTCCGAGCCGCCGAGCGTGACCCGGGTCAGCCGAGGACCGCGCGCCTCGAGGCCGCGAACGACCACGGTCCGAAACCGCGGCGGCTCGCGCCGGGTTCGTGACGGGGCGGGCTTCGGCGGCGGGCGTCCCATGGTGAGCAGCTCCGAACGGACTCGGGCAGCCGGCGTCATCGTAGGTGCGCTACGCGGCCTCACCCCGCTGCTTGGCGATCAGCCACGACCGTCCCGCGTGCGGCAGCGCCTCGAGCGCGGCGATGACGGCGTCGTGGTCGTAGTCCACGCGCACGTGCTCGATCCGATGGGATGTCTCGTCGGCGTCCACGACGACGTAGGACGCCCGCAGGTCGGGCGGCAGGGGATTGCTCACGCTGCCGAGATTGATCACCCGACGGGCGCCCACCATCCGGTCGACCGCCCGGTGCGTGTGCCCGGCGAACACCACGTCGGCGTCGCACTCCGCCAGCAGCGACGCGAGCTCGTCGTCGCCCGTGTCCGGCGTGACGCCGGCACCCTCGTCGGACTGCGGGGACGCGTGGATGCCGAGGAGCCGGGTCCCGTCCGGCAGCGTCCGGCGGACCTCGAACGGGAGCCGGGCGAGCCAGCGGGTCCAGCCCGCCGCCGCGACCTGATTGGCGGTCCACCCGAACGAGCCGGCGATCTCGGTGACGACCGGCGCCAGCGCGGGGTCCCGGGCCGCGTCGGCGGCGTGCGGTGGAGGTCGCTCGCCGGTGACGACGTACCGGTCGGTGTTGCCGCGGAGGACGGCGGCCGGGAGCGCCGCGATGCGGTCGAGGATCCCGATCGGGTCGTGCCCGAGCGCGACCAGGTCGCCGAGGATCCAGTACGCGTCGGCGCCGCCCCGTCGTTCGACGTCGTCGAGCACCGCGTCGAGGGCAACCGAGTTGCCGTGGATGTCGGAGAACAGGGCGAGGCGCGCGCCACGATCGTACGCGTGTCCCACCGCCGCGGTCCCCGCACCGTGACGGCGCGGGGGCCAGGGTTTACGCTCCCGCGCGATGGATCTCGTGGTCCGCGGTGCCACCGTGTACGACGGCACGGGTGGTGAGCCCCGAGTCGCGGACCTCGGCGTCACGGGCGAGCGGATCGACGCGGTCGGGGACCTCGCCGCCGAGCCCGCCGGCGTCGAGGTCGCCGGCGCCGGGTTGGCACTCGCACCGGGGTTCATCGACGTGCACACCCACGACGACTTCGCGGTGTTCCTGCTCCCGGAGATGGACTTCAAGGTCGCGCAAGGCGTCACGACCGCCGTCGTCGGGAACTGCGGGCTCGGCGCGGCGCCCTTCGATTCCGCGCAGGCGTATCTCAGCCTCTTCGCGGCCGACCACCGCCGCGAGCTGCTCCCGGCCTGGGACACCTACGGCGACTACCTGGACGCGATCGACAGCGACCCGCCGAGCCTCAACGTGGCCGTGCTCGTGGGCCACGGCACGATCCGGCAGGACGCGATGGGCCACGAGCGCCGGGCCCCGGACGAGCGGGAGCTGGCCCGGATGCTCGACACGATGGCGACCGCCCTCGACGCCGGCTGCGTCGGCTACTCGACCGGGCTCATCTACGAGCCGGGCCGGCACGCCAAGACCGACGAGCTCGTGACGCTGGCGAGCGACATGGCGCGCGTCGGCGGCATCTACGCCAGCCACATGCGCAACGAGGGCGAGGGCCTCCTGGACGCGGTGCGGGAGGCGATCCGCATCGGTGAGGACGGCGGCGTGCCGGTGCAGATCTCGCACCACAAGGCCAGCACCAAGCCGTCGTGGGGGCTGGTGCACCAGTCGCTGCGCCTCATCGAGGAGGCTCGCGCCCGCGGCGTCGACGTCACCGCCGACCAGTACCCGTACACCGCCGGGAGCACGAGCCTCCTCGCGGTGCTGCAGAACGTCGAGGAGAACACGGCCGGATTCGGCTGGGTGGACTGGGGCGACCACCTCCTCGCCTCGACGCCGCGTCATCCCGAGTGGGAGGGCCGAACGGTCCCCGAGATCGCCCGCGACCTCGGCATCGACGAGCCGCTGGACGCGGTGCGGCACATCGTCGACGTCGAGGGCGACGGCGCCGTCGTGATCATCGAGTCGATGAGCGAGGACGACGTCCAGACCGTCATGGCCCACCCGACCACGATGATCGGCTCCGACGGGATCCCGACCCTGACCGGCAAGCCGCACCCGCGTCTCTACGGGACGTTCGCCCGCGTGCTCGGCCACTACGCGCGGGACCTCGGCGTGCTCTCGCTGCCGGAGGCGGTCCACCGGATGACCGGCCTGCCGGCCGCCAAGTTCGGGCTCGCCGGCCGCGGCCGCATCGAGCCCGGCGCCTTCGCCGACCTGGTGCTGTTCGACCCCGCGCGCATCGACGACGTCGCCACCTACCAGGACCCGCGGCGGCACCCGGCCGGCGTCGAGGGGGTCTGGGTCAACGGCACCCGGGTCGTGCGCGACGGTGAGCACCTCGGGGCTCGACCCGGCCGCGCGGTCCGTCAGCGCAGCTCGTAGACCTCGTAGGTCAGGGTCGTCCCGTCCAGGCTGCCCTTCGCGGCCGCCTGGATCTTGTTGAGCCACGCGTACCGCTCGTCACCGGTGTCGAACCTCGGCGCCGTGTAGATGGGGGCGTCCATGCCCTGCGAGAAGTCCCGCCGGCCCTGATAGTGAAGGAAGACCAGCGCGCCGTCATGGGTCTCGAGGGTCGCTCGCACGTCGAGGGTGCCCGTGTTGTCGGGGCCGATGGTGAGCCAGTCGGCCGCCGCGCTGCCCTTCATCTGGCCCCGCAGCCGGGCTCCCTCGACGCGAGCGCGGTTGACCTCGACGATCACCCGGGTCCCCGCCGGCGTGTTCGGAAGGATGAGGGGATCGGCGAGCTCGACCACCATGGTGCAGAGCGGCACCAGCTCGAGGCTCACCCGGTGCGCCGTCGGGTGGCCGGGACCGGGACGGACCGTCGCTGGATCACGGCTCAGACCTCGCCCATCACGTGGGAGCTGTTCACGGTCACGCGGTACCCGTCGGGATCGCGAACGGTGAACGACGCGTGGATCCGTCCCCGTTCGATCACGGACGGCTCGAGGCCGTCGGCCGTCCACTGGGCGTGCGTGACGTCGATGTCGTCGACCATGAGGTCGAACGGCGCGTCCGCCGGCTCGGGCGGGCGGCCGGGCACGAGGACCAGGTGGGTCCCGCCCCGCAGCTCGAGCACCGCGACGTGGGGGTTCCGCTCCACCTCGCGCATGCCGAGACCCCGCCAGTAGTCAGCCGACCGGTCGACGTCGCTGACCGCGAGCACCGCGTGGCCGATCCAGACGGCGGGGCGTCCGTCCATCGCTCGCCAGTCTGACATGGGGACGGGCGAGTCCGAACCGGTCCGGCGCGGGTCGCCGTCGCGCGCGGGGCGAGGTCACATGAAGTTGCGGGTGTGCAGCGCCGAGAGCTCCGCCGCGTCTTGATCCGGGAAGCCGAGCCGGGTCAGGCGACGCCGACGGCCCTCGTCCATCTCGGCCTGGAGTCGCTCGACCGCGTCGAAGCCGCGCCCGATGTCGGCCGGCGACCAGCTCCCGGCCGCCAGCACCACGAGGGCGTCGAACACCTGCCGGTTCAGGCCCGCCGTCTGGGCCAGCGCGTCGTGGCGACGGTGCACCGCGACCCGCAGCTGCTCCCGCACCCCGGGGTCGCTCGCGCAGAGGCACTCGAGATGCGCGACCCCGTACGCGACGTGGCGGGCCTCGTCCTGGCGGGCGAGGTGCGCGACCTGCGCCGTCACCGGGTCGGGCGCGTGCTCGTCGAGGAAGCCGAGCAGGTTCAAGAAGCTGCCCTCGCCGAGCACCGACAGGAGGAAGGAGGCGAGCACGAAGTCGGGCTCGTCGAGGAGCGTCTGCAGGGACGCCCGGCCGCCGGCCCCCGAGACGCCGAGGTCGCCGCCCCGCAGCTCGGCGCGCCGCGTGAACACCTCGACGTGGCGGGCCTCGTCGGCGACCTGCACCGCCAGCAGCTGCACGACCTCGCGGAAGTAGGGGTGGATCCGGCCGAGGAACCGGGCCGGCACGACGAGGGCCGCCATCTCGTTCTCCACCAGGTACGTCATCACCTGGACCACCGCGGCCTCGACATCGGCCGGCAGCAGGGCGCCGGCGTCCCAGTCGATCGCCGTGGCCGGGTCCCACTGGCCGGCGAGCGCCTGCGCGTACAGCCGCGGCACGACGTCAGCCCAGAGCTGGTCCCGCTGGTCGAGCTCGAAGCGCGGCTCGGGACCGCCGGCCTCCACCAGCGCGCCCCGCGCCGCCAGGCCCCAGCCCGGCCCGGCGCGGGCCGCCAGCCCGTCGGGGGTGGCGGCGCCGACGCGCGCCGCGTCGTCCCACCGGGCGTGGTCGGCGTCGCCGCGCACGATGGTCGGCCCGTCGGCCTCGAAGCCGTGGCCGTGCGCGCGGCACCACGCCCGGAGGTGGATCGGCAGCTGCGCGTCGCGCCCGAGCACCTGCAGCCGGTCGCCCGGGACCAGGTCCCGGAGGGCGCGCTCGATCAGGAGATGGGCGCCTCGATCGAGCCCGAGATCCTCAAGGTCGATAGTCGGAGGCGGTGACATGGCCTGCGTCGTCGTAGAAGCCGGTCTCGTCGACGGCTCGCTCGAGCGCGTCGTACCCGCTGACGCGCCCCTCCTTCCAGGTCTTGAGCCCCTCGAGGTCCAGCAGCGGTCGCACCCGGGGATCCGAGTACGACATCGACTGGAGCAGCTCACTGAACCGCTCGAGCTCGGCGACGGGGCCGGCGTCGGTCACCGTCATGTTGCAGTGGTCGAAGGCCGGGGTCTGGGTCAGCACCCGTGTCGCGCCGGCCGGCATCGTCCCCTCGTGCGCGAAGAGCAGCGAGTTGCCGTCGATGAGGCACGCCGCATCCACCGTCCGCGCCATGAGCGCTCGCGCCGCGTCGCGCTCGCCGCCGACATGGTCGCCGTGCAGCCCGACCCCGATGTCGAAGCGCTGGACCTCACAGTCCCGCCCGGGGTCGACGCCGAGCCGGCGGAGATGCGACAGGGGCAGGAGCGTGGCCTGCGGTGAGTCCAGGGCCCCGGTGCCGACCCGCCGGCCCCGCAGGTCGGCGACGTCGTGGATGTCGGCGTCGGCTCGGGTGACGACGACCGACGTCAGGTCCTGGTCCGTGTCCCGCATCACGAGCGCCCGAGCCTGCAGGCCGCGGTCGGTGGCGGACCGCCGGGTCCGCACCCACGCTAGGGGCGAGTTCCACGCCGCGTCGATCCGACCGTCGACGAGGTCCTCGACCTGGCGCTCGTAGTTCGAGTAGAGCACGAAGTCGAAGTCCAGGCGCTCGTCGCGCAGCCACGCCTTGAACCCCTCCCAGATCGTGACGACCTTCGGGTCGTAGGCGACCGCGCCCATCACGAGGTCGCTCATGACGCCTCCTCGTCGAACAGCGGGAGCCCGCAGAGCGCCCGGCCGACGAAGTCGAGGAGCGCGTCGGTGGTCGGCGCCATCACGCGAGCCGCCCGCGCGTCCCGGAAGCACCGCTCGATGCCGAGCTCCTTGCGGAAGGCGGCGCCGCCGCACACCCGCATCGCCTCGTCGGTCACTCGCACCGCGGCCTCGCCGGCGGCGGCCTTGATCTCGAGGACCCGCAGCTGCGCGTCCTCCCGCTCGAAGCGGAGCGCGGTCAAGGTGTCGTCGAGGAGCGCACCGGTGCGATCGCTGTCGATCTGCAGGCGGGCGTACGCGGCGCGCAGGACGGGCTGCTGGGCGAGGCTCTCGTCGAGGTGCTCGAGACGGGTGTTGACCAGGTGCCGTCGCGTCTCCGCGACGACCCGATGCATCAGCCCCAGGCTGGCGGCCGCGCTGAGCACGAGGAACCACGGCAGCACGACCGTGAGCGCGACGTCGAGCCCGGCCCCGTCGTCCCCGAGACGGGCCGACGCGGGGACCTCGGCGCCGACCGCCGTCACCGGGTTCGAGGCGTTGCCGCGCAGCCCCAGCCCGTCGAAGGGCCCCCAGACCGTCAGGCCCGGCGTGTCCCGCGGCACCAGCCACAACGTCATCGCGCCCGGCGCGCGAGCCGGCAGGCTCGACCACACGTAGCTGTCGGCCTCGCCGGCGGCCGTGACCCAGCTCTTGCGGGCGTCGAGCCGCACCGTGTCCCCGTCGGGCTGGGCCGTGCTCAGCGGCGCCCAGAAGTGACTGCGGCTCCCGGCCTCCGAGAACGCGAGCGTCGACAGGTGCCGCCCGGCCGCGATCGCCTCCCGCACCTCGGTCGGGCCGTGCCGCTCGATCGCCGCCGTCGCGGCGTAGTGCATCAGGACCACCATCGCCGTCGAGCCGCACTGCTCGCTCAGGCTGGCGACGACGTCGGCGGCGGCGTCGAAGCCCTGGCCCCCGCCCCCCACGTCGGTGGCCGACGCGAGGCCGAGGATCCCGGCCTCACCGAGCGCGTCCACCGCGGCGCGGGGGAACACGCCGGCGCGGTCGACCTCGGCCGCGTTCGGCGCGACGACGTCTCGGATCACGCGCGCGAGCGCGTCCTGGTACTCCATGAATCCTCCTGCGAACCGGGAATCAGCTGCTACGGCCGCAGGCCGTGAACCGAGCTGCGGCCACGGTCGCCCGACCGGGCGACATCCACGTCGCTTCAGCGACGTCGCACGTGACCACCTCCTCCGCGCTCGTTCACTGGCCGCGGACCTTACTCAGCGCGAGGAGGGCGCTCGCTACCATCCCGGCAGGCGAGCCCGGGGGGCGGAGATGCAGCTACGCGAAGGTCAGGTCGCGGTGGTGACCGGCGCCGCGGGCGGGATCGGCCGGGCGCTCGCCGACCGGTTCGCACGGAGCGGGCTCCGGGTGGTGCTCGCCGACGTCGACGAGGCCGCGCTCGCCGCCGCCGCGGCCGAGGTGGCGGCGCTCGGCGTCGAGACGCTCGGGGTCCCGACCGACGTGAGCGACGCGGCGGCGGTCGACGGCTTGGCCGCCGCGACGCTCGAGCGCTTCGGCGCCGTGCACGTCGTGTGCAACAACGCCGGGGTCGCCAGCACCGGCGACCCCTGGTTCGGGCCGATCTCGGGCTGGCGGTGGGTGCTCGGCGTGAACCTCTGGGGCGTGATCCACGGCGTGCGGGCGTTCCTCCCCGCGCTGGCCGGCCAGGAGGAGAGCCACATCGTCAACACGGCCAGCATCGCCGGGCTGGTGCCCGGCTTCGGCCCCTCCTACGACGCCTCGAAGCACGCGGTGGTCGCGATCTCCGAGGACCTCTACCGGCAGCTGCAGATGATCGGCCTGCCCATCGGCGTCAGCGTGCTGTGCCCCGGGTGGGTCCGCACCGGGATCGTGGACGCGGACCGGAACTGGCCCGACGAGCTCGGTGAGCCGCCGCCCGCCGCGCCCGGCTTCGACGTCATGGCCGAGCACGTGCGGCGGGCGGTCGACGAGGGCGCCCAGCCGTCCTACGTCGCCGACCTGGTCGCGGCTGCGGTCGAGTCGGGCTCGTTCTGGGTGTTCCCGCACCCCGAGTTCGTCGAGCTCGCGATCCGGCGTTGGCACGGCATCGCCGAGGGCCTGAACCCCGAGCCGATCGACGACGTGCCGGGGCTCCCACCCGCCGACGAGCTCCGGCGCCAGGTCATGGAGCGGCTCGCGCCCCCCGTCACCTAGGCCGACACTGCACCGGCCGCCGGGCGGCCGCGTCGTCGGCGGCGCCGTCGAAGGTCGTGGTTAGGGTGAGGGCGCGCGTGCTGCCCCGCACGCCACGTCGCGTCGAGCGGCTGGGACGGTCGAAGCATGCTGGCTCGCAGCGGAATCATCCGAATCAGTGCCGGCTCGCTCGGCGTTGGGCTGCTCGCCGGCGCCGCGGCCGGCCTGCTCACCGCCGGGACCGCGTCGCCGCAGACGACCGCGACCACGACGAGCACCACCACGACGACGACCACCACCGCGGCGCCCAACACCACGACCCTGACCGTCGCGCCGCCGTCGGTGATCGAGTTCTTCGCCAGCCCCTCCGAGCCGATCTGTCTCCGAGGAGAGCGTCGCGTCCGGGCGGTGCTGATCTGGTCGAGCCAGGACGCCGACACGGTCTCGATCGAGGCCGACGGGACCGCGATCGTCACCGACGGGCCGCCGACCGGCCGGCGAGCCGTCGAATTCGACTGCCCCTCGGGGAGCAGCGAGAGCCACGATCTGGCGCTGACCGCCACCGCCGCTGACGGCACCACCGCGTCGAAGTCGGCGACGGTGACGGTGTCGCCCGCGCCGACCGGCGAGAAAGGCGGCCGGCTCACCGCGCCCGACAGCCAGGGCTGACGCCGCCGGGCCGTCGGATCGCGGCCGCCGATTGCCCGGCGTCCGCCGCCGATCTATACCAGCGAGGTGGATCGCGGGGCGATCAGCACGACGGCGCGGCTCGGTCCCATCGACCGCCGGTCGCCGCCGGCTCGGCGGGCGAGAACCGATGGAGGGACGTGATGGCGACCGACCTCACCGTCTACCTGGAGGACCAACCCGGTGAGCTGGCCCGCCTGGGCCGGGTGCTCGGCGACGCCGGCGTCAACATCGAGGGCTTCTGCGCGGTGACGAGCGGCGGGGGACAGGGCGAGGTGCACCTGCTCGTCGAGGACGCCGCCGACGCGTTCACGGCCCTGGCCGCGGCGGGAATCCAGATCGCGACCGAGCAGGAGGTCGCGGTGGTGGAGGTCGACGACCAGCCCGGCGTGCTCGGCGACGTCAGCCGGCGACTCGGCGACGCGGGCGTGAACGTCACCCTCGCCTACCTCGCCACCAGCACCCGGCTCGTGTTCGCGGCCGACAACCTGGCCGAGGCGCGCTCGGCGCTCGACTGACCGCCCGCGCCGCAACCCGCGTCCAGCGCCGTCGGCTCAGCGCGCCCCGTCCACCCGTCGGCACAGCAGCTGCCCACCGCCCGAGGCGACGAGCCGGCCCGCCGACGACCACAGCCGCCCCGTCCAGCCGATGAGGCCGTCGTCGGCGACCGGGGCATGCCCGTCGGCGAGCAGCCACGGCTCGTGCGGCGCCGGCTCGTGGAAGGCGACGTAGAGGTCGATGCTCGGCGCGATGAACGGCGGGTCGCGCCACGCATGGTGGTGGTGCGCGGCCGGCCAGCCCTGCACGTCGACCAGGATCACGCTACGCGCCGCGTCGAGCCACCGATCGTCGAACGTCGAGGTCGGCCGCAGGCGGGTCCACGTCTGCCACACCGGCGGCAGCGGGCCCTCGGGCGGCCAGACGGGACTGAACTCGACCGGCCGCGACTCGACGTTGTTCCAGAACGGGAACGGCGGTTCCTCGTCGGGGAGGAGGGTCTCGAACGGCTGCAGCTCGTCTGGGGGCGGGACCGCGGGGGCCGTGGTGACGTGGTGCTCGAGGCCGTCGACATCGGCCACGCTCCAGACCAGGGCCGAGAGGATCGGGCGGCCGCCCTGGGTCATCTCGGCGCGCTGCGCGAGCGCGGTGCGCGCCTGCCGTTGCACCGAGACCGTGACCTCGACCGGCTCGAACGCGGCGACGCCGAGGTACTGACAGAAGAAGCTGGCCGGGCGCGCGAACGGGCTGTCGGCGCCGGCCGCCCGCAGGGCGACCGCGGCCACGTAGCCGCCCATCGGTCCCCAGATCTCCCAGTCGCGGCTGAGCGACACCCGGAAGCGGTGCTCGTCGACGCGCTCGAGCTCGGTGTCGGTAGCGAGGTCGCCCACCCGCCCAGTCTCGTCGGCGGGGCGGGACGCCCGGCCGCGGTTTGCTGCCGTTGGCCCCCATCGCCGCGCGATGCTGCGGGTACGCGCCCGGCACCTCACCCGACGACCCGCCCACCGGTCGCCCGACCCCGCCGGTGGAGCCGCCGGTCCCTGGTCGTGCTCGCCCTGGCGGCCGGGACCACGCTCGCCGCCTGCGGCGGGGGATCGTCGGTGCACTCGAACGCGAGCACCACGACGTCGACGGCGTCGGTGCCGTCGAGCTCCACCGCCAGCACGGCTCCCGCCGGCCTCGCCCGCTGTCGGACCGCGCAGCTGCACGCGTCGTTCGGCCAGCTCGGCGCCGGTGCCGGCAACCGGTACGTCCGGCTGATCCTCACCAACGGCGGGCCGGCCTGCCGAGCGCAGGGCTACGTGGGCATGCAGCTCCTCGGGACGGGCGGCCAGCCGGTGCCGACGGACGTGGTCCGGGACCAGTTGGTCCCGGCCCCGGCGGTGACCGTCTCGACCGGCGGCCAGACGTCGGCGCTGCTGCACTGGGGCGCGATCCCGTCCGGCAACGAGTCCCAGAGCGGGCCGTGCGAGCCGGTGCCGCAGCAGGTCGAGGTGACGCCGCCGAACGAGTTCCAGTTCACCGTCGCGCCGTGGACGTTCGGCTCCGTCTGCGAGCAGGGTCGCATCGACACCCAGCCGCTGCAGGCCGGCGTGCCGTCGCCCTGAGGGGCGCGGCCCGGAGCGCGCCGCTACTTCGGTGAGGTGGTGGCCGGCGGCGTGGAGGTCGGCGAGGTGGGGGGCGGGATCTTCAGCACCTCGCCGACGAAGACGTGGTTCAGGTTGCCGATTCCGTTGTAGCTGGCGAGCTGGGCCGTCGTGAGGCCCAGGGCGCCGGCGATCGAGGAGAGCGTCTCGCCGGGCGCCACCGTGTGGCTGGTCGGCAGCGGCGGGAGGGTGGTCGTCGTGGCGACCGAGGCGGTGGTGTTGCTCGTCGCGACCGAGGCGCTGCTCCCGCCGGTGAGGTGGCCGATCAGGAAGGCGAGCAGCACCGCCGCGCCACCGGCGAGGAGCGTCTGCGTCGTCGGCAACCGCTTCGGCAGCTGCCAGGTCCGGACCGGCTCGGCGAAGCGCACCCCGTCGGGGATGCGTCGGCCGCCGGACGGGTCCCGCACCGAGGCGCCCACCCCCGGGTAGGGGCTCCAGGGATCGGCCAGGCGCGGGTCGGAGCGGGGACGCCGGCCGGGCGCACCCCACTCGCCGGCGCCGGTCCGGCCGCCGGGCGGACCCGGACGAGGCCTGGGAGGACCCCGACGGGCCGGCTGGTCGCCCCGGTCGGCCCAATCGCGCCCGAAGCCCCCGGCTCCCATCCGGGCATTCTGCGACCGCCCGGCAGATGGGACAAGACGGGACAGCCGCGGAACGGCCCGGCGCCGCCCGTAGGCTCGCCCGCCGATGAGCGAGGTGCACGTGCACGCGCCGCCCGAGCTCGGCGAATCCGCGTCCCGGTCCGCCGAACGGCGGGAGCACCGGTGGGAGCTGGTGGCGACGGTGCTGCTGGCGGTGGCCACGGTCGGGATCGCGTGGAGCGGCTACGAGGCGGCCCGGTGGAACGGGCTGCAGTCCCAGGACTTCGCGCGGGCGAACACCGCCCGCTCGGAGGCCAACCGGGCCTCGACCGCGGCCGGGCAGGACCGGCTCCAGGACCTCCTGAACTTCAACCGGTGGCTCGAGGTGACGACCCAGGGCAACACCGCCCTCGCCGACCTGTACCAGCGGCGGTTCCGGCCCGAGTTCGTGCCCGCGTTCCAAGCCTGGCTGGCCCAGGACCCGCTCCACAACGCGGCCGCGGTGGCCAGCCCGCTGTCGATGCCGCAGTACCACCTGGCGCTGCTCGCGACGTCGGACCATCTCGAGCGGGTCGGGGACCAGCGCTTCGACGACGGCCGGCTCGCCACCGAGCACACCGACGCCTACGTGCTCACCACCGTGTTCTTCGCCGCCGTCCTCTTCTTTGCCGGGATCTCGCTGCGCTTCGGGTGGGAGCGGCTGCGCGTGACGGTGCTCGTGCTCGGCGTGGTGTTCCTCGGCTACGGCGTGGCCCGCCTCGCCACCCTGCCCATCCACTGAGACCGGGCCGGCGTCAGCGGTCGAGGGCGACGACCTCGGCCCGGTCGGCCGGCGGCGGGTCCGCGACCTCGGGGTGGAGGATCCCGGCCAGCACCTCGACGCCGTCGACGAGGCGGGGCCCCGGCCGCACGAAGTAGGAGGAGGCGTCGACGGCCCAGACCCGGCCCGAGCCGGCCGGCGTGGCCGCCAGCTCGGCGCGGAGCCGCTCGTCGGCGGCGGCGAGGTCGCGCGTCCCGTCGAGCGAGTACCCGCACGGCGCCAGCACGACGACCTCGGGCTCGGCGGCCCGGATCGCTGCCCAGTCGAGCGGCACCGAGTACTCGCCGGGCCGGGCGAGGATCGGGTCGCCGCCCGCCGCCGCCACCATGTCCGGGATCCAGTGCCCGGCGTTGTACGGCGGGTCGGTCCACTCGAGCACGAAGGTGCGGGGTCGCGGGCGAGACGCCACCGCCGCCGCGACTCGCGCCAGCCGGTCGCGCAGCGCCGCCACGACGCGCCCCGCCTCGTCGGCCCGGCCGGTGCTCCCGCCGACGAGCTCGATCGAGGCCAGGACGTCGTCGAGGCGCTTGGGGTCCAGGGTGAGGACGTCGGCGCGGCAGCCGAGGTGCCGGAGCGCGGTGTCGACGTCGGCGACGTCGATGGCGCAGACCGCGCAGAGGTCCTGGGTGATCACGAGCTGGGGGTCGAGCGCCCGCAGCGCGCCCTCGTCGAGCGTGTAGATGGACGCGTGCGCCTCGGCGCGCTCGTTCACGACCCGGTCGATCTCGGCCGGGGTGAGGTCGGACGGCAGGGAGGTGTCGGAGACGATCCGCTTCGTGCGCACCGACGCCGGGTGGTCGCACTCGAAGGTCACGCCGACCAGCTCCTCGTCGAGCCCGAGCGCGCAGACGATCTCGGTCGCCGACGGGAGGAGCGAGACGATCCGCATGGGACTCCCCGGGGTCACGGGCATGCTACGCGGGCACGAGGTCCACGAACCCGAGCGAGCCCCGCCGGCTGCGGTTGCCGACGTCGACCGGCACCGGCGCCGCGAAGCGGGGGTGGTGGGTGACGAAGGTGTGGAACTCGCCGGTCTCGGCGCAGGGATCAGCGCCGGGGGGCAGGTCGGCGAGGAGCTGCTCGTCGTAGGGGCGGCCGAGGAACGAGTCGTCGAGCACGTTGAGGTCGACCGCCACGACGACGGCCCGGATCCCCGCCGCCAGGACCTCGCCGGCCAGGGCGTCGGTGTCGCGCCGCCACACCGGGAACGATGCCGTCCAGCCCGACCGGGCCATCTGCTCCGTGCGGAAGTCGCGGTGGTCCTCGAGGAAGAGGTCACCGAAGGCCATCTCGCCCAGCCCGGCGAGGGGCGCCCGACCCAGCGCGGCCGCGATCGACGCCTCGTACACGTCGTTCGGGCACGGGTCGGGGAAGGTGACGGTGGCGAGCGGGATGCCGAGCGCGTCGGCCTGGGCCTGGAGCAGCTCGGGGCGCACGCCGTGCCCGCTCGAGCGGCCGTCGGCCCCGAACGTGCTGAGCAGGGCGGCGACCCGCCGGCCGTCGGCCTCGAGGACCCGCAGGCTCATGGCGGCGTCCTTCCCGCCGCTCCACGACAGGGCGAGCGCGGTCGGCGGGGCGGGCGGGCTCATCGCGGCGTCTCGCCGGGTCGGGCGTCGGCGGCGACGCGGCGAGCGAGGTCGGCCAGCGGCTGCAGCGCCCGGTGGGTCTCGACGCCGCCGGCGTGGCGGGCGATCACCGTCGGCGCGGCGTGGGGCGGCTCGAGCACCTCGATCGCCAGCTGGACGCCGGGGCCGACATCGGGCGGGTTGACGACGAACCCCTCCCGCTCGAGGATGCGGCGGGCCAGGGTCGCGTGCAGCGAGTCGCCGGCGACGGTGGCCACGCCGCGCACGGTGCCGCAGAACACGAAGCGCCACTCGACCGGGTCGAACGCCCAGCTGCCGGTCGGGAAGGCGCGGCCGAGCGCCCCTCCGGCGGCGATGTCCTCGGGGAGGCCGGTCGCGAGCCGGTGCTCGGCGTCGAGCACCCACACCGTGTCGGCGCTCCGCAGCGCGAGCTCGAGGTCGTGGGTGGCGAGCACGACCGCCAACCCGTGCTCGCGAGTGAGCTCGCGCAGCAGCGCGACCAGCTCGACGCGGGCCGTGACGTCGAGGAAGGCGGCCGGCTCGTCCAGGATCAGCAGGGACGGCTGCTGCGCGAGCGCCCGGGCGATCATCACCCGCTGGCGCTCGCCGTCGCTCAGCTCAGCGACGACCCGGTGCGCGAGGTGCGTGGCCGCGACCGCCTCGAGCGCGCCCGCGACGACTCGGTCGTCGTCGCCCTCCAGACGCCCGAACCACCCCGTGTAGGGGTAGCGGCCGAGCCCGACCAGGTCCCGACCGGTGAGCCGGCCGGTGTCGTGGCGGTCGGTGAGCACCGCCGCCACGCGGCGCGCCACGTCGAGGCGGGTCAGGCGCCGCAAGTCCTTCCCGGCGAGGAGCAGCTCCCCGTGCAGCGGCGGCTGCAGGCCGGAGCACGTGCGGAGCAGAGTCGACTTGCCGCTGCCGTTCGGGCCGATGAGACACGCGAACTGGCCCGGCGCCAGCGTCAGCGAAACCCCGTCGAGCACGACCGTGCGGGCGCGCCGGCCCCGGCGGTAGCCGACCACCAGGTCTCGTGCCGCCAGCGCCGCCGTCATGCGCCGAGCGTCCCCGCGTTGCGGCTGCTCAGCACGACCCAGATCACGATCGGCGCCCCCAGCAGCGCCGTCACCGCGTTGAGCGGGAGCACGAAGTCGGCGCCCGGGAGCTGGGCGATGATGTCGGCCGCCAGGGCGACGGTCCCCCCGAGCAGCATCGACGCCGGCACGAGCAGGCGGTGGTCGCTCGAGCCGAGGGCGGCCCGGGCGAGGTGGGGGATCGCGATGCCGAGGAACCCGATCGGCCCGCAGAACGCGGTGGCCACGCCGGCGAGCAGCGCCGCGGTGCCGATGGTCACGAACCGGGTGCGGCGGACGTCGACGCCCATCGTCGCCGCGTAGCGCTCGCCGAGCAGGAGCGCGTTCAGCTGCTTGACGCCCGCCGCCGCCGCGAGCAGGCCGACGAGCAGCACCGGGACGAGCACGTGGAGCTGGGACCACGTGATGGCCCGGAAGCTACCCGCCTCCCAGGCGAGGAACTGCTGGATGCGCGGCCCGTCGGCCGACGCGATGAGCACGGTCACCAGCGACGCCACGAGGTAGCTCACCATGAGCCCGACCACGAGGATCGTGATCGTCGAGCGGACCCGTCGGGCCGCGAACAGCACCGCCACCATCACCGCCGCGGCGCCGAGGGTCCCGGCGCCGGCGATGCCGACATCGCCGAGCCCGCCCAGGCCGGCGAGGAAGGTCGCCTCGCTGGAGGCGCCGGCCAGGACGACGAGGGCCACGCCGAGGCTGGCCCCGGCGCTGACCCCGAGGACGAACGGGTCCGCCAGCGGGTTGCGGAACAGCGTCTGGAGCTGCAGTCCCGCCACCCCGAGCGCGGCGCCGACGAGCACCCCGGTGATGGAGCGGGGGAGCCGGATGTCGAACACGATGGCGTGGTACACGCCGTGGGGCTCGTGTCCGGTGAGCACCTTCACGACGTCGACGACCGGGATCGGCACCGACCCGACCGCGATGCCGAGCACGAACACGACGACCAGCAGCAGGCCGAGGAGCGGGAAGACGAGCGCGGCGCGGCCGCGAGCCGGTGCCTGGCCGTCGACGGACGCGCGAGGAGCCGGCTCCGGATGGGCGGCGACGCGCTCCTCGGTGAGCATCAGCCCCGTGGCAGTCGGACGTAGAAGACGAGCTGATGATCGCGCAGGCGGTCGGGGTGGAACACCTTGATGAGATCAGCGAGCACCAGGTCGGGTCGGGCGACGCCCCGCTCGAAGAAGTCGAGCCCGCCGTTGGCGTTCTTCACCCGGTTGGGGACCCAGAGCTGGCGGAGCTGGAACGGGCGGAAGGACTGGTAGCGCGGGTCGTCCTTCACCGCGTCGGCGAGCGAGTTCCAGAACTGGCTGCCGTCGATCCACACGTCGGCGCGCGCGGCGCGGCCGAGCTCGGCCTCGAGGTCGATCATGATCGGCCCGGAGTCGGGGTTGTCGGCCCACACCGACGTCGCGCCGGCGTCGCTGATGAGCCGGGCGGTGATGCTCTGGCCGCCCTTCTCGTAGAAGGTGCCCGAGTCCTCGAACCCCGTCATGACCTTCGGACGCTGTCCCGTCGGCGTGCTCGCGGTCAGGGCCGCCAGCTGGCGGTAGCGGGCGGCGACGCTGGCGTGGATCGTCTCGCTGCGCTGCTCCTGGTTGAGGAGCGCGGCCATGAGCTTCAGCCACTCGGCCTGGCCGAGCGGCGTCGCCTCGAGGTACTCGGCGACCGCGACGACGGGGACGCCCGCCTCGCGCAGCTTCGCGTAGGCGGGCGAATCGGTGCCGGCGGTCAGCAGGACGTCGGGCTTGGCGCCCAGGACGCGCTCGACGTCGACGTCGCCGGACTTGGCGAACTCGACGAAGCCGGCCTTGTTGAACAGCGCCCGCACCGGCTTGGCGTTGACGTACTGCTCACTGCCGACCCCGCGCAGCGCGTTGGTCTCGCCCAGCTCCACGATCGGGACCAGCTCGGTCGTCGACTCGGCGAAGACCGAGCGGACGGGCACCGTGACGACCTCGGCGCCGGCCAGATCCCCGGTGAGCCGCGGGGCCGGGGTGCCGCACTGGACGAGGACGTAGGTCTGCGGGGCGCCGCCCGGGAACGGGACCTTGACCGTCAGCACCTTGTAGCTGCGGTGGTAGCTGATCGTGAAGTTCTGGGCGTCGATGACGGTCGCCTTGGCCGGGAAGTAGTCGACGCCGGCGCGGTAGCCGTGCACGCAGCCGGTCGGGTTGGCGGCCGGGGCGGCCCCCGCGGACACGTCCGAGACGGCCGGGAGGCCGAGTGCGGCCACCGCGAGCACGACCGCCCATACGCGCGGCGGGAGGTTGCGGCGCGGGACGCGCCGAGGTGATGCAGACGACGACATGGCGACCCATCCTTCGTGGGAGCGAGCTGTCAAGGCGTCGCGGCCGGTCTCCTGGCTCCCGGATCGTCGCTTCCCCCGCCTTCCCGGCCCGCTCGGG
>Ga0102924_1001260_pt1 | contig 29846 bp, 25 predicted proteins | sample PaiPotPPM11metaG_FD_80116 | JGI IMG/M metagenome (GOLD analysis project Ga0102924, IMG submission 80116) | Iron sulfur acid spring bacterial and archeal communities from Banff, Canada, to study Microbial Dark Matter (Phase II) - Paint Pots PPM... ... | reverse complement strand
GGGTAGGGTGGGGGCTTGCGCGCGGTGTCGAGCCCGCAGAGTTTTATGTGCGCCTGACGCGTGACCTGGTGAAGCTTTTGCAGGAGCGCACCGCCGACGGCTACGTGTTCCGCGTCGATTTGCGGCTGCGTCCCGATCCGTCCTCGACCCAGATCGCGATTTCGACGGAAGCGGCGCTAGACTACTACGAGAGCCGCGGCCAGAACTGGGAACGCGCCGCGCTGATCAAGGCGCGGCCGTGCGCGGGCGATCTCGCAGCGGGCGATAATCTCATCCGTGCGCTTTCGCCCTTCATCTGGCGCAAATACCTTGACTACGCGACCGTCGCCGACGTGCACGCGATGAAGCAGCAGATCCACGCCTATCGCGGGCATGGCGAGATCGCGGTCGAGGGCCATAACATCAAGCTCGGCCGCGGCGGCATCCGCGAGATCGAGTTCTTTGCGCAAACCCAGCAGCTCATAGCTGGCGGGCGCCATCCCGAGCTGCGCGGCCGCGAGACGGTCGCGACCCTTGCCGCGCTCGCCGCGGGCGGCTGGATCGACGCCGCCGCGCGCGATGCGCTCACCGAGGCTTACTATTTTCTGCGCCGCGTGGAGCACCGCTTGCAGATGATGGCCGATGAGCAGACCCATACGCTGCCGGCCAATCCGGACGCGCTCGACCAGTTCGCGAAATTTCTCGGCTGCAAAGACCGCGACGACTGTGCCGACCTGCTGCTCGCGCATCTGCACAAGGTCGAGCAGCACTATGTGAAGCTCTTCGAAAGCGCGCCGGCCTTTCTCGCCCGACAGCAAAACCTGTCGTTCGACACGCCGGAAGGAGAGGGCGCCACGCTCGACCGGTTGGCGCAGATGGGTTTCCGGCAACCCTTGGCAATCGCCGCCGCGGTACGGCGCTGGCGGACCGGACAATACCGGGCGCTGCGCGGCGAGCAGGCGCGCGACTTTCTCCATGAGCTTGTGCCGCTCATCATCGAGCAATTCTCCCGTGGCGAACACCCGGACGCCGGTTTTGCCGCCTTCGATAAGTTTCTTGCCGGGCTGCGCGGCGGCGGGCGCTTCCTGTCGCTGCTGCGGCAGAACCCCGAGCTGTTCCGCTTCATCGCCTTGATCCTCGGCATCGCGCCGCGGCTTGCCGATATCCTGGCGCAAAACCCGCATCTGATCGATCCGCTGATCGATCCGAGCTTCTTCGGCTCGCTGCCCGACGAAGCGAAGCTCGAGACCGGGCTTGCGCGCGCTCTCGGCGAGGCGGGCAGCTACGAAGCCGTGCTCGACGCGATCCGGCTGTTCGGTCAGGAACACATGTTCCTCATCGGCGCCCGCATCTTGTCGGGCTCGGTGTCGGCTGAGCAGGCCGGCGAAGTTTTCGCCCGCCTCGCCGGCGTCCTCATTCGGGCGGTGCACCGCATCGTTGAGCAGGATTTCACCGCCACCTATGGCCGCATCCGCGGCCAGGAGACCGCGATCCTCGCGCTGGGCAGGCTTGGCGCCAAGGAGATGACGGCGAATTCCGATCTCGATCTCATCGTGATCTACGACTTCGACCAGAAGCATCCGAACTCCGGCGGCAAGCGGCCGCTCTACGGCGCGCAATACTTCGCGCGCCTGACGCAACGCCTGATCAGCGCGCTGACGGTGCAGACCAATTACGGCGTGCTGTATCAGGTCGATATGCGCTTGCGGCCATCGGGCCGCTCCGGCCCGCTGGCGACGCAAATCGGCGGCTTTGAAAGCTACCAGGAGCGCGAAGCCTGGACCTGGGAGCACATGGCGCTGACGCGCGCGCGGGTGGTGTCCGGTCCACTGGAATTTTCGGCGCGGGTCGAAGCGGTCATTCACGACGTGCTGTGCCGCAAACGTAATGCCCACACGATTGCCGACGACGTCGTTGAAATGCGCGCGGCCATCGCCGCGGAAAAGGGCCACGCCAATCCGTGGGACCTCAAATACGCGGCCGGCGGGCTGGTCGATATCGAGTTCATCGCGCAATATTTGCAGCTCGTGCATGCGGCGGCGATGCCGGAGATTCTCGACACCACCACGGCGCGGATGCTGGAAAAAGCCGCGCGCCTCAATGTGCTCGCCGCCGAGGACGCCGAAGTGCTGCGCCCCGCGGTGCGGCTGTTCCACGATCTCAGCCAGGTGCTGCGGCTCTGCCTGCCGGGCGCCTTCGATCCGAAATCGGCGAGCGCCGGCGTGCTTGCGCTCCTGGCGCGGGCCGCCGACCTGCCGGATTTCGCCGCATTGGCTGCCCATGTGGAGGAAACCCAGCGCCAGGTGCGCGAGTGCTTCGTGCGGGTTCTCGGAAAAAAAGCGCTCTAACTGGATTTCGGCTTGGCCGGCAGCGGCTCTGTCGGGCCGTTCGCTTTGCGCCACGCGCCGAATCCGCCCTTGATATGGGCGACGGGGCGCAGACCCATGCGGTGCGCTGTTTGCCCGGCCAGCGCCGAACGCCAGCCGCCGGCGCAAAAAAACACAAAGCGCTTGTCCTCGGCAAAAATCGGTTTGTGGTAGGGGCTCTCGGGATCGATCCAGAATTCGAGCATGCCGCGCGGACAATGAAAGGCGCCGGGCATGCGGCCCTCCCGTTCAAGCTCGCGAATGTCGCGAAGATCGACAAAGACCACGTCATCGCGGCCATGAAGGGCAAGAGCGTCTTCGACCGGCAGGGTCTCGATTTCCCGCTCGGCGGCGTAAACCAATGCGCGAAATCCGGTGGTAATTTTCTGCGGCATGAACTCCCCAATCGATATTCGCGGCAACACTAAAACGGTGCGGCGTGGCAACCCGCAAGGGTAGCCGGTTATCGTTGAGCCACCGGTTCAAATGGATTGAGCACGTCGGCTCCCAGATTGGCGACGTCGGATAGATTCCGTGTCACAAGCGTCAGTCCGTGGACCTTGGCTGTCGCTGCAAGTAACGCATCAACCGAAGGCGCCGAGCGCTTGGCAGTCATGCGTCCCCATTCGTCAGCAACGAGCCGGTCGACAGGCAGTACTCGATCTGCGAAAGAGGCTTGGACCGCATTTAGCCAAATCTCAAGAGCGCGGGCGCGTCGCGGGTCGTTCGGTTGGGCTCGTTCGATCCCTTTTCGTATTTCACCCAAGACCAGAACGCTGAGGTAAATGCTGGCATCCTCAATCGAGGCGTACCAGTCCGCCACATTAGGATCGCACTGATCGCCCTTGCGGACTTCGGAGATGACGTTGGTGTCGATCAGATAATTCACAGTTCAATATCTCGGCCGGTATGCCGCTCGCGCGCGAGATCGATGCCTCCAAGCGGTGCCTTGACCAACAGTGCCTTGAGACCCGTCGCATTGTCCGTACCAAAACGCTCGCGCAACAGCGCACGCGCTTCCGCTTCACGATTCGGATCGCCAAGCGCCTTGACGACGCCGCGAAGGAGCGGGGCATCGCCTTTGCGAACCTTCACTTCGAGACGCACGACTCCCTGCCGTTTCAAGCGACGGCGATAGGCTGCAAGAGACTGTCTTTTCGCGGGTGACATAGGGTAAGGGTAATTTCCGAATTTCCGGAAATATATCCGGAAACCTGGAATTATGCAACTTGGCGCGGCGCAACAACCTCAAGTCCGCTCCCTCGTGTCTGGCTGCGCGTCTTCAGCGGCAGGCGCACCACGACGGTGGTGCCTTTGCCGAGCGTCGAGCGGATGCGCATGGCGCCGCCGTGCATCTCGACGAGCGATTTGGCGATGGCCAAGCCGAGGCCGGAGCCCTGGTGCCGTTTGGTCAACTGACTTTCGACCTGCTCGAACGGCCGGCCGAGCTTGCGCAGGGCATCCTTGGGAATGCCGATGCCGTTGTCTTCGATGGCGATAGTGACCATGCCGGCGCGCACATGGCCGCGCACGCTCACCGCGCCGCCATCGGGCGTGAACTTCACGGCGTTGGACAGCAGATTGAGCGCAATCTGCTTCAGCGCGCGGCGGTCGGCCTTGAGCCGGATGGCGGGGTCGATATGGGAAATCAGGTCGAGGCGCTTTTCGTTGGCGCGCTGCGACACCACACGCAAACTGTCGGCGAGCACCGGCTCGAGCTCCAGCTCCTCGGGCGCAAGGCGGATGCCGCCGGCCTCGATCTTCGACATGTCGAGAATGTCGTTGATGACTTCGAGGAGGTACTGACCGCTTTCGCGGATGTCGCGGGAATATTCGCTGTATTTTTCGGCGCCGAGCGGGCCGAACATGGCAGCTTCCATGATTTCGGAGAAGCCGATGATGGCGTTGAGCGGGGTGCGCAGCTCGTGGCTCATATTGGCGAGGAATTTCGATTTCGCCTGGTTGGCGTCCTCGGCGCGGGTTTTTTCCTCGGCGTATTTTTCGGCAAGATCGGCAAGCTGCTCGGTGTGCAGTTTCAGCGCTTCCTTCGACTTGCGCAGATCGTCGATGGTCACCTTCTGCCGCTTCTCGCCCTCGACCAGTTTTTGCTCGTGCAATTTTATCGTCGTGATGTCCGTGCCGACCGATACATAGCCGCCGTCCTTGGTGCGGCGCTCGCTGATATGCATCCAGCGCCCGTTGTTGAGCTGCGCCTCGAAGGTACGCGCGCCGGGCGGCTGGCTCTCATCGTTCGCTACGGTGGTTCGCAGAATTGGCTTTCGTCCCGCCGCGACCACTGTTTCGTACGGCGTATTCGGCGCCACCGCCTCGTCGGGCAGGTGGTGCAACTGCTGGAAGTTCGAATTGCATAGCACCAGCCGATTTTCCGCGTCCCACAGCACGAAGGCTTCAGGGATGGTTTCGATGGCGTCGCGCAGCCGCAAGTCCGCCGCCATCGTCCGCTCCACCAGGCTCTTCTGCTCGGTAATGTCGACGGCGATGCCGATGAGATGCAGACCGCCTTCGCCTTCTTGCCGCGCCAGTTCGCAGCGCGCCCGCAGCCAGCGCCAGCGGCCGTCGGCGTGGCGCATGCGGAAGGCGTGATCGATCGACTGCACCTTGGCATCGGCGACCTGCGTCGCCAGCGCGTAGAGATTGATGTCGTCTTTGTGCACCAGCGCATTGACCTCGCCAAAGGTCAGCAGATCGTCTTTCGGCTCCAGGCCGAGAATGTCGAACATCGAATGCGACCAGAACACGCGGCCGCGGGCGAGGTCCCAGTCCCATAGCCCGCAGCGGCCGCGGTTCAGCGCGGTATCGATGCGGCAGCGCACGGTGTCGTGGATCAGGTCGGCTTCGCGGGCCCGCGTCGCCTGCCAGTGGAAGGCGAAGCCGAGGATGAGGACCACGAAGCCCGTCGTGGCCGAGAGCGTCACGGTGAGCGCGGTGGTCGAGCGCCAGTTCGCCAGCGCCTTGCTGCGCGGCTGGACGACGGCAAGAAAGCCGATAGGGTTGCGCAAGACGCGCACTGTGGCGAAGGCGGCGTCGCCGTCCGGCATGACGTTTTCCATCGTATCGGTGACGCCGGACGTGGAAGACGGCAACGGCTGCGACGGTCCGAGCACGTCGAGAATATGCCGCCCGTGCGCCGACGGCTCGCTCGGTACGCTGGCGATGATGGCGCCGTCGGCATCGGCGATCAGGATACTGCGGCCGGCGCCCGCCGCCCAGGCCGGCAATGCGCGCGCCAGCGCTTCCGAGGTGCGGGGCAGCACCGGCTTGCCGTCGCGCGACGTGCGATCCAGCGCAGCGGCAAGATGATCGGCGAGCGCTTCGCCGGTGCGGACTGAATCGAGAATGACCTGACGGCGGTGTTCGAGCACTTGCACCGCGGCGCCGATGCAGATCGTCAGCATGAAGGCGACGATGAGAACGGGAACAGCGCGGCGCAAAACCGGCTCGGCCGTCAACAGGCGCCGATAGGCGGGGTTGGCGATCGATTGCGCCAACCCCTTGATCGAATCGGAACGTAGAGACGCACTCGCCGTTTCGGCGCGCGCCATGCCTGCCTCCGTTTCGGACGATCCCCTAGACCCGCGTTCGGAAAGATGTGCCGCATCTCTCCCGAATCACCCCCATAAGAATCGATGCGAATCGATTTGTCGAGAGTCCGTGGAATCTGGGAGTCAATATTTTTTTGTTAACTATCCAAAGCTTTCTCGGACTGCCGGAAGTGTCGCACAGAAAAAATAAGCTGCGGCGCGCGCCGTGGCCGCCGTCATCGCGGCTATCCGCGTTTCAATTCCCGAGTCCAATCAATGACGCAGAAGTGCGATAGCGCGACGATGGCAATCTGCGACTATTCCGGCAATCCGGCCGCGCACATCGCCTCGATGAGAGGTGCGGCCAGCACCGGCGCGCAACCGACGGCAGCGCATTGTCCGCTGCTGCTGAAGTTAGGCTGAAGTTGCAGCACGCGCTCGGCCGCGGCCTTCGCTTCATCCATGCGTCCAAGTCTGGCAAGTGCCGCCGCAAGGAACATGTGTGAGATACTGAAGCCGGGTTTGCTCCGGATCGCTCGGCGCACGGCCATTGCCGCGTCCTCATAGCGTCCGCGCAGAAAATGACCCATGTAAATGCCGTGCATGGCGGCGGTAATCCACGGATCGAACGGACTGAGGCGGACGCCCCGCTCACCCCATTCGATGGCGCGCTCCGCTTCGCCGCCCCAGCCTAAAATCAGCGCTCCCCAAAGGTACGCCCAAGCCGCCGAGGGTGAGACCGCCAGCGCCGACTCGAAAGCCTCCTGAGCCAACGCGCGATCGTGTTCGACCATGCCGATGGCAATGCCGCTGTAGACCAGCGCTGAGGCATCGTCGGGGCCCAGCGCGATCGCTGCATGAGCATGCCGTATTGCAGCAAGGCGGTTCTCTTCCCGCCTGCCGGCGCGGACGTACAGTATTTCGTTGCAAAATCCAGCTTGGCCGTGCGCGAGCGCGTAGTCGGGCTCCAGCGCAAGCGCACGCTCCAAGTACGGCATCGCTTGCAATGCGCCGTCCGGCATTCCCGTGTCCGCGAAGGGCGTTGCGCGCAGCACGAGATCGTAGGCATCGAGGCTTTCCGGACGTTTGCGCTTGGCTCGTTCGATTTCGGCTTGCCGTACGGTCGGCTCGATTGCCGCGACGGTGCTTAGGGTAATTTCATCCTGCAGGGCGAATATGTCATCGATCGCCCGGTCATAGCGCTCCGCCCAAATATGTGCACCGGTTTCCGCCTCAACCAACTGGGTCGTGATCCGTACGCGGCCTGCCGCTTTTCGCACGCTGCCCTCGAGCACGTAGCGCACGCCCAGTTCACGCCCGACCTGCCGGATATCTACAGGCCGGCCCTTGTAAGTGAAGGTCGAGTTGCGCGCGATCACGAACAGCCATTTGAAGCGTGAAAGTCCGGTGATGATATCTTCGACCATGCCATCGGCGAAATATTCCTGCTCCTGATCGCCGCTCATATTCTGAAATGGCAGCACGGCGATCGATGGCCTCTCCGGAAGAACGTAGGCCGGAGCGGCCGCGCTCTCGTCGTCGGCGAGGCGCAACCGGTAGACTCTGACCGGCCGCGCGATGTTCTTGAGCTGATGGTCGCCGTCATCCAGGAAGGTCGCGGCAAGCTTACCTTCAAGATCGTCGCGTGCACGGCCAGAGACGCAAATACCGCCAGGCTCGGCGATGGTTTCCAGCCGCGCCGCGATGTTGACGCCGTCACCGAAGATATCGCCGCCGTCGATGATGATGTCCCCGACATTGATGCCGATGCGGAATTCGATGCGTTTATCCCGTGCAACAGCCGAATTGCGGGCATTCATGCCGCGCTGAATTTCAACCGCGCAGCGCCCGGCGTCCACGACGCTCGCAAACTCGATCAGGATGCCGTCGCCGGTCGTTTTTACGATGCGCCCGCGGTGTTCCGCAATTTTCGGTTCGAGCAGTTCGCCACGATGCGCCTTGAGGTGCGCGAGTGTTCCCTCTTCATCGGCGCCCATCAACCGGCTGTAGCCTGCAACATCGGCCGCGAGAATGGCGCTCAGTCGCCGTTCCACGCGTTCGGGAGCCATCGCGAAACCTTTTGCGCGCCAAGGTATCAAGAAAGCTTAGGGGGAATTGGGATTGCGGTCTACAGCCGACTTGCGCGAGGCACTCAACTCTCAGCAAGCGTGCGCGCGACGATGTCATGCACATCGGGCGACAGAGCTGGCGCGTTTGCGACGCGGCGCAAGGCTGCTTCGGCGCGGTTCCGCCGCTTCGCTTCCAGCGCGCGCCAGGAGCGGAATGCACCCATGAGGCGGGCTGCAACCTGCGGGTTTTTGGGGTCGAGCTCAAGCACGATGTTGGCCACGAAGTCATAGCCGGCGCCGTCGATGCGGTTGAACTGGGTGTGGTTTCCTTGCGCAAACGCGCCGATCAGCGAACGCACCCGATTGGGATTGGCCATGGAAAAGGCCGAGTGGGCGGTCAGCGCGCGCACGCGGTCGAGCGTCGCCGCCTCCGGGATCGCCGCCTGGAGCGCGAGCCATTTGTCGATGATCAGCGGATCGTCGGCATAGCGCCGGTAGAAATCGTCGAGCGCCACGGTGCGGCCGGTACGGTCGTGCAGCGCCAGCGTCTCAAGCGCCGCCATGCGATCGGTCATGTTGTCGGCGCCGGCATATTGCGCGCGTGCGCGCGCGATCGCTTCACTTCCTTCGGTGACCGCCAGCAGACCGAGGCAGACGTTCTTGAGCGCGCGGCGGCCGGCGCTCTGCGCGTCGGGACTATAAGGGCCGGCTGTGATCATCCGCTCATAGGTGCGTGCCAGCGCGCTGGCGTGGGCTTGACCGATGGCGGCACGCAGGGCGCGCCGCGCCGAATAAACCGCGTCGGGATCGACGTCGCGGCCGATCTCGCGCGCGATGTCGGCTTCGCTCGGCGGCGTCAGCGTCAGCGCTATGAAGGCAGGCTCGTGCTTATCGTCGGCGAGCATCGCACCGATCGCCTCCATTAAGCCGTCGTCATCGCGCAGCACTGCGCCTGTGCGCAGCGCGGTCACATTGGCGGTCAACAGCGCCATGCCGAGCGTCTGCACCGCTTGCCAGCGGTTGAACGGATCGGAATCGTGCGCGGCGAGGAAGCGCAGATCGCTCGGTTCGATCGGCAGCGACAATTTGATCGGCGCGGAAAAACCGCGGTTGAGCGACGGGATCGGCCGCTCGGCAATGCCGGTGAAGACGAAGCTTTGGCTCGGCCGCGTCAGCTCCAAAACGCCGCGGTCGAACGGCCGGTTGTCGAGCGCAAGCGGCAGATCGGCGCCGTCCTTGCCGACAAGCCCAAACGCGAGCGGGATCACCATCGGTTCCTTGGTCGGCTGGTTCGGCGTCGGGGGCGTCGCCTGCGTGATGTCGAGCCGATAAGTTTTGCCGCGCGCGTCGTAATGCGATGCAACTCTGATCTCCGGCGTTCCGGCCTGCGAATACCAGCGCATGAATTGCGTCATGTCGCGGCCGCTTGCGTTGGCGAAGCACTGCACGAACTGCTCGACGGTCGCGGCTTCGCCATCATGGCGCGCGAAGTAGAGGTCCATGCCGTTGCGGAAAGCGACCGGACCGAGCAGCGCTTTGATCATGCGCACCACTTCGGCGCCTTTGTCGTACACCGTAGCTGTGTAGAAGTTATTGATTTCACGATAGATTTCAGGCCGGACCGGATGCGCGAGAGGACCCGCATCCTCGACGAACTGGTGCGCGCGCAAGCCCCGCACGTCGCTGATGCGCTCCACCGCGCGCGAGCGCTGGTCGGCGGAAAATTCCTGGTCGCGGAAAACGGTAAGGCCTTCCTTCAGGCAGAGCTGAAACCAATCGCGGCAGGTGATGCGGTCGCCGGTCCAATTATGGAAATATTCGTGGGCGATCACCGCCTCGATCTGCGCGTAGTCGGTATCGGTCGCACTCGCGGATGAAGCGAGGACGTATTTGTCGTTGAAGACGTTAAGGCCCTTGTTCTCCATCGCGCCCATGTTGAACGCGGAGACGGCGACGATCATGAAAATATCGAGATCGTATTCGCGACCGAACGCCTCTTCGTCCCAGCGCATGGCGCGCTTGAGGCTGTCCATGGCGTGGCCGCAACGATCCTCTTTGCCGGGCTCGACATAGATGTGCAGCGCGACGTTGCGCCCGGACATGGTGGTGAAGCTGTCGCTGACGCGGGCGAGCTGGCCGCCGACCAGCGCGAACAGATAAGACGGCTTCGGAAACGGATCGTGCCAAACCGCGAAGTGCCGCGTGGTGCCCGGCACCTCGCCCGCGCTGACGAGATTGCCGTTCGACAGCAAAATCGGCGCCTCGCCTTTCTCGGCCTCGATGCGCGTGGTGTAGACCGCCATCACGTCGGGCCGGTCGAGGAAATAGGTGATGCGCCGGAAGCCTTCCGCCTCGCACTGCGTGCAATAGGTCGCGCCGGCGCGGTACAGCCCGATGAGCTGCGTATTGTTGGCCGGATCGACGACGGTTTCGATATCGAGCTCGAACGGCCGATTCGGCGGCTGCGCGATGGTGAGCTTGTCGGGCGTGGCGACAAAATTTTCCGCTGCTAGCTGTTTGCCGTCGAGCGCGAGCGAACGAAGTTTCAGCTCCTCGCCGTCGAGCACGAGCGGCGCCGGCGCACCGGCACTGTTCGGCTTGAGCTTCAGCTTGGCGCGGACCGTGGTCGCGCAGGGGTCGAGCGATACGTCGAGATGGACGGTCTCGATCAGCCAGTCGGGCGGGCGGTAATCCTGGAGGCGGATAGGATGGGGTTCTTCGGTGCGCATGTGCCGAGCATGTAGAGGTTTTGTGGCCGAATTAAAAGCCGCGTACGCTACTGCTGCGGCTCGGCGTGGCCGATGACGCGCTGGATTATCGGAAAGCGCCGGCGCAGCCTGCGCTCGAGCGCGTCCACCATGTCGTGCACCGCGCCGACCGAAAGCCCCGGATCGACGCGGCAGTGGAAATTGACGATCTCGCCGCCGGCGGTCTCGCGCACGCGCACGTCATGCACCTCGGCGAGATTGGGAATCTCGGCGGCAAGCCCACTCAGCGCTTCGCGCACTTCGGCGATGCGCGCGGCAGACGCGTCGTGGCCGGCCTGGACATCGGCGGGAAGCGGCTCAATATGGGTTTCGACCTCGACGTCCGGACCGAGCTCGTAGCGCACCGCCTCTTCGAGCCGGCTCGCCACCTCGTGCGCCGCGGTAAGCGTCATCGTGCCCTCGACTTCGAGATCTGCCGATATCGACAGCCGGCCCGAGATCGTCTGAACGGCGACGTGGTGGATGGCGAGGCCGAGGTCGCGTGCGATCACCATGACGCGCTCGCGCACCGTTTCGTCGTCGAGCGCGCGCGGCTCGGTCGTGATGGTGATCTCGGCATTGGGTATTTCGGCACGGACTTCGCCCGTCAGCCGCTGTTTGATGGCCGAGACGCGGTCGAGCGGCAGCGTGCGGCTTACGCCGACGCCGAGATCAACGAACAACACCGCCCCCGCCGGCCTGGCGCGTACCCGCTCGACGCTGACGACGCCGGGTACCTGTTGCGCGATCCTCGTCACGCATTCGCGCACGCCGGCCGGCGCCGTGTCAGTCAGCGTGTCGATGGTGCGCCGCCCGAGGCGGTAGCCGGCGGCGCAAATGAACACCGCGACGACCAGCGCCGCGGCCGCATCGGCCCAGGCATAGCCGAGCGCGACGCCGGTGAGGCCGATCAGCACCGCGATCGACGACCACATATCGGCGCCGAAATGCAGCGCGTCGGCTGCAAGCGCCTCGCTTAAGGTTTCGCCGGCGACGCGCTTGAGCGTGCGGGCGCGGAAAAAATCGATCACGACCGAGCAGGCGATGATGACAAAAGCCGCCGCCGTCGCCTCGACCGCTTGCGCCTGCGCGCCGATCAGCCGCTGCACGGCTTCCCAGATCACCACGAGCGAAAGCAGAAACAACAGGGCGGTTTCGGCGAGCGCGGTGACGCTCTCGACCTTGCCGTGGCCGTATTGATGCTCGGCATCGGCCGGCTTGCCGGAAATGCGTACGGCGAAATAGGTCAGCATCGTCGCCGACAGGTCGAGCAGCGAGTGGCCGGCTTCCGACAGGATGGCGAGCGAGCCGGTGAGAAGGCCGACCGCGGCCTTTGCCGCCGTCAGCCCCGCAGAGGCAGCGATCGACCCTAGCGCGACCTTTTCCTTGACGTTCATCGGCGGCCCCTTGCCGGAGGGGTTAATGGTGGCGGCAGGGGGCGTCAATGCGCCTCGTGCGGCATGCACCAGTCGTTTTTTCGCCGTCGGCGCATTAATATTGCGGCAGCGAAAGCCTCATTCCTGGAGGAAGCGCCATGGACCTCGCCATCAGGCAATTGCATCCGCTTTTTGCCGCGGAAATCAGGGGCGCCGATCTCAGCCGCAATATCGATCCGGCGACGCGGAACGCGATCGAGCATGCGATGGATGAATACGCCATCTGCGTGCTGCCGGAGCAGACGATCGACGACGAGCGGCAAGTCGCATTCTCGCGGCTTTACGGGCCGCTGGAAAACGCCTCTGCGGTGGTGCACCAACGCAAGGCGGGCGTCATCGGCCCGCGCGTAAAGCTTCCCGAAATCTTCGACATCTCCAATGTCGACGAGAACGGCAACCTTCTTGCCGGTAACGATGCGCGCTGGCAGTACCGGCAGGCCAACGAACTGTGGCACAGCGACAGTTCGTTCCGGCAGAAGTCGTCGACCTGGTCGCTGTTGCATGCGCGTGTCATTCCGCCGTCGGGCGGTGACACTTTTTTCGCCGATACGCGCGCTGCCTATGATGCGTTGTCCGAGGCGATGAAGAAAAAGCTCGATGGCCTCGAAGCGGAACATTCGATCTGGTATTCGCGCAGCCTGCGCGGCGGCTATGTGCCGACCGACGACGAGCGCGCGGCGCGTCCGCCGGCGCATCATCCGCTGGTGCGACGGCATCCGGGCTCAGGCCGCAGGGCGCTGTTCATCGCCTCGCACGCGTCTCACATCATCGGCTGGCCGGCGGACGAGGGCAGGGCGCTGCTCGACGAGCTGCTCGCCTTTGCGACGCAGCCGCGCTTTGTCTATGTCCACAAATGGCGCGTCGGCGATCTCGTGATCTGGGACAACCGCTGTACGCTGCACCGCGCCTCGGAATTCGAGTCGAACGCACACAAGCGCGAAATGCGCCGCACCACGATCATCGATACGCGGGGTGACTTTGGGGTTGGCTTGTAGCCACTCGTTGAGACATAATCAGAACATGACTTTTACACGCATCACCATCGACCCCGCGGTCTGCACCGGCAAACCATGCATTCGCGGGCTGAGGTTTCCGGTTGCCCGTTTGCTCGGGCTCCTGGCGGCGGGAGATACTCCTGAGCAGATACTCAAAGCCTACCCCTATCTCGAAGCTGGCGATATCGAGGAGGCATTGCGGTACGCGGCTTTTCTTGCCGAAGACGAGACAATTGAGCTCGCGCCGACGAGTTAGGCCGTGAAATTTCTGGTCGACATGCCGCTATCGCCAGCGTTGGCGGCATGGCTTCGGGAACACGGTCATGATGCGGTTCATGCCGCAGAGTTAAATCTGAATCGTGCGCCCGACGTCGATATTTTGGCCCGCGCCAAGAGTGAGGGCCGGATCGTCATCACGGCAGATCTGGACTATCCGCGACTGCTGGCGCTTGCCCGCGCAACCGATCCAGGCCTGATCCTGTTTCGGGACGGTACCTGGAGCGATGCAGACGTGATCACGCGTATTGGCGAGATTTTGCAGCTGCTGACGGCTGACGATATCGAACATGCCATCATTGTAGTAGAGCGGGATCGTCTTCGCAGACGTAGGCTGCCCATCGACAGCCAGTAGGAACAGATTGACATTACAGGTCGCAACCCGACATTGCTCGTGGGTGTTGACGCGTTGTTCCAAACAAGATGGTAAAGAGTGACAATAAACAACCGCAAATTCTCTGTCGCGCCCATGATGGAATGGACTGACCGGCATTGCCGGTTCTTCCATCGCCTATTGACCCATCGCGCGCTGCTCTACACCGAAATGCTGACCACGGGCGCGGTGCTGCGCGGCGACCGGGCGCGGCTCTTGCGCTTCGATCCGGCCGAGCATCCGGTCGCGCTTCAGCTTGGCGGCTCGGATCCGCTCGCGCTGGCCGCCTGTGCGCGCATCGGCGCCGATCTCGGCTTTGACGAGATCAATCTTAATATCGGCTGCCCGAGCGATCGGGTGCAGGATGGCCGCTTCGGCGCTTGCCTGATGGCCGAGCCGGCGCTGGTCGGCGACTGTGTCGCGGCGATGAAGGCCGCTGTTTCGATTCCCGTCACGGTGAAGTGCCGCATCGGCATCGATGAGCAGGATGCGGAACAAGCGCTCGAAATATTTGCGCACAATATCGAACAGGCGCGCGCCGACGCGCTGATCGTGCACGCGCGCAAGGCCTGGCTGAAGGGCCTGTCGCCGAAAGAAAACCGCGAAGTCCCGCCGCTCGATTATCCGCGTGTCTATCGGCTCAAGGCGGCGCACCCGCAGCTGACCGTCGTGCTCAATGGCGGCGTTGCCAGTGTTGAAGAAGCATTGGCGCACCTGGAATATGTCGACGGCGTCATGATGGGCCGCGCCGCTTATCAGGAACCATGGCGGCTCATTGCCGTCGATCCGCAGGTGTTCGGCGAAGCCGCGCGCTTTGCCTCGGCAAAAGAAGCCGCGGCCGCGCTCATTCCCTACATTGAACGCGAGCTGGCGCGCGGCACCCGGCTGCATTCCATGACGCGGCATCTGCATGGGCTGTTCCGCGCCGTGCCCGGCGCGCGCGCCTTTCGCCGCCAACTCGCCGGCGCAGCGACAATCCCCCAAGCGGGCGCGGAACTCCTTGCCGCGGCGCTCACCCTTGTCTCCGACGGCGTCCTGGACAGCGAATGCCAATTGGCGCACATCGCCGCATAATCCATTTTTGCGAAAGTACCGAAACCCAAGATGTTTCTCGGCGCCGGGTTGAACGAACTGCTCTGGCTTGCGTTGGCGATCGTCATTGGCGGAGTTGTCACTGGGCTGCTTGCCGGCCTGTTCGGCGTCGGCGGCGGCGCCGTTATCGTTCCGGTGCTCTACGAAGTGTTTCGCGTGCTTGCTGTGCCGGAAGCCGTGCATATGCAACTCTGCGTCGGCACTTCGCTCGCCATCATCCTGCCGACGACGATCCGTTCCTATCTCACGCACCGGGCAAAAGGTCTCGTCGTGCCGCGCGTCATCCGGCTGTGGGCGCTGCCGGCCGTGATCGGCGTCGCCTGCGGCGCGGCGATTGCGGCCTTTGCGCCATCCGTCGTTTTCAAGCTCGCCTTCGTGGTGATCGCGCTATTTATCGCGCTGAAATTCCTGTTCGCCGGCGACCGCTGGAATCTCGGCACGGAACTTCCCGGCCCGGTGCCGATGACATTTTACGGCTTTGGCATCGGGCTTGCGGGCTCGCTGATGGGGATCAGCGGCGGCTCGCTGTCCAACATCGTGCTCACGCTCTACGGCAAGACGATTCATCAGGCGGTGGCGACATCGGCGGGGCTTGGCGTGCCCATCACCATCGTCGGCACGCTCGGCTATATCCTCGCCGGCCTGCACGACCGCGCGCTCTTGCCGCCGCTGTCGCTCGGCTTCGTCTCGCTGATTGGCGTGGTGGTGATGGCGCCGGTGTCGAGCCTCACCGCGCCCTACGGCGCGCGGCTCGCCCATCGCCTCTCGCGGCGCACCCTCGAAATCGCGTTCGGCATTTTTCTATTGCTGATCTCGGGGCGCTTTCTGATCAGCATGTTCTGAATCGTGCTCATGGAAAGCCGCGCAGCAACAGCCGGTCGCCGCTGACTTCCCAGCTTTGCAGGCGATTGAGGAAGCTCATGCCAAGGAGGCTGGTCTTGAGCTGGCCCGGCTGCGCCACCAGGGCTTCGACTGAGCGCTCTTCAAGCGTGCCGATGTCGATGCGATCGAGCGTCACCGGCGCGGCGCGCGTGCGCCCATTGGCGGTGTCGATGGTGACCGTGTAGTTGAGCACTTCAAGCGGCAGGCCGGCCGCCTTGGCATCGTCGCGGGTCAGCACCACGGAGCTGGCGCCGGTATCGAGCACCATCGTGACCCGCGCGCCGTTGATCTGCGCGGCAAGGCCGAAATCGCCGTCGCTGGTGCGGCCGATTTCGACGGTGCGGCCATGCGAGACCACGTGGCCGGGCATCAGCACGACCATGACACGATCGGCGACGCCGTGCAGTTCAAAACGGTACGAATAGCCGACGACCAGCGCCAGGCCGACCACGACCCACAACAGTGCAGCGGTAACAGCCTGGGAGAAACGCTCGCGATACATGCTGAGCACCACGCTGCCGATGAATACAAGGAGCATGATCTTGTAGGCGAGCGAGCCGAAATCGCCGGTCGAAAGCGGGCCGACCGTTCCCGCGCCGTTGCGCGCAAGAATGACGAGGATCGCGATAATGATGCCGAGCAACAGGAACAGCAGCAGGCGTGGGCGCACAGGGCTGGTCCTTCTACTTTTTCGCCGCGACGCGGCCCGCGCCGGCCATCGTTTTCAGCCGCGGCGGCAATTGCGCCATGATCAGGCTGCGCTCGGTGTCGTCGAAGTCGATCCAGTGCGCGATCTCATCAAGCGAGCGGCCGCAGCCGATGCAGAGTTTCACCATCGGATGAACCACGCAGACATGCGTGCAAGGGCTCTCGATCGCGGTAAAGGCCATGGTTAAGCTCGGCGGGAATCGCGAGGCACCATAGTCAGCGTAGAGACGAAAACAAGGCGCTAACCGCCGGCGCCGAACAGGACTTTCCTGGCGCGGCTGGTGCCGTCCTCGGGTGCCGAGGTGACGTCCACGTGCGGCTGGATTGGCGGGGCGGCGTCGGAAATCGGCGCCAGCGCCGACATCACGCGTTCCGGCGGGAAGGTGACGATCACCTCGGTGCCGATCCGCAGCTTGGATTTGAGCGAGAAGGTGCCGCCGTGCAGGTCGATCAGATTCTTGGCGATCGGCAGGCCGAGGCCGGCGCCCTGCTCGGCGGATTTGATCGAGTTCGAGCCCTGGCCGAACGAGGCGAGCACGATCGGGATTTCCTCTTCGGGAATGCCGGGGCCGGTGTCCTTGACGCTCATGTATTGGCCGCCGGAGGCGGTCCAGCCGACTTTGAGCCAGATCTCGCCGCCTTGCGGCGTGAACTTGATCGCGTTGGACAACAGGTTGAGGCAGATCTGCCGGACTGCGCGCTCGTCGCCCCACAGCCGCGGCAAATCGGGCTCGAACATTTCGTGGATGGTGATGCCGCGATTGCTGGCGCGCAGCTTGAGCAGGTGGTGGCAATCCTCGACCACGCGATTGAGCGAGACCGCTTCCTCGTTAAGCTCATAGCGGCCGGCTTCGATGCGGGACAGATCGAGGATTTCGTTGATGAGATTGAGCAGATGGACGCCGGAATTGTGAATGTCGCCGGCATAGTCCTTGTACGCCGGCACGGCGTGCGGCCCGAAAATCTCGGCCTTCATCACTTCAGAGAAGCCGAGGATGGCGTTGAGCGGCGTGCGCAGCTCATGGCTCATCTGCGCGAGGAAGCGCGATTTGGCGATATTGGCGGCTTCGGCGCGGCGGCGCGCTTCATCGGAGATCGATTTCGATTGTTCGAGCTCGCCGATCAGCGCGTCCTTTTCGGCGCGCGCCTCGAGCGTCGCCAGCGTGGTCGAATAGAGCCGGTAGGCCAGTAGCGAGAAATATCCTTCGGCCGTCATCGCCATGATGGCGAGGATGTAATCGTGCAGCGTGCCCTTGACCGCAAAGTCGAGCGCGATCGCAATCGTGACCGGCAAGGTCAGCGCGAACACCGCGACCGGCAGGCTCGACGCCAGCATGCTCGAAATCGCCACGACGAGCAGCATGACGAACAGCATGAATGTGGAGGCCTGCTCATCGAGCGCGATCGGATTGATCAGGATGAAGGTCCATGCCATGCCGAAGAACAGATCGAGCATGATAAAGCGCATGCGCCACGAATGCAGGTTCGCGGTGGTCGGCGTTTCGTCGAGGAAGCTTCGGCATTTGCGAATGATGACGAGATGGATCAGCAGCGCACCGCCGGTCCACACACCCGATGTCAGCGCTCCGGTCCACAGCCCCGAGAGCAATCCGATGGTGACGATCAGCAGCAGCATGACGGGCGACGCCGAGATGCGGTTCTGCGCGAACTGGCGCAGCAATTCGTAATCGAACACCGGCCGCGTGCCGCTGGTCGAGGTCAACCGGTCGCGCGCCTCGCGCACGTGCTGAGACGCCAGCCGCCGCTTCGTCTGTGGAGCGGCGGCTGGCGACGCGAGTTCGTGCGCTTCGCTGATGGTATTTGGCATTGCAGTCCGGGACTGGCGATAATTCCCGCTAAAAGTGGCCCAAATTCCTTAAGACGAGGCTTAAGGCGGCAAGCCGCCGCAGGCGCGGCAAGCATTCGTTTACATTTGGGGCATCGCGGGCTTGGCCCGATGGTTGCGCATCGGCAGTCGCTCTGGTCGGCTGCGGCAGGGCGCGATAGGTTTGCCCCTTCAACGGGATAGAGAGGGCAATCGCGATGAAGCTTTACGATGGCGGCCGCGCCCCTAATCCACGCCGGGTGCGAATTTTTCTGGCCGAGAAGAGCATCACAATTCCGACCGAGCAGGTCGACCTCGGTAAATTGCAGCAGCGCTCGGACGCCTTTACCGCAGTCAACCCGATGCAGCGGGTGCCGGCGCTGGTGCTCGACGACGGCACTGTGATCGCCGAATCGATGGCCATCTGCCGCTATTTCGAGGCGCTGAACCCGGACCCGCCGCTGTTCGGCCGCGGGCCGCTCGACAGTGCGCTGGTCGAAATGTGGAGCCGGCGCACCGAGTTGCATCTGTTCCTGCCGGTCGCGACCGTGTTTCAGCATCTGCATCCGGCGATGAAGATCATGATCGATCCGCAAGTCGCGGCGTGGGGCGAAGCGAACAAGCCGCGCGTCACGCAATTTCTGCAATTTCTCGACGGCGAGCTCAAAACCCGCCCCTATGTCGCCGGCACGGCCTACAGCGTCGCCGACATCACCGCCATGGTTGCGGTTGACTTCATGCGAGTGTCGAAGCTCGCCGTGCCGGACGATCTCGCCAATGTACGGCGCTGGCATGAAGCGGTGTCCGCCCGCCCGAGCGCGACAGCTTAACGCCAACCACGACGCTTCGCCGCAGGCCCACGCAGCGCCGCTGGATTGGAAGTCTGCTAAGCTTTGCCCAAGAACAAAGCGGCGGCCACGCGCGGTCGTCCAAGACGCCCGGGAGATTTGGATGCTCACTCATCGCACGCTATGCATTGCCGTCACTGGTGCTGCGCTTGTTATTGCTACTGCCGCAATCGGTGCCGACAACTATCCCTCCAGACCGATTAGGGTGATCAGCCCATTTCCTCCGGGAAGCGCTTCGGACACGGTCAGCCGCGTGGTGCTCGATCAGGTCTCGCAAACACTCGGTCAGCCGATGGTGATCGAGACCAAGCCCGGGGCAGGCGGGATTGTTGGCTTCGCCGACGTCGCCAAAGCGGACCCTGACGGTTACACCGTCGTCGTCAGCTCGTCGTCGATGGGTACCGGAGCGGTGCTGCATAAGAGCCTGCCCTACGATCCGGCAAAGGATTTTGCTTCGGTTGCGATGTTCGGCGTGCAGCCGAACGTGCTGGTCGCGTCGACCCAGAGCGGGTTCAAGACGGTCGCCGATCTGGTCGCGGCGGCGAAGGCGAAACCGGGGACGTTAACTTTTGCATCGGCGGGTGTCGGTTCCTCCTCGCATATGGCGGGCGAGCGATTGCGGCTTGCCGCGAAGATCGATGTCCGGCACATACCGTTCAAGGAAAATGGCCTTACCGAAGTCATGGCCGGGCGCATCGACTACTATTTCATTCCACTGGCGGCGGCGGCCTCGGCGCTCGGCAGCGACAAGCTTTCCGTGCTCGCGGTGAGCTCGTTAAAGCGCGTTCCATTGCTGCCGAACGTGCCGTCGATCGCCGAAGCCGGCTATCCTGCCGCCGAATTCAATTTCTGGGTGGGATTGTCCATGCCCGCCAAGACTCCGCGATCCATCATCGACAAGCTGCACGATGCGACGGAGAAAGCGCTGCAAAATCCGGCGACGACAGAAAAGCTTGCCAAGCTTGGCATCGAGCCGCGGCTCATGAGCGTCGATGACTTCAGCAAGTTCGTCAAAGACGACTTGGCCGGCACGATTCAGCTCGCCAAGGACGCCCATATCGAGCCGGTGGATTAGTGCTGTGGCTTTTGTTCACACCCGTCGTCATGGCCGGGCTTGTCCCGGCCATCCCGATATGAAGGACACTGTGCCCACGGAACCGAGATGCCCGGCACAAGGCCGGGCATGACGTGCCGGGGGTCGCCGCTGCCCGATCTAGCGGTTCAGCAGCGCGATCAGGCTCGATGTGTCCCAGCGCTTGCCGCCCATCTTCTGCACTTCCGAGTAGAACTGATCGATCAGCGCCGAGGCCGGCAGATTGGCGCCATTGCGGCGGGCTTCGTCGAGACAGATGTTGAGGTCTTTGCGCATCCAGTCGACCGCAAAGCCGAAATCGAATTTGCCGGCGACCATGGTCTTGTAGCGGTTCTCCATTTGCCACGACTGCGCCGCGCCCTTGGAAATGGTGGCGATAAGTTTCTCGATATCGAGGCCGGCCTTCATGGCGAAGTGCAACCCCTCGGCGAGACCCTGCACGAGGCCGGCGATGCAGATCTGGTTGACCATCTTGGCAAGCTGGCCTGAGCCGGACGCGCCGAGCAGATTGCAGGCGCGCGCGTAAGCGGCGATGACTTTCTCCGCTTTGGCGAATGCAGCATCATCGCCGCCGCACATCACCGTGAGCACGCCGTTCTCGGCGCCGGCCTGGCCGCCGGAGACTGGCGCATCGACGAAATCGAAGCCGCGCTTTTTGGCCTCGGCGTGCAGTTCGCGCGCGATCGCCGCCGATGCGGTGGTGTGGTCGACCACGACGGCGCCCTTGGCGGTACCGGCAAAGATACCGTCCTTGCCGAGCATCACCTCGCGTAAGTCGTTGTCGTTACCGACGCAGGCCATGACGAAATCCTGGCCGTCGGCGGCGGCTTTCGGCGTCGGCGCGCTCTTGCCGCCGTGCTGTGCAACCCATTTCTCCGCCTTGGCGCCGGTGCGGTTATAGACGGTAATATCGTGGCCACCCTTGTTCTTCAGATGTCCCGCCATCGGGTAGCCCATGACGCCGAGGCCTATGAACGCGACCTTTGCCATAGTTTTCCTCCATGATCTGGCTTGGTCATGGCCCGGAGCGCCACGGCCCGTCAACCGGGCAGGCGATTGACCCGGACGGTGATGGGCCTATGTAGACTGTCAACGGCCGCGATTGCAGTCTGCGCGCCTGGAGACAGTCCGTATGGCGTCCGTGAAAGACGATGTAATGGCCGCGCTCGCCAAGGTGGCGAGCCCACAGGGTGCGCCGCTCACGGCCACAGATGCGCTGTCCGACATCGTCGCAACCGATGGCAAAGTGTTTTTTTCCATCACCGCCGATGCCGGCGCGGTGAAGCAATGGGAGAGCGTGCGTGAGCGCGCCGAGGCGGCCGTTCGTGCGCTGCCGGGCGTCAAATCCGTCATGGTCGCGCTGACCGCCGAGCGTGCCGGTGGCGCTGCTGCGCCACCGCGGCGTCCGCAAATGCCGCCGCAAGCCGCGCGGCCGCGCGAAGGCGGCGTGCCGCATGCGCCGTCGGGCATTCCGGGCGTCGAATCGATCATCGCGGTTGCCTCGGGCAAAGGCGGCGTCGGCAAATCGACCACTGCGGTCAATCTCGCGCTGGGCTTGCGCGATCTCGGGCTGAAAGTCGGAATACTCGACGCCGACATTTACGGGCCGTCGATGCCAAAACTGCTCGCCATCCGCGAGAAGCCCGAGACGATCGGCGGCACGCGGCTAAAACCCATCGTGCGCCACGGCATGCCGGTGATGTCGATCGGCTTCCTCATCGAGGAGGAGACGCCGATGATCTGGCGCGGGCCGATGGTGATGTCGGCGCTGACGCAGATGCTGCGCGAAGTGGAGTGGGGCGCGCTCGATGTGATGGTGGTCGACATGCCGCCGGGCACCGGCGATGCGCAGCTCACTATCGCGCAGCAGGTGCCGCTCAGGGGCGCGGTCATCGTCTCGACGCCGCAGGATCTGGCGCTGATCGACGCGCGGCGCGGCATCGCCATGTTCCGCCGTGTCGATGTGCCGGTGCTCGGCATCGTCGAGAACATGAGCACATTCATCTGCCCGAAGTGCGGCACGCGCACCGATATTTTCGGCCACGGCGGCGCGCGGGCCGAGGCCGAACGGCTCGGCGTGCCATTCCTCGGCGAAGTGCCGCTGGACATCGCTATTCGAGAAAAATCCGACGCCGGCCTGCCGGTGGTCGCGACCGCACCGGATTCACCGCTCGCCCAATGCTATCGCGACATCGCAGCTCACGTGCGCGACGGCTTGCAGGTCGCGGGCCGTCCGGCGCCGAAGATCGTGATCGAGGCCTAGCTCACCGCACCCGCAGCTTCGCGCCGCAGCACCACGCCTGGCAGCGCGCCGGTGTGCGCCGCGTTCTCGACCACCAGCGTGCCGTTGACGATGACGGTGGTGCGCGCCCCGCTCGGGAATTGGTGCGGTTCGGCATAGGTGGCGCGATCGGCAAAATCGTTCGGATCGAAGATCACAATGTCGGCGCGAAAGCCTTCGCGCAGCAAGCCGCGGTCCTTGAGCTTGAGCGCGCGCGCGGTTGCGCCGGTCATCTTGTGGATGGCGAGTTCAAGCGGCAGCGCATTTTGCTCGCGCACATATCGGGTGAGGATACGCGGGAAAGTGCCGTAGAAGCGTGGATGCGGCAGGCCTTTGCCGACGGCGCCATAGGGCGCGACGCAATTGCCGTCGGAGCCGACCAAAGCGAGCGGCGAGGCGACGATGGTGCGGATGTCGTCTTCCGAGATCGACGTCACCAGCACCCGCGTCGCGCCCTGGTCGGCGGCGAGATAGTCGCACAGCGTATCGATCGGGTCGGCGCCGCGCTCGGCGGCAAGCGCGGCAATGGTGTGGCCGGCATGCTGCGGCAGGTGCGGCGAGATCGAAATCTGCACGCAATCCCACGACGGAATGCGGCCCCAATTGTTCAATCCGTCGCGGGCAATATCTGCGCGGATTTTTTCACGCGTTTGCCCCTTGCCGAGCCGCTCGATCATCGCTTCGACGCCGCCGGCCTGCACCCATGGCGGCAACAGGTTCTTCAGCGGGTTCGAGCCCGCGGCATAGGGATACGAGTCGCAATCGACATCAACGCCGCGCGCCTTGGCCGCGGCGATCATCGCCAGCGCCTGCGCGGCCTTGCCCCAATTGTCCATGCCGGAGCATTTGAAATGCACGATCTCGACATGCACGTCGGTTTCCTCGCCGACCGCGATGGCTTCGGCGACCGCCTCGATCACCTTGTTCGATTCATCGCGCAGATGGGTGAAATAGCCGGCATTGTGCACTTTCAGCACATGGCCGAGCGCGATCATCTCGTCCGCTGCGGCGTAGGAGCCGGGCGGCGTGAACAGGCCCGACGACAGGCCGAGTGCGCCGGCAAGAAGCGCGTCTTCCAGGAGCGCGATCATGGCATTGAGCTCGGCGGCCGTCGGCGCGCGCTCCGCCATGCCCATGACCATCAGGCGCAGCGTGTTGTGGCCGACCAGCATGCCGGCGTTCACCGCGGTTGCCGGAAAGGTTTTCAGGTAATCGGGAAAGCTGGTCTCGCGGAACGGCAGCCAGGGCGCGCTCGGGCTCAAATAATCTTGCAATAGCGCGGCCTTGCCGGGCAGCACCGGGGCTACGGAAAAGCCGCAATGGCCGACGATCTCGGTGGTAACGCCCTGGCGCACCTTGCTTTCGGCCTTCGGATTGATCGGCAGCGTGAAATCCGAATGGGTCTTGATGTCGATGAAGCCCGGCGCAACGGCAAGTCCTGCGGCGTCAATGATTTTCTTCGCCGTACCGGAAACGCTACCGCCAACGGCAGCGATGCGGCCGTCCGCGATCGCCAGATCGCCTTCCACGCTGGGCTTGCCCGTGCCCTCGAACAGCGTGCCGCCGCGGATCAGGATGTCGTGCATGGAGGCAGGGTAGGCGAATAGCGAGATGGCGAATAGCGAATGGGTGGTCCTATTCGCTACTTACCATTCGCCATTCGCGAGCGCGCACGCGATGGCGTGCGTGCTCTGTTATGGTTTCATGCACAGTGCCAGCGCCGGTCCCGGGCTGTTGCTGCACGACGCCGCTTCGATGTCGGCATTCTTGGTGATCGCGATCGCGCCGCCGGGGCAGGTGACCGAAATCAGTTTTTCGCCCGGGCTGCATGTCAGGTCGCAATTGCTTCCCGAAGCGCAGGCCTCCTGCCGGAGCGCATGCAGTCCCGTCGCGCCGGTGGGTCCGGGCGGCCCGGCCGGACCCTGCGGCCCGGCATCGCCCTTCACGCCGGGCGGGCCTGGCGGCCCGGCATCACCCTGTGGGCCCGCCGGCCCTTGCGGTCCTTCAAAACATCCGGCGAGCGAAAACGCCGCGGCCAGAGCAACCATTGCCATTGCTATGCGCATGGAATCTCCCTCCCGGCGATTGCCAAGCTTTCACCGCCGTCCGAGCGAGTCAATTGGCGTGCGCCGCGCATGAGCGGATCAGCTGTGATGGCGTTTACGATGCCGAACCGGCGCGGCGGATACCGGCGTCCAGCTCGGATTGAGATTGCAAAAGCCACGATTGCCGGCGATCACCGCAGGCGCGCACTGTTCGGCGGTTTGAAATTCGCAATCCCATACGACGTCGCCCTCGCCGAGATTTTGCACCGCACACCACGGCGCGTTGCCGACGGTGCCGGCTTGGCTTGCCGGCATTTGGACCGCGAGCGCCGTGACGAGAGCGGCAGGCCCGATCAGCAGTCTTGCGATTGTCCTCATGGCGATAATGTAGGCGACCAAGATGGCGCCGCCAACGCAAGACGACGTGACCGCCAAGTGAGAGGGCAGTTTTGCGGCCGCGAATTCTCGCCGATTCCGTGCCGTCGTTGCCGAGATCGAAGTATCCTGCCTCTGCAATCGACGCAATCACAGGTTTAGTCGTGCAGCGCACAGGTTGCAATAAAGAACATATTGCGCGTATTTATCCCTTGACAGCATTTATAAGGGCTGATAGGGTATCCCCACAATCAGAGGTGGGGGATAGTCATGGGCAAGAGCGGAACACACACTTTCAAGGCATTTCAGGCCCTTTACCCTACTGACGCGGCGTGCCTCGCCAAGCTGATGGAGGTGAACTACGGCGGGACTGAAATCACCTGTCCGGGCTGTGGGGTTGATTCTAAATTCCACCCCCTCGCCAAGCGCCGGGCCTTCGTCTGCCAATGGTGCGGCCATCACGTTTACCCGGCCGCTGGCACGATATTTCACAAGTCGCGGACCAATCTGACCAAGTGGTTTTTTGCGATGTACCTCATGACCAGCACGCGCCATGGCGTCGCCGCGAAGGAATTGGAGCGCCAGCTAGGCGTGACCTACAAGTGCGCGTGGCGGATGGCCCATGAACTCCGCAAGCTGATGGCATCGGCCGACTTTGGCGGCCCGTTGGGCGGCGACGGCAAGCACGTCGAAATCGACGAAACGGTCATGGGCGGCTACCAGAGCAACCGCGTCCGTCGCGCCAAGGGATCGAATAAGAGCCTCGTATTCGGCATGGTCGAGCGGGACGGCAAGATGCGCGCTGGCCCGATTCCAAACCTGTCAGCCGATACGCTGGAAACTATCGTGCGCGGCCACGTCAAGGAAGGATCGAAGATCAGCGCCGACGAATGGGATTCCTACAACGATCTAAAATTCGGCTACAAGCTCGGCCGCGTGAACCATAGCCAGAAGGAATACGTGCGGACGGAGCATACGATTGTCGGTCCCGGCATCGTCGCCGTCGAAAAGATTCATACCAACACCATCGAAGGACATTGGGGACATTTCAAGCGCGCGGTGCGCGGAACTCACGTTCACATTTCGGCAAAGCACATGTGGAAATATGTTGCCGAGTTCACCTATCGGCGCAACTATCGCGGCTCACACGAAGCGATGTTTAGTCGCCTTGTGGCCGCTTTCGCGCTGCCACGTCTACAAGACGTGTGAAATCCTTTAGGTGATTGGGATTGGCGTCGCCGGCCTGTGCGGAAACGGAAGAAACCTGAGAAGATACGGCCGAATCTGGGGTAGCAGCGGTTTGTAGATTCCGCTTCGCTTTGGCTTTTTCGCGCATAGTTCGTAACCCATCAATGTCGAGAGTTTCTTTGATCCTTTGTGCTGGCAACACGATACCCATGCCAACAGGAACGCGGTCTTCTTTTCCTGATTGAGCAGCCAATATCTCATCAGGCGGCGCATCCCAAGCGCCCTGCCACAAGCCTAGCAGAAATACTCTCTGATTGGGAGCTAAAGCCTGCATCTCCGACATAGCGCCTATGGCTGCTTCAAATGTCGGCCCTGTTGGTATGGACCCCGGCGGGGCTGTCGATACGACCCTGGTCGGGCGAACAAACACAGGAGAGCCACTTAGCCCTCGAAGACTTTGAGCCTCGACCAGATAACCCTGAACTTGAAGAATGTCAGGTCCGTTGTCGCGCCAGTTTTTGATCGGGATCGTTTCAAAATCCTGTGGCATGAGCGAAATCACGCCGAAATGCAGCACGGGAAGATTCTGGCGCTTACCGTGCAATAGTTTGAACAGCCCAATCGTATACGTCAGATCACCGATGCCGATTGGCCGTCTCGCCAATCCGTCTGCATCGAGGACAAGTTCATACGGTAGATACAGGAGATCGTAGGGACTTGCCGCCGGAATGTTGAATGGAACTACGGCAATATCGACATCAGAATGCGGATGAAATGCCCACTCGGCTCCGTCTACGTGAGCATTTTCGGAAGTGCCGTCCCTCTTGTTGAGGCGCAACAAAAAAGGATCGCCTCCTACTCTCTCAGCAAGATGCCGCGCCGTTATGAGATAGCCGAATCCGTCATAGGAGAGAAGGAACCCGGTCCCGATACAGTCAATGCCGCCCTTCTCAGCCCCAGCCGCGAAGCCGAGGAATACAACACATTTCCGCAGATCGTCGTCGATGCGCACGTAAAACCCCGGGCAGCCCGGCAGTGGCCGCCGCCGCTCCGGGCCTAGCGTTAGCTGTACTCGTTCGCCCACTGCGCGTCTCCTTTTGGGAGCCCGAGCAGCACTCAGCGGGGGTATTTCAACCGCTAAATGCTGTCAAGGGATAAATACGCATATTGCGAATGAAGAACAGATCGTGTACACTCTCGAAATCGCCATTTGCCAATGTCGGCGGGCCGGCGGCTTCCGTGCCCTCCGAATCCCGGCCATAAGGAGAACGAGCTATGAGTGCAGCACTTCGTGTCGTCGAAGGATCGTCGTTCATGGACAAATCGAAAGCCCTTGAGGCCGCGCTTTCCCAGATCGAGCGCAGTTTCGGCAAGGGCTCGATCATGCGGCTCGGCAAGAACATGGCAGCGATGGACATCGACACCGTGTCTACGGGTTCGCTCGGCCTCGATATCGCGCTCGGCATCGGCGGCCTGCCGCGCGGTCGCGTCGTCGAAATCTATGGGCCCGAATCGTCGGGCAAGACCACGTTGGCGCTGCATGTTCTTGCCGAAGCGCAGAAGAATGGCGGCATTTGCGCCTTCATCGATGCCGAACATGCGCTCGACCCGATCTATGCGCGAAAGCTCGGCGTCAATGTCGACGAGCTTCTGATTTCGCAGCCCGACGCCGGCGAGCAGGCGCTCGAAATCGCCGACACGCTGGTGCGCTCCGGCGCGGTCGATGTGCTGGTCATCGATTCGGTCGCGGCGCTGGTGCCGCGCGCCGAGCTCGAGGGCGAGATGGGCGACAGTATGCCGGGCCTGCAGGCGCGGCTGATGAGCCAGGCGCTACGAAAACTCACCGCCTCGATCAACCGCTCCAATACGATGGTGATCTTCATCAACCAGATCCGCATGAAGATCGGCGTCATGTACGGCTCGCCGGAAACCACGACCGGCGGTCACGCGCTGAAATTCTACGCCTCGGTCCGCCTCGATATCCGGCGCATCGGCGCCATCAAGGAACGCGAGGAAGTGGTCGGCAACCAGACCCGCGTCAAAGTCGTGAAGAACAAGTTGGCGCCGCCGTTCAAGCAGGTCGAGTTCGACATCATGTACGGCGAGGGCGTCTCCAAGATGGGCGAATTGGTCGATCTCGGCGTCAAGGCGGGCGTGGTGGAAAAATCCGGCGCCTGGTTCTCCTATGACAGCCAGCGCATCGGCCAGGGCCGCGAGAACGCCAAAACCTTCCTCAAGGCCAATCCCGATATCGCGGCAAAAATCGAGGCGGCGATCCGGCAGAACGCCGGTTTGATCGCCGAAAAAATTCTGGCCGGGGAAGAAACCGAAGCCAAGGACGACGACGCGGCGGAAGGGTAGGGGCTCAAGCGTCATTCCGGGGCCGAGCGAAAGCGAGGAGCCCGGAATCCATAACCCCAGCGCAGGGGATATGGATTCCGGACTTGTCGCGGAGCCTGTCATCGGGCCGGCCACTTCGGGCCGGACCCGTTGGCGGCAATCCGGAATGACGGAAAGCTACGACCCGCGGCGCTCGGCGGTCCAGGTGCCGGAGCATTCGCCGCCGCTCCAGCGGCCTTCGCCGATATCGCCGGCGAGACGGCCCGAGCCGTTCGCGCTCCTGCCGGCGGCGCTCACCGTCACGGTGATGGCGCCGGTCGGTTGCACCTTGCCGGCAATGTTGATGGCGACGTCGCCGGCATTGGCCAGCACGCCGTTGGAGATGCGGATCGGGTAGCGATAGCCGCGGTCGCAGTCGCCCTTGTCGGTGACGATCGATACGCTCCACAGTCCGTCATAGCCCGGCACTGCATAGGTGCTGGTCGTGGCGAGGGTGGCGGATGTGGCGACGAACGCAAAGAGGGCACCGCCGCGGATGCGCTTGGTGAAGGTTGTCATCGCTGCCGTCCCTGTTTAGTTTTTCGCGGGTTGATCCCGCTGAATTGCGATTAAGTCTGCGACGAGGAGGAAGATTTGGATTTTTCCGATCACCCTTTCGTCGCGCTAAAACACCAACGCGTTCTAAAGGGCAAAGGTTCAAATCGAGTTGATCGCCATCACGAAAATGCTTTAATTTGCCGTGGAATTCTCCATCCGGGCCATAAAGCCCATAATTTCAATGTGATAGAGGATTCAATTTGTTTTAAGTCTTAAGCCTGCTTTGTGGCTGGCGGCCGTTATTCGGCCCGCGAATGCCGGACGTAGTGGTATTGCGCAGCGATTTTTGAACCTGGTGCGGCAGGCGGCGGATCGGACGAGACCAGCCGGTAGCCGACGCCAAGCTCGGTGAGCAAAATGCTCGGTGAGCAATAATGTGCGGCTGGGTCGGGTCGGCTTCGATCTTGCGGCGCAGCTTGCGCACAAAGATGCGCAGGTAGAGCATGATCCCGAAAAAGCCTGCCCCGGACTTGATCCGGGGTGGAAACCGGTTTCCCGCCTTCGCGAAGCCGCTTCCACCTATGCGCTATGCGCTTCGGTGGACTTGAACCCTCCGAAGCTCGCAAAGCGAGCGTAGGAGGGGCGGCGGGCGAAGGAAGGTCGGATAAGATCATGCTCAAAAGAAGAACTTGGACCCTGATCCGATTCAATTGAATTGGATCAGGGTCTAGTGTCCCTGTTCTGAGGTTCGCTGCATTATGAACCGAACGCTGACTGAGTCATTTCAATGAGTTGTGGGCGAGCTGGTGTTCAAACTGATGCGGCAAACTTCAGATTCAGGACACTAGT
>Ga0102924_1001258_pt1 | contig 29861 bp, 26 predicted proteins | sample PaiPotPPM11metaG_FD_80116 | JGI IMG/M metagenome (GOLD analysis project Ga0102924, IMG submission 80116) | Iron sulfur acid spring bacterial and archeal communities from Banff, Canada, to study Microbial Dark Matter (Phase II) - Paint Pots PPM... ... | reverse complement strand
TCGGTGAGCGACAACACGCCTCAAGCACCTTGCGATCTTTCCGCGAAAGATGGACTTCTCTTGCTTCGGGTATCATCTCGATCTTGAATCACGACTCACGATCCAAGAAAAGTGGGTACTAGGCTATAGACTGTAGCCTTAACTTCATATCGAGTTTTGGGGATGATTGGCGCGACTCGAGCGGCGGGGCTTCGACGCCAGCGCCTGTCACGCTATTGTCACGAGCTGAATGGCAGCAAAGCGTCTTTGGGGTACGGATGCGGAGACTGCGCGTAATCGGCATGGGGCTCGTTTTGCTTGCGGGAGGCGCGCGCGCCGCCGACTTGTCGGCTGCGCTACCGACCAAAGCGCCGCCGCCAGCGGTGCCGGCCGCCTATGACTGGACCGGTTTCTATCTCGGTGGCCACACCGGCTATGCGTTCGGCTCATCGAACTGGTCGTCGACCCAAACCGGCGGTGCCGCGCCGACCGTGAATGGTTCGTTCGATTTCTCCAACGGCTACAATTTCTCCACCGGCAACGGCAGCTATTTTCTCGGCTTTCAGGCCGGCTACGACTACATGACCGCGTCGCGCTGGCTGTTCGGCGTTCAAACCGATATATCGTTTCCGAGTTTTGTCGGCGGCAACCGGACGTTCTCCTCGGCGCTGACCGGCACCGTGAACGACCTGGAGCGGGTCGAGTTCTCCGGCAATGTGCTCGGCCGCGTCGGCTACGCGCCGAATTTTGGCTCAAGCCATTGGCTGTTCTATGCCACCGGAGGCTTGGCCTTCAGCTACGATCAGTTCACCCGCACGCAGCTTGCGGGCGTGCCGGCAGGCGGCACCGCGGCGCCGGGCGTGATCGAGAATGTGTTCATGGCGCCGCGCGCCGGCGGCGCGGCGGGCGCGGGCGTCGAAGTTGCGCTGGCTTCGCACTGGACCGCGCAATTGCAATATCTGTTCACCGATTACGGCAACACCACCATCGTGTTTCCAGCCGGCGGACAGCGCTTCACCTCCGATCTGACGCTGCACGAACTGACGTTCGGGCTGAACTATCGCTTCAACAATGACGGATCGACATCCGCCGACAAAGACGTGACGCCGCTGGCGCTGCAAACCGACAATTTCGCGGTTCACGGCCAGACCACGTTCCTGGAGCAATACGCTCCAGCGTTTCGCGCGCCCTATGCCGGGCCGAACAGCCTGGTTTCGAACCAGGGACGCGAGACCTGGGACGCGACCTTCTTTCTCGGCATGCGGCTGTGGGACGGCGCCGAATTTTGGGTCAATCCCGAGATCGATCAGGGTTTCGGCTTGAGCGGCACTCTCGGCGTCGCCGGTTTTCCGAGCGGTGAGGCTTATAAGGTCGGCGAATCGGTTCCTTACGCCCGTATTCCGCGCGCCTTCATCCGCCAGACCATCGCTCTCGGCGGCGAGCAGCAGAAAGTCGCCGCCGCCGCCAACCAGTTCAGCGGCTCGCAGACCGCGAACCGGCTGGTCATTACGATCGGAAAATTCAGCGTGACCGATATTTTCGACACCAATAAATACGCTCACGATCCGCGCGGCGATTTCATGAACTGGGCGATCGTCGATACTGGAACCTTCGACTACGCCGCCGACGCCTGGGGCTTCAGCTACGGCGCCGCCGCCGAATGGTATCAGGGCGACTGGACCGTGCGCGGCGGCGTGTTCGATCAATCGGTCGTGCCCAACAGCTCCGATCTCGATACGACTTTCCAGCAATTCCAATGGGTCGGCGAGATCGAGCGGCGCTATCAGTTGTGGGGACAGCCGGGCAAATTGGCGGTCACGGGTTTCCTCACGCGCGCACGCATGGGCACATTCGCCGACGCCATTGCGTTAGCGCAGGCGACCGGCATGCCGGCCGATATCTCCGCGGTGCGGCAGTATCGGAGCCGGGGCGGCGTCAGCCTGAACCTCGAGCAGCAGATCACCGAAGAGATCGGCGTGTTCGCGCGCGCCGGTATTGCCAATGGCGATGTCGAGCCGTTCGATTTCGCCGACATCGATCGCACCGTAGTCGCCGGCGTTGCAATCAGCGGCAAGCAATGGGGCCGTCCCGACGATACGTTTGGCTTTGCCGGCGTGATCAACGGCATTACCCGCGAGCATCAGCAGTTTTTCAATGACGGCGGCCTCGGCATTCTGGTCGGCGATGGCCAGTTGCCGCATCCAGGGCCGGAAAAGATCATCGAGACCTATTACGAGCTGCCCATTTCGTTTGTGAAGTTGACGATCGATTATCAGTTCATATCCAACCCGGGCTACAACAGCGATCGCGGCCCGGTTTCGGTCATCGGCGCGCGGCTGCATTCGCAGTTTTAGGCGGCCTACTGCCCGGGTTCGATTACGATCGGGGCGCTGAAGACAACACGGTTGGTCGGACTGAGCGCCACGTCAACCGTCACCGTCCAGTTGCCCGGTTGCGAAAGTACGATTGGGCCGACGTGCCACGCACCATCAGCGTTCTGCACGGCGAAGCGCGCTGCCGGTTTGCTTCCACCCGCTGGAGGAGTGACGGAAAACTTCACCTCACGGGCGTCGAGCGGCTCCAAGTCTTCGTTCCAGAGACGGATCGTCGCGCGCGCTCGTCCGGAGCGGCCGGGCGTGATCGTAACGTCGGCCATGCCCTGTTCGGTATGGATGTGCACGAACGCAGCGTCGGCGGGGAGAGCGCCATACGCCGGGTGTTGATGATGGACATGGCCGGCGGGTGGTTCGGTGCCGAGCACGGCGACAATGCAAATGATGACAGCGCCGGCGAGCGTCTCGATCAGGGCGTTGCGGCGCAGCTGATGCAGCGCGTTCTGCGCCACGCTCCTGCTTGCACCGTCCGCAAGGCGCGGCGTCAGTCGCTGCCGATTGACGGCGGCTATGGCAACCATGCCGAAGAACAACGCCACCTTTGCCATGAGAAGCCGGCCATAGGTCGTTCCGGTCAGCGCCGGAATGCTGCCGGCCAGATACCAGGTGTTGATGATGCCGGTCACGAGCAGCGTCCCAACGCTGACGAGACCGAGTATGGAAAAGCGCCGCGTTGCCATGCGCGCGATTGCGACCGATGCGCTGTCGCCGGCCAGCGCGCTCAGGAGAAGCGCAAGCGGAATAAGCGCTCCGAGCCATGCCGCGGTGGCGACGAGATGCAAGACGTCGGCGGCCGGATGAACGATGGCTTCAACACTTTGGCCGCCGACCGCGTGGCCGGCCCAGGCCAAAGCCCCGGTGAAAGCCGCCGCCGCGATCGTTGCCACCGCGCCGATCCAAGGCTTCGTTCGCTGCGCCGACAGGAGCGGCACAAGTGTTCCGGCGAAAACGCACGCCAGAATAAGCCGCGCCGTCCAAGCCAGTCCGAAGTCGGTTTGCGACACCACGGTCCAAAGCACGCCGCCGGCAAACACGTCTGCCGGCGGCTGGCCGCTCATCGATGCGGCAGTGAGCACAAGCCACACAGCGCCCGAGCCTGCGGCGAGAACGAGGCTGAACCAGGCGATGAAAGAAAGCTGCGGCAAGAGTGCGGCGCGAACGCGGATGTCGCGAAATGTCGGCTCAGCGACAAAGACAATAAAGAAGACCACGCCCGCCGCCATGATGGTCGCCGCGAAGTGGATGGCGCGTGCGTAAATCATCGAATTGCTCAAGCCGGAAGCCGCCTATTTGCCGCCGACATGGAATGAGAAAGCTCCCTCTGTCGAGTGCGTGTCGAGCGAGAGCGCGTGCCAGCGCACCTTGTAGCTTCCCGGACCCAGCGCTTTAAGCCCGACACGCATCACGGTGCCGCTGACCTGCGCTTTGCCTTCACTGACCTCGGCGCCGTTCGCGTCGGTCACAACTACGGTGCTGAAAGCCGGCTCAAGGCTTTGCGTAAACGTGAGCGATACCTCGTGCGGCGCGGCGCTGACCGTCGAGCCGACCAGCGGGCTTGCGTGATCGAGAAAAGCGTGGGCGTGCGCCGCGGGCGCGCCAAGCGCCGCAACCAGTAAGGCGGCAAGGACGAAAAGCGTTCGCATGACGTGTCTCCTTAGAAGCTGATCTTGCGGGCAGCGGTCGTCGTGTTACTCCCGAGCAGCGGTTGGCCGATCGTCGACGGGAACATGTCGTCGAGATAAAGATGCACCTGGCCGAGAAAGCCGACGCCGGTGCCGCTTGCGCGGTTGACCGGAACCGTCGCTTCGAGGCCGACCTGGAAGGAGCTGCCGACCCAGATCACGCCCGGATTGACCATCCCGGTCGTGACAAAACTATTGCCAAAATTGTTGGCGACCGGCGTTTGAAATTTGGCTTCCACGATCGGGATCAGATGGTTGATGAAATCGGGGAGCTGATAATCTTGGATCTCTGATTTCAGATACGGCATGCTGTATTGCACTGATCCGCCATAGACCAGCACCTGCGGATTGAAGGTATTTTGCATCAAGTCGTAGGACGTGGTCGGAATCTGATAACCGATTTGTCCGGTCACTGCGAATGCGCGGAGCCATCCGGCGTCGTCGAGCAAGTCGCCAAAGCCTTTGCCGAAATAATAGGTCGGGGTGAGGGTACTGTAGGACCTTCCGATGCCGGAATTGGTGGCGCCGGTGCCGCCCCAATCGACGATGAGGCCAAGGAGCATCGCCAATTCGTGCGTATTGTCCTTGAGAAGCTGATACTGCAGCGTGGTTTCGAGATTTGAGAAACCGGCAAGCGTCGGACTGCCCGGCTGGTGGATTTGCGTCCAAGTGTCCCCAATTGAAATGCCGAAATCCTCGGTGATGCGTTTTGAAAGCTCTGCCGAGACATCCCATTCGTTTGCGGGCGGAACGTCGCCGGTCTTTGACCACGACACGGTCGGCAGCGACAGCTCGTCCGCCACGCAGGGATCGTCGACGGCTAGCGTTGCTGGAAAGAATCTTGCCCCGACGTAGCAATGAGCGAAAGCGCCGGAGGAGGGCAGCACGGCGAAAGGGACGGCGACGAAAAATGCAAGCGCAGATGCGCGCAGGCACCACGAACTTCGGAGCATGACAATTCTCCATTGCGGCGTGAAGACTGCGGCTGCCGCGAATGTGGCAGCCGGCCGTCATGCCGTCAGCGGAGGCGCTCGGGAGCGATGGGATTTGGTCTCGGGGCCAAAGACGAGAACGGCGATCGCGCGCGGCAAGATGCGCTCGCTCGCCGCCTGCGGTATCGCAACGGCGGTCAGCGGCGGTGGCGGCAGCGCCGCCGTCAGCGTCAGGCTACCGACGCAACAATCGTCGATACAGATTTTGCCGCTGCTGCCGCCAGGGAAGGGCGCGGGCCCGCCGGCGAAATCGGTATGGCAGATGACGCCGCCGGGCTGCGCGGCAACGGCGGCCATCTGCGCGCCGCCGAAGCTCGCGATCAGTCCGGACAGCGCGATCGCATAAGCGGCCGCGAGCGCAACGATGCGCTTCTGCAACAGCCGCTTGCGGAAAAACCTATACACCGGCCAAACCCCGCGCGAGGGCCTCCCCAGATGGCGAACACCTTAGCGGCAAAAAAATTTCCGGGCCAGGGGGCTACGACGAAAGGCCGTGGCGTGCGAGCACTTCGCGCACCGCTTCCACAAGATTTGCCTCCGGCACGGCGCGTTGCGCCTGCGCCTGTTTCTGCAAATGCTCGTCGCGACCTTTTTCGAGTTTCGCCAATTCCGCGCCGACGATCAGATCCTTGATCGTGACTTCGCCTTTGGCCTTTTCGTCGGAGCCCTGGATGACGACGCAGGGCGCGTTGCGGCGGTCGGCATATTTCATCTGCGGGCCAAATTTGCCGGGGCCGAGATAAAGCTCGGCGCGGATGCCGGCAGTGCGCAGCGAGGCCACCATGTTCTGGTAGTCGGCGATGCGCTCCTGATCGAATACGGTGACAACGACCGGGCCGCGTTCGGCCGCCGTTTCGATCTTGCCGAGATATTCAAGCGCGGCGAGGAGCCGCGACACGCCGATGGAAAATCCCGTCGCCGGCACCGGCTCGCCGCGAAAGCGCGAGACCAGACCATCATAGCGTCCGCCGCCGCCGACCGATCCGAAGCGTGGCGAACCGTCGGCGCCATCGGTCGCGAATGTCAGTTCAACCTCAAACACGGGGCCGGTGTAATATTCGAGCCCGCGCACCACGCTGGTATCGAAGCTGATCTGATCCGTTCCGTAATTCGCGGCACGAACCAGCGCGGCAATCTGCTTGAGTTCGGCAATGCCGTCTTTGCCGGTTGAGCTCAGCCCGATCCCTTTACCCCAATTGTCCAAGCCGCTTTCGACATCGCCGCCGCGATCGTCGAACGGTGACTCGACATAGGCCAGAATGCCTTTGGCCTGCTTGGCATCGAGGCCGGCGCCGCGGGTGAAGTCACCGCTTTCATCTTTGCGCCCTTCGCCGAGCAGCGCCGCGACACCGTCGCGTCCGAGCCGGTCGAATTTGTCGATGGCGCGCAGCACGGTGAGACGCTTTCCGGCATTTGCTTCGCCGCTCAATCCGATGCATTCGAGCACGCCGTCGAGCACTTTGCGGTTATTCACCTTGACGACATAGCTGCCGCGCGGAATGCCGAGCGCTTCGATGGCGTCGGCCGCCATCATGCACATTTCGGCGTCGGCGGCCGGCGATGAGCTGCCAACCGTATCGGCGTCGAACTGCATGAATTGGCGGAAGCGGCCGGGGCCGGGCTTCTCGTTGCGATAGACGTAGCCGGCGCGATAGGAGCGATACGGCTTGGGCAGCGTGTCGAAATTTTCCGCGACATAGCGAGCGAGCGGCGCGGTGAGATCGTAGCGCAGCGACAGCCATTGCTCGTCGTCGTCGAGAAACGAAAACACGCCCTCATTGGGACGGTCCTGATCGGGCAGGAACTTGCCGAGCGCGTCGGTATATTCAAAAGCCGGCGTCTCCACCGGCTCGAAGCCGTAAAGCTCATAGACCGCGCGAATCTTTTCGATCATTCCCCGCGTTGCCGCGATCTCACCCGGCGTGCGATCGGCAAGCCCGCGGGGGAGCCGCGCCTTGAGCTTATTGGACTTTTCGGATTTGTCGCCCATGTCTTGTCAATGTCTCGTCAATGTCCCGATTTGCGCCGTGCTTTCAGGACGGCGCGGTGGTAGCAGTCGGGCCCCATAGCGGCAAGCGATAGGCTTCCCCGCGATATCGAGGCCCGGCTAAAGCCGGACATGACGGACCAATCAGATGCCGGCAACAGCCCCCATGCCCAACGATCTCGATTCCTATTGGATGCCGTTCACGCCGAACCGCGCCTTCAAGCGCCGGCCACGGATGATCGCGCGCGCCAAGGACATGCATTACACGACGCCGGAGGGCCGCGCCGTGCTCGACGGCACGGCCGGGCTGTGGTGCACAAACGCCGGGCACAATCGCGCTCCGATTGTCGCCGCGATCAAGCGGCAGGCCGAGGAACTCGACTATTCGCCGGCCTTTCAATACGCGCATCCAAAGTCTTTTGAGCTTGCGAGCCGGGTCGCGGCGCTGGCGCCGGGCGATCTCAATCGCGTGTTCTTCTGCAATTCCGGTTCGGAAGCCGTCGATACCGCGCTTAAGATCGCGCTCGCCTATCATAATGTGCGCGGCGAAGGCGGCCGTACCCGCCTGATCGGCCGCGAGCGCGGCTATAACGGCGTCGGCTTCGGCGGCATTTCCGTCGGCGGCATCGTCAACAACCGCAAAATGTTCGGCGCGCTGTTGGCCGGCGTCGATCATCTGCCGGCAACTTACAATCGCGAGCAGCAAGCTTTCACCAAAGGCGAGCCGGCGTGGGGCGCACATCTCGCCGACGAGCTTGAGCGCATCGTCGCGCTGCATGACTCATCGACCATCGCCGCCGTCATCGTCGAGCCGATGGCCGGCTCGACCGGCGTGCTGCCGCCGCCCAAAGGTTATCTCGAAAAGCTGCGCGCGATCTGCGACCGCCATGGCCTGCTGCTGATCTTCGACGAAGTCATCACCGGCTTCGGCCGCCTCGGTCATGCTTTTGCCGCCGAGCGCTACGGTGTGCTTCCCGACATGATCACCTTCGCCAAGGGCATTACGTCGGGGTCGGTGCCGATGGGCGGCGTGATTGCGCGCGACGGTCTTTACGAAACCTTCATGCGCGGGCCCGATCACGCCATCGAACTGTTCCACGGCTACACCTATTCGGCGCACCCGCTTGCTTGCGCCGCGGGCGTCGCGACGCTCGACCTCTATCGCGATGAAGATTTGTTCGCGCGCGCCAAGGCCATCGAGCCGGCCTTTGCCGATGCCGCGATGACGTTGAAGGGTTTGCCGGGCGTGCTCGACATTCGCACCGTCGGCTTGTGCGCCGGCATCGATCTCGCCTCGCGCCCCGGCGCGCCGGGCTTGCGCGCCTATGAGGCGATGGAGCGCGGCTTCCACGACCAAGGCGTCATGATCCGTGTCGCCGGTGAGACGCTCGCGCTGTCGCCGCCGTTGATCGTAAGCGAAGCGCAGATCGGCGAGATTTTCGACAAGGTCGGGCGGGCGATTAAGGCGGTGGCCTGAACCCGTCATTCCGGGGCCGAGCGCAGCGAGGAGCCCGGAATCCATATTCACACAGGGGTTATGGATTCCGGACTTGCCGCTGCGCGGCAATCCGGAATGACGATCGACTACTTCGGCTTCAACACCGCCCAGCCGACATGGACTGTGCCGCCGCCCCGTCGCATCGGCAGGTCGAACGGCGCACCGATCGCGGCATCGGGAGCGACGGCGCTAAATTGCGCCGGAAGCTGCGCGGTGTCGCCTTGGGTCCACACCACGACGGCGCCCTTGTTGCGCAGATCGTTGAGGTCGATCCACGGCGCGCGGGCCGGCGATCCGTCGATCAGCACCTGCGGCTGGTCGGGCGAATAATGCGCGAGATTGCCGCCGTCCCACATTGTGCCGATGACATAGCGCAGCGGCGCGCCGGTCGCGGTGTGAAAGCGTTGTGTGAGGGTTGAACCGAGCGCGTCGCCCGGGAACAGCACGGCGCGATAGCGGTGGTCGATGAACGGCAGCACCGCATAATCGGCAACGAACACCACGATGAAGATCGCAAACACCGTGGCCCAGGCCGCGGCAATCCGCATCATTCGATCCGCATCGAACGTGGTGCGTGCGAACATCACGATCCACAGCCCGACAAAGAGCCAGAGTGGATAGCCCCACATCGCGACAGCGCCGCGCCCGCTCACGGCTGTCAGCAAGATCATCGCCAAGCCCGGCCCAAAGGCGAGAAGGGTCACGATGCGGCGATCGAATGAATCGACAAAATAATCCCTCCCCCCTTGTGGGGGAGGGGAGAGGGGGGGGTCGGGAGGTGTCGTGTGATCGTCGACGCTTGTGATCGCGCCTCTCGACCCCCACCCCCAACCAAGGGGAAGGGAGGTCGCTTTCGCTTTCGGCCAAAACAGCGCCGCGGCAACGAACAGCGACGGCAGCACGAAGAAAATCTGACTCGCCGTGAACAGCGCCGGATGCAAAACGTGATCGAACCAGCCGCGCACCGGCATGGCGCGATGGCTCGCATAAGCAAACGGCAGGAAATCGGTCTGGAATAGCCACACGACATGCGGCGAGGCGATGACGAGCGCGACAAGGAGCGCAAGCCAAGGCCCGGGCGTCACAAGGGTGCGCCGCGCTTGCCGGTCGAACAGAATGAAGAGTGCATAGGGCGCGGCCAGCACGACGACGAAATATTTGGCCCACAGCGCGCCGCCGAAGGCTGTGCCGAGGAGGACCCAGTGGCCGACGCGTCCGCGCTTAAGCGCGGCATGAAAGGCATAGCCCGCCAGCGCCCAGAACGGCAGTTGGGCGACGTCGTGATTGAACTTCACCGCCGTGTATTGAAAGTAGTGCATACCGTCGATGATGAGGACGGCGACGAGCGCACCGGCGGCGCCGACGAGCGGGCGCGCCGTGGCGAAGACCAAGGCAAAAGCAATCACCACACAGACCTGGGCCAGCGCGTAATAGGCAACATCCGCGCCAAACAGCCGGTGCGCGACCTCGACAAGCCACCACGGCAGCGGCGGCAGCTTGTCGTAGCCAAGCTGCCATTCGCGGCCGTAGGTCAGGGCCTCGATGAGGTCGAGCGGCAGATTGGCGTAAAGGAGCGCCGGGAGCGCGGTCCAGACTGCGAAATGCAGCGCCAAGAAGCCGCCGAACGCGGTCTGCGGCCGGCGCTCGATAAAGCTCAGGAAAGGCGAAAAGGGCGCCGATCTCGGCGCCGCAGCGGGAACTGTCTCGGGGTGCTCACCGGCGCGCATCGGATTGGGTTATAAAAGCACAGCAAAAGCTTAGCTATGCCCAGGCTTGTCACACGCCGGGCTGTGTCACAACTTGCGGACTTGCGGCGCTTGTGGACACTGCTATCGCTTGGCCGCGAATCGAGGGCTTTCCGGCATGGTGCGCATCAGCGCCATTTTCATCTCAACCTGCATGGTACTCATTGCCGGCTCGCTCGGCTTTGTGGTGTATCTGCGTTTCGGCCTAACCGGCGCCGAGTCGGCGCTGGTGGCGCTCGGAACACTCACCGCGCTTGCGGTCTATAACGCCATTGCCGCACGCAAGAACGATCGGCTCGAAGCCAGCAATCAGCTCGCCAACCTCGCCCGCGGCTCCGGCGATCTTGCCCGCCAATTGGCCGAGTTCAGCCGCCGCTTGAGCACGGTCGAGGTCAAGGTCGAAACCGTCGTTGATCGGGCCTTGGCGACGGCGCAGCCGCTCGCCGCCGAAATCGAGGAACTGTCGACGCTGGTCAAGCAGCTTGCCGATTCGGTCGCGGTTCAAGAGGTGGCGATCAACAACGCTGCGCTGGCTATCGAGCGCCGCACTCTCCACGTGCCCGTTGCCCAAGCGGCGCCAGTTGCAGCCGCTCCTGTTGCAGCCGCTCCCTCCGTCGCACCGGCGGCGCCAGTCGCGGTGGCCGCCGTGCCCACGGTGCCAGTCGCGCCAACGGCACCTGCCGCGCCCCCGACAATCGAGCGCAAAATTCCGGCCTTCGCCGGTTTGGGCCGCGACGGCATCATTGCCGCGATCCGCGGCGCCATCGACGGTGGCAAGATCGATCTCTTTCTGCAGCCCGTCGTGACCTTGCCGCAGCGCAAGGTGCGCTATTACGAGGCGCTGTCGCGGCTGAAGGCCGACAATGGCGATCTTGTCACAGCGGACGACTTTTTGGACTATGCCGAGGCGGGTTCGCTGATGCCGAGCCTCGACCATCTGTCGGTCGCGCGCTGCGTGCAGGTGGTGCGGCGGCTCCTGCTCAAGAGCCGCGACGTCGGCCTGTTCTGCAATCTCTCCGGCGCAACGCTGACCGACGCAAACTTCCCCAAGCTTCTGGAATTCATGGAAGCCAACCGCGCCATCGCGCCGGCTCTGGTATTCGAATTCACCCAAAGCGCGGTCCGCGCCATGGGCCCGATCGAGCACGAGAGCCTCGCCGCGCTGGCCGAACGCGGCTACCGTTTCTCGATCGACAACCTCACCGACCTGCGGGTCGAAGCGCGCGAGCTCAACGAGCGCGGTTTCCGTTTCGTCAAAGCGCCGGCCGCGTTGTTGTTCAACCGCGTCAGCGTCGTTTCGACCGATATTCATCCGGCCGATTTCTCCGACCTGCTCGGGCGTTTCGGCATCGATCTCATCGCCGATCGCATCGAAACCGAAAGCACCGTGGTCGATCTGCTCGACTACGATGTCCGTTTCGGGCAGGGCCTGTTGTTCTCGCCGCCGCGTCCGGTGCGTGCCGAGGCGCTGCAAGGCGTCAGCGATACCGCAAGAGAGTCTCCGTTCGCTCAAGTGCAGCCGGCAAAAGACGTGCCGCCGCCCCCGCCCGCCGCCGCTCCGTCACCCTCAGCACCTGCCGGCAACCTCGCCCAACTCGCCCGCACCTTCAGCCGGCGTAGCTGATAGTCCCTTGACCGATTTCATCGAACGCATTGAGCCTTTGGCTCGCGGCTATGACGTGCTGCTCTGCGACATCTGGGGCGTGGTGCATAACGGCATGGCTGCTTTCCCGGCGGCTTGCGACGCGCTGATGCGCTTTCGCGGCGGCGGCGGCACGGCGATCCTGATCACCAATGCGCCGCGCGCGGGCGACGCGGTTGTACGCATCCTCGACCGGATGAACGTCTCGAAACAGGTCTATGACGCCATCACGAGTTCGGGTGACGTCACGCGCGGCGTTGTCGCCAAGCGGGCGGCCCAACGCGTGTTTCATCTCGGCCCTGAGCGCGATCATTCGATCTTCACCGGCCTCGACGTACGTTTTGCGCCGATTGAGAGCGCCGATTACGTGGTGTGCTCGGGTCTGTTCGACGACACGGTCGAGACGCCGGACAATTACCGCGACATGCTTGCGGCGATGCGGGCGCGCTCGCTGTTCATGGTCTGCGCCAATCCCGATGTTGTCGTCGAGCGCGGCGACACGCTGGTTTATTGCGCCGGCGCGCTCGCCGACGCTTATGCAGCGCAAGGCGGCGAGGTGCTTTATTGCGGCAAGCCGCATGCGCCGATCTACGACATGGCGCTGAAGACGGCTGCAGCGCTGCGCGGCGGCAAGACGCCGGCGCGCGATCGCGTGCTCGCCATTGGCGATTCAGTGCGCACGGATCTCAAGGGCGCCGCCGCGTTCGGTCTCGATGTGATGTTCGTAACGTCGGGCCTTCACGCCGAGCACTATGGTTCGCGCGATGCGCCCGATTTAGACGCGCTCAATAAGGTATTCGCCGACGCCAATGTCGCGCCGAAAGCGGTGATGAGCGGGCTGAAGTGGTGACGCGAGCGCGGCGTGCTTACGCCGGAGTTGCCTTGTCGGCGAATACCGCCTCGATCTTCGCCTTTAGGGTCTGGGCGTTGAACGGCTTGACGATGTAATTGTCGACGCCGGCCTTCTTCGCCGCGATCACGTTCTCGGTCTTGGACTCGGCTGTGACCATGATGAAGGGCGTGGTTTCAAGCTCCGGATTGGCGCGCACGCGACACAGCAGGTCGTAGCCCGTCATCGGCTCCATGTTCCAATCGGAGATCACCAGGCCGTAACGCTTGGCGTTCATTTTCTCGAGCGCGGCGGCGCCGTCGCTGGCGTCGTCGACATCGGCGAAGCCGAGTTGGCGCAACAGATTGCGGATGATGCGGATCATGGTGCTGTAGTCGTCGACCACGAGCACTGCCATATTCGGATCGAGCGCCATTGCTCTGCTCTCTCGCCTGCACGACTGGCGCGGCCAATCGTAATCGAGGCTGTCCCGCGCCCCAGCGTCCATCACCGTCGGGCAAGCTACATTGTGTGATTAAACAAGCGGTTAACCGTTACGGCGGCCGCAGGCGCTTCTGGCGAGGCGGACTTGGCCCCGGCGCTTGACATTGCCGGTGTCGCCCCGCACCTACGGGCGCAAATATGAACGCCACGATTTCTTAACCATCGAAACGCCGATGCCGCCGAGAGACTTTCGTGTCGTGCGCGATACCGCGCCCGACGACGCCCTGCGTGGCGCGGTTGTCGCCATCGGTAATTTTGATGGCGTCCATCGCGGCCATAAAGCCGTGATCGCGACCGCGCAAAAGCGGGCGGTGGAACTCGGCCGGCCTGCCGCCGTCCTCACTTTCGAGCCGCATCCGCGGGTGTTCTTCAATCCGGACGAAAAGCTGTTCCGGCTGACCGACGAGGCCGCCAAGTTGCGCCTTCTCGCCGCGGCCGGGCTCGACGGCGCGATCGTGCTGACCTTCGACGCCGCGCTGGCAAAACTCACGGCGGAGGAGTTTGTCGAGCGCATCCTGGTCGAGCGTTTGCGCGTGGGCGGGGCGGTGATCGGCTTTAATTTCCATTTCGGCGCCCATCGCGGCGGCTCGCCGGACTTCCTCATCGCCGAAGGCAAGAAGCGAGGCTTTGCCGTCGACGTCGTGTCGCCGTTGCGGGACGGCGAGCGGCCGATTTCGTCCGGGCCGATCCGCGACGCACTTGCCGTAGGACGGCTCGACGCCGCGGCGGAGCTCTTGGGCTATCCGTGGTTCGTGTCCGGCACGGTGATCCACGGCGACAAGCGCGGCCGCGAGCTCGGCTTCCCGACGGCTAATTTGGCGCTCGACCCCGCTTGCGGGCTGCGCCACGGCATCTACGCCGTGCGCGCCGCCGTCGGCGGCCGGCGTTACGATGCCGTGGCAAGCTTCGGCCGGCGGCCGACTTTCGATAACGGTCCGGTGCTTCTTGAGGTCTTTTTGTTCGATTTCGCCGGCGATCTCTACGGCAAGAGCATCGACGTCGCGTTCGTCGAATGGATTCGCGACGAGAAGACTTTCGCCTCGGCCGAGGATCTGGTGGGTCAGATGAAAGAGGATAGCCGCCTGGCGCGCGAAGCCTTGGCGCGCGCAAGAGACGTGTTCCCGCCGATTTAGAGTTGCTGCTTGGCCTGACCGCGGTACTCGCGCGCCCATTGCGCCGCGACAAAGCCGAGGACGGCGACCGGCAAGATGCGCTGCCAGCCGATGGTGCGGCCTGCTTCGACGGCGATGCCGAGGATTTTCGGATCGAGGAGCCATGACGGCGAATGCGCCTTCGCGGCGCGCGCCAGGATGGCGCGCTCTCTGACGCGCCGGCGGATGAGCGCTGAGATAATTGCCGCGATCAGCGCGACCGCGATGAAAATGCCGGCCATGATCAGGCCGGCGATGATGCTGTCGAAACGCAGCGACAGCCACGCATAACCGGCGACGCAGAGAAACACGAAAGCGGTCAGCGCCGCGAAGGCGATGACGGCGGTCCAGACCACGACGGCAGCGCTGATGCCGTTCCTGGCCTGGATCGACAGCGTAATCTCACGCGTCAGGCTTTTGAACATGGGACGATCCGCTCAGCGCTTCGACCGTTCTCGCTATCGCCGCCACGCCTATCGCCGCCACGTCGCGCCGAACAAAAATCCGAGACCGGCGACAATTGCGAGCGTTGTGTACGGACGCGTTTTGAGCGAGTCGTCGATCGCATCGACAAAATTGTCGGAGACATCGCGCATAGCTCCTGCGGCGGCGCCCGCCGCATCGCGGCCTTTGTCGCGTGCGTCGGACATGACGTCATCGACGCTCGACTTGGCGCGCTGCCATGCCGCATTACCGCGCGTGGCGAGGATTTCGCGGACTTGCTCGGCAAGCTTGCCGAAATCGTCACGCAAGGCCTGCAGGTCGTCCTGCGCGTTGCCGGATGCGTCGGCGGCGGCATTGCCGATGTCGCGCATGCCTTCGCGGGCGTCTCTTGCGGTGTCGTTGGCGGCATCGCGAAGGTTTTGCGAAGCCGTTGAAGCGGTGCTCATGACAAACTCCATGATTTGGAGAAACCGGTTGTCCGAATAAGTGTTGGGGCCGCGGGAAAGTTCCATCGTTAGCCGGCCAAGACAGGAAAAACCGGAAACTCCCGATTACTCCGGCAGCCGGACGTCGTCGGACGGAATCAAATGATTAAAAATGACAAGTGCCACGATCGACAGTGGCACCGCCAGAACCGCGCCGATCGGGCCCCACATCCAGGTCCAGAACGCCAGCGCCAGAAACACCAGAAGCGGATTGAGCGTGAGACGGCGGCCGACGATGGTCGGCGTGACGAAGTGGCCTTCCATAGTCGTGAGCGCGATGAGCCCGATCGGTGCGATGAAGGCTTGGCCGAGCGACGGGAAAGTAACCAAACCGACGCCGAACAGCACGATCACCATGATCGCCGGGCCGAGATAGGGCACGTAGTTCAACAATCCCGCCAACATGCCGAAGATCACCGGATTAGGCAGTCCGATGAGCCACGCGCCAAGCGCGACAACGGTTCCGAGCGCGGTGTTGACGATGGTCACGACGGTCAGATAGCCGGCGAGGTTGCGCTCGATGTCGCGCATGATCTTCAGAAACCGCAGCTTGGCGTCGCGGTCGCTGAACATCGCCATGGCGTGATTGCGCAAATCGGACTGGCCGACCAGGAAAAACAACAGCATCGTAAAGAACAATAGAAGTTCGCCGGCTGCCGGCGTGAGAAAGGCCACTACCGGCAGCACCACGTTCGACGCCGGCTCGCTGACGCTGAGCGTGCCGTCGTTGCCGAACAGCGAGTTCTGCAATTGGTGCAGCGACGCCAGCGGCTCATCGAGCACCGAGAGTTTCTCCTTGATGGTGGCGCCGATCTCAGGCGCGCGCTTGATCCATTCGCTCACCGGTCCGGCGATCACGGTCGCGATCACGCTCGCCGCGCCGATCGCGAACAAGAGGACAAGTATGGCGGTGATCCAGGGCGGAATGCCGTAACGTTTCGCCGCCTTGACCAGCGGCGCCAGCGTCAGCGCGCCGACTGCCGCGGCCAGGACCGGCAACACGAAGGCATGACCGATATAAAGGAAGGCGCCGAACAAAAGCAGGAATATGCCGATGGTCGCGGCCTGGCCCAGCGATGCCCATATTTTATGGACGTTATCGACCGGCGACGGATCGCTGATGACGAGAGCGTGGCGAACTTCGCGCTTGGCCCGGATATATTCCACAAACCCCTCCGTCGCCCCGCGACCGCGCCCGTTACAATATCTCCTTGAATTAACGCGGCTTAGCCGCGTCCGTTCCCCGGCATCGGGGCTGTGGCTCCCGATCCATAGACCCTTTCCGCACCGCACCCGGCTTGTTAGAAGGCGCATCATGACCGACCCGGCCGCCAAAGCGCGCGACTATTCAGAGACGCTGTTCCTGCCCAAGACCGATTTCCCGATGCGCGCCGGTTTGCCGCAGAAGGAGCCGGAGATTTTGGCGCGGTGGCAGAAGCTCGGCCTTTACGAGGCGCTGCGCGCCGCGGGCAAGGGCCGGCCGCGCTATGTCCTGCACGACGGGCCGCCTTATGCCAACGGCAACATCCATATCGGGCACGCGCTCAACAAGATCCTCAAGGATGTGGTGACGAAGAGCCAGCAGATGCTCGGCTTCGATTCGAACTACGTGCCGGGCTGGGACTGCCACGGCCTGCCGATCGAATGGCGCATCGAGGAGGAGAACTATCGCGCCAAGGGCAAGGCCAAGCCGGATTTCTCGAACCCCGCCGCCTTGGTGGAATTCCGCAAGGAGTGCCGCCAATTCGCCCAGCACTGGATCGACGTGCAGCGCGCGGAATTCGTGCGGCTCGGCGTCGTCGGCGATTGGGCGCATCCCTACACCACGATGAGCTTTCCCGCCGAGGCGCAGATCGTGCGCGAACTGATGAAGTTTGCCGCCAACGGCACGCTCTATCGCGGCTCCAAGCCCGTGATGTGGTCGGTGGTCGAGAAGACCGCGCTCGCCGAAGCTGAGGTCGAATACGAGGACTACACGTCGGATACGGTGTGGGTGAAGTTTCCGATCATTGTTTCGACCGCAGGCAGCGCCGCCGAGAACCGCCAACTCGCCGAAGCGTCGGTCGTCATCTGGACGACAACGCCCTGGACGATCCCCGGCAATCGCGCGATCAGCTATTCGCCACGCATTGAATATGGACTCTATCAAGTTACTGATGCACCGTCGGATAACTGGGCCAAAAACGGCGACTTGCTTGTTCTCGCCGACAAGCTGGCGCTCGACGTGCTTCGCCAGGCTCGGGTGACGGCTTATAAGCGGCTTCGAAAAATCGAAGCTGGCGATCTCGCCAACATCGTCTGCGCCCATCCCCTGAAAAAATTCAACGACGGCTATAGCTTTAAAGTACCATTGCTCGCCGGCGATCACGTCATCGACGACACCGGCACCGGTTTTGTCCACACCGCGCCGGGACACGGCCGCGAGGACTTTGATGTCTGGACAGCGAATGCGTCAAAGCTCGCCGCGCAAGGCATCAACACGCATATTCCTTACACCGTCGATGCCGATGGGCGTTTCACCGATCAGGCGCCCGGCTTCACCGGCAAGCGCGTGCTCACCGACAAGGGCGAGAAGGGCGACGCCAACGACGCGGTGATCAAGGCTTTGGTCGACGCCGGCATGTTGCTCGCGCGCGGACGCCTGAAACATCAATATCCGCATTCGTGGCGCTCGAAAAAGCCGGTGATCTTTCGCAATACGCCGCAATGGTTCATTGCGATGGATAAGCCTATTGAAAACGCCCCGGGCATGCCCGGGGCTATGGACATCAACAAGCACAACGACACGCTGCGCCATCGCGCGCTTTCCGCGATCAAGGCGACGCGCTGGGTGCCGCCGCAAGGCGAGAACCGCATCAACGGCATGATCGAGAGCCGCCCGGATTGGGTGATCTCACGCCAGCGCGCCTGGGGCGTGCCGATCACGGTATTCATCAAGGAAAAGCCGGACGGCTCGGTCGATATTCTCGACGACGCGGACGTCAATCTCCGCATCGTCGAGGCGTTCGAGACAGAGGGCGCCGATGCCTGGTATGCGCCCGGCGCGCGCGAGCGCTTCCTCGGCAAGCTCGGCAATGACGGCTGGCAGAAGGTCGACGACATTCTCGACGTCTGGTTCGATTCCGGTTCGACGCATGCCTTCGTGCTCGAGGACGAGCGGCACTTTCCGGGCCTCGCCCACATCAAGCGCAAGGCCGACGGCGGCAATGACGCGGTGATGTATCTCGAAGGCTCCGACCAGCATCGCGGCTGGTTTCAGTCCTCGCTGCTCGAAAGCTGCGGCACCCGCGGCCGCGCGCCGTTCGACACCGTGCTCACCCACGGCTTCGTGCTCGACGAGGGCGGGCGCAAAATGTCGAAGTCGCTCGGCAATGTCACGGCGCCGCAGGACGTCATCAAACAATCCGGCGCCGATATTCTGCGCATGTGGGTGTGCGCCGCCGATTATGCCGATGATCTGCGCATCGGACCGGAAATCCTGAAAACCACCGTCGACACCTATCGCAAGCTCCGCAACACGCTGCGCTGGATGCTCGGCAACTTGGCGCATTTCAACGACAACGACCGCGTCAAGGCCGAGCACATGCCGGAGCTCGAGCGCTTGATTCTGCACCGCCTGACCGAACTCGATACGCTGGTGAAGCAGGCCTATGAAGATTTTGACTACAAGCGCATTTTCGCGGCGCTGAACACCTTCATGACGGTCGATCTGTCGGCGTTCTATTTCGATATCCGCAAAGACGCGCTCTATTGCGATCCTTATTCCTCGACGACACGCAAGTCTTGCCTCACGGCGCTTGACTATGTGTTCCGCTGCACCGTCACTTGGCTCGCGCCGATATTGTGCTTCACCGGCGAGGAAGCTTGGCTTGCCCGCTATCCCGATGCCGCTTCGGTCCACCTCGAAGCCTTTCCCAAGGTATTGGCTGCTGCCTGGCGCGACGAGGCGCTCGCGGAAAAATGGCGCAAGGTGCGCAATGTGCGCCGCGTCGTCACCGGCGCGCTGGAACTCGAACGTGCCGGCAAGCGCATCGGCTCGTCGCTCGAAGCGCATCCGATCGCCCACGTCGCCGATCCCGAATTGTTTGCAGCCGTCGTCGATGTCGATCTCGGCGAAGTCTGCATCACCTCGGGCGCGGCGCTGGTGGAAGGCGAGGGCCCGGCGGACGCGTTCCGGCTGCCGGACGTCGCGGGCGTCGCTGTCGTCCCGCAATTGGCGCAGGGCAAGAAGTGCGCGCGCTCCTGGAAAATCTCGCCTGCGGTCGGCGAGGATCCGCAATTTCCCGACGTCACGCCGCGCGACGCGCAGGCGCTGCGCGAATGGGAAGCAACGCGCAAGGCCGCCGAGTAGGACGGCCGGGGAGAAATGTCTTTGTCAGACGCGGCGCAGACTGACGCGGGCGGTTCTTATGTGTGGGGACGCTTTAGCGCGTTCGCGCTGATGGTGGCGGCGCTCACCTGCGCGGCCGATCAGGCGGTGAAGCTTTGGCTGTTGCTCGCCGTGCATCTCGGCAATTCCTCGGCCATTGCCATTGGGCCTTTCATCGACCTGGTCCTCACCTGGAATACCGGCATCAGCTACGGCCTGTTTCCGCAGCAGAGTGCCGCAGGCATATGGGGCCTCTTCGCCTTCAAAGTGGTGGCGGTCATCTTTCTTTGGGCCTGGCTGACGCGGGCGCAGACGCGGCTCACCGCCGCAGCCCTTGGGCTCATCATCGGCGGCGCCATCGGCAATGCCCTCGACCGGCTGCATTGGCCGGGAGTCATGGATTTCGTGCTGTTCCATATTGATACGGCGAGCTTTACCTTCCGCTGGTACGTCTTCAATATCGCCGATGTGGCTATCGTTGCGGGGGTAGTGGGACTTCTGTATGAATCCTTGACTGGCCGGGGTGCCGTAAAAGCGCCCTGATCGCGTATATAAAACCCATATCTGGGCTTCGTTTCTGGGTTTCGTTGATCCGGTTGGGTTCGAGGTGGGGATTTCCCCAAAAGCTTAAAGGGCGGCAAGACTTGTTTGCTGGCCGAGACTTGTTTGCTGGCTGGGCTTGGTTTGCCGGCTAAACGTGCCGGCGGAGTGCATCGGTAGAGTTCGATGCAGGCAGTTCAAGGTGAGAGCATGCCGCAGGATCGAATAGCGCGCCGGATGAAATTCGCTCGCATTGCACTTGGAGCTGCTTTCGCGGCGCTTGTTGTTTGCGGCAACGTGTCCGCCGCTCGCGCCGGCGACGATGACGACCCCAATGAAACGTTCACCGACAAGTTCTTGCGCACGCTTGGCGTAAAGAATCCCGGCTCCACTGAATACGAAATCAACTACAGCGAGCGCTCGCCGCTTGTGGTGCCGCCGAACCGCAATCTGCCGCCGCCGATGTCGAATGCGGTGCCGGCTGCGAACTGGCCCAATGACCCTGATGTGGTAAAGCGCAGAGCGAACAAGAACGACGACAAGCCGGTCATTCGTCAATACGACGCCGCCGCCGAAGCCGATCGGGCGCTGCGTCCCGACGAGCTCAACAATGTCAGCAGGGATACGCGGACCGTCTCGGCTCCCGGCGAGCCGGAGCAAAGCGAGCCTGTGAACCAGCCGAAGAAAAGCATCTTCAGCTTCGACTTCATGAAGAAGGAACAATACGCGACGTTTACCGGGGAGCCGCCGCGCACGAGCTTGACCGATCCGCCGCCGGGCTATCAGACGCCGTCGCCGGATCAGCCCTACGGCATCGCACCCGAACACAAGGTGTATGTGCCCAAGACACTGGGCGAGCGCATGGAGCCGACGCGATAAAGCATGATCGCGAAAAAGCTCGCCCTCGGACTTGATCCGAGGGTGGGGACCGGTTTCCCGCCTTCGCGAAGCCCGTTTCGGCGGGCGAAGGAAGGTCGGGAATGATCATGCTCAAATGAAATATCCGAGCGCGGAGCGATTTTCGGCTCGCAACGGCCCCGTCCGAGCGGTGAGGGGTCTACCTAAGCGTAACGTTGAAGGCAGTCCGGCACGCGTCTTGCTCGCGTGAAGCCGGTGACTTGCTCGCGGGAGGAACGGTTTTGGCTAAGTTTTTAATGCTCGTCGCCGCGCTCGCGGCTTTAAGCGGCGCGGCGCGCGCCGCGACCGGCCCGGAGGTGACCGACTTCAAGCTGTCTAACGGCCTGGAAGTCGTCGTGATTCCCGATCACCGCGCACCCGTCGTCACGCATATGATCTGGTACAAAGTCGGCGCCGCCGACGAGACACCCGGCAAATCGGGTCTCGCGCATTTCCTCGAACATCTGATGTTCAAAGGCACCGAAAAGCATCCCGGCGCCGCGTTCTCGCAAGACGTCGCCGCGATCGGCGGCCAGGAGAACGCTTTCACGACCAGCGACTATACCGGCTTCTTCCAACGCGTTCCCCGCGAGCACTTGAAGGAAATGATGGCGCTCGAAGCCGATCGCATCACCAATCTGGTGCTCACCGACGACGTGGTGAAGCCCGAGCTCAATGTCGTGCTGGAAGAACAGAACATGCGCGTCGCCAATAATCCGAACGCGCGCTTGAGCGAACAGGTCGATGCCGCGCTCTACCTCAATCACCCCTACGGCCGGCCCGTGATCGGCTGGCGGCACGAAATCGAAAAGCTCACCCGTGACGATGCGCTGGCGTTCTACAAGCGCTTCTACACGCCGAACAATGCCATCGTCATTGTCGCCGGCGACGTTTCGCCCGAAGAGGTCAAGGCCGACGCCGAGGACACTTACGGCAAGGTCGCCGTCCGCACCGAGATCGGGCCGCGGCAGCGCCCGAGCGAGCCCGTGCAAGAGGCGCCGCGCACCGTCACGCTTGCCGACCCGCGGGTCGAGCAGCCGAGCGTGAGCCGCGAATATCTCGCGCCGTCGGAGACCACCGCGAAGCCCGGCGAGAGCGAGGCGCTCGACGTTCTTGCGCATGTGCTCGGCACCGGAGCGAATAGCCGCCTCTATCGGACCTTGGTCGTCGACAAAAACATGGCGCTCACCGCCGGCGCGTTTTATTCCGGCACCGCGCTCGACTACGCCAAGCTCGGCGTCTACGCAGCCCCCAAGCCCGGCGTGACGCTGCACGAGGTCGAGCAGGGCATCGATGCCGTCCTCAACGACGTCATCGCGCACGGCGTCACCCCCGACGAGCTCGATCGCGCCAAGAACCGCATGATCGCGGATGCGGTCTACGCCCAAGACAATCAGGCGACCCTGGCGCGCTGGTACGGCTCGGCGCTGGTGACCGGACAGACCGTCGACATGGTCCGCACCTGGCCCGACCGCATCCGCGCGGTGACCGCCGACGCCATTCAGCAAGCCGCCCGCACCTGGCTCGATCGCCGCCAGTCGGTGACGGGCTATCTCGTCAAGAGCCTGCAGCCCGAGGAGAGCCATTCGTGAATGCTTTTGCGCCCGCTTCGTCCCGATCCGTGCTTTCGCGTGTCGTGACGGCATGTGTGTTGCCGCTGGCGCTCGCGGCCTTCGCCGCTCCGGCGGGCGCGACCACGATCGAGCGTGTGGTCAGTCCTGGCGGCATCGTGGCGTGGCTGGTCCACGAGTCGGCGGTGCCGATGATCGCGGTCGACTTTGCTTTCGCCGGCGGCGCTGTTCAGGACCCGCCCGGCAAGGCGGGCACCGCGAGTTTCGCCGCCTCTCTGCTCGACGAAGGCGCGGGCGATCTCGATTCCAAGGCGTTTGCCGACCGTCTTGAGCGCAAAGCCATCGAGATGAGCTTCAATGCCGAGCGCGACAGTGTCCGCGGCGCGCTGCGCACGCTGACGGAAAACCGGGACGAGGCCTTCGACCTGCTGCGGCTGGCTTTGACCGCGCCGCGTTTCGATGCGTCCGACGTCGCGCTCAATCGCGCCCAGCTTCTGTCGATCCTGCGCCGGCAGACGACGAGCCCGGGTGATATCGCCAGCCAGCGCTGGTGGCAGACCGCGTTCGAGGGCCATCCTTATGGCCGGCCGGTCAACGGCACGGCGGAATCGTTGCAGGCCGTCACCGTCGACGATCTCAAGACCTACGCGCATAAAGTGCTGGCGCGGGCGAACCTGAAAGTCGCCGTCGTCGGCGATATCGACGCCGACACACTGAAGCCAATCCTCGATCGCGTGTTCGGCGCGCTCCCGGAAAAGCCGGATCTGGTGCCGATCGCGAGCGCCACGCCACAGGGGCTTGGCCGCCGCATCGATATTTCGCTCGACGTGCCGCAGACGGTAGTCGATTTCGGCGGTCCGGGCATCACGCGCAAGGATCCCGACTTCATGGCGGCCTATATCATCAATCACATTCTCGGCGGCGGCTCGTCTGATTCCCGGCTCTATCAAGAGGTGCGCGAGAAGCGCGGCCTGGTCTACTCGATTTCCGACAGTCTGGTTTGGCTCGATCATTCCGCCGTGCTGATCGGCGGTACCGCGACCCGCGCCGACCGCACCAATGAAACGGTCGATCTCGTGCAAAAGGAAATCCACCGTTTTGCCGAAAGCGGCCCGACGGAAGCGGAACTGACCGAGGCCAAGAACTATCTCAACAGCTCGTTCGCGCTCAATCTCGACACGTCGAGCAAGATCGCCTCGCTCCTCGTGCAGCTTCAGCTCGATGGTCTCAACACCGATTATTTCACCAAACGGACGGAAATGATCGGCGCGGTGACGCTGGACGACGCCAAGCGCGTGGCCAAGCGCCTTCTCGACAACGGGCTTCTGGTCACCGTGGTCGGCAAGCCGCAAGGCGTCGCCTCGACCACGCCGACGGCAAACTGAGCGGTAGGCGTTTTGTAGCCCGGGTGGAACGAAGTGACGTCCGGGATGTGAGTCCCGGATTTCGCCAGTGCTCAATCCGGGCTAGGTTCCCACCATGATTCCGGTCACCGCAAAAATCGCTATCGACGAGCGCGAGATCGACGAGCAGTTCGTGCGCGCCTCGGGGCCGGGCGGACAGAACGTCAACAAGCTGTCAACCGCGGTGCAGCTTCGCTTCGACGTGCGGCATTCGCCGTCGCTCCAGCCGGACGTGCGCGCCCGGCTGGAACGGCTCGCCGGCGCGCGGCTGACGCGGGATGGGGTGCTGGTGATCATCGCGCAGCGCCACCGCACGCAGCTGCGTAATCGCGAGGACGCGTTACAGCGCCTCATCGACTTGATCCGGCAAGCAGCGATCGCGCCGGTGAAACGCCGGCCGACCAGGCCGACCAAGGCCTCGCGCGAGCGCCGCATCGAAGGCAAGAAACGCCGCTCCGGCGTCAAGCGGCTGCGTGGCGGGAAACCGGCCTACGATTGACACGGAGCTCAGTTTCACCGGCTTAAGATGCGAATCTCGGTCATTTCGAGCGTGTATAGGCCGCCGCCGAGCGCGAGAGTGCCGAGGACTATCATCGCAATCCCATAAATCATGAGCGTTTTGCTCTTGCGGGCAGGGTCGCGCTCCCGGCGGTAGGCAAGGTAAAGCATGCAGCCGATGACATAGGCCACGACGCCAAAAACGGCGAGGATCACACCGGGCAGGTATCGGCCCATTCCACACTCCTCAACAGGCTCTCGGCGGTTATCTGCCCCGGATTTCGCCCGCACTCAATCCCGGCTAGCTTGACCGCAGAATCAGCGCACAAGTCCGTTCCATGCCGATCCGCCAGCTTTCCGAAGCCACCGTCAACCGCATCGCCGCCGGCGAAGTCGTCGAGCGCCCGGCGAGCGTGGTGAAGGAGCTTGTGGAAAACGCGCTCGATGCCGGCGCGCGCCGGATCGACGTTTTCACCGACGGCGGCGGCCGCCGCCTCATCCGCATCGGCGATGACGGCTCCGGCATGACGCAGGCCGACCTGGCGCTCGCGGTCGAGCGCCATGCCACCTCAAAGCTCGCCGATGACGATCTGGTGTCGATCCGCACGCTCGGCTTCCGCGGCGAGGCCTTGCCCTCGATCGGATCTGTGGCGCGGCTGTCGATCGCGACACGCCATGCCGATGAGGCCCACGCCTGGACGATCGAGGTCGATGCCGGCGCGAAGTCCAAGGTGAAACCGGCAGCGCTCGGGGAGGGCACCCGGGTCGAGGTGCGCGATTTGTTTTACGCGACGCCGGCGCGGCTCAAATTCCTCAAGCTCGATCGCACCGAGGCCGAAGCGGTGCGCGAAGTGGTGCGGCGGCTCGCCATGAGCCGGCCGGATGTCGCCTTCGCGCTCTCCGGCGAAGAACGCACGCCGGTAACGTTTGCAGCGACTTTGCCGGGCGCCACCGGGCGGCTGGCGCGGCTCGGTGACGTGCTCGGCGCAGAGTTCCGCGCCAACGCCGTCGAGATTGCCGCCGAACGCGAAGGCATCGTCATTGAGGGCTTCGCCGCGCTGCCGACCCTCACCCGCGCCAATGCGCTCGGCCAATATCTGTTCGTCAACGGCCGTCCGGTGCGCGACAAGCTTCTCCTCGGCGCGGTGCGCGGCGCCTATGCCGACTATTTGCCGCGCGATCGCCATCCGCTCTTGGCGCTGTTCGTCACGCTGCCGTCGCCTGAGGTCGATGTGAATGTCCATCCGGCCAAAGCCGAGGTGCGCTTCCGCAATTCAGGCCTTGTCCGCGCGCTGATCGTGAGCGCGCTTAAGGCGGCGCTCGCGCGTGAGGGCACGCGGGCGGCGACCACTGGCGGCTCCGCGACCATCGCCGCGTTCCGGTCGCCGTCACCCTCCTCCTCCGCAAGCGGGGGAGGGTTGGGAGGCGGCCGCGGCTGGGATTGGCGGCGCTCGCCGTCGCGGCCGAGCGATACGCGCCGGCCCTTTGCGTCGCTGCGCGGCGGCGCCTTTGCCGAAGCCGCGCAAGCGGCTTTCGACGTCGGCGGGCCCGCCACCGATTTGCGCACCGGCTTTGCCGAGGCGGCTGAAGAACCGGCATCCGCCGAGCTTCTCGACCACCCCCTCGGCGCGGCACGCGCCCAGGTGCACGAAACCTATATCGTGGCGCAGACGCGCGACGGCCTCGTTATCGTCGATCAGCATGCCGCCCACGAGCGCATTGTCTATGAAAGGCTCAAAGCCGCGCTCGATGAAAACGGCGTGCCGCGCCAGATCCTGCTCATTCCGGAAATCGTCGAAATGGACGAGGCCGATGTCGAACGGCTCACCGCGCGCGCCGACGAGCTCGTGCGCTTCGGCCTCGTGCTCGAAGCCTTCGGCCCGGGCGCGGTGGCGCTGCGCGAGACGCCGGCGCTTCTTGGCGAGATCGACGGCGCGGGCCTGGTTCGCGATCTGGCCGAGCATATCGGCGAATGGGACGAGACATTGCCGCTCGAGCGCCGGCTCATGCAGGTCGCGTCGTCGATGGCCTGTCACGGCTCGGTGCGCGCCGGACGGCGCTTGAAACCGGAAGAGATGAATGCGCTCCTTCGCGAAATGGAAGGCACGCCCAATTCCGGCCAATGCAATCACGGCCGTCCGACTTATGTGGAACTGAAACTTAGTGACATCGAGCGGCTGTTTGGAAGGCGGTGAGACATGAGAGTGATGAATTTGGTGTTCGTGGCCGCTTTGGCGTTCGCCACCACCCTGGCCCACGCCGACGATTGGCCGAACCGCCCCATGACCCTGATCGTGCCGTTTTCCGCCGGCGGCGGCGTCGATCTCAGCGCGCGCATTCAGGCGCAGCGCATGGGCGAACTGCTCGGCCAGCCGATCGTCGTCGAGAATATCGGCGCTGCCGCCGGCATGGCCGGCAGTGCGCGCGTCGCCAAGGCCAATCCCGACGGCTACACCATGCTGATCGGCAATAGCGGCACGCACGCCTATAGCCAATCGCTCTATAAGACGCCGCTGTATAATTCCGTGACCGATTTCACGCCGGTCGGGCTGGCGACGGAATCGCCGCGCATTCTGATCGCGCGCAAGGATTTGCCGGCGCAGAACCTGCAAGACTTTATCGCTTATGTGAAAGCCAATCAAAGCAAGATGCAGTTCGGCTCGGCCGGTGTCGGTTCGGGGACGCATCTGCCTTGCGTGCTGTTCAACCTGGCGATCGGCGTCGATGTTACGCATGTACCCTATCGCGGCGAGGCGCCGGCGCAGCAGGATCTCATCGGCGGCCGCATCGATTACATTTGTTCCACCATTCAGACCGGCGCGGCTCTCGCGAAACAGGGCACCGTCAAAGGCATCGCCGTGATGTCGGCGTCTCGGGTGAAGATCATTCCCGGTCTGCCGACCACCGGCGAGCAGGGGCTGTCGGGCGTCGAGGCGAGCGTCTGGAACGCGTTTTTCCTGCCGCCGGGAACGCCAAAGCCGATCGTGCAAAAGCTCAACAAGGCGATGAGCGACACGCTCGACGATTCGGCCATTCGCGCGCGTCTGGAGGGTCTCGGCCTTGAGATCGCGACGCCGGAGCGCCGCACGCCGGAATATCTGGCGAAGTTTGTCGCCGCCGAGGTAGAGCGGTGGGGCAAAGTCGTCCACGCCGCCGGCATCAGCGCGGATTCACAGTGACGCTTAACTAGAGGGACGCCGCGCGCAAAATGACAAACTCCGTATCGTCATAACGGCGGCGTTCAAGATCGGAAAATCCCTGCGGTGTGGCGAAGGCCGACTTGGCGGCTTCCTCGACGACGATGAGGGCATCAGATACAAACCAGCCGCCCGCACGCGCGGACGCGAGCGCCTGTTCAGCGAGATTTTGTCCGTAGGGCGGATCGAGAAAGGCGAGAGAGAACGGTTCGAGCGGCGCGACGGGGCCGAGCTTGGTCGCATCGCGGCGATAGATTTTGGTCGCGCCGCCGAGGCCGAGAGTCGTGGTGTTTTCGCGCAGAAGCGCGCGCGCCTCGGCGCCGTCATCGACCAATAGCGCGAACTTAGCGCCATGCGATAGCGCCTCGATGCCAAGCGCGCCGGTGCCGGCAAAGAGATCGAGTACGCGGGCATCGGCGACCGGATCGCCATAGGCATGCAGCAGGATATTGAACAGCGCCTCGCGGAGCCGGTCGGCGGTCGGCCGGATGGTTTGCGATTTCGGGCCGGCGAGCGGGCGTCCGCGCAGTCTGCCGCCAACAACGCGCATCAGAGCATGATCCCGAAAAGTGGCCGCCGGTTTTCGGACAAGATCATGCTCCACTCAATGTCTATCGGCCTTTAGGATTACGGGGACGCGCGCCCGAGGCGCGGTCCGGAGCGCGACGGCGGCCGGATGGCTTGCCTGTATGTTTGCCGGCGTTCCGGGTGGCGTTTCTGTCAGCGTTTCCGTTTTTGCGTCCGCCGGGTCGTTCACCTGTGCGCTCGCCGAAACGTCCGCGCTTCTGGATTTCTTCCCGTGGCGCATCCCGGACCGGGGGTTCGCCATAGCGCTCGACGTGAACGCGGCGGCCTTTGCGATCCGTTAGCGAATCCGCGCGCAGCTTGCCCCTCGGTGGCGTGCGGGACTCCTCGACTCGCGCGCCGTGAAATTTGCGCCGTAGCTTCTTGGCCGGCCGATCCTCATTGTGCGCGCGCCAGGCGTGCTCGGCGCCTTTGCTTCTTCGCTTCGGTTTGGGTCTCTCATTGCCAGGCTTTTCGGCCGGCTTTTTCGACCACGGTGTGACTCGCGGCCTATCTCCTCGGCGCGGCGCCGGTGGCCTTTCCGTCGGTTGTCTTTCCATGTCAGGGTCTGCGCGCACCGTTACCGGCGCGGAGAAATCCGCGCCGGCCAACGCAACCAACCGCTCGCCGAGTTGTTCGCGCAACACGCGGCTGCGCACTTCTTCGACCGCGCCTTCCTCGAGCTCCGTAAGCTGGAACGGCCCGAACGAGACGCGGATAAGCCGCGTCACCTCAAGATCGAGATGCGAAAGAATTGTGCGCACCTCGCGGTTCTTGCCCTCGCGAATGGCGAAAGTCAGCCAAAGGTTCGAACCTTGCACGCGCTCAAGCGTGGCGTCGATCGCGCCGTAGTGAATGCCGCTGATCGTGACGCCGCCGCGCAACGCGTCGAGCTTGTCCTGCGTAATTGAACCATGCGCGCGCACGCGATAGCGCCGCAGCCAGCCGGTCGCGGGCAATTCGAGCACCCGCGCCAGCGCGCCGTCATTGGTGAGGAGGAGGAGGCCCTCGGTGTTGAAATCGAGCCGCCCGACGCTGATCAGGCGCGGCAGGTTTTTCGGCAGCTTTTGAAAAATAGTCGGCCGACCTTGCGGGTCGGCATGCGTGGTAATGAGCCCGCGCGGCTTGTGATAGAGGAACAGCCGGGTGCGCTCACGCTCCGGCAGCGGTTCGCCATCGACGTTGACGCGGTCGCGATCAGTGACGTTCAGGGCCGCGGAGCGGATGACCGCGCCGTTGACAGCGACCCGCCCAGCGGCGATCCAGTCCTCGGCCTCGCGGCGCGAGGCAAGCCCGGCGCGGGCGATCACCTTGGCGATGCGCTCGCCGGATTTGTCCTGGTTGCTGTTGCCGTCCATAGTTCGTCCTTTAGAGGCTGTTTGATAAAGGGTTGAAGGTTACGGCTGGGCGTGATTCAAGCTGTGGATGTGGAACGCAGCGACGCGCGGCCGAATGGTTGCCATTGAGAAGAAGACGAAGCGATATCCGAGC